>Ga0066256_1000481_pt1 | contig 106133 bp, 84 predicted proteins | sample ThiBio_1000_biof_FD_87107 | JGI IMG/M metagenome (GOLD analysis project Ga0066256, IMG submission 87107) | Wastewater bioreactor microbial communities from Cape Town, South Africa - Thiocy_expt_1000_biof (version 2) | ecosystem: Engineered > Bioreactor > Thiocyanate-remediating >... | reverse complement strand
GTAGTTTTTGACCGACATTCGTAACAGGTATATCTTTTAATTCTTTACCGTTAATATTCGCTATTGCTCCCGTGATCTCACGCTTTTTCTGCGTACCATAACTTACTACCACTACCTCACTCAAATTCTGTGAGATAGCCCCGAGACTGATATTAATATCATTATCATTGTTTGCTACAATTGTTTTGGGATTGTAACCTGTGAAGGTGAACACTAAAGATGCGCCTTTAACCACATCAATATTATAAACCCCGGCATTATTAGTTTTAGTTGCTTTGGTGGTGCCGGCGACTGATACAGTAACACCTGCCAAAGGGCTGCCATTAGCAGAGTCAGCAACTATACCGGAAATTTTTAAAATATCCTGTGAAAAAGAGTAATAATGAAAAGCCAGTAGTAAGATCAATATCATACCACACCTCTTCCAGGTTGAAAATGGCAATCCTCGTTTTTTCATAATAAACTAGTTTTTTGGTTTTGATCAGAATTATTGCTGCTTGTCAGAAGAAAGTTTTTGGGATAATAAAAATGTTATATGATAAAATTACTGTAGCAATACATCAATTAAAATGTACATCCTGACAATTCATTTATACTTTTTGGCGAAATGCATTTATATAATTAAAAGATAGACTAAACAGTGTTAAGTTAATCGTGAAAGGTCAGACGATAAACGTGAGAATCTCACGTCTTGCGTTTCACTTCTCACGAACATCTGCGACATAATAGTCTTAACATAACAATAGTTATTATTGACAATTTTTAAAAATCAGCTACTTCAGTCCGTACAGGCATGGCACCTGCATACACCCATATCATATACATTTCCTTTTGATATGGATTAATAAAATAATGAGGAAGTCCGTGTGGTTGTAAGGCTGTGGAAAAATCAGCAAGTAAATATTTATTCTGTTGCGTTACGCAAATTGCCTGCCCGGAAATAATACATATAGATTCATCAAATGAATGAAAATGTGCAGGCAGTCTTCCATCTTTATAAAAAATTCCCAGTCCACCACTCATTCCAACACCACTAAGCATGCTCTCATTAAAGTAATCAATAAATGCCGTGCTGCTGCCTGCATCATACCGCGTGGCAAGCCTGTACCGGGTAATATATTCTTTACCGGATATTCCATTAAAATCATCAGGTATTGATATGTATGCTTCAAATATTTTTTCACTAATACTTCTTTCCGGAACAGATACCGGCATCGCAATATGAAATATGGCTTTTTCTGCGGGTGAAGTGTTGATCACTTTATGCATTACATTTTCCGGAATGGTAATATTGTCATATTGCTGTAAGTGATACCTGCGATTTTCAACTTCCACTACTGCGCTCCCTGTTAATAAAGTGATAGATTCTGCATGCGGGTGTGTATGGGCAGGTAATGATTTGCCCGCATCAAACGTAACAATAGCGGTAAACAGGTTAACAGCATTATTGTGCGCTCCTACCTGTGCTTCGCATATAATACCCGGAGCTAATTCAGCAATAGCTCCGGAACCAATTGGATTAATAATTTCCAATCTTCCGTCTGCAGAACCGGAAGTCATAGTTGATTGTATACTCATAAAATAATTAGAGAAAAGAATTAATTGTTTTTAAAAGAAGCCCTGCATCTGTTCCGATGGCGAGCATACGAAACCCCTGCTGACACCTGTGATCCCTGTCTTCTTTTGAGCGTATCATCACACCGCAATTTTTTCCGGCGGCGATAATTTTATCTTTTAAATCATTAATGGTTTCCGCAATTCCTTTGCCCTCCCATTCGCCGGCGTGCCCTGCTGATGCGGAATAGTCAGCAGGCCCAAAGAAAATTATTTCAGTATTATCTGCTCCGATGATCTCATCAATGTTTTTACCTCCTTTTACCGATTCAATAATGGGAATCATCATCAGGTGTTTCTCAGCGTCAGCAACATGTTGGGCAAATGCGCTTCCCCATTTTGTTGCGCGTTCTGCGCCGACACCGCGTATACCGTTGGGAGGATACCGTGCATAAGCAAGCGCTTTATTCCAGTCATCAACAGTTTCAACATGCGGCACTACTATACCATCTGCACCAATATCCAATACACGTTTAATAATACCTTCGTCTATATGAGAGATTCTTACCAATACAACTGTATTGCTGCGCACAGCTGCTCTTATATGTTCTGTAATATTATGCCAATCCAGGTGCCCGTGCTCTGCATCAATCACTATCCAGTCTAATCCGCAATGCACAGCTATCTCGGTAATGGATGGCGATTCAAGTGTTATCCATAAGCCGTATACTGCCTGTTGAGCAGATAGTTTTTTTCGCATCAGTTCCAGGGCGGCTGTTTTCATTATGGATTTATTTTTGAATGCTTTTTAAAATAATATCTCTCAGTAAAATAGTTTCAGACAAAGTATCTGCTTCATTGCATTGCTCCCATTTGATCCATATATATTCCAATCCTATCCAACCTTCAAAATTGCCTGCTTTCAGTTGCTGTACAATTTTTCCATAATCAATAATATTTTCAGCTACTGATGACTGTAACCTTCCGGCTTTTGCACCACGGGCATGAAAATGATTGGCATAAGGAAGTAATATCTCTGTTTCCTGCTGGGAATAACCATTCCTGATAAAATGCGTGTAATCGAGTGTGATATAAAGACCCGGTACCGACTTTACCAATGTTAATACATCCGCAGGTTTTGTATATGGGGAGCCCACATGTGCTTCAATAGAAAACGAGAGATTGGTTTTACCTGCCTGCTCTACGCGCCAGTTTAATTCTTCATAACTTCTTTGTACGGAATCTTCAGGTGATTCAATTTCGGGAAATGCCATACCCGGCAAACAAGTGATATGTTCTGCCTGCGCATATTGTGCATATTCTATCAACTTCAAAAATTGCGCTCTTGCAAACCTTCTTTTATTTGCATCCGGATGGTTAATGGCAAACTTAGCCAGGTCGTTATCAAGCTGTAAATAAATGTCAGCAATCATTAACCCGCGATCAGATGCTTTTTTGTGCAGCAGCTTTGCATTTTTTTCCAGCGCTGAAAACTCGCCTTCAGCCTGTATGTGCGATCTTCCGGTAAACAAACCGATATCTACGCCTTCACAATCCAACATCGCTATAAGGTCTAAAGCTTTGTCATGCGGCAAAAGCGGAAAGGTAAAATCAGCGCAGGATATTTTTATCTTTTTCATCATGAAAGCCCTCCCTCCCATTCAGCAGTGGCAAGATATCCGCCATCAATTGTTAAACTGGTTCCGGTAATGCCTGATGAATCATCGCTGCACAGGTATGCAACACTGCTGGCAATTTCACGTGGTTGTAAAATACGCCCTATTGGCACCCGATGCAATCGCTCAGCAATTTCAGACTCGCCACCCATGTGTTCTCTTAGCATAGGCGTGTCCGTTATACCCGGGCAAACTGTATTACACCTTATACCATCAGATGCATAATCAATTGCCATAGATTTGGTAAGCATCATCACTGCACCCTTTGCAGCAATATAACCAGGCGTTCTTGCCTGACCAACAAAACTGCTTACCGATCCTATATTGATGATACTGCTGGCAACATTCTTTTTCAGGTATGGATAAGCATATTTAAAACTTAAAAAAATCGCTTTTAAATTAATATTCAACTGTTGATCCCATTCTGCAGTGCTGTATTCATGGAGGCTTTTTACCATATTGATCGCCCCGTTATTTATAATAATATGCAATCCGCCAAAAGTGGCCACGGTATCTTCAATTGATTTGCGTATTAACGCTTCTACATTAAGGTCACAAAAAAAAAATACAGCATTACCTCCTTTTGATTTTATACATTCAGCCACGTTTTTTCCTTCTTGTTCTTTTATGTCGATAATAGCCACATTAGCACCCTCTTCTGCAAAAAATTCTGCAATGCCCCTGCCAATGCCCTGCGCGGCGCCACTTATCCAAACAGTTTTATCAATAAATCTTTTTTGCATACAAATAGTCTTTATCTTTTAAATGGTCCAGGGATTTGGAAGAAACGGGACAAGCCTACTGAGTAATGTATCTGTTAAAATGTTTTAATTAGTTTTTTGTAAGTACCAATACCCAATCCTGTTTAGCTTCAGGAGAAGTGGCCGCAAATTTTCCTGAAGCGTCTGTTGTTATTGCAAATTCTTTTTCCCTGATTACAGTAATTGGATTAAACCAGAATGCTTTGTATTGCTGGTCAGATACAGGAAGTGTAATCGTAATAGTTCCGGGTGAAGGCAGATAAGCTAATGCCGATTGGTTACCGGCAGTAACTGCTAATACTGCTGTATCTTTTGCAGACCATTGAGTGATCATCTCCGGTTGTGGCTGAAAACTATTCCAGCCGGGGATTGATTCTATCAGCTTTCTTGCTGCTCCGATTTGTGCAGAGCCCGGCAATTGCATCGCTTCATTCCATGGCGTAATTCCCCAATTATTGCCACCCGGTGAATTACCATAAGGCTTATCAATACCATTGAGTTGCCAGATGCCATTAGCGCCGTAAGTATGTCCTGCTAATCCGCTGTTTACAGTATGAGCCCAAAAAGCGCCGCGGGGCGCTTCAGCGGGAAGCGGCTTTGGGATTGCCAGTGCCTCATACCGGGATTCTCCACTCATTACCGGCATTACAGGTTGCGTACGCCATCCTTCAAGTGCAAGCGCAGATTGTTTAGCAGGTCCGGAACCGTGCCCGCTCTGATGCATATCAAAATCAAGAAGAGCAGGATCAGTCAGCGATTCTCTTGCCGTTCTGGAAGGATGAGCAGTGACTGTTCTTTTGAAAGGATCAGTTTCTTTCATATATCTTATCACATTGGTCCACTCAGTTTTCAGCCATTCTCTATCTGCATCTTTTGTTTGTGAAAGATAAAACGGCATGGTAATTTCTCCTGCAGCACACCATACTACAGGTAAAGCGCCCCATCTTGCAATAAGATAACGCCAATGTTGTTTCATTTTATCAACGCCCAACCATGGCAGGTGATATCCCCATGCACCAACTATACAAGGAGTGATGCCCTGCTCAGCCAGATACATAATTTTTTTATCGGCGGCGTCAAAGTAAGCAGGCCTGATACCGGCATAATCAGCTTCCCAGGGAAAACCCGCTTCGTTTTCTCCACGCGGATCAAACGCCGGCATATCAGGGTAAAGCCCTGCCACAATCTGCACTACATTAAATCCTTTCTTTATCCTGTCGTCTGCAAGTTTTTTAACATCATCCGGCCATACCAGTCTTTTGGTTAAGCCCATCCACCATGTATCACCCATCCAGAAAAACGGCGTACCGTCTCCGTATGCAAAATGTCTTTTATCATCAGCAATCCTTACTGCGCCACGCTGTAATAATGGATTGGTCCCTTTATACTTTTTGATCTCAACTTTACCTTTTACATTATTCAAACCATTATCTTCATTTTTAGAACAGGCAGTCGTAAAGCTGTGTGTTCCTTCTAACGGTGATGCATACCTGATTTTCCAAACTTTACCACCATCCCAAAAAGCAGGCACCTTTAATTGCTTACCGGACGGGTCAGTAAATATTGCATCCAATTCAACTTCATTGAATGGGTCTTTATAATCACCGGAAGCAGTAAGTGTTATCTCAACCATTTTATTGCTTTCGGTTTTTACCACAATATCTTTACTAAACAGCATTGCAGGCAGCACGAACAGTGATATGCAGCATAATGCATATCTTTTCAGTTTTGTGGTACTGCTAAAATATGTGGTACACAATGAGGAAATAAGGAATAGTACTGATCTCATAAATTTTGATTTGGCGTGAATACAATCGTTTAGGAATATGGGTTACACTGTTTGTTGAATATACACCGTTTTAGTTTGCAAATATTCTTCAAGGCCATGTTTTCCGTCTGCGCCGCCTATTCCGGATTTACGCCAGCCGGCATGAAATCCCTGGATAGCCTCAAAATTTTCACGGTTAAAATAAACTTCTCCAAATTTCAATTCTTTGGTTGCCCGCAACATCTTGTTGATATCCCTGGTGTATACGGCAGAAGTAAGCCCGTATTCACTGTCATTAGCATGTTTCAGCGCTTCATCAAAATCTTTTACTTTCATAACAGGCAATACAGGGCCGAACACTTCTTTCTGCATAATCTCCGCGTCTTGTTTTACATCAACAATAATTGTAGGTTCGTAAAAATATCCTTTGCCGAATGCGGTAGATTTTTTTCCTCCTATTACTATCTTAGCTCCTGCAGATTGAGCCCGCCCTACCATTCCATCAATTTTATCCAATTGCTTCCGGTTAATTTGTGCGCTCATATCTATATTGCTATCGTTGGATGCATTACCTACTTTTACTGCTTTCATTGCAGCAGTTAATTTTTCTAAAAACTCATCATATACCGCTTCTTCTACATACACACGCTCAGCGCAATTACATACCTGCCCGCTATAAATAACCCTGGACGCAACAATTGCTTTTACCGCCACTTCCATATCAGCATCCCTGCAAACAATAGCCGGTGCTTTACCTCCCAGCTCCAGTGAAACTTTAGTAATATTCTTTGCAGCGGCAGCCATTACTTTATGCCCGGAATCAACACTGCCTGTAAGACTGATAATGCCTACGTTTTTATTATTGGTAAGCGCTTCACCTATTTCGCTTCCATATCCGCAAACCACATTCAATACGCCTTTAGGCAGATTTACTTTATCTAATAATTTTGTGAATGCCAAACAGGTCAACGGCGCTTCTTCGCTTACTTTAACAACAATAGTATTACCGGTTAATAAAGACGGCGCTATTTTGCGAGCCATTACAAAAAAAGGGAAATTCCAGGGGCATATGCCCACTACCACACCAATGGGTAGTTTATGTAAAAAAATCTGTTCACCCGGGCGGTCACTTTGTATGATCTCTCCTTCATAGGCACGTGCAAACCCTGCATAGTAGTCGTAATACTCAGCAGTAACATCAATTTCAACCTGGGCCAGTCCTTTTACTTTTGCCTGTTCTCTGGCCAATGTTTCTGCAAGCATCACCCTGTTTTCCCTGATCACATTCGCCATTGCCTTGAGATAATTAGCACGAACTACAGATGGTAATAAGCTCCACTCATGCTGCGCAGCTACAGCAGCGTCTATTGCTGCGTCTGCCTCTTTTTGCCCGCCTCTGGGCACTACTGCTATTACTTCTTCTGTACAGGGATCAAGCACATCAATGTAATCGCCGGAAGATAAGGAATCAACAAAATCCCCATTGATATAATGCTGGTATTTTGCTATAGTAGTATGATTGGAACTCATAAATGATTATTTTATTTTTTCTGAATACCATTGATCTGTAATGTCAGTATTTAAAACATGATCAGGGATTTTTCCCTGTGCCACCTGTACCACCTGTGTGCAGGCCATGCGCCCAATCTCCCTGAAAAGTTCATTGGTCCATGCTATGCAATGAGGCGCCATCAATACATTGTCCATAGCAAAAAAAGGGTGGCTTTCAATTACAGGTTCTTTTTCAAAAACATCTGTTGCATATCCCGCTATTTTTTTATTGGTGAGCGTATTTATCAGGGCCTGTTCATTGATTATACCTCCTCTTGCCGTATTAATGATAAATGCAGATTCTTTTACTAATGCCAATTCCTTTTCATCAACAAGGTTTTTTGTTTCAGGCGTTAACGGGCAATTGACAGATATAAAATCAGCATTTTGCAATAAAGTCTGCAGATCTGCTTTTTTAACACCGAGAGCAACTGCTTTTTCCTCACTTATATATGGATCATATACCAGCGGTTGCTGCATATTGAAAACCTTGAGCATTTGTGTGAGCTGGCCGCCGATGCCGCCAAACCCAATTACGCCCAATATTTTTTCACGCAATTCACTCCCGGTGTATTGGTTTCTTTCCAGCCATTTTCCCTCTCTTACCAATTTATTTTTTGCAACCAGCTTGTGAGAAAGCGCCAGCATCCAGGCAATAATAGCTTCTGCAACTGAATAATTTACTGCACCTCTTGTAATCGTTACAATTACATTTGCTTTGCTGCATGCATCCACATCAACCATATCGTAGCCCACGCCAAACCTGCATATTGCTTTTAAGCGTGTTACATTCTTAAAGCTTTCTGCATTATAAGCCGGCGATAAAGAAATGATCGCATCATATTGCTGCAGTGTTTCGGGCTGCAAAGGAGACTCCCACTTTTCTAAAAACTCATATTTTATATCCGGGATTTTATCAAGAATATCCAATCCCATATCCTTATAGGTAAGTATTCCTTCCGGTGTTAAAAAATCTCTTGTCAGTCCAACTTTAAACATGCAGCATTCTGTTTGTTTTAATAGTCTATGTATTTTTATGTAGAGACAGGATAGTATTTATACAAACAAATTTATCCAGCAGGCAGGCCTAAAAAAATGGATAAAATATTTTCTTTTTGTACCTTTTGACATATTTTGATTGCCGGTTTATTAAATGCTTGATGTCATATGAACGATTACTGCAAGTACATGAGCGGTACGCTCGCAGAAGAAAAATGGGGGCTATATATAGATACAGCGGGTTTCTCAAAAGTATACCCTCATCAGCATTACCCCAAAAATTACGAACATCCGTCTACGCATACATTCTCATGGAGTAAAGGACGCATTTTGCGCGGGCATCAATTAATATATGTGTCAAGGGGTGGCGGTATTTTTGAATCAGAATTTTCAGACCCTATTGAAATTACGGAAGGCACCTGCATGTTTTTGCATGCAGGTGTATGGCACCGCTATAAACCTAATGACAATTCTGGCTGGGATGAATACTGGATAGGCTTTAACGGCAATTATGCCAATGACCTGATGCGAAATGATTTTTTCAATGTTAAATACCCTTTCATTAAAGTAGGCTTATCATCTGAACTATTAAATCTTTTTCAAAAGCTTATTGAAACCGTGCATACTGCTCCATCGGGCTATCAGCAAATAAGTTCTGGCATTACGCTGCAGATATTGGGGTATTTATATTCTGTATCATTAAGTAATGAAACGGAAAAATCACCAATAGGGCGATTGATAGAAAAAGCAAAATTTTTATTACAGGAATCTTTGGAAAAGCATATTGATCTTGAAAAAATGGCCCGCGAATTACCAATGGGTTACTCTTCTTTCAGAAAAGAGTTTAAGCGTCTTACCGGCGAACCGCCTAATCAATTTGTATTAAATCTCAGGTTAACCAGGGCAAAATATTTACTGGAAACAACAACATTAACTATTAACGAGATTGCTCAGCAAACGGGTTTTGAATCCGTATTTTATTTTTCCAAGTTGTTTAAAAAAAGAAATGGCAAATCACCTAAATATTACAGAAGTAAAACAGATGAAGAAAGTTTTGAGGATTAGGTAATTACATAATAATATTCACAGCTTTTATACGGCAGGATTGTTAAAACCTGCGGCTAATAAAATGCGGTAGCATCTTACGCCAGGTTGGCCAATCGTGTGTAATGTCCTCACCCCAGATATCCAGTTCATGCCAGATCCCTTTGTTCCATAATACTTCAGAAAACCTCCGGTTTGCCTGCGGATCTTCGTAAGCGCCGCTGCCGGTAGCGATAATTATTTTTCCATTGCGGATATTATCAAGATACCAATTGTCGGTAAGGTTAGGAATATAGTGTATCGGTGAATTATAATATACCTGTTCATCATAATAACCTTTGGTATATTCGGTGAGATCATATACACCGCTCATGGCAATTACACCATTAAAGAGATCAGGGCGTTTTAAAAATAAATTCATGGAATGTAATGCGCCGAATGAAGCGCCACTCACAATCACCGGTGTATCCCACGAGGTATTGTTTTTAATAAAAGGAATGACCTCATTAAAAACATATTCATTAAACTGATTCTGGCGGATAGCTTTATGTGCGCCTTCCATATCGTTGTTCATCCAGCTTTCAGTATTAATGCTGTTGATGGAAAACACTTTTATCTTTCCGGCATCAATAAATGGTGCGAGTGAATCAATAAGCTGAAAGCGCTCATACTCCAGGTAATCCGCTGCTGCGGTTGGCACCAGCAGTAACGCAAATCCATAATGTCCGTAAGTAACCACCGGCATTTCTTTGAACAGCGCCGGGCTATACCATGATGTGATGTGTCTTTGCATATAAAATAAATTAGAGCCTGCCCGCCGGAAGCAGGAAATCAGCACATTTTCAAATTCATTCTCACATTACTCCCCTCATCTTCAAATTTTCAAATTAACTCATTTTCAAATTATTACTCCAGCACCCCTTCCTTTATCTCCTGCCACAAATCTCTGTAGCATTTTGCGGCATAACCTGATTTTGCAAATTCTTCCAATGGCGCCCGGTGCACCCCCATCTTTTCTACATCTGAAAGATAGGGGATATAATTCTCAAAAAACTTTTTGTCTTTGTATAATGTTTCCATTATCTCGTTGTGCATATTCTTACGCAGATCGGCCATGGTAAAAAAACACATCATCTTTGAAAGATCAATACTTTTTTCTTTGAAATAGTCTTTCGTCATTTCATAGGTTCTGATAGAAAGTGTTGTCGGGATTACCGGCATCAATACTATATCAGAAGCATTGAAAATATTTTCCGCCAGCACAGAAAATCCAGGAGGGCAATCCAGGAAAACAAAGTCGTATGCTTTATTAAACGGTTGCAATAAGCTTTTTAACCGTTTTTTTGAAGATTTTAATTCTTCCATCATCACATCAAAGCTTTTTACAGAAACATCGGCGGGAATAATATCAAGATTGTCATAATTGGTAGCCATGATTGCTTCTTCAATATCTGCATCTTTTTCAACCAGCTTTTTTATTCCGCCTTTATATTTAGCTTTTGCCTGGTAATAAAAACTCGTGGAGCCCTGCGGATCTATATCCCACAACAATGTTTTATACCCGTCTTTTGCAGCGAGATATGCAAAATTTACGCAGGAAGCAGTTTTGCCTACGCCACCTTTTAAGTTGTATAATGCTATAATTACCATGCAATGAATATATTAATTTTCCGGGGAAATTAATTACTATCGGGTACTTTCAAGTTTTGCAGGCGGGTTGTGTGCTCATCTTTAATCAAAATATTTTATGAACCTTTTGTATGCGCTTTTACACTTGCATGGGTTACACCACGCATCTTAATGCTGCGTAGAAATAAAAAGATAATATTATGTTTGAGCCGTAGTTAAGATGGAAGATATAATCAACCATATTACCTTTAAACCAGCCGTCACAGACGCTGATTTCAGTGATGCGAAATGTCTTTTTCTGCAATATGCCCAATCGCTGGATATTGATCTTGGATTCCAGGGTTTTGATAATGAATTGACTAATATAAGTATACAATACAATAAACCAACAGGCGCGATATTGCTTGCATACAAAGATGATTTGGCTGTAGGTTGTGCAGGCATCAGGCAGTTTGACAAAAGGATTGCAGAATTAAAAAGAATGTTTGTTCAGCCGGAATACAGGCGATATAAAATTGGAAGACATTTAATGGAAATGGCTATTGATGCAGCAATAGGATCAGGCTATGAAAGCATTCGTCTTGATACTTTATCCTATATGAAAAATGCAATTGGATTATACCGATCCTTTGGCTTTTACGAAATACCGGCGTATAGATTTAATCCAGCCGATGATGCTATTTATATGGAAAAGCGGCTATCGTAAAATATATGCAGGGTAGTATCTATTACAGGCATAACTGCATGCAATTTTATAGAATTGAGTCTTCCCCGGGTGAAGCAATATTGCGGGTGCTTACCGCTTGCAGCCATATCGTTGTTTCAGAAGCTTACTGTTATTAAGTATCTTAAAAACAATTACCCAATCAATAATGGCGGAAATCGCTTTAGAAAAGCATTATGTGAACCGTATAGGCTGGCTGAGAGCCGTGGTGCTTGGCGCTAATGACGGCATACTTTCTACCACAAGTATTGTGATAGGCGTTGCCGCTGCCGATACCACCCTTAATGCTATCGTGCTGGCTGCATTAGCGGGTATGATTGCCGGTGCTTTATCAATGGCAGCCGGAGAGTATGTTTCAGTGAGCTGTATTATTCCTGCTGTATTACGCATTTGTTCATGGAGCACTGCCGCCATGCTCATTACAGTAATCACCGGGCACCTTTTTGGTGTAAATACAGCCTGATACAGCTAAGATGCTATCATTCCTATGACTGCTAGCCTACCGTTGGTTTTTAAATTAAAAATGATGTATAAGATGACTGGTTTGCGTAACTATTGATAATCAACACAATACATACATTTACTACCTAAGCAGCATTAACATTATTTCCGCTTTAAGGAAACCAAATAAGCCGATATAGCTGTAAATTTGCGGTTCATTTTATCACGATGAACACTACAGCAATTCCCGCGCAGCCCACCCTCACCGCTAAAGACTTTGCAACAGACCAGGAAGTGAGATGGTGCCCCGGTTGCGGCGATTATTCTATATTAGCCCAGGTGCAGAAGGTTATGCCCGGATTAGGTATTCCTAAAGAGAATATTGTAATTATATCAGGCATCGGATGCTCTTCGCGCTTTCCGTATTATATGAACACATATGGCATGCACTCCATTCACGGAAGAGCAACAGCCATCGCTTCAGGCTTAAAAGCTTCCCGCCCTGAATTAAGTGTTTGGATTGTAGCAGGCGATGGAGATGCACTGAGTATTGGAGGAAATCATACTATTCACCTGCTGCGCCGCAATTTTGATGTGAATATGATGCTCTTCAATAACCAGATATATGGCTTAACCAAGGGACAGTATTCTCCAACATCAGAAGAAAGAAAAGTTACCAAATCCTCACCCCTGGGCAGTATTGACCATCCCTTTAATCCCCTGGCACTGGCAATGGGGGCAGATGCTTCGTTCATTGCAAGAAGTATGGACAGAGACCCCAAACACCTGCAGGAAATATTGATCAGGAGCTATAAACACAAAGGCGCTTCTTTTACAGAAATATACCAGAACTGTAACATTTTTAATGATGGTGCTTTTGAAATATTTACGGAAAAAAGCAGCAAGCCTGAACAGGCATTGTTTCTTGAACAGGGTAAACCATTGATATTTGGCGCTGCAAAAAATAAAGGCATTAAGCTGGATGGTTTAAAACCTGTAGTGGTAGAAATTGGCGACTCCGCAGGCGTTGATGATTTATGGATACATGATGAAAAAGATTTTTATAAGGCCCAGGTACTGGTAAGAATGTTTGATGATCCGTATAAAGACGAGCATTTACCAAGGCCTTTTGGTGTGTTTTATGAAACGGATCGTGCCTGCTATGAAGATGTAATGGCAATGCAGATAGAAGAAGCCATAGCAGTAAAGGGTAAGGGTGACCTGGATAAGCTTTTAAGGGGAAATGAGGTGTGGACGATTAATTAGATCTCGGCTTTCGGCAATCAGCTTGTTGGTGGCAATACTAAATCGACATGAGTAATTACGAAGAAATACACAATGTACTCCTCAACTATCTCAAAGCATTAAAAAGACAGAGAGAATTGAAAATTGCTCCAAATTCAAAAGACTTCACATCTCAACTTGGAGAATGATTAATTGAACAACTTTATGACGGTAAAAGAGCGACAAGTGGTATTCAGAAATGTTGGGATGTTAAAGTTGACAATACAAAAATTCAAGTAAAAACACATGCAAAAGCGGCATCGACTTATGCTCGTTGGAGTTATATTAAACGTGACCCCCCGCTGCTGATATAGACGAATTAATAATAATTGTTTTTTCACCTGAATATAAACTAAAAGAGTTTTATAAAATAAAATGGGTTGACGCTTTACCGCTAATAAAAGAAGAAAAAGACGGTGATAAAATTTATTGGAATCATATTAATAAACATCAAGTCGATATTAAGACACTTCCCAAGCCTGACCTAATCTCTGTTTTTAAGTAATGTACTACCACCAACACTATAATGACCTTTCTTCAGCTACTCCCAGTCTTTCCTATTACTGGTTCCTTGATGCCGGCGCTGAAGGCACTCGCCGCTGATTGCCGATAGCTGACCGCTGACCGCTCAAAGCTCACTACCCATAGCTGACCCCATTACATAAAAATGCCGGCGATAGACATCACCGGCCTGTGCTTACCTCTGAAACCACAAAAGAGACTTGTACATTACCACATATTTTGAACAATACGGCAATGATGGTATATACCAATAATTTTAATTTCAATAAAGTAGAAATAATTACAGGTTGGCAGTGTAGGTTGTCCTTAAGAAAATATTAGATTCTGTAAGATAATTTGGATAAGATTAGACCAGTTCCCGGTTCAAAGCCATTCACTTTTAAGTTCCCGGCTGATATATATTAGCACAAATTTAATACGTGCGCTGAATATTCCAAAAAAGAAAGTAGAAATATTATACGCCTGCTTCTTCCAGCTCTTTTTTGGCGGCAGTAATAAGCTTTTCCTTTTTATAATCGTACCACCATTTGGGCGCGGTTTTTTTCATCAGTGTATCAATATTGCGCATGCCGATAAGATTCCATGCTCCCTTAAGTTTGCCGGTGATGCTTGATTGAAGCGCTCTGAGGCTCATAGCAAAACCGCTGTCCAGGTATTCCATATGGTGCCAATAGCCGGCAGGCATAAACAGGGTATCACCATGTTCAAGTATTACTTCGTAGCCCCTGGCAAGTTTCAGCGCAGGAAATTTGCTGTAATCGGGAGTGCCGTTTTGCTGGTAATAATGTGAAAAATCGGCAAGACTTAACACTTCATAAGGCTTGCGATATAATTTATGCTGTTCTTCATAGGGAAACAGTAATACTCTCTTTTTGCCAACAAACTGGGTATGCAGGATATGAGACATGTCTATGTCAAAATGCATATGCGTTATGGAGGATGCGCCGCCTACAAACAACATAGGAAAGCGTTTTACAAATCCTTTCATCAACTCATCGGGCCACTCAAAGTCATGTGTAAGCTGTGGGGCGTGGTCAAAAATATTGAACAAAAATATTCTCCAACCGGCAGGTCCTTTGCTTATCATATCCACGTATTCTCCAAAGGTGGTATAATCATCTGCTTTATTTATGGGAGTATAGGCATCGCTTTTTGTATTATTATATATACCAACTTTTTTATCGCCTACAATTGCTTTAAAATAATCCCAGTTCCATTTATGATAGGCGGGCCATTCTTTAGCAAGGTTTTTTATGATCAATGGCTTGCCTGCTTCGTAATAATTTTTTTTAAAAACCTCTGGTGCAATCAGGTCAACAGTATCTACAGCTTTAAGTAACATATGCCCTTAAATTTTAACGCAAAAATAATCTAACAACACATACCAGTTGTTAAATGGTTCATAATGTGGAAATATGACAGGCGGACGACAATGGTCAGGGTTATATTGGCTTTACCAATTCAATTAATCAGGCTTTAAAATACCCTCATAAGCTGCGATTTTTTTTACAAACTCCTGCGAAGTTTCCGGTGTCATCGCCGGCATAAAAAACAGCTTTCATTTTGTAGAGCTGTTTTCCATTTTCCCTAAGCGCTATACTGTAGTTTTATTATCTTTCTGTTTTAACGCCAAGATATGGGTATAATTGAAATATTGTCACCCGGTTCATTTGTTATTTTTTCGCATATCATTACCTATGGAAATGCATCAACTCCTGAGCTTACAGAACAGATACGGAATGAAATAGAAACCATGTGGAATGAGCCCGGGGCATACGTTTTCTTTAATGACAGAGACTACCTGGTTCAATTCAAAATTTCCGCTGAGCATAAACCTTTAATTGAACCAGAAGAAATATTAGGCAACGATGATCCGAACAACAATTATTTTCGCATTGAAGAATTTGCACATGGCAACATTTCTTTTGTGGATGGGTTGGGTTGCAATACCGGTTATTTTAAATTAGAAAACCTGTATAAGGGTTCTACAACAGCGGCGCATGAATATGGACATACACTCGGTTTACAACACCCGGCTGACCTTGACCTTAGAGGTAAGGGCATACCTGGCATTATGTATCCACGAGGTACACTTGTAGACCCGCAATTTCAATACGACCCTTCAAAACCCGCGGGTGTACCCGGCGGCACAATGCATCCCATGTACAGGAAGGTGCACCAGGAGGATGTAGCTTTGTTGAAAATTCACAGGCTTAACTTTATTAATAATATTGCAGTGGTAGGAGATTTCAGCAGTATATGGCATCCTGATCATAAGGATATTAAACATTAAGCATGAACTATCTTGCTCACGCATATTTATCTTTTAACGATGCCGATGTATTGGTGGGCAATATGATCAGCGATTTTGTGAAGGGAAAACAAAAGGACTCCTATCCTGCCGGTATTCATAAAGGCATAATGCTGCACAGGGAAATAGATAGTTTTACAGACGCTCATCCTGCAACAGCAAAGGCAAAAGAATTTTTCAGACCGGCATACCGGTTATATTCAGGAGCATTTATTGATATCGTATATGATCATTTTCTCGCGAATGACAATATTATCTTTCCCGAAAAAGCGCTGATGGATTTTTCTCAGGCAACATACAGCATACTGGATAAGTATAACAATGACCTGCCGCTAACTTTTAAAGCTATGTTGCCATATATGAAACAGCATAACTGGTTGTTTAATTACCGGTATCGCTGGGGTATTAAAAACAGTTTTGGCGGATTAGTGCACAGGGCGAAGTTTATGCATGATAGTAATGCGGCCTTTGAAATATTCGAAAACAATTATACAGCCCTGCAGCAATCCTATGCTGAATTTATGCCTGATATAATTTTATTTGCCAGGAACAGGTTTAACCTTTCTTTGCTATAATATACAACAATAGATACAGGAAATAATCGTTGCAATCCTTTCTGCTTTTCCGCAATCTTCTAAATATGTACATTTGTTGTTTATGAAAAAAATAAAAAGCATTTTAGCCATCCTTTTACTTTCCGGTTGCGTATTATCTGTATCTGCGCAGGATACCTGGCCCGCTACAGATAACTCTCCTATGGATATGGCATATTTTCCTGTAGATTATCCTATTCTTAAAATAAGAAAACAGGCGCCTGAAACACCAGTGGTGAAAGTGATATACAGCCGCCCTACCAAGAAAAACAGAAAAGTATTTGGCGAACTGGTAGAATATGGTACCGTATGGAGACTTGGAGCTAATGAAGCCACGGAAATAGATTTTTTTAAAGATGTGAAAATCGGCAATACTAAAATAAAGAAGGGACGGTATACATTATACGCTATACCAACACAGGAAAAATGGACAATTATTCTTAATAAGGACAATGATGTGTGGGGATCTTTTGCATATAATCAAAAAAACGATATTTTACGTACAGATATCAATGTTCAAAAAATAACACAGCCTGTTGAAGTATTTTCCATGATGTTTGAAAAAACAAACACAGGCACCAACCTGCTGATTGCATGGGAAGATGTAAAAGTTGCTTTACCCATAAGTTTCTAAAAACAAGATGCACCGCATGATGTATCCACAAATTAAAGCATGTATCAGCTTTGCGATAGCCTGTTGTATTTTTTTAAATAGCTGCCATTCTGATAACAAAGCCGTGCAATTGGCTGACACGACAGCAAAAACTCCGCCTCCTATCAGGTACGAGCCAATTGCGGCAGTATCATCATTAGATAAATCGCCGATGGATGTTATTTATTTTCCTCCTGAATATCCCAAGCTCAAGATGCTGGATAGTATAAAAACACCTCCGGTTTTCAGAATTTTTTACAGCAGACCGCAACGCAGTGGCAGGAAAATTTTTGGAAACGTAGTGAAGTATGGTGAACATTGGCGCCTTGGGGCAAACGAAGCTACTGAAATTGAATTTTTTGAAGACGTATATATTCAACAAACAAAAATTCCTGCCGGCAGATATATTTTGTACTGTATTCCGCAGCCGGCAGAATGGACTATTGTTATCAACAAGGATTTATACAGTTGGGGCTTAAAAATAGATACAAATAAAGATATATTTAAATTTACCGTACCAACCATAAAGACTGAAAAGCCGATCGAAGAGTTTACGATAGATGCAACACAATCTGGTGCAGGAGCTGATTTGTGGATTGGCTGGGATGATACAAAAATTGTGCTTCCCGTTGAAATCCGGAATCCAAAACCTTAAATCTCAAATTCATAAACGATTGCCATGATACGCTCTACAATAGCCGGTATTGGAATGTATGTACCCGAAAATGTTGTTACCAATCAACACCTGGAAAAGTATATGGACACCAATGATGCGTGGATACAGGAAAGAACCGGTATACAGGAAAGGCGTTACGCAAAGCGAACAGGCGAAACTACCACAACGATGGGTATTGAAGCTGCAAAAATCGCTATTGAACGTGCAGGAATTACAGCGCAGGATATTGACTTCATAGTATTTGCCACATTGAGCCCTGATTATTATTTTCCCGGCTGCGGCGTATTGGTGCAGCGTGCTATGAAGATGAAAGAGATAGGAGCGCTGGATGTACGCAATCAATGCAGTGGTTTCGTGTATGCATTGAGTGTAGGTGATCAGTTTGTGAGATCCGGCATGTATAAAAATGTGCTGGTAATTGGCAGCGAAAAACATTCATTCGGGTTAGATTTCAGTACAAGGGGCAGAAATGTTTCCGTGATTTTTGGAGATGGCGCCGGAGCGGTAGTGCTGCAGCCAACTCAAAAAGAAAACCAGGGTATATTAAGTACACATTTGCACAGTGATGGGGAAAGTGCGGAAATACTGGCAATGTATAATCCCGGCACGCATGCAAACCACTGGCTGGAAAATTCTTTGGCAGACTTTGAGGAAGCCGAACTTGGTGAAATGTTCATGAGTCATGCCATGATTGATAAAGCACAGAACTTTCCGTTTATGGACGGACCTTCGGTATTTAAGAAGGCTGTTGTAAAATTTCCGGAAGTAATAATGGAAGCGCTTAAGGCAAACAACCTGAAGCCATCAGATATTGATATGCTGATACCACACCAGGCTAACCTGCGGATAGCACAATTTGTACAACAACAGTTGGGCCTTGCTGATGATAAAGTATTTAATAATATTCAGAAATACGGCAACACAACAGCGGCATCTATACCCATTGCATTATGCGAAGCATGGCAGGAGGGAAAAATAAAAGAAGGCGACCTGGTTTGCCTGGCAGCATTTGGAAGTGGGTTTACCTGGGCCAGCGCCTTACTTAGATGGTGATACCTTCTTTTTTCCCGGCAATACTTTAATGATATCAGGATCTCCATCAAGGTTGCTCATCTGAATTAATATCCACGGATAGCGCGCCGCCACAAAACGTGATATTGGCTTTACGGAAAACTGAACAGGATTGGGCAAACAAGCTGCGATCATTGCCGCTTCTGTTCTGCTCAGTTTTGCGGCCGGCTTTTTAAAATAATTTTGCGCAGCGGCTTCTATACCAAAAATACCTTTGCCCATTTCAGCAACATTCAGGTATACTTCAAGTATTCTTTCTTTACCCCATATCAGCTCAATCATAAATGTAAAGTATACTTCAAGCCCTTTGCGCAGCCAGTCGCGGCCTTGCCATAAAAAAACATTTTTTGCTACCTGCTGGCTGATGGTTGATGCACCCCTTATCCTGTTTTGCTTTTTCTTATTTTTTTCAATTGCCTTTTGAATACTTTTCCAGTCAAATCCATTGTGGTCGGGGAATAGCTGATCTTCTGATGCAATCACCGCCAGTCCGGCATTAGAAGCTATATGCTCCGCATCAACATAATCTCTTTTTAAACCATTGCCGCTGAGCAGGCTTCCAATCTGCGTAATAGTAACAGGAGGATTAACCCATTTTAAAACAATGATATAAACAAACTGTGCAATAAGAAGTATAAGGAACAACCTTTTCAAAAACCGCCAAACCCTGGAAAAGAAATGCTTCACTATTCGTAATAAAAATTTGAGGCTGCAAAATAAACAATCAACCTGTAAACTTATTATTCCGTATTTAATTGTACATAAGAGATAGTATATTTTTCTCCTATCGGGTAGTAGTATTTTCGAAGTTTGCGCATGGTAAAGCCTGCCAATGCCACGCCACCGGAAATAGCCAATGTTGAAGGATGAATTTTTGCTTTTTGTATCAGCCCGTTAAAAGTATGCAGAAATGCATAGCCTACTCCTCCAATCATAAACAGCGTTCCGTTTCTCACAAACTCAAAGCCCTTGCGGGATTTGGGAATAGCCGCTATCTCATGCAGTCCAAACTTTAGATTAATTCTTCCTACTGTGTCTGCAAAGCGGGTGCCCCAGGGAGTAGGTGTCATCCTGATATCATAAGCATACATGTACAGCGTGTCTTTATATATTCTGTCTATATAACCACTGATGCCTGTGCCATTGCGATGAATGAATTCAAAAGAAGATCCTTTAAAATAGCTTTTGATGGTACGGTCTTTTTTCTTCAGCGATATAAAATCGCTTTGTTGTGCGGCAGTAGTTACCGGTATAAATAATAAAGCAATTAAAGCCAGGCGTATAATTGTATGCATGCGCAAATATTCAGCACAAATAAGGAGCTAATGTATGGCGGGAATGGAAGCAAGTTTGTTGCAATGATGTTAAAAGAATGTATTGCTAATCAGTTCACCTTATCACTCAAAAAGATGATTCCATAGATAAGGGCGAAAGCAAATACAATCAATATAGCGCCTGAAATACGGGTAATGAGAGAAATATTGTGAGGCGTGAGTCGTTTTCTTAAACTGCCTGCTAATAATACTTTTGCTGTATCTGCAAGCATATTAAAGAGTATGCAGGTTGTAAAAATTATAATACGTTGCTGAAGTGTATGGCTTACTGCAAAAGCGGTTGCGTTTACTAGCCAAAAAATGATTACACTGGGATTTAAGGTATTGATAAGAAACCCGGATATACAAATCTGTGTATGGTCTTTTGCACCGAGCTTAACCACGATATTTTCACCGTTGGCACTTATCCTGGTTTTCTTAAAAATCAGGTAGTATATTCCCATAGCCAGCAGAAATCCGCTCCCTGCATAGCCAATCGCTTTTTTGTATTCAAGCAACTCCTTCACCAGTTCTGTAAAAGCGTTACTTAATACAACAAGTACTATATCACTTATCCAAACACCTGCCACAAAGCTAAATCCGCCTTCGTGGCCATTATAAATACTTTGTTTGATTATAGTAAATATAACCGGACCTACTGAAAGCGCTAATATAAAACCTAATGCCAATCCTTTTAAAAGGGCCTCAATCATGGTGCTACATTTAAGGTGTTTTACTTATTGCATTTTGTAAATGTAGTAAACTGTAGCTAACTGATTGGTAAAAATCGTTAAGCGGATATTAATATATTCATGAAGTAACCGAAGTAATAAATCCCTGCCAGTCTTCCAGCATTTTCCCTTTCATTACACGCGGAAATTTATGCTGGCCGCCAAGCTTTCCTTTCAATTCCATAAATTCCATAAAACTTTTTTCCGGTAATACGGTAAGCATAACCTCCTTCAGTGCACTTTTCCGTTCTACCGCATAATCATCATTCAATATTTTAAGATGATTGTCAATAGCAACACGCAACTGTTCAGCATTTACCGTATCATCACAAGCCACATACCAGTGGTGAGCAAAGAATGATCCGTGAGGAATGCCGGCTACTGTAAACTCGGGTATTGAAATATTCATTTCACCGCTTGCCAGCTCAATAGCCCTGTTCATATTATCTACACTAAGGTGTTCGCCAACAAGACTTAAAAAATGCTTGGTGCGGCCTGTTATTATTATTTCGCATCTTTCTTTATTGGTAAACCGTATGGTATCGCCAATCAGGTATCGCCATGCGCCGGCAGAAGTGCTGATCAATATTGCGTAATCTTTGCCTTCCTCCACTTCATGAATCAGCAGTGCCCCGGGGTTATTGATAATATTTCCCGACTGGTCAAAGTTATCGCTGTTAAAAGGAATAAATTCCAGGAATATATGCTCGCTGGTAGAAAGGCGCATGCCCCTCACGCCCTGGCGGTCCTGGTAAGCAATAAATCCCTCTGATGCAAGATATGTTTCTATATAGGTAATGGGCTTGGCAAGCAATTTTTCAAACCCTTTTTTATAAGGCTCAAAGGCAACGCCACCATGTACATAAAATGCGAGATTGGGCCACATTTCATGAATGTTCTTAAGATTATACCTTTCAATCACCATTTCCATGCACATTTGTATCCATGCAGGTACGCCCACTACAAAGCCAATATCCCAGTTAGGCGCTTCTTCCACTACTTCGTCAATCTTTGTATGCCAATCTTTGGTCCGGGCTATTTTTTTACCCGGTTTGTAAAACGGCGTAAACCAGAAAGGCACTTTTTTAGCGGTTATACCACTAAGATCCCCGGAATAATAACCCGGACCTTTCTGCAAATCAGTGCTGCCCCCAAGCATAAGCCAGCCTTTGCTGATAGATTTTACAGGTATATTTTCATAATTACGCAAGGATAGCAACTGCTTGATCATTACAATGCGGTTGCCCTTCATAAGATCATTGGTAATAGGAATATACTTGCTTGCTGCACCTGAAGTGCCGCTGCTTAAGGCGAAATATTTTATTTTATCCGGCCAGCAAACATCAGGAATGCCTTCAAGCGTACGATGCCACCACTGATCATAAATTTTATCATAGTCAAAAATGGGTACATACTGCTGAAATAGCTTTGCCGGGCGCTTATGCAACAATATCTGGTCAAAATGATATGCCTGACCAAATTCGGTATATCTGGCTTTCTTTAACAACCTCTTTAATACACGATTTTGCTGCCGTTGGGGAGTGCCAATTGATAATTTTAAAGTTTTGGCAATTGTTGGTGGAATGCGTATATCAATAATCCCCATTGATTTGAGATAGTGGGTTTAATGTTTATAGACAAAAGTACTATGGATAGCTCTAAATTCTCATTTATATTTTAAATATCCGCACCATGCTAAAAAATTATATTAAAATTGGCACTTACCTTGTGGAAGAAAAAAGTACCCTTAAACAATAATACCCCTGAAAAGTTCGTACTGGGTGGGCGCCCTAAACATTGAAATGAATAATGACAAGTAAAAAAATTTACATTGCTGATGATGACGATAATATTCTTGAGCTTATGAATATGATTCTCGAAAGCAAAGGATATGAAGTAATTACCTCTCCTGATGGGAAGTCTTTAAGCAAACTGGGCTATTTGCCCGATATGGTTTTTTTAGATATCGGGATGTCCGGAAGTGATGGGAGTGAAATATGCAGGGAATTCAAAAACATTAACGGCAACGCTTCAGTGCCGGTTGTATTGGTGTCAGCACATTCAGAGTTAAAAGAAATTGCAAAAAATTGCGGCGCGGATGACGTGTTACCAAAGCCTTTTGACATAAAAAGCGTGGTTGAACTTGCTCATAAATACACTTCTATGGGGAATAAATGACTCAGCCTCACGCTATATGCACTATACCCTCTAACTTTTTCATGAACGGATATTTTTATGAATTCCGCCTGAAATATTACCATATAATAAAAGATTGACTGCAGGTTTTATTTTGTCCAGGCTTTTCTCATTTACAGCAACGCTTTCACTATCGCTTCCCATTCCTGCTGTAATGATACAGAGGGAAAAGATTTTCCAGCCATGCTATACCAATATCTTGCATTACCGTTATCGCCTTCCTTTCGGTGCAGGTAGGCATGAACCCATGAGCCTGTTCTGTCATGAATGTCCTGAACAATATCATGAGCCTTTTCCCAATTGCCTTTGCCTTCGTACCATAATGCCTGTACATATGCTGATACTGAAACAGGCGGATTATCATCAGAAAGCGTATTGATAAAGGTTTCAAATTCCATCTCACAAAAATAGAACAAATACCAATTGTTCCTTGTGCCGCAAATAGGCTGAGCCTCTTAACATATTTACATTAGCTTTGCACCGTTTTTTAAAATTATATAAACCCCAAATAAAATCACACATGTCCGTTATTGTAGTTGGCTCAATGGCTTTCGATGCAATTGAAACTCCTTTTGGAAAAAGCGATAAAATTGTAGGTGGCGCGGCAACCTATATTGCCTGGAGCGCTTCAAATTTTACAAAACCTATACAGCAGATATCAGTAGTTGGCGGTGATTTTCCTCAGGAAGAATTAGATACATTAAAGGCAAGAGGTGTGCAACTGGATGGCGTGCAGATAAAAAAAGATAAGAAATCTTTTTTCTGGAAAGGACGCTATCATATGGACATGAATACCCGCGATACCCTGGAAACACAATTAAATGTTTTGGGTGAGTTTGAACCGGTAGTTCCGGATAATTTCCAGGATGCGGATATACTGATGCTCGGCAATCTTTCTCCCACCGTGCAGCTTAGCGTAATTGAACAGTTGAAAAAACGCCCAAAACTTGTAGTGCTCGATACTATGAACTTTTGGATGGAAACAGCCATGGAAGATCTTGAAAAGGTAATTGCCAAAGTTGACGTATTGCTGGTAAATGATAGTGAAGCAAGACAACTCAGCGGGCAATACTCATTGGTAGGAGCAGCCAAGGAAATATTAAAAATGGGTCCTAAATATCTTATTATTAAAAAAGGAGAACATGGTGCATTATTGTTTCACAAAGACCATGTGTTTTTTGCACCGGCACTCCCGCTTGAAGAAGTTTTTGACCCAACCGGAGCAGGTGATACGTTTGCAGGAGGTTTTGTAGGTTATCTCGACAGTACAAAAGATTTTTCTTTTGAAGGAATGAAAACCGCTATTATTGTTGGTTCAGCCATCGCTTCTTTCTGCGTTGAAAAATTTGGGACCACTCGTTTAAGAGAACTTACAAGGCAGGAAATAGATGAAAGACTGCAGGAATTTATTGACCTGGTAAGCTTTGATATATCATTGGTTTCGCGTTAAGGGAATAGGGAATGTGGAACCTAAGACCTGAAACCCGCAACCTGAAACTTGTAACCTCTTATTCCAATGGCTTTAATTTTACCTATAAAAGAAGTATATCCCGCAATTGGCGAAAACTGCTACTTAGCGCCCAATGCTACTATTGTGGGAGATGTAGTGATGGGTAATGATTGCAGTATATGGTTTAACGCAGTGGTAAGGGGAGATGTAAATGCCATCAGGATTGGTAATAAGGTGAATATCCAGGATGGGGCTGTTATCCATTGCACATATCAAAAAACACAAGCCATTATTGGCGACAATGTAAGTATTGGCCATAATGCTATTGTGCACGGCTGTAAAGTACATGATAATGTGCTGATAGGCATGGGCGCAATAGTGATGGATAACGCGGAGATAGGCAGTTTTTCTATTATTGCAGCCGGCGCGGTTGTGCTGGAAGGAACAAAAGTTGAGCCTAATTCCATTTATGCAGGTGTGCCTGCAAAAAAGGTAAAAACCATCTCGCAGGAACTGATCAGCGGGGAAATAAACCGTATCGCTAATAATTACCTGATGTACAGCAGTTGGTTTAAGGATGAGGAATAGACGATGGGTAGTGAGCGATGGGCGGTGAGCAACGGTCAATGGTAAATAATAGATTTTCCAGTAAAATATAATAACATCAACTTATTACAATAAATAACCACTCATGAAAGAAACTCCTTTTACCGCAAAACATATAGCGGCAGGTGCAAAGATGGCTGAGTTCGCAGGCTATAATATGCCCATCAGCTATACCGGAATTAATGATGAACATGCGGCAGTGCGCAACAATGCCGGGGTTTTTGATGTTAGCCACATGGGTGAATTTATTTTTAAAGGAGAAAATGCACTGGAACTTATTCAGCGGGTTACTACCAATGATGCTTCAAAGCTCACCGCAGGAAAAATTCAGTATAGCTGCTTAACCAATGAAAACGGAGGTATTGTAGATGACCTGCTGGTATACTGCATTGAAGAAAATAACCTACCTGCCGGCAAGGCAGGAGTGTATATGCTGGTGGTAAATGCCGCCAATATTGAAAAAGACTGGGACTGGATTGAATTTCAGAATACCAATGGAGCTGAAATGCACAATATTTCAGACCGTACCGGTTTGCTGGCAATACAGGGGCCCAATGCCGCCAAAATATTGCAGCCGCTTACAGATATGGATATCCTGAACCTGAGGTATTACACTTTTGTAAAAGGAAAATTTGCCGGAGTTGATAATGTAATAGTAAGCGCTACCGGCTATACCGGTGCCGGAGGACTGGAGATATATTTTGAAGATAAAGACGGGAACGCCGATAAAATCTGGAATGCTATTTTTAAAGAAGGCACACCGAAAGGATTAAAACTGATTGGTTTAGGTGCAAGGGATACACTCAGGCTGGAAATGGGCTATTGCCTGTACGGCAACGATATTGATGATTTCAGCACACCACTTGAAGCCGGACTGGGCTGGATAACTAAATTCACCAAAAACTTTACAGCAAGCGAATACCTGCAAAAGCAAAAAGCAGCAGGACCGGATAAAAAACTGGTTGGTTTTGAAATGATTGACAGGGGAATTCCCCGCCATGATTACCGCATAAAAGACGCGGAGGGTAATCTTATAGGAAGGGTAACTTCTGGTACCCAGTCTCCCACATTAGGCAGGGCTATCGGTATGGGATATGTAAGCACTGCATTTTCACCTATTGATAGCGAAATTTTTATAGAAGTAAGAGATAAACTCCTGAAAGCTAAAGTTTCTAAGCTACCTTTTGTGCAGCAGAAACAATAAAAAGCGGTAGAATAAGTTAGATAGAACAATAAGTTCTGGCATGAAAATGACAGAGCTATATAGCTATTTATTCTAATTTATTAATTATATATCCCATGTCCTCCATCCATCTTACAACATTTATTAAAGCGCCTGCAGACCGCGTATTTAATCTTTGCCGCAACTCAACTGTTTTTAAAAAAGCGCTTGAGGGCAGAAACGAAACATTAACCGCCAGCGCCAGCGATATACTGGTAAAGCCCGGCGATACCATGACACTCTCCGCCAAACACCTGGGCAAAACAAGAGCTGTTACCTTGCGGGTAACTGAAATGGAGAACCAGCAGAAATTTGTGGAAGAGCAGGTAAAGGGCGACTTAAAAAGCTTCAGGCACGAGCACCATTTTATGCAGGTAGAAAACGGTACTATAGTAATTGACCTGGTTGAAATGGAAGAGCCCCGCGATGCTATTGGTGGCATGCTCGGCAAATTTTTCCTGAGAAAATACTTTGAGAAAATACTCAGCAAGCGCAATGAACTGGTACGCCAGTATGCAGAGTCGGATAAATGGAGAGCAGTGATGGGATAGGGATATACATTTTTGTATTAACTTTCTATCTTTAACAAGTTGTACATAAATAAAAACACCCATTACTTTTTAACAGCAATTTGCTTGTTCATTTTGCTGAAACTTGGTTTTGTACTTGCCGGTAATAATGAGCTTATATTTCTATTGAAACCTACTACTAAATTAGTTGGATTCTTAACAGGTTCAACTTCCATTTACGTGTTGGACAATGGTTATTATCACAGCAAGCTCAATATTATTATTGATAAGTCCTGCTCGGGATTTAATTTTTGGATTTTATGTTTTCTCATTGTTACTTATTCATTAGTTCGGTTTTTTAAGAAAACATCATATAAAATACTGGCCGTTCCCTCCGCTTTAATTTTAGCTTATCCGTTTACTATTTTTGTTAATACTTCGCGCATCATTGCCTCTGTTGTTGTGCATGCACAAACAAAGCGGGCTATATTTAATTACCAAATAATACATGAAAGTGTTGGCATAATTACAAATCTCACATTCCTCGTTTTATTCTATTACCTGTTTGAGAAAACCTTAAACTCTAAACGAAAATATGCAGAACCTGCTTAACCCCAAATGGCTTTTTATTATTAATACACTGCCTTTAATAATACTGTTTGCACTTTGTAATGGACAATTCAGCCTTATTAAGACCCTACTTACAGAGAGCAATATACAGCTCTGGACGTATTTTGGTGTGACATTGGCTATTTTAGGCATTTCGAATTTTGGATATGCCGCATATCTGACATACAAAAAACAAAATGTTTCTGTTCTCTATGCTATTGCCGCATTACTTTGTTATATACCATATATTTATTTATACGCATATTATTTTGATAAAATTCTCCCATTTGATATACCGCAATGGATAGCTTCTGATAATTTATTGGTATATGCAGGCACTTTTATAATGCCAACGCTTGTGTATTCTTTGTTTGTTCTGGTAAGCCGTTTAACACCAGGTACCAAACACCATAAAGCCTGGGTTAATTTTCTTGCTGCCGTCAGTATTCCTGTTTTGGGATATCTATTTTCCCAAATCGTATCTCCTTTATGGCGGGTTGTTGAGGAGGAGTTTAGCATACATGCTCTGCTCATTATTATCATCACTGCAACATTAGTGTTCCTTTTCTTTTTAATAAGAGGTATTTTTATTATTGCCGCCCATAAATCTGTTATTTGGCAAAAATATCAACTGGCTTGGAAAATCCCTGTCGCCCTGATTTTTCCAATATTGGGTTTGCTGATAAACAATGGAAGCCTGTTCGATAGATTCAGCATCGGCAATTCAGGAATCTTCGGTGATTTCAGTAACAAATGGTTTTATATCATGGCTGTTGTAAATGGTATAGCTATTTGCATGCCAAACCCGGATAATAAAATTTACCGGATAATTCTGTTTGCATTCCGTAGTATAACCTTTGCTTATACATTCTATTTCTTTTTAGTGTTTCTTCCTTTTTTGCCTTTATCTGTTGTTGCTATAATTGCAATTGGTACGGGTTTTTTGATGCTAACACCTCTGGCATTGTTTATTATTCATATAAACGCCCTCTCGAAGGATTTAAGTTATTTGAAAGCACAGTACACGAAAAAAACACTTACAGGAATACTATTGTCTGGTATTTTGTCCATTCCTATATTCATTACCATAATATATCTTAAAGACAAAAGTGTTTTGAATGAAACGCTTGAATATATATATAGTTCTGATTACTCCAAACAATACAATATTGATAAGCATTCCCTTAAAAAAACAATGAATGTTGTAAAAGGTCATAAGGACCGCAACAGGGATTTTATTTTCGGCAATCAAACTCCTTACTTATCTTCTTATTTCAACTGGATCGTGTTAGATAATCTCACGTTGTCTGATTCTAAAATAAATCAAATTGAGAAAATATTTTTTGGCACTTCTTCTTTTCAATTGGAGACAACTGATTTTATTAGAAATGAGAATGTAAAAATCACCAATATCACCTCTAAAAGCACCTTTGATACAGCACAGCAAGCCTGGGTAAGTTGGATAGATATTGAAATAACAAACAAGGGAACAAGCGATTGGTTTTCTGAATATGCAACTACTATAGATTTACCCGAAGGATGCTGGATAAGCGATTATTATTTATATGTTAACGATAAAAAAGAGCATGGGCTTTTGTCGGAAAAAAAGTCTGCTATGTGGGTATTTTCAAATATCAGGAACGAGAATAGGGACCCCGGAATTTTATACTATTTAACCGGTAATAAAGTAGCATTCAGGGTGTTTCCATTTTCGAAAGGCGAAATAAGAAAAACCGGCATTGAATTTTTGCATAAAGAACCGGTTCAACTGAAGATTGATAGTAATATTGTTGAGTTAGGCAATCATGAACAGGTTATGGAAGAATATGCAGGGACTGAAAACATAGTATATGTTTCAACACAACAAAAACGCACATTAAAGTTAGCACAACGCAAACCGGTCGTACAGTTCTTAGTTGACGCTTCTAATGGAAAAGACAGGTATGTGGATACTTTTACTAACCAGATAGAGCAGTTTGTAAGGAATAATAAAGATCTCTGCGAAAATGCACAAATAAGTTTTGGAAACAGTTTTGTACATTCTTATTCTCTGGATAAAGATTGGAAACAAAACTATAAAGCACAAACTTTCGGAGGAGGTTTTTATTTGGAAAAAGCTGTTAACACTACTTTGTTTAACGCTTATGAAAAGAAAATATATCCGATAATTATTGTTGTTACCGATAAGTTTGGAAATGCCATTATAAGCAAAGACTTTTCAGATTTCAAATTTGCTTTCCCTGAAAGCAATCTTTTTTTCGAGCTCAACAGCAAAGGAAATCTTGATGTCCATTCCCTGGTTAATAATCCTCTCCAGAAACTGCCTGATAGTATTCCTTATTCGTTTGAGCAACCTGTTTTGGAGTATAAGCTTTCTGATAACTCAACAACTTATTTACCGGCAGACGACAATCCCGCAATTATTTTAAGGAAAGACATTTTTGAAACCCTGCCGGCAGAGATAAAGGAAAAAAACTGGCAATCTGCATTAGTAATGCAGGGAAGATGGGTTACGCAGATTTTACATCCTGAAATATCGGATAAGGAGTGGCTCCGGTCAGTCAGGTATAGCTTCATATCGAAAGTAATGACACCTGTAACGTCATACCTGGTAGTTGAGAATGATGCCCAGAAAGCCATCCTGAAAAAGAAACAGGAGCAGGTGTTGTCGGGAAACAAATCGTTAGACCTTGATGACGATACACAAAGAATGAGTGAACCCGGCTTTTGGATAATGGCATTTTTTTTACTGATAATATTGGGATGCAAAGAAATAATAAGGAAGCAAAAACAACATAGCTAATACAATTATAAATAAGTTGGTATTCAAATAAGATTACGGGTTTTAGAGGATAGAATATCAACCGTACCTACGCTTGTTTCAGCGACTTGCGGATTTATTAGTAAAAATCTTTCCTGCTCAAACACAAATGCTTTAACGATATTTGCACCCTCTTATTAATAATAAAGCATGACTGAAAATAAGCCTACTTTATATACCGTACTATCTCCGGCGCTTTTAAACCTGTATGATATTGATAATGCAATCGTGGTGATCATTGATGTATTAAGGGCAACATCAACCATCCCGACAGCGCTGTATAATGGTGCAACCTGTGTTATGCCGGTTGATAGTGTGGAACGTTGTATAGAGCTGGGCAAAGCTACCAATGGCATTACAGCCGGCGAACGTGAAGGTAAAGTGATTGAAGGGCTGCAGCATGGCAATTCTCCCTTTGAATATTACCCGGAATTTATAAAGGATAAAGTATTGGTGCTTACCACAACCAACGGCACCAAATTATTACATATGGCGCTGGAAAGAGGCGCTAAAAATATTATTACCGGATCCTTCGCCAATTTATCCGCCGTCGTTGATTATCTCATCAGTCAAAAACAAAATGTAATACTTGCCTGCGCGGCATGGAAGAATAAAATTAATATTGAAGACACTTTATTTGCAGGTGCCGTAATTAACAAAGTAAAAGCGCATTTTGATATCAATTGTGATTCTTCTGTAATAGCAGATGCACTTTACAACGAAGCCAAAGATGACTTGTATGCTTTTATAAAAAATAAAAAAGCCTCACATTATATACGCCTGAGCGGTTATGGATTAGAAAAAGATATTCAGCATTGCCTGATACCAGATACCGCCAATATATTGCCATTATATGGCGATGGGAAGTTGTGTATTGGTTAATTTTTATTCCAGGAAAAGCACCTGATCATCTCTTTTTCTTCAGCAATTGCCGCTTAATAAACTTTTCTGCTTCTACTACAGGCAAAACAATAGAAGATATTGCAAATACAAGAAACAACTCAAATGCAGAAAGTGGCTGTGTATGAAAATAATTATTCAAAGCCGGGATATAAACAACTGCAAGTTGTAATAAAACAGTAACACCTGCAGCTGACAATAACAGTTTATTGCTCAGGAAAACTCTACTGAATACAGAAGACATTTCACTCTTGATAGCAATCACATGCCAAAGCTGTGCAAAGCATAATATGCAAAAAACGACAGTCTGCCAATGCTCAATTTTTTTTTGAATGGAATAATATTGTGTTGCCAGTGTTAATGCACCAATAAAAAGCCCTACCCATATAACATGTATGCCTGATCCTTTGGCAAAGATGCTTTCGCCCGGATGTCGCGGAGGTCTTAACATTATATTCTTTTCAGCAGGCTCAGCTGATAAAGCCAGTGCAGGCAAACCATCAGTTACCAAATTTACCCAAAGTATATGCACAGGTAATAACGGAATAGGCAATCCTACAAGTGGCGCTGCAAATAAAGTAATGATCTCAGCACTGTTACCTGTAAAAATATACTTTACAAATTTCCTGAGATTATCATAAATGCGTCGCCCTTCTTTAACCGCGCCAACAATCGAAGAAAAGTTGTCGTCCATCAAAATCATATCTGCAGCCTCTTTAGTTACATCTGTTCCGGTTATCCCCATAGCAATACCAATATTTGCTTTTTTCAGGGAAGGCGCGTCGTTCACACCATCTCCTGTCATGGCTACAAAATGCCCCCTGTGTTGCAGGGCATTCACTATTCTTAGTTTCTGATCCGGTGACACCCGGGCATACACCCTGATCATTTCAATGGTATTTTCAAGAGTTATATCATCCATTGAAGACAATTCACTACCACTTATTACTTTCTGTTTTTTGTTATCTATAATACCAATTTCACATGCAATGGCTGCTGCAGTAAGAGGATGATCACCTGTGATCATTACAGGAATAATCCCCGCTTTTTTACATTGTGCTATTGCCCGTTTTGCTTCGTCCCGTGGCGGATCGATAAGCCCGGCTATTCCAATACATTGCAAACCGCTTTCCAACGATTCAGGACATATATTACCCGGCAATTGCTGAATGTATTTACCTGCAAAAGCAATTACTCTCATACCCGCAGCAGACATCCGTTCTGCTTCCCTCGTGAGTTCATTCTTTTCTGTACTATCTTTCAGCATATTGCTTAAAGATTCGATAGCCCCTTTTGTAATTACCCACAGGCTGCCATCTTTTTCATGCACTGTGGTCATTGCTTTCCGGTCTGCATCAAACGGAATTTCTGCAATGCGTTTAAGTTTAGTATGTACAGCAAATCCGGCATATTCAACCATTGCTATTTCCGTTGGGTCGCCATTCAGCTTTTTGTCATCCTGCTTTACATCCTGGTTCAGGCGCATGGCCTGCAATAATGTTTCTTTTATTTCATTATTATTAACCCATATCTCTTTAACTACCATTTCATTTTTGGTAAGTGTGCCTGTTTTATCGGTACAGATGAATGTAACCGATCCCAGTGTTTCTACAGCCTGGAGTTTGCGTATCAATACATTTTTTTTAACAAGCTTACGGGCGCCTAATGCCAATGATACGGTAATTACCGCAGGCAAAGCTTCCGGTATGGCCGCAACAGCTAAAGAAATGGAAGTAAGCAGAATCTGGTTAAAATTTTCTCCACGCAGATAACCTGTTATAAAAAAAACAATACAAAGTCCAAGAATAATAAATGTGAGTTTTTTACTAACGTCTGCAAGCCTTTTCTGCAGAGGCGTTTGACTATCGGCATCATCCAGCATGCCTGCCACCCTACCTAACTCAGTATGCATTCCGGTTGACGTAACTACCGCTTTTGCATTACCGTTAGTAACCTCTGTACCTTTAAAAGCCATATTGGTTTTATCAGCAACGGCAGCATCCGTGCTGTTTAACGTCCCGGAGGTTTTATCAACAGCATTTGATTCGCCCGTAAGACTGGCTTCATTTATTTTAAGTGCGTGCACTTCGAGCAGTCGCATATCAGCAGGAACTGTGTTGCCTGCTTCTATTAAAACGATATCGCCGGGCACAAGTTCTTCTGCTTTTATTTCTTGCGTAGCATTGTGCCTAACAACGATAGCAGTTTGTGCTGCCATTTTTTTTAGTGCCCGCATTGCCTGCTCTGCGCGGTATTCCTGTATAAAGCCTATAATGGCATTGATGAAAATTATGACTATAATTACTATAGTATCTGTGAGCTCGCCGATTACTGCGGAAATAATTGCAGCTGCTACCAGCACCAATATCATCACATCTTTAAACTGGCGCATAAAAAAAATAATAGCAGGCGTTTTTTTCTTAGCAATGAGCTCATTATAACCATATTCTTCCAATCTCGCCTTTGCGTCCGTATCATTAAGTCCTTCAATGCTGGTTCTGGCAACTTTTAGTGCTTCTTCGGGCGATATGCTGTGCCAATTCATTTATGCAGGATTTGTTTGAATTCAGAATATTAGTAGGGTTACACTTCAAAATCAAAATGCATTACGCTTAAAATTACAACCCATTTTTTATTGCTATTGCATTTTATTATATACCCCTGCCGGTAGAGTGATGTACATGCAGGCAACCCTGTACTTTTCATACTACCTGTATTTAGATCAGAGCATGTTAAACTTTTGTAAGCACAAACTTTACCACACTCCAACTGTCAATTTTTCCGTAATTTCGCCAATTAGCCTTTTCTGAAACAAAAGGCATATTTTGAACGTTTATAAGTATGGCTTTACCACACCTTATCAAGTTTGTTTACAATAATGGCACCGATGAAGTAATACGCCGGGGCAAAAAAATTCACTCTATCGGGTTTGTAGAATTAATTGAGCATGATGAATTATTGGGTTCGGTTACTTTTAGGGTAAAGGATGATAGTTACGCTACTTTTTACAAAGTATATGTCCAGAAGTATAAAGACCCGAAAGGGCTTTCGGTGCGCTGCACCTGCCCTTACAATCTGGGTGATATCTGCCGCCACGAAACTGCAGCCTTATTTCAACTGCAGGAGCTTGTAGATAAGAACATACTGGGAGAGAAAGATATTTTATATCATCAGCGCCATACGGTGATAAAGATGAAAGACATTGATCTCAAAACAATTAAGCTGCTCAGCTCTCCGGATAGTTTTACAGAAGCAGATAAAATTATGCGTTCGCAAAAAGCCAATATTTTGTCTGCGGTGGATGAACGGGTGGAGGCAAGCCTTGTGATAGAAGGAGAGACCTATCCCGTTGTGATTCAAAAAAATGAAGAGCGGAATTTTGATACTTCCTGTAAATGTGATGAACAGGAACATCCTCTTTGCGTACACAAGGTTACCGTATTTCTGCAGTTGCTGAATGCTTATGGCCCATTTTATTTTGATACCATACGTAACTGGGATAAGCAAAAAAATAAATTACTGGAAGCTTATGGATATTCACTCGACGATGATCTGAAAGGAAAGTTTGAGTTCACTTATAAGGATGGAAAACCTTTTTTGCGGGTGCTCGATACTTCTATCAAAAGAATTGAACCGGTGGCGGCAAGTGTCAAACCTCGCCCCGTTCAGGTAGAAAAAGAGCCGGAAACTGTAGTGGTAACCGATACTGTTGAAACAGCTTCTGCAGCTACCGCGCCTGCATTAAGAATAGGAATAGTATTTAACGAAGCGGTTAAATCTTACCCCTATTTTGCCGTGGATGTTGTAAGCGGGGATGTGAACGAAGATGTTTCAGGGTTTGCCGGCAAGGTTGAAAAGATTGATCTTGCAAAGTTTGTAAATGCAGATGATTTTGCTGAGCAGGATAAACAGCTATTGCAACAGGTAAGAAAATTGCAGGATGCGGAGATCAATAAATATGTAAGCCGTAATTCACCGTTTTCGGGTATCTGGGAAAATATTATTCACCACGAAGGTGATGAACTGCCTGAAGAAACAAAATCTCTGATCACAGAATATCTATATCCCAAGCTGCTTAAAATATTCAATGAGCAAAAGCAAAATCCGCTGGTATATTTCCTGCCTGCTAAAAAGAATTTCGTTACCGGCAACCTGCTGCCTGCTCAGCTGGCAGAAGAAACCATAACGCCTTTTTTTAAAGTAGCAGCATCAAAAAAGAACATTGAAGTTTCCTGCTATGTGCAGGTAAATGGTGCTGAAATTAACCTGAAAGAAAACGAATGGCAAACCAGCCTGATTTTTAAATATGCTGATACGCTTTACAATTGGGCACGACAGGAAGATATAGCAGAAATAGAAAAATTTACCAATAAGGCATCTATAAACATTCCCCTCGAAGATTGGCCGGAATATCTCGAAAAAAACATTATACCGCTGACCAAGGAATACAAAGTAAAATTTGACAAAAGTCTTGTACAGGAAATTAAAGATGGTGACCCTGAAATAAAATTATTATTACAGGAAAAGGGAGATTACCTGTTATTCGTTCCAGTATTTTCTTATAAAGGATTTGAAACAAAATTCAATGCAAGGGATATTATTACCATTCCTGTAAATGATAAGGTTTTAGAAATACATCGTGATAAGGAGAAAGAGCTTCAGTTTATCAAAAAGCTGGAGAATCTTCATTCTAATTTTATCCGCCCTGAAACAGGCGCTACGCTGGCGCTTAAAGGCGCTGATGTATTAAAGAATAACTGGTTCTTTTTGTTTGTTGACAGCATGAAGGAAATGAACGTGCCGGTTATTGGATTTGATGTGTTGAGGAATTTCCGCTTTAATACAGCGCGGCCATCCACACAAATTCATATCAGCAGTGGCATGGATTGGTTTGATGCCAAAGTGAATGTTGTGTTTGGTGAACAACATGTAAGCATAGCTGAAATTAAAAAAGCTTTGGCCAACAAGCAGCAATTTGTACAACTGAATGACGGCACACTGGGTATTTTACCGGAAAACTGGCTTAAAAAATATTCATTGCTGTTCCGCGTGGGCGAAGGAAAAAACAATTCACTCCGTTTATCAAAATATCACCTCAGCGTAATTGATGAGCTGCATAATGAGAAAGATGAAACCGAGGTAATGATTGAACTGGAAGAGAAATATAACAGGCTCAGGGGATTTAACCGCATAAAAGAAATTGACCCTCCGCACCGGCTGGCGCATATTCTTCGTCCATACCAGGTAGCGGGTTATCATTGGCTGAATTATTTAAGCGAAGTTGGCTGGGGCGGTATACTGGCTGATGATATGGGTTTGGGCAAAACTGTTCAGGCATTATCTTTCATGCAGTTTTATAAAGATACACATGGCACCCTGCGGGCGATAGTTATTTGCCCCACAACGCTGATGTTTAACTGGGAGAATGAAATTAAAAAATTTACGCCTGAGCTTACTTATTATATTCATCACGGCGGAGACAGGGCGAGAGACAAAGAAGCATTTGAAAAATGCAATGTAATTATTACAACATATGGCACATTGCGCAGTGATATAAAGCTACTGACCGATATACATTTTGATTATGTAATCCTGGATGAATCTCAGGCAATTAAAAACCCGCAGAGTAAGGTAACCAAGGCTGCAGGCTTGCTTGAAGCGAAGAATCGTTTGTGTTTAAGTGGTACGCCATTGCAGAATAATACTTTTGATATTTATGCACAGATGAATTTTCTTAACCCGGGTATGCTGGGTTCGGTTGAGTATTTCAGGAATGAATTTGCAACACCTATTGATAAATTTGGAGAACAGGACAGGAAAGACCATCTTAAAAAGCTATTATATCCTTTTATTCTTCGCAGAACAAAAGAACAGGTGGCACGCGATCTTCCAGAAAAAACAGAAACCATATTGTTTTGTGAAATGCAGGATGAGCAGAGAGAGATTTATGATGCATTCAGGAATGATTACAGGGATAAGATACTGGGTGTTATTAACGACCAGGGTATTGCCAGATCTCAGTTAACCATTTTACAGGGATTGATGAAGCTGCGGCAGATATGCGATTCTCCGGCTATTATGAATGAGCAGGAAAAATACCCCAATCATTCAATAAAGCTCGAAGAAATTGGCAGGGAGATAACAGAAAATATCGGTAATCACAAAGCGCTGATCTTTTCCCAGTTTCTCGGTATGCTGGCATTGATCAAACAAAAATTGAAAGAGCTTGAAGTGCCGTTTGAATATTTTGATGGCAGCACTTCTGCTACTGACAGGGAAAAAGCCATTACCCGTTTTCAGAATGATGATACCTGCCGGGTGTTCCTTATATCATTGAAAGCAGGAGGTGTGGGCTTGAACCTGACAGCGGCAGACTATGTATATATTGTTGACCCCTGGTGGAACCCTGCTGTGGAACAACAGGCCATTGACCGCACTCACCGTATCGGCCAAACGAAGAATATTTTCGCTTACCGCATGATCTGTAAGGATACCATTGAAGATAAGATACTGCAGTTGCAGGAAAAGAAACGCTCACTTGCCAAAGACCTGATTGCAGATGACACTGCCTTTGTGAAGAGTCTTACAAGAGAGGATGTGGAATACCTGTTTAGTTAAGGTAGAAGGCAGATGGAGTAAGGTATAGGGCACAAGCCATCTGCCTTACTCCATCCTCTCTATACCTTCCATTAGAATAAAAATAATCTTTCCCTGCCGCCAACCTTGCCGCCAAAGTTCCGGATATTATAAGTGAAGGTCAGCATGAAGTAGCGCTTGAGCACAGTTGTTTCAACATCACTGATATAGTTCTCATTAACATTGCGGTATACGCTGGTATTTTGATTCAATAAATCAAATGCCGATAGTTTTAGCTGCCCTTTATCATCTTTAAGGAACAGGAAATTAAGTGCAGCATTCCAGCGGTAAATATTTTTTTGTATACCTGCCGCCACCTGCGGATTATAGCGATAGTCAATACTGGTTTCCCAAACCCAATGCCTGGGCATACGTATAATTAATTCACTACCCGAATTGTGCGCGGTTGTTTCAAGCTCCGGAAATGCATGATCTGCATAGCTGCTTTTGTTCCAGTTCAACGAATAGTTTTGCCTGAACTCAAATTTATCATTCCAGTTAAAGGCAATATTAACACGGGGATTAAGCCCGGTGTTTTGAGCATTGGTACTGGTATTGTTCAGGATGATCAGTCCGCGGGTATACCTTCCCCATACATTACTGCCCAGGGATAGCTTCCAGTTTTTATTAAATTTAAATTGCTTGTTTATACCTCCTCCGCCCTGCAGTTCCCATATGCCATTGGCGTTAACCGGTGTGGTATATTGTATGCCTGATTTATCAACAATGCGTGCCCGCACAATAGCATTATCACTTATGCTGCTATATATATAAAGGTTGTAGTTAATGTTGGATTTTATATCGTATTTATAGGTTTGAATATTCAGCGAATGATTAACAGCGGGTTTTAGTAAAGGATTCCCCCGGCTTATATACAGCGGGTTTGTATTATCTTCCACGGGCTGCAGGTCATTCACCTCCGGTTCTCTTGCGTTTACATTGTAACCTATATTTAAGCTGCCGATATTGATCTGCAATGAAGGGAGTATATAATTAAAATGCTGTGCTATGGAAGGATTTTTCTGAAACCTGTTGTCAATATTCAGCAACTGGTAGTTTATGCCCGGTGATATGGAAAATTTTTTGTGCGTGAACTTTACCGCGGCTCTTGTATTGCTTCTCCATCCGTTCCTGTTAAAGCCGTTGCTCAATGCTTCGTTAACGTCATTGTATTCATTATTATTACCGGGGTCATCATAAGTTTTTATACCATCTTTATTCCTGAAAAAGTTGAAGCTCTCGCTAAACTGTAACGACAGCTTTTTAGAAACCGGCTCACTGTAATTCGCCCAAAAATCCAGCGAAGTATTATCCAGGTTACGATTGCGCAACTGGTTCAGCACAGTTGCAACCGGTTGCTGATCTTCATAAAAAATGTTCTCCGCGTTATTATACTGGTGGTTATTGTTATCTGAAACCCTGAATGTTCCGGATACAAACAAGGTCCTTCCCGCTTTATGAAACTTTTTATTGTAAGACACCAATTGAGAAAATTCCGTGGTCTTATTATTCCTTCGTTCTTCATTATCACTTTGGTTCAGCAGCGGCTCGTAGTTACTGTAAGTATTGTATAACATGTTCTTTTGCCCCTGCAGGGTTGACAGGGTAAGCGTCGGTCTGAATTCTACCGTAGATAATGAATCTGTTTTCCACTTAATAAACCCGCCTATACGGTGTACATCATTCCTGTTGTGCTCGTTGTTTTCATTACGCGTGGTCATGGTGGTATCATCAAAAAATTGTTGCAGGTTATTTAACTGATGTATATCGCTTTTTATTTGCCCGTAAAAGTATTGCAGGTTCAGCGTTACTTTTTTACCCAACTGGTTATTTATATTCAATCCTGCGCCGGTAGAGTGTTGTATACCCTGCCCGGTACCTCCAAAAGAAATACCATTTAATGCAAAGCCGCCATCGTTCATTACCATCATGCTGTTAAAGCCACTGCGGCTAAAGCCTCCTGTGTTCATTACATCATTCATTCCGAAACCGGGACGGTTAACATTATTGGTATAGCCCAGCAGGCTTACCTGTAATGTATCTCTGAACAGGTTGAAGATCCCACCTGTTTCATAACGGTCATCAGTACCTGCACCCGCATAAGCTTTACCAAACCAACCTTTTTTTATAGCCTTCTTCAACTTAAGATTGATTACCTGACCGATTTGTCCGGCAGGTAAATCAGGATTTTGTGCCATTTGTTCTTTGTCGTCCGTAACCTGTATTTTATCAATGATATTTGCTGGCAGGTTTTTGGTTGCCATTTGCGGGTCGCTGCCAAAAAACTCTTTACCGTCTACATATAGTTTATTTACTTTTCTTCCGTTTACGGTAATATTGCCCTGCGCATCTACATCAACGCCTGGCAGTTTACGAAGCAAATCTTCCACTAAAGCAGAGGGTAATGTTTTAAAAGCTTCTGCGTTAAATTCTATTGTATCCTTTCTCACAATTACAGGCGGGCGTTCCGCAACTACCAGCACTTCTTCCATCACCCTTGCATCAGGGCTGAGTTTAATTGTGCCTAAGTCGAGCTGCGGCACGGCATCAGTCAACAGGAAAGTTTTGCGGTATGTTTCTGAACCTGCATGTGTAATAATCATCCTGCAGGAATCATTCAGCGGGATGCCCGGCACCTTAAAAGAGCCCTGCGGATCACTTAATCTATAGGTTATCAGTGCTTTATCTTTTGCATGAAAAACCGCTACCGTAGCCAGCGATAATGGTTGTTTACCGGTTGAGTCTGTGAGTTTTCCGGTGATGGTTCCTTTGGAGGATTGACTATATGCAGATATAGAAATAGTATACAATAGCAGCAGCAGAGCAATTCTAATCATAATAATGCAAATGAGTATTTATACGGTAGAAGAAAAAGTAATGGACGTCAATCTACGATTATTTCGTAAAGATATATTTAAATCGTAAATTACCAAATCTTTTTTATCCTCTGCGGGTTAAAACCAATTGTTACATTTGAACAGGGTTACATAATCTTCACTCAAATACCTGTATTATGCTCACCAAAACAGCTATTGAACAATATTTCTTGTCAGAAAAAAATGCCGGGCTTATTTTAATGATTGCAGGTGCTGTGGCTATTCTCACCGCTATCGCCTTCCTGATCTTTATAAAAACAAATATGTATAAGGGTATGGCTATTCCGCTGATAGTATTGGGCATTGCGCAACTGGCTATGGGATACTCACCTTACAGCAAAAGCGATAAACAAAGAATAGACAACGTATATGCTTTTGACATGAACCCTGACAAATTGAAAACTACCGAGCTTCCCCGTATGCAGAAAATGACAAATAGTGTAAAGCTTTTTTTAGGCATTGAGCTGGCAGTATTGGTGGCGGGTGTTATTCTTATTGTGGTAAATAAGCAAAATGCTGATAGTTTGCCTTCAAAAGCCTTATGGCAGGGTGTTGGAATAGCACTTGCCATACAAGCACTTATCTTTTTCTCTGTTGATTTGTTTGTATTTAAAGGTGCGAAAAAATATACCGCCGGGCTGGAACAGTTTGCTAAAGGGTAAAAAATCTCTTTTAAGTATCAACCTGTTGCGCCACGATCTTCACTATGAGCTCATAATATTGATGTGCCATCTGATTTTTTTTAACATTTCCGAAATGTTTCGTATTTCAGAAAAATCTTCTACATTTGATCTACTAAAACTTTCGTAATTAAAATATTTTGTATGAACACTTCAATGTACAAGCGCTCAGCGCTGGCTTTTGTGGCTGCAGGCTGTTTGTTTTCAGTAGCAGGTTTGCAGGCGCAGGATAAGAAAATTAAAAAAGAAAAACAGGAACAGATCATCATTAAAAAGAAAGGGGATAAGGACGAGAAAACAACCATTGTAATTGATGGAGACAATGTTACGATCAATGGAAAACCTGCCAAAGCGTATAAAGGAGATGTTTCAGTAAACGTGCATGGAGATGATATGGATTTTGATTTTAGTTACGATAATAATCTGACTAAAGCTCATGTATGGGCGCCCGGTGCACCTATTCCCCCGGTTCCTCCTGCTGCAATTATTGCTCCGGGCTTTAGCTTTGACAGTGATGGTATGAACTGGACAAGTGAGCCAAAAGCAATGCTTGGCGTATATACAGAGAAAGACGAGAAAGGCGCCAGGATCACTAATGTGGTTGATGACAGCCCTGCTGCAAAAGCGGGTTTAATAAAAGGGGATATCATTACAAAGATTGATGAAACATCCGTTACCGATCCTTCTTCTCTTTCTTCCATCATTAACAATAAAAAACCTGATGATGCAATAAAAATTACCTACCTGAGAGATAAAAAAGAGAAGAAGCTCACACTAAAACTTGGCGAGCGTAAGGAATCATTTGCAAGATCATTTAATCTGAACGCGCCCCAGTTTAACGATGATTTTGTAAAAGAGTTTAAGTTTAATGCTCCGGGCATTATGTTTAATAACCGCCCCCGGCTGGGTATAAAAATACAGGATACAGAAGAAGGAAATGGCGTGAAAGTAATTGACCTGGAAGATTCGTCTGCAGCAGCTAAGTCGGGCATTAAAAAAGATGATATCATTACCAATATAGATGGCACGGATATTAAGAGCACAGATGACGCCCGTGAAAAGATGGCTGAGGTAAAAGACAAATCTACATACCCGGTAAAAGTATTGAGAAATGGCTCTCCTGTAACAATTGATGTTAAGATACCAAAGAAATTAAAGACGACTGATCTTTAGCAGATGCTAAAAACAAAAAGCCCTCCTTTTACGGAGGGTTTTTTTGTAGATGTTGAGAGGCTGTGATTTTGCTATCAACACTTTTTTGTTCCGGGTATGGATTAAGCGGCCATATTTCAATGGCCAGGGTACGTTTGGTTCTGCCTTAACAGGCTTGTATAGGGGTTAGGGTATAATTTCACTATCGGGTTCTTTAACGCAGCAATTTTATTATTTAGTCTTTGTTATTTTTTATATCCGCAGGATATATTCGATGGAGTGATATACTAAATTTTAAGTAGTTCAGAATGACATTTTTGCGAAGAAGATTTTTCAAAAATATATGGCTTACCAAATGATAATTTCATTATTCATCTCTTTGCTTTGCACTAAGAAACATAAGCAATAAATAATATTCACGGCATAAATAATATTTCCGATTTAACTGCCGTTAATGAATAGAACACTTTGAACAGATCTTTCCTCAAAATATTTTCACTTTCTTTTTTCTCATGTTGTAGTTGGTTTAAAGCAAAAGGCATCTCCCGAAAGGGTAGATGCCCTAATGCTTTTTATTATGGCGGTGAGGTATCAGGTTCTAGCTGTCAGGTATCAGCTATCAGGGGTCAGGTGTTAGTGTTTTGTTTTCTGGTGTTAATTAATAGCTGATTGCTGACTGCTCATAGCTGTCCCACCATATCTTTCGCCTGAACCCATTCGTCAAATTGCTCCGGGGTAACATAGCCAAGTTTAACTGCCATTTCTTTTAAAGTCGTTCCTTCTTTATGTGCTTTCTGTGCAATTTCAGCGGCCTTATAATAACCGATTTTTGTATTGAGCGCTGTTACAAGCATTAAAGAATTATCTACATGCTTTTTAATATTGGCTTCTATAGGTTCAATACCTACAGCGCATTTATCATTAAAGCTCACACAACCATCTCCTATCAGCCTTGCGCTGTGCAGGAAATTATAAATCATTACAGGCTTAAATACATTCAATTCAAAATGACCGGTAGCACCGCCAATATTAATTGCCACATCATTCCCTAATACCTGTGCAGCTATCATGGTTAATGCCTCGCATTGTGTAGGATTTACTTTGCCCGGCATAATAGAAGAGCCTGGTTCATTGTCGGGTATAAATAATTCACCAATACCACTGCGTGGGCCGGATGACAGCATGCGTATATCGTTCGCTATCTTCATTAAACTTACCGCAACGGTTTTTAAAGCTCCATGCGATTCAACAATAGCATCATGCGCAGCCAGTGCTTCAAATTTATTGGCAGCGGTTATAAACGGCAATCCTGTAAGTGATGCGATATGCTTTGCCACATTTTCGGAATAGCCTTTAGGCGTATTAATACCTGTTCCCACGGCAGTTCCTCCCAGCGCCAGTTCGCTTAAATGGGGCAATGTGTTTTTGATTGCCTTAATGCCATGATCAAGCTGGGACACATAACCACTGAACTCCTGCCCGACAGTAAGTGGCGTTGCATCCATAAAATGCGTACGGCCAATTTTTACTACATGCATGAATTGTTTACTTTTTTCTGCCAGTGTATTGCGCAGCTTTTCTATACCGGGTATAGTAACTTCAAGCAGAATTTTATATGCTGCTATATGCATGGCAGTGGGAAAAGTATCGTTGCTGGATTGTGATTTATTTACATCGTCATTGGGATGAAGAAATTTTTCTTTATCTGTTAAGCTGCCGCCATTTAATACATGACCACGGTATGCCACAACCTCATTTACATTCATATTGCTTTGTGTGCCACTGCCGGTTTGCCAAACTACCAAAGGAAAATAATCATCTAATTTGCCGGCAAGAATTTCATCACATACTTTCCCGATCAAATCGGACTTTTCTTTAGGTAAAACGCCGGCTTCAAAATTAGTGAGGGCAGCCGCCTTTTTCAGATAAGCAAATGCGCGGATAATTTCCTTAGGCATGCGGTTTATGTCCTGCGCAATTTTAAAGTTGTCAACACTGCGTTGTGTTTGCGCTCCGTAATAAGCATCAACGGGAACTTTCACCTCTCCCATCGTATCTTTTTCTATTCTGTAATCCATAATCGTTATTTAAGATAAATGTATTGTATGAATAATATGCTGTTAAATCAATTGCCGCTACCAGGAAAAAACAATATTTTAAACCATTAAGAAGTGAAGGCAATTAAGCCACTCCTTCACCCTAAACCCCAAACCATAAACCATAAACCTCAAACCTTCCACCTTTCCCTCTACCTTCCTCTAAAAGCAGGCTTTCTTTTTTCCATAAATGCAGCGGCGCCTTCTTTGGCATCTTCTGTGTTAAACAATTCGCCAAAAGTATCTATTTCAATACCATATCCATCAAGCTGCTCATCAAATACTGCATTTACCGCTTTAATTGCACCAGCAACTGCAAGCGGCGCTTTGCTGTTAATGATCTCCAATATGCCAATGGCTTTCTTGAGCAGTTCTTCGGGAGCAACCACATAATTAACCAGTCCATACTGCAAAGCAGTATTGGCATCAATCAGGTTGCCTGATAATATCATTTCCATTGCCCTGCCTTTACCTGCCAGTTGCGTGAGCCTTTGTGTGCCACCGTATCCGGGTATCAATCCCAGGTTTACTTCCGGTTGCCCGAATTTTGCATTATTGCCTGCTACCCTGAAATGACATGCCATTGCGAGTTCACAACCACCACCTAATGCAAAGCCGTTTACTGCAGCAATAACAGGTTTGGGCGAATTTTCAATTTTATTGAAAACATTCTCCTGTCCTTTTTGCGCAAGCGCTTTGGCACCATTTGCATCAAGTGCCGTAAACTCACTGATATCTGCACCTGCAACAAAAGCCTTTTCACCGCTGCCGGTGATGATAGCCGATTTAATGTCAGGGTTATTGTATACATCATCAATCGCTGCGCTCAACTCTTCAATTACCTGTTTATTCAGCGCATTGAGCTTATCCGGACGATTAATAGTGATGATGAGTATTTGACTTTGAAATGAAAGAGACAATGTTTTCATTGCAACAGTTTTTATGCCTGCGGTATGGCAGGCTGATTATCTTTTAGCTGACCGCAAAAGTACAACACCGGGGAGTCTTTTGAGGGTTTTATTGCATCTTTTAGCGCTGTTTTATAAGTTACAGTACTAATGTATTTTTTGATAAAGAAATTGACTATAGCCGGAATTATACCATTAATCTCTTCAGGATAGATATTAATTTGCAGAAAAATCAGATTTCCCTTTTTAATTCACCTCAAGCCATTAATAAAACATGCTGAGTATTATTACAGCCGTTCATAACCAACTGGCCATGAATAAAATCTTTCTTAAAACCTTAAAGGAATATACCCATAACACCTTTGAGCTGATCATTATTGATAATAATTCTACAGATGGCAGCAGGGAATTCTTTGAGGAAAACGGGGCCATTGTTATAGCAAATGAGGGCAACTACAGTTATCCTTACTGTCAAAACCAGGGTATAAAAAAAGCAGGGTACGATATTTTTTTATTTTTCAACAATGATATTATTGTTTCCCCGGGCTGGGATATGCATTTATTGAATGTGCTTGGAAAAGACAATTACGATGTAGTAAGCTTTGCATCTCCTGACAGATGCGGTAATTTGAAAGAAACAAAAACACAGGGCAGAACATGGAACCGCATAAAATATCCTATACTCCGGTTATTAGGCAGCTCAGAAACGGCATTATGGATGATGTTTAAGTTAAGATACCGGAACTGGAAATCTTTTTGCGAAAGCATGTTCAAAAAATATGCATACCAGATGAGCGAAGGATTTTCCGGTTCTGTAATTGCGATGAACAGGTCCGGGCTTGAAAAAGCCGGATATTGGGATGAAAGAATGCAGGATGCTGATTTTGATTTGTATATGCGAAGCAGAAAAAGAAACGAGGAGTTTGGCGACCTGAAAGTGCTAAGTATTATATCAGGCGTATATATACACCATTTCGGAAGACTTACGCTGAAATCGCGAAAGAAACCGCGGGTGTTTTCCGATGCTAAAAATTTAATATCATTTGAAAGCAAATGGAAAATAACCATGCGTTATGTTTCGCAGCAATTCATTAAGCAGGTATAGCGAATTGTTACGCCGTATTATTTATTTTTTAAGCAGGTTATAATTTTTAAAAGTAAATATTTTCTCTCCTCCTAATATATTTTCTTCAATAAAAGTAAGCATCCTGTTTTTCCATTTTTCATGTTTATGGATTACCCTGTTCTCATTATGCTTTGCATTATCAAGATTTTCCTGCCAGTTAAACTTAGCTATCATTGATTGCATTACAGCAGGATGTGTTCCCTTAAAAAAATTCAGCGCATCTAAGTTTCCATAATCAAATTCAGGAACTTTATATTTCATGAACAGATGAGCGTTTTCTTTTCCTTTATAGTCAGAAACAAAAGATGAATATTTTTTCTGCATCATCTGCGGTGGCCGCACCCACCCATAATGAAAAACAGGTGCGCCTGCATTAGCTACATTCAGCTTGTACGTATTCTCTTTCTGATCATAATCCTTATTGTTAAAACCTGGTATCCTTCTGAATGATTGCGCATCCCTCCAGGAATGAATATTGGGGTTATTACGGATAATCCTGATCTCTTTTGCATACCATGCATGTGACTTTATATAATGTTGGTAATCTCCCCAAAAATGCAGGTAATCAAATATGAGCCCTTCCACTTCGGTATCATTAAATAAAGTCTCACAACGCTCTTTTATTACAGGCAGGGAATCTTCGTGTATCACTTCATCGCTTTGAAGATAAAAAAGCCAGTCTCCGCTGCATGCATTTTTGGCAATATCTGTTTGGTGGGCATATTCAGTACCGTTAGGATATGCCTTTGTATCCCATTCGGTATGAATGATCTTTATCTTATCAGACCCTATGCTCTCAATCTCCTGTAATGTAAAATCATCCTCGTCACAATTGCCAAGGGCTATTACAAACTCATCTACCAATGGCAGAATCGATTGAACAGATGCTTTAACAGGGTAATAAAGCTTGGTGGCATTTCTCACCATACTAAAGCCGCTTATTTTCATAGCTGGATATATTAATTATTAATAATCCGCAAAATAAGTATTTAAAGCAATGCCGGTTGAGTGTATGTCAAAAAACCTGTAAGGTTAGCAGCGGTAAATAATTAGGGGTTCGAACCTTTGGAAGGTTCGGACCCCTGTCGCCTGAGGCGTTTAAAACTGCAATGGTATATTCACCTTCACACTAAAATTCCTGCCCATATTAAATACCCCCATTCTGCCCGTAGCATTATTTTCAGCAGTATACTTTAACCTGCTTAAATGGTTTTGATAAGCTACATCGGTTAAATTATTGCCAGTAAGAATTATTGTAAAAAGCGTTTTGTTTTTTCCGGATATGTCAGCGCTTATACCAGCATTCAGCAAAGCATAACCTGTGGTGGGTGTTTCCGTATTATAGGTAGTAAAAGCATGATTTTGCTTAAAGGTATTATCCAGCTCCGCGCTTAAAGCAAGATTGCGTATTGTTTTTCCTTTCTTTAAAAATTCTCCCCTCAGTTGTGTTATCAGCCTTGCAGCGGGTATAAACGGAATATTTCTTACGCCTTCAATGGGCTGATCAAAAACTCCCCTTACATAAGAAAAAGTATTTTCAAAATGCAGCCAGTCTAATGGGTGCGGATGTATATCAACATTCAGTTCCACACCATACAATGTTGCTTTTGCCTGGCTGAATTTAAACGCTGTAATATCTTCTCCATCTGCATTCACCAGCGAGTCGCCGCCATGTACACTTTCCAGCTTCCTGTAAAAAATAAAGTTGTTGATATTGTTTAAAAAGCCGGTAGCGCTGACAGACAGGTGCTCATTGTCAAAATCAATACTTCCATCAAACTGCAGGCTGGTTTCAGATTTCAGATTGTTATCACCATATTCATACCTGTTTGTTCCCTCGTGTGTTCCGTTAGATGCCAGTTCCGCTATGGCAGGAGCCCTGAAACCCCTGGCAATATTAAGTTTTAGTGTAAGCGTTTTGGTAGCCTCATAACTTATACCGGCACTACCGGAAATATTGCTGAAAGATTTCTCAAAGCCTTCAAATTTTGATTCTCCGTTTTCTGAGAAAGCTTTTGAATTAAGGTTTCTGTTGTCTAAACGCAGCCCACCGCTTAAAGTAAACCTGTTGAAATTTTTTTGAGCATACACAAATATACCTGCATCAAAAAGGTTGTATTCAGGTATAAGCACTTCTTCCGCCTTGTTTTTATTGCTTTGCTGCATACCATTAACCCCGATGGTTGTTTTCCAGTCGTTAATATCCGGCAAATGAAACTGCAGGTTATAAGTAAATGTATTCAGGTCAAAAAATAATTCCGGTGTTGTTGGTTCAAGTATATCTCCAAATTCCTTTCTTTTATTATCCTGGTAGCCAATATGAATATCCAGCTTTCCCTCGCCTATGTTAACCCTGTTATCCAGCGCTACTTTAAAGTGCTGTATATGCTGGTATGGAATGCCTGGCTTTGTTCCTTTAAAATCATCTTTTCCGGCTATAGCTTCTTCTGCCTCGCCATTTACCTCAACGGGCTTTATAAATTGCCCTGTAATCTCATCTCTTTCTCCTTCTATCAGACCTGGTTTCTGATCAAAGCTGCTCATTATAATATGGCTGTAGCCCCATGAGCCGTTATACCCAATATATCCGCCGAAATTCTTTTCATTGAATTTTGAATTCAATACACGTCCGTCATATTTATTTTTATAATCTTCAGCGCCTTTGTAAGAGCCGTATACATTCCAGTTAAAACCATTTTTATTGCCAGCCAGGTTTGCGCCAACACCGCGCAGGTGATTATTGGTTTGATAATTACTGATGATATTACCCCTGATGGTTCCTTCGGGCACAGGAACGTTGGTTAAAATATTGATCACGCCTGCCATCGCATCACTGCCATATATAAGCGAAGCAGGACCTTTCAGAACCTCCACCTTGTTTACGCTGTACTCATCAATTTCAATACCATGCTCATCGCCCCATTGCTGGCCTTCCTGCCGTATACCATCATTCAATATTACAACCCGGTTATATCCCAAACCCCGTATCATTGGTTTTGATATAGACGGACCTGTTGTTAACTGGGCAACACCCGGTGTTTTGCTGATGGCATCAATAAGATTGGTGGATGTTGCCTGCGTAAGTTCTGTTCTGCTGATGATATCAACCGGTGTAGGTGTTCTCTTTAATTTGGTAGCCGTTGATACACCTGTTACGGTTATACCTTCATTTTCCCGGACAGCAGGAGATAATGCAAAATCCTTCTGCAAATCTCCGTTGAGTATTATATGTTCTGTTATACTGTTATAGCCAACTGATGAAACTTCTAAAAGGTATGAGCCAGAAGATATGCTCCTGATAAGATACTCGCCTTTGCTGTTGGTCACAGCACCGGTTTTGGCATCTGCAAAATATAAAGACGCACCCTGTATTGGTTCGCCGGTAAGCGCATCAGTAACTTTACCTGATATGGACACTTTAGCATCAATGCCCGATACATCTGTATTGGCAAAAATAAAAGACGGCACTAAAAACGCCAGTATCGCAAACAGCGATAAACTATAGTAATGTTTCAATGTAATAATTGTTTAATGTAAATTGATAGTTGCCTGAAGCGGCAAGCAGCAATCATCATTTGTGGTATGAGTATAAAGAAGGGGATAGCGAATTACCATCCCGCCTGTATCAACATTTCTATGCAAGCGAAGGCGGGCCCCTTAAAAAAACATGAAAATTTTCAGTATGATGAAGTTCCAACCGGTAAGGAATCGTATGGCATTGATTCCCTGTTATACTGTACTGCTGTGTATATTCCGGCAGATCAAAAACTTTCTCTACCTGTATCGTGCATGCCCAGCAAAAACGCTCCTGGTTTCCCAAATGCGACTTGTGGTGGCAAAAGCCATCTTTGCTTTCTTTTTCAATACATGCAATACCTGTATTATGCGTGTGGAAAAGTTCAAAAGGCAGTTGGGTAGCAGCAAAGCTCAGCAGCAAAAAGAGTGCTGTATAAAAACGATATTTTTGTTTCTGCCGCGTCACTTTTCAAATTGAAAGACGAAGTTAATTTAAAAAATGAAACAATGATGCATTTTTTATGTTTTCCAGGTACGTTCAGTCATAAACTATAACCAACCTGTACTGCTTGCCTGGCGTTGCCGGAACCGCAAAGTGAGAGATAAAAAGATATAGAATAGCTCTGAAGCAATAATCTTTATTGCCTGTTTATATTATTATTGATTATTTCCAGCACTTTTTTCATTTTGCCATCTACATTATTGCGAATATTTTCTACTGTTGGCAGTATAAAAACATCAGGCATCACACCCCTGCCGTCTTTTGCTCCGTGCTGATACTGAACTATCCTGAATAATGGAAGTCTTACTTTCATTTTTGTATACGGAAGTACTACATCCGGGATGCGTATACCACTGTTGCCATATGCGCCTCCCCCGGCCTCTTCACCTAACAGGGTAACATTCTGCTGACCCTTAACAGCATGGGCAAACAATGTTGATGCTGAAAAGGTAGGTCCGCTGATTAAAACATATACCTGTCCTTTATAATGGTTTTTTATGCGGGGGTGAAAGGTATGCTTCTCCCAATACCGGAAATGATATTCACCGTCATCTCCTTTTTTGGAAACAAATAACAATATCAGCGAATTCAGTAAACCCTCTTTAAAATACTTTTTATGTTTACCGAGCCCGTTTGTGTTAGTAATCATCGTGTCACAAACTTTAAAGTCTGTATCTCTTACGTATTTTGTAAGAGCGGTATAGTTACTTACATTGCCGCCGCCATTATTCCTGATATCAATAATAAGATTAGGGATTTTATTTTTCCTTAATTGCCTGAAGCTTCTTTTAAAAAAGGATGGTAATCTTCCGCCGGTAAAACTATTAAGCGTCATTACAGCATACTGATTTGCAGTATCCCGTGTAAAAGAACGTATATTTTCCCACTTTTGAGGCTTGTGTTTTGGATCAACCTGCCTGGTACGGGCCTGCACTATTCTTTTTGAAATACTATCTGTAGAGGGATCATATACAGGTATCATAGTTGTTTGCTCTATCCCGGCGCTATCAATATATTGTACTTTATAGGTTGATGATAAGCCTATGATATTACGATGGTAATAAGGAAAAGCCCCGCTTAATCTTATATAATTTACATTTTCAGAATAACCATCAGAAGGCATAAACCGGAACATGGTATCTGTGAGCTGTTTTTCAGACATTCCATTAATCCGGGTTATGATAGTACCAGGTTTAAGTATGCTGTCTTTCTTATTAAGATTCAGTGTTAAAACCATAGTATCCGGCCATATTTTCATATAAAGCGGAATCGATAGGTGAGGATGCTCCCTTATTTGCCTGCTATAAGCAGAAGGATAGCTGAAACTGGTATGCCCGCAGCGGATTTTTTCGGTCAAAGGCGCTATTACCGAAAACCCGAATTGCTGCCTGGTCATAGAATCGGTGATGGAATTATAATATCTGTCAAAGAAATAATCCATGCTGTCTTTAGGCGTGTACCAATATAATGCAGGATGAAACTTTTCGAGTAATTCACGCAGGATTATATAATCCTTTCTTAAATTGTCCGCAGCAAATTTTCTTGAAGGTGTATACAGTTTTTTAGAACAACTTGTATTGGAACAAATGACTAACAGCAATAATATTGAGAAAAAGAATTGCCTCATTATCTTACATCAATATTATTTTAGCGGGTTCCATCCTTGTGCTGTTACAGGGTGTTTTTTATCAGACTTTGTTATAATATTACATCCCTCTGCAGCTTCAGTAATATAGCCTATCACGCTTATTTGTTCATTCAGTACCAGCTTATCATATTCCTCCTGCTTTATTGTAAAAAGCAGTTCATAATCCTCGCCGCCACTCAAAGCACAGGCTGTAGGATCAAGCCCGAGCTTAAAGGCAAATTCACGCGATTGATCTGCCACAGGTATCTTTTCCTCATATAGAACGCAACCGGCTTCACTTTGTTTGCAAATGTGTAAAATTTCACTGCTTAACCCATCGCTGATATCCATCATACTGGTTGGTACAATATTGTTTTTTTCAAAAAAATCAATAATATCTTTTCTTGCCTCGGGCTTTAATAGCCTCCGCAAAATATAATCCTGCTCTTCAAGATCGGGTTGTACTCCAGGGCTTTCCAAAAATATTTTTTTTTCTCTTTCCATTAATAATAAACCGAGATATGCAGCCCCCAGGTCGCCGCTCACACATATTAAATCGCCTTTTTTGGCGCCATCACGTTTAACAAATTTATCTGGAGCAACTTCACCAATAGCAGTTATACTAATTACAAATCCTTTTGCCGATGTTGTAGTGTCTCCACCAACAAGATCAACATTATATCTTTCACAGGCAGCATAAACGCCTTCGTAGAATTCATCAAGCGCCTCCACGCTGAAACGGTTGCTTACACCAATGCTTATGGTTATTTGTGTTGGTATGGCATTCATAGCATACACATCACTCAGGTTAACTATCACACTTTTATACCCAAGATGATTGAGCGGGGTGTATACAAGGTCAAAGTGTACTCCCTCAATCAGCAGGTCTGTTGTCACAACTATCTGCTTACCAAAATGATCCAGCACTGCAGCATCATCGCCAACACTTACTATAGTTGAGGCATGACGGGTTTCGTTATTTCTGGTTAAATGATCTATTAATCCGAACTCGCCAAGCGAAGCTATTTCTGTACGTGATGACATATTGTGTATTTATAAAAAATGAATGGGTTGCTATGGAAAATATATAATAGATATAAAATATATAATGGGCTAAAGCCCATTTCTATTCATATCATATTGAATTGTGCCCCAAGTGCTGAATTGCCTCCGGATTTATCCGGAGTGCCTTAGTCATTAAATTTTTCAAATCCATATTTGCTGATAAATTCATCATATTCCTGCTGAAATGATTTTTTTGCATGATGCTCTTCCTGGTATTTGATATAGGTTCTTACTTTGTTTAGCATTGATTCGGAAACAGATACAGCAAAATATTCATCCTGCCACTCAAATGGCTCTTTTGTCAGATCGTTTTTGTTTATCCAGTATGCAGATTCTCCTTTAATCAATTGCATTACTTTTTGGATAGTTTGATCTGCTCCCATTGATACTAAACAATGACAATGATCAGAATAACCATTTATGAAATCTATAAAAATACCTTTTTCTTTTGCATTTTCCCTCATATGACTCCATACCCAAAAACGCACATCTTTTGAATTCAAAAAGGGGTACCTGTTTTTAGTACTCCACACAAAATGGATATGTACTTTTACGAATGGCATTATTTCATATTTTAGTTGGTTAGCGAAAGAGTATTCAGGATAAAATTAAAGAAAATGGAATATTTCCCCGGATTGGATTGCCTCCGGATTCATCCGGAGAAAAAATTATTTTCTTCCATTAATATAATCAAGCAGGTCTGCATGGATTTTTCCATTGGTTGCCACTATATGCGGCTGGTAAGGGGAATACGGATGATCTGCAAAATCAGTTACTTTCCCTCCCGCCTCTTCTACTATTAAAAATCCGGCGGCACTATCCCATGCATTCAGCTTGTGTTCGTAAAAACCATCAAATCTTCCCATTGCCACCCAGCAAAGGTCAATTGCGGCTGAACCAAGCCGGCGAACCGGAATACCTTTGCGTATAAGCTTATCAAATACTACCAGCGGCCCATTGGGTTGATCGAGATAGGTATACGGAAAACCTGTAACCAGGCAGGAATGATCGACTTCAGCTTTTGAGCTGACGTGTATGGCGTTATCATTCAACGTTGCTCCTTTTCCTTTTTCTGCAAAGAACAATTCATTTAGAAATGGATTATACACTGCGCCTAATATCATTTTACCTTCATGCTCTACAGCTATACTTACACAGCAAAGTGGTATACCATTGGCAAAATTGATAGTCCCGTCTATGGGATCAATAATCCATTTATAAGAAGAATCCATTACAATTTCGCCAGATTCCTCACTGAGGATAAAATGGTCAGGATAATTTTTCTGAATAATTTCAAAAATGGCTTTCTCGCACGCATGATCCACTTCTGTTACCAGGTTATTCAATCCTTCTTTATTGGAGATCTTAAAAGAAGTGTTTATGGAATCACGCATGATAGCACCGGCTTTTTCCGTAGCCTGCAGTAAAATATTTTTCAACATGGCGCAAAGATAGGGACTTGAAAAAATACCTCGCTAAATCCACCTTCAAACACTATTTTGCAGCAATTATATTCTCAATGGTGCTATCGGTAATTATTGTTAACTATAACGTAAAGTATTTTCTTGAGCAATGCCTCCTTTCAGTATATAAAGCGGGTAGCAATATTGATATGGAGGTTATTGTGGTTGATAATAATTCAACAGATGGAAGCACAGCGTACATTCAACGAAAGTTCCCTAGAGCAGTATACCATGTTATAAAAGAAAATCTTGGCTTTGCAAAGGCTTGTAACTATGGACTGCAACTATCGCAGGGAACACATATTTTATTTTTAAACCCCGATACTATTCTCCCGGAAGACAGTCTTGAAAAATGCATTCAATTTTTAGATACGCACACTGATGCAGGTGCATTGGGCGTGCGCATGCTGGATGGCTCCGGCAATTTTTTAAAAGAAAGCAAAAGAGGGAAACCTTCATTAACAACAACTTTTTTTAAGCTCACAGGGCTATCTTCTTTATTTCCAAGATCGACTTTTTTTGCAAAATATTATCTCACCAATATTGGAGAATATCAAACCAGTGCAGTTGATATACTACCTGGCGCGTTTATGATGATCAAAAAAAATGTGCTTGATATAACGGGAAGTTTTGATGAAGTATTTTTTATGTATGGTGAAGATATAGATCTGAGTTACCGGATACAACAAGCCGGCTTTGAAAATTATTATTTGCCGGAAGTAAGTATTATACATTTTAAAGGCGAAAGCACGCAAAAAGAAAGCTTTCGCTATGTGTACACTTTTTATAACGCGATGAGCATTTTTGTAAGTAAACATTATAAAGGAAGTAAAGGAGCCATTTACCGTTTTATGATTAACGCCGCCATTTTACTCAGATACCTTTTAAGTATTATCAATAAAATAATAAGCAAAATAATTCGGGTTATTAAACGATTAATATTTCCGGGGAAACAAAACGGATTACTTCATACTGCCGGTCCCCTGGTATTAACCGGTTCACCCGAAACAATTGCAAATGCAGAAAGCATTGTGAAGGATGCTGGTTTCAGCGTAATTATGCCGGAGGAAGAAACAACCCGAACTACAAAACAGACATATACAGTTGTGTATTGCGAAGGCGAAAGAATGTCGTTTGGGCAAATTATAAAACAACTTGATGAAACCAAGCCCTGCAACGCGATGATTTATGCCTGGGGAAGTACAAGCATTGTTGGGAGCCCCGGCAGGAATAAAAGAGGAGAAACTATTTCCTATCCAAGCTCATCCCTTTGATGTATATCATTCAAAAAATCATTCAAAGTTTGTTTGGCAGGTATCTGCAATTTTTTTCTCAAACGATACCTGCTTATTTCAACGCCACGTACCGAAATATTCATCAGTTGCGCAATTTCTTTTGAAGCCAGTTTTAATTGCAGGTATGCGCACACTTTTAAATCTGTACTGGTAAGCAGCGGAAACCGCTTTTTAAGCTTTTTTATAAAATCATTATTGATCTCATCAAAATGCACGGCAAACTGCTCCCAGTTAGCATCGTTCTTTTCAATTTCATCTACCAGTTGAATTACACGTTTTACATCAAGGTTGCCGCCAACTTTTTTTTGCAATCGCTGTAGTTCATCTTTTACCTTTATCAAGGCATCTGTTCTTTCTACCAGGTGCATGCTTACATCTGCCAGTTCTTTGTTTTTGTAAATAACTTCGTTAATCAATTTTTCATTCTGCAGTTTAATAATCTCTTTCTCATTTTTTTCAACTTCCAGCTGGTGTATATAGCGTAAGCGATTTTGCTCTTCCTCAAATTTCCGGCGTTGCTTGTCTAGTAGCTGCTTTTGCCGTTTATAGCCGCCATAGCCAAGCGCGGTAAACAACAATAAATACATCGCATAGGCCCAGGGAGATTTATACCAGGGGTAATTAATTACAAAACTATACGAAACCACAGGCGACTGATTCCCGAAGTTATTATGCGCCCTTACCTCAAAAGTGTATTTGCCTTCTGAAAGGTTGGTATAATCTTTTTCTTTTTTTAAAGAGGGTGTCGACCAATCTTTATCGTAACCCTTTAGCCGGTAGCTATAGGCTATGTTATTCAGCAATCCATATACAGGTGAACTGAATTCAAAATGGAATGAATTATCAGTATTGTCAAAATGCGGAAGTGTATTGTTTTTATCAGATAGAGAAGAGTCGGCAGCAGCATGTATAAAACCATCATAAATAACGCTGTCTTCTTTTCCCGATAACTTTACCTGCGTAATTAGAACACCGGGGTTAATATTGCCTTCTATATATTTTTTATAATTAAGATGGATAATACCGATGTTTGAGGCAATAAAAACGTTTTCAATGTCATATGGATAGATATTTTCGAACCCGGAAAGTATTTTTCCTTCAAGCTCCGGGAAATAGATAAGCTGGGGATTGTTATTTTTAAAGTCCGCAACGCCTATTTTCTTTCCGGAACAAAACCATATGCGTCCATCCTCGTCTTCATTAAGATATTGAATAACGCTTTCGCCAAATAAATTATACAGCAATGCTGATTTTTTGAACCTGCCCTGTTTTTCATCAAACTCATAAATGCCTTTCTCTGTAGCAAAAACAACATTGTTCTTTATTCTGAATACATTGTTTCGTAGTGTGGATGGAAGTCCGTCTTTTTCGGTATACAAGGTATAAGTAAAAGATTTTTGATCCGGCGCCAGAACTATTTTGTAAATGCCTCTATAAGGATGTGAAGCCCAGATAGCGTTATTATTATCGCAGGCTAAAAACCTCAGCGATTCATACATCCCTTTTAATTCTCCCTCATCCACAAATTGGTTATTGATATAATCCAGCATGGTAAGCCCGGCGTAGGTACCTGCCAATATATTTCTGGACGGGCTTACAGATGATAAAGGAAGAAATAACCATACCCCTGATTCGCCGGTAATTTCCTGTGCCTTGTTTTCATTGATTAAAAAGCTGCCGTTGTGATGCCCCATTAAAAGTTGCTGATTTACTTCATCAAAGCGCCAGACCTGCCCATTGCTGTTCTCAATTTTTTGAAAAAATCCTTTTGAAAAACTTAAGTCTTTTCCTTCAATAAAAAGTTTTGTGCTGTAGGCTCCATCAGAAGTACCTATATATAAACGGTCCTGAAAAATTTTTGCTGAATAGCTGGATAGCTCTTCCTGTGCGCCTGGTTTAATGTATTTAATGGGCGAATTGTATCCTATAAAGCTTATACCATTGTCAAGTCCCAGCCACAGGTTTTGCTGTTTATCAAGAAAAACGCTGAGCACATTATTATTCTGAAGCCCCTCAGCCCTGCTGATCTTTTGCACAACTTCACCTGCAGCATTAAGTATTGTACACCCCCCGGAGGTAGTGCCTGCAACAAATTCGCTGTTGTTTATTTGCTCAAAGCAATAAATATGATTTTTTATGAATTGATCATCGATAGCAGTCGGCCTTTTTGTAAGGGTTCCTTTGTAACAGGTATATAACCCATTGTAAAGACTGCTTATTAAAAGGCTATCTCCTCCCAGGGCTGCAAAGCCTGTAATTTCAAAGGAAATGGTTTCCCCTTCCCTGAGCAAAGGCTGCCATTTACCGGCAACAAATTCAAAAATGCCATTTTTCTTATCCTGGGCAATTAATCTCTCTCCTAATAATTTCATTATACTCCAGCCACTCGGGGCAGGGTAGCCATGAATAGTGTTGCCTTTATATTCAAATATCCAGTTCCAGGTACGGAAAAAAACAGCCCCCCTTACATATTCGATTTCCCAAACGTCGGTAAACTTTTCCTGCCCCATTGGTATTAAAGGAATCAGGGATGTATATTTTAATACTCCATGCTCATCCGGGGCATAATATCCTATTTCGTCCTGTCCACCCGCATAAATCCGGTCGTCAATCAGTGCAATAGACCTGAGAATGGTTTTATTGGGTTGAGGATAGAGTTTCCAGAAACTACCATCATAAATGAGCAATCCCTCGTTGTTGGCAAAATACATTCTGCCGGATTTATCCTGCTTAATGTCCCAGGTTTGGGTACCAGCTTTATAATTGCTATTATTAAAATTTGCGATCAAAGGCAGACCAATCGTGTTTTGAGCTGCTCCGTTCCGATGGACTAATAATAGCAAAAAAAGTAGTAATAAATTTTTCACATTGTAAATCTATAATATTAAAAGATGTAGGCATGATGTATTTTGCAAACATTGACTATCAATGTGTTAATATTTTATGATGTGGTTTTGATGTAGTAAATGGCGATGGTTTAAGACATTTCAATCGCTATTTTTGTTATGCACTAAAACTAAATACTTGCATATGAAAAGACTTCGAAAAGGGGTGCTGCTCCCTATGCTTGTTCTGATTTCCACCATCTCCTGGGCACAGAACAAAACTATTTCAGGAAAAATTACAGATGAATTAAATGAACCTGTTGCAGGAGCGACAGTAGTTGTTAAGAATTCAAAGACCGGAACAACTACCAATGACGCAGGTGAATTTTCTATTTCTGTACCTGCTTCAGCTAAAATACTTGTTATTAGTTCGGTAGGTTTTGGCTCTAAAGAAGTAACCATTACAGGCGATATTATCAATGTAACGCTTCAAAAGGTGGCCAATGCCAATCTTGAAGAAGTGGTTGTGGTTGGATATGGCACACAAAAGAAAACCTCTCTTACCGCGTCGGTCGCTTCCATTAAAGGAGGGGATATGAAAAGCCAGCCTGTTGGTGATTTAACCAATGCGCTGGGAGGAAGGGCTTCCGGAGTAGTATTTACGCAAGGTAGTGGTCAGGCAGGTAATGATGCTTCACGTATATTAATAAGAGGTATCGGAACCAATGGTAATTCAGCTCCGCTGCTTATTGTGGACGGCGTTCCTAGAAACTTTAGCCAGTTGAACCCTGCCGATATTGAAACGATTTCTGTATTAAAAGACGCAGCAGCGGTGGCGCCCTATGGTTTAGGCGGCGCTAACGGCGTAATATTGGTTACTACCAAACAGGGCAAAACAGGCCGACCTATACTTAGCTATGATGGTTATGTGGGTTTTCAGAACCCAACCATTATCTCAAAGTTTTTGGATGCCTACCATTACGCCCTGCTGAAAAACGTAGGAGCTAAAAATGCAGGGGCTACTGAAATGCCATACAGCGAGGAGGCATTGCAGAAATACCGGGATGGCTCCGACCCGGATGCATATCCAAATTTTGATCCTATAGGGGATATGATTCAGAAAAATACTTTGATTACCAGCCATAGTTTAACATTGAACGGCGGCACAGACATTATAAAATATGCAATGGGGTTAGGTTATCTTAACCAGGAAGGCATGTTCCCGGGCATCCAGTTCCAGCGGTATAATGTTTCAGCCAACTTACAGGTGCAGGCAACCAAAACTACAACAGTAGGACTTTCGCTTAACGGCCGCGTTGAAAAAAGAGATCTTACAGGCGCAGGATACAACAACCAGAGCCTGTTTGAGAATTTGATCAATACCGTTACGAACAGTACGCCACTGCTATATAGTAATGGCTTACATCCTTATATGTACGCTTATTTTTACGACAATCCCAGCTATCAGAAAATTACAGGTAATACACTCTTAAGCCAGTTATCTATTGAGCAAAAGCTGCCTGTAAAAGGATTGAGTGTAAAATTTGTGGGCTCCTACGATTTTAATCCATACGATCCGTTTAATACTACCAACAGTGGTATTTCAAGCTTCAGGCGGAGTTGGAGTCAGCCATTTACGTTTTATACAATTGATACTACTACACGCCCTTACACTTACCCCGAAATACCCATTACTACGCTTCCTTCGTTTAGCCAGGAATATCATCAAACACAGGCATTTACTTACCAGGGTTATATTAATTATGCCGGAAACTTTGGCAGAAGCGACGTTACAGGCCTTGTGGTACTGGAATCCAGAAATACCAATTCGCAACGATTCAGCGCCGGAAGAAACAACTACAATCTGCCCATTCAGGAGTTGTTTGCCGGTGGTAGCGGAGAAACAGATCTGAGTAATGATGGTAATTCAATGGGCACAAAACAACGTTCGCTCGTATACAGGGTAACTTATGGTTTCGACAATAAATATTTACTGGAAGCATCAGGTCGCTACGATGGGCATTATTATTTTGCTCCCGGAAAAAGGTTCGGCTTTTTCCCGGCATTCTCTGCAGCATGGCGCATTTCGCAGGAAAAATTCATGGAGAATATCAGCTGGCTGAATGAATTGAAACTAAGAGCATCCTGGGGACAGTCAGCCAACCTGGCCGGTAATCCCTATCAATACCAGACAGGGTTTACATTGTATGGCAATTCAGCCATTTTAAACGGAAGCCAAACCCAGGGATTATATGAAAGAGCGGAACCCAATCCTAACATTACCTGGGAAAAAGCAGCTAAAACAGATATTGGAATAGAAGCAAGATTATGGAGCGGATTGCTGAATATAGAGGCAGATTACTTTCATGAGCGCAGGGCAAATATGCTGCTTGCTCCAAACGTAACTGTTCCTGTTGAATACGGTATAGGATTGTCGCAGGTAAATGCAGGTCTAATGGAAAATCGTGGTTTTGAATTTACCGTTTCCAGCAACTATAATATATCAAAAGACCTGCGGATAGGCATCAGCGGCAATTTTACATATACTAAAAACAAAATGTTAGAAATTTTTGAAGACCCTGCTACTTTCGACAATCCTAATTTAAGGAGAACGGGAAGACCATATGACGTTCGTTTCGGATACCAGGCAATAGGCTATTTTACGCAGGATGATTTTACATCAAGCGGTGAATTGAAAGATGGTATTGCCAAACAAACCTTTGCTACAGTATATCCTGGCGACATCCGCTATGCCGACATCAGCGGACCCAATGGAAAGCCCGACGGACTGATTGATTTTAATGACCAGATCGCGATGGGAAATCCGCCAAGCTATCCGGCAATTATTTATGGATTTACACCTTCTATCAGTTACAAAGGGTTTGAATTGTCCCTGCTTTTTCAGGGTGTAGGCCAGCGTGATATACAACTTGCCAATAGTGCAGCCTGGGCATTTGATAATAATAAAAACGCACCCATTACTGTGCTCGACTACTGGACTCCGGAAAACACCGATGCTTCATATCCAAGAATGACTACTTCCCCAAGTCCGAACAATACAGTTACCTCTACATTCTGGCAAAGAAGCCTTGCGTATCTGCGGTTGAGAACAGGTATGTTGAGTTATACCATTCCCGGAAATATTACCAGTCGTTGGGGAATGAGCATGGTATCTGTATACCTGTCCGGACAGAACCTTATTACCTGGACACCGATAGAGAATTTTGACCCTGAGATCAGTAACGACAGAGGATGGTATTTTCCAACACAAAAAGCAATAACAGCAGGTTTAAGGGTACAATTTTAATCTAACTTTTAATTAAGATAATATGAAATCTATAATAAACAGTGGCAGACTTTTGTTGATGGGGGCTGTTTGCGCATCTTTATTCGCGGGGTGTAAAAAAGATGATTTCCTGGAAGTGCCTAACACCGGGGCGATTAGCAGCGGAACGGCATTTTCTACAGAATCATCCGCCGACCTTGCATTAAACGATGTATACAGCAATCTTCCTGATTTGAATAATTTTATATTTGAACCCTTCGATTCCTGGACGGATGATTTGATGACAGGGTTTAACTGGAACATCAGTTCGCAGGTTGCAAGAAATAAAACAACCATAAATTCAAATACAGTACTCTGGTATGATTGGGCGCCGGCTTCAATGTGGCTTGACTGGACTACATTATATGCGAGAGTGAGAAAGTGTAATGTGTTTATAGAAGGAGTGGAAAATTCAGATTTATCGCAGGAGTATAAAGATAAAAAAACAGGAGAAGCAAAGGTGATGCGTGCTTTTTTTTACCACCAGTTGTGGATGTTATATGGAGGTGTGCCGCTTATTACCAAACCTGATAACCGCGAGACAGATGGTGATGAAATATTCCATGCACGTGCCAGCTTTGATGAAACATTTACATTCATACAAAAGGAACTGGAAGAAGCTGCTGCATTATTACCTGCTAACAATGGCAATGACGGTGCAGGTAAAATAACAAGAGGTGCGGCGTTAACTATCAAAGGTTGGGTTGAACTGTTTTATGCAAGCAAGCACAATAATCCATCAAACGATCTGAGCAGGTGGGCTGCTGCGGCTGCTACCAACAAACAGGTAATGCAGCTGGGATATTCTTTGTATCCTAAATACGATGAGTTCTTTTTTGCAACAGGTAATGATAATAATGAAGGTATCCTGTATCGCGAATATCTGACCGTAAAACAAGGCAGTAATATTATTGGATACCAGGGTCCGAATTTTGTTGGAACACAGTGGCTGAGCTGGGGCGGCTCTACACCAACCCAGGAACTGGTAGATGATTATGCCATGGCAAATGGTAAAGCCATAACAGACGCGGGTTCAGGATATGATCAGAATAATCCATACGCCAACAGGGAACCCCGTTTCAAACAATCAATATTGTATAATGGCAATACATTTAATGGAATTACCTTCCTGAGTGCTGTAGGTTCAGGTAATAATGCAATTGATCTTGCTGATGCTACCGATAATACCAATACAGGGTACTGCACCAAAAAGCGGATGGACACTACAATAAATATTTTTCAATGGGCTGCCAGCGCACAGAACTACTATTATTTCAGGTACGCGGAAGTATTGTTGAATTATGCAGAGGCTCAGAATGAAGCTGCAGGACCTGATGCATCAGTATATGAAGCATTGGATCAGATAAGAACAAGGGCTGGCATTCCCACTTTTACAGACGTATATCCCGGAGCTACACAGGCGCAAATGCGGGAACTGATCCGCAGGGAAAGGAGAGTTGAATTAGCGTTTGAGGGTAAGCGTTATTTTGATTTAATACGCTGGGAACTTGCTGAAGTAAATCTTAATAAGGTAATGCACGGCATGAAGATCACAGCTAGCGGCGGCGGATATACTTATGAAAGAATTAATGCAATCCCTTCAGGCGCTCCACAATGGACGTTTGATAAAAGTAAAAACTACCTGTTACCTATACCATTAAGTGCTTTGGGTAGAAATCCGGCAATGAAGGAACATCAGAATCCGGGATATAATTAAAATAATAAAAACTTCAGTACCAGAACAGAGCAGCTACATCCTGGTGCAGTTATCGGGTAACTGATAATTGTACCGGGATGTTGAGTAGCTTAATTGTTGACTTATTAAAACTTCAAATCTTATGGCAATAAAGCAAATAGGTTACTGTTTAATAACAATAAGCCTTTTATGCCTGGCAGGATGTGCACAAAAAAAAGAAGCAGCGTTAAACGATCCGGAACCGGTATGGAGTGATGAATTTGATTATACCGGATTACCGGATAGTACCAGGTGGGGTTATGATACTGGTGGTGATGGATGGGGCAATAATGAGAAGCAGTTTTATACAGAAAAAAGAGCACAGAATGCACATGTAGAAAATGGGATACTCACTATTACTGCAATTAAGGAAGATTTTCAGGGTGCCGGATATACATCTGCAAGATTAGTGAGTAAAAACAAGGGAGACTGGAAATACGGGCGTATGGAAATTAAAGCAAAACTACCCAGGGGTCGTGGTATTTGGCCGGCTATATGGATGTTGCCTACAGACTGGAAGTACGGTGACTGGCCGGAAAGTGGTGAGATTGACATTATGGAATTTGTGGGGTACCTGCCAGACTCTGTTTTTGCTACTGTGCATACCGGAGCTTACAATCATTCTATCGGCACTCAAAAAGGAACTCAAACATTTCGAACTGATTTATCAGAAACATTCCATGTATATACACTGGATTGGAATGAAAATGAAATAAAAATATTTATTGACGACGAAGCATATTTCACCTACAATAACGAAAAAAAGACCTTTCGGGAGTGGCCGTTTGATCAAAAATTCCATTTATTGTTAAACGTAGCAGTTGGGGGTAACTGGGGTGGTAAAATGGGCATTGATGATACTATTTTTCCGCAAACCATGCAGGTTGATTATGTGCGGGTATATCAGGGAAAACATTAAAATCCATACCCGGAAAGAAATTGATTTTAATTGATGAAGATAAATCTTTAACAGGGTTTACATTTACATGTTGAAATCTCAACATTAATCCTGAAGCCAGCATATGCAAATCAGAAATTTACATCGATGCCGCTGCTTGTATTACATTCTTATATTGACAATAGCATTTAGTTGTAAATCAAAAAACGGTAATTCTTCAGATGGAAGCCCTGACCCTGTAAATAATGTGGATTTCTGGCTTACCAGATCAGATGAAACAGTAAAGCTGCAAAAACAAACAGCTATATTGGCGTTCGATACACAAACAAATCAATATCCTGTTATAGAAGTAAACGAAAAGAACATCTATCAAACCATTGATGGCTTTGGTTATACATTGACCGGGGGCAGTGCAGATATCATTAATGCATTAAGCGCATCAAAAAAACAGGAGTTACTGCAGGAATTATTTGGATCAGGAGAAAACGCCATTGCTGTAAGCTACTTACGGCTAAGTATAGGCGCTTCAGATTTAAATGCTGTCCCTTTCACGTACAATGATATTGCGGAAGGACAAACAGATATCAATCTTGAACATTTCACCCTTGCAAAAGATACGGTTAACCTTCTTCCTTTGCTTAAAGAAATACTCGCCATTAATCCTGCTATTAAAATTATTGCAACCCCCTGGTCGCCGCCGGTATGGATGAAGGATAATAATAGCTTTGTTGGCGGAAGTTTACAGCCCCAATATTATGCAGTATATGCACTGTATTTTGTTAAGTATATACAAGCTATGAAGGCTGAGGGCATTACGATAGATGCTATTACACCACAAAACGAGCCTTTGCATCCGGGTAATAATCCGAGCTTGTTAATGACGGCGGATCAGCAGGCTGATTTTATAAAAAATCACCTGGGCCCTGCATTTCAAAAAGCCGGCAGCAATACAAAAATTGTTATCTACGATCATAATTGCGACAAACCTGATTACCCGATCTCTATTTTAAATGATGCCGCTGCAAAACAATATATCAACGGTTCTGCATTTCATTTATATGCCGGTGATATCAGTGCTTTGTCCACTGTAAGAAATGCACATCCTGATAAAGCCCTTTATTTCACAGAACAGTATACAGCTTCCACCGGAGGCTTTGGCGGTGATTTGAACTGGCATGTAAAAAATGTAATAATAGGTTCAATGCGCAACTGGAGCCGTAATGCGCTTGAATGGAATCTTGCCAATGATGCCAGCTTCGGTCCGCATACTGATGGCGGATGTACAACTTGCAAAGGGGCAATTACAATAGAAACAGGCAGCACGTATACTAAAAATGTTGCTTTCTATATTATCGCACACGCTTCAAAATTTGTGCCTGCTAATTCAACAAGAATAGAGAGTACAATGCCCGGCGGACTAAATAATGTTGCTTTTAAAACACCCAGTGGAAAGAAAGTATTAATTGTCCAAAATGATGGAGCGAATGCCATTGTATTTAATATTAAATACAATGGCAAATGGGTAGTTGCTTCGCTGGATAAAGGCGCCGTTGGAACATTTGTGTGGTAAATGACTTAAACGCTTAATCATCAATCGCAGTCTCTGCCATCGACCTAAGCTTCCAGCTAGTTTCGTCTTTTACACTGCCCTGGGTTTGCTTCATTATAATGCCAATGAGCTTTTCTTTGGGGTCGGCAAAATATTGTGTGTTGAAATAGCCGCCCCAATCAAAGGTGCCAATGCTGCCTGAACCACCTGCATCCTGCCCCTTCTGGGTAACAAGGCCAAATGCCAAACCATAAGTTGAGTTGCCATTCATTATATCTCCGATTTGATTGGCCATAATAACTTCTATGGTTTTACGGCTTAAAATCCTCACGCCATTTAATTCCCCATTGTTAATATACATCTGCAAAAATGTAGCATAATCTTTAGCCGTGCTTGAAAGCCCGCCACCACCGGAAAAAAATGTTTTTGCGCCTTTAATGGGGTAATCCGCATCATAAAAACTACCGGCATATTTCCTCCATTCTCCATCCACTTTTTCCTCTACGCTTACAAGTCTGCTTTTTTTATTATCAGGGAGATAGAACCATGTATCATTCATGCCGAGGGGATCAAATAACCTTGTACGAAGGAATTGATCAAAGGGCATTCCGGAAATCACTTCTATAAAATATCCCAGTACATCCAATCCTTCACTATATGTCCATTTCTCTCCGGGCTCATGATGCAATGGTAACTTTGCGAGCTTTTTGATATTTTCAGCAATAGTAACCGGTGCTGTAGTAAATGCATCTGTAATGCCGGCTTTTTGAAATATCTTTTTAAACCTATCATCTCCATCAATCAATCCATAACCAATTCCGGATGTGTGTGTAAGCAGGTGGCGGATAGTAATCTGCTTTTTTGCAGGCTTTGTTGTATAGCTTGAATCTTTGTCGTTAAACGTATCCAGTATCTGTGCTTCCCCAAACTCAGGAATATATTTTGAGATAGGATCATCCAGCTTAAATTTCCCTTCCTCCCACAACATCATTACAGCGGTTGATGTAATGGCTTTTGTTTGAGAAGCGATCCTGAAAATGTCATCCCTTTTCATTACTCTCTTCGAGTTGTTATCAGCCATGCCATAAGCTTTGTAAAATACGATCTTTCCTTTCCTTGCAATAAGCGCAACAATACCGGGAAGGTCTTTTTGATCAACAGCGCCTTTCAGCATAGCGTCAATCTTTACTATGCGTTCTGCAGACATGCCTGCTGTTGCAGGTACAGCTTCTGCAAGCAGCGGTGAAGCGGTAAGGGATTTTGTTTGCGTAAAAGCAGGAGTGGTAAAAACAACAGCGAGTATCAAAGTTGTAAACAGGGTTGCCTTTAAGGATGTCATGTTGATGGTTTATTGTAAATATATTAAAATGCTGAAAAAGTTGCTTATGGAATCAGGGATTTCACTTTTAACAATATCGCCTGAAGAGACAAGCAGCTACACATGGGCAGCTACCCTGCCTGACAACCAGGAACGCCACGCACAGCAATGATTAATAAATTACATACAGACATTAGGTTACTCAGATTCCTCTCCCGCCGCAACATACATATATGTCAAGGCAAGCTCAGGCGGGATCGGAATGACAAGCGGTAGGATATGTACTGAGCTATAGTGCAAATTTTCAACTTTTATATCAATACTGAACAATGCTCAACAGATTGTATACCACCGCGGGCTGTAATACCCGCGCAAGCCATACAATATGTTACGGCTATCCTGCACCGCTGGTTGCCCGCACTGCGATCTGTCACCCCGACCCAAGGAGGGGTCTATGCCTTATGCCAAAGCATCTTTTTTAAATACAAAAATTGAAATGCTCCCTTCAAACTTTCTTACTTACAGAAATGAATGTTTGCAATGCAACCGATGCCATCACAAAAAACAACCCCAGGTAAAAAGAAAAATTCACTTCTTTACTTTCATTAAAAAACAGGAACGCCAGTATAATAGCGTAAATGGGTTCAAGATTGAAGGTTAAATTAACTGTGAACGCAGGTATTTTTTTTAGTACTTCCGCAAATAATATATATAACCCTACCGTGCAGAAAAGTGAAAGCAACAACAGGTAAAATATATCCCTGGCGCCAGGAAAAAATGTCTTAACCGGGAAAAAATAAAGATATGCCGGAAGCAAAATGCCCAGCCCGATAACACCGCTCAGCATTTGATAAAAGTTGATGACTTTGCTGTCGTACCGCTGCACCAGGCGCTCATTGTAAATAGTATACAATGCGGCAAAGGCTGAGGAGATAACCCCTAAACCAATTCCTAACTGGTAAGATGCGTCAAAATGAAAGATAAGGCTTATGCCGAGCACGGTTAAGGCACTCAGCAACAACTCTGATATCTTAAACCTGGTTTTATCGATCACCGGTTTGAATACCGCGGTAAAAAAGCTGGTTAAGCAATAACAAACAACGCCGATAGAAATATTGGAATATTTAATGCTTGCATAAAAAAATATCCAGTGTATGGTAATGAACATTCCTGCTTTTCCTATACCAAGCTTTTCTTGAAAAGTAATATTGCTGTTGACGCGGAATATCTTTAAAACAAAAAACAGCATAACAGTAGAAAACAATACCCTGTACCAAACCAGCAACCCTTCATTAAGCGTAATAAGTTTTCCAAAAACGCCTGTAAATCCTGCAAGAATTACAGCAATATGTAATAACAAATATGTTTTTTTCATAAAAGAATTATCTGAATGTCTGCAGAAGGCAAAATCTTTAATATTGATATTTAAACTGGAAGAGAAAGTATAGCACTATACTTCTTGGCTATTAAAAAATACTAAAGTGCAGGAGGAGGAAGACAATTCTTTCTATTCATATAGTTTTGTTATAGCAGCAAAGATAAAAAAAGTGAAAGATTTTTGACCTTTCACTTTTTACTGCTCATTTTATCCGCATTATTCCCATCCGCCGCCTAAACAACGGTACAGGTCAAGAAAAGAAAGCAGCAGCGCTTTCCTGGCTTCTGTTCGCTGCAGTTCAGCCTCAAGCACGCCTTTTTGCGCGGTGATCACTTCCAGGTAGCTGGCATAAGCGCTCAAATATAAATCGTTGGATATGCTTACGGCGCTGGTGAGTGTTTCAACTTCCTCATTGTTAAGCTCCAGTATTTTTTTATAGTACTCAATGTTTCTTAAATTGGTTGATACTTCTTTATATGCACTTAAGAAAGAAAGCTTGTATTCGTTATAGGCTATTTCCTGTTGTGCATTGGCAACAGCAAAATCAGTCTTCAACTGGTAGCGGTTAAAAATAGGCTGTGTTAATCCGCCAAGCAAGCCATATGCAATAGAACTTCCATTAAAAAGCAAAGGGAACTTAAACGCATTAAAAGCAAAATAAGGTGTTAGCACAAGTGAAGGATAGAACGATTTTCTTGCTACTTCCACATCTGCTTTGGTAGCAGCCAGTTGCCATTCCGCCTGTTGTATATCCGGGCGATTGATCAGCAGGTCGGCAGGAATGCCTTCTGCAATTTGCCCTGAAACGGGTTGCTCAAGAATGCTCCATCCGCGGGGTATGGGTGTTTCCGCTAACCTGCCCATTAAAAGATTCATTTCATTTTCTAACCGGGTAACCTCTACCAGCGTTTCATACTGCAGACTGCGTGTATGCAGCAACTGGGCGGTAAACTGCTGTACCGCCAGCGCATTGGCACGCCCGCCTTCCATCTGCGCCTGTACAATTTCTACTGCTTTTTCCTGCAGATTAACATTGCGGTTAAGTATTTCAAGCCGGTTATCTAAGGCAAGCAATTCATAATAATACGATGCTACCTGCGCCACCAGTTGTGTAATTACCCACTGCCGCCCTTTCTCTGTTGCAAGCAACTGCGCCTGGGCAGATGTCTTGCGTGCTTTTAATTTACCCCAAAGATCAATTTCCCATGAGCTTTTTAAACCAAAATAATAATCCTGCACAGGGTTGGTTACCTTCTGATCCTTATCAATATTCTGGGAAAGATTTGTATCAAAATTTCCAACACCTGTCATGGTATACTTACCATATTTATCAACCGATGCGGATACAAAACCATCAAGCGATGGCAATCTCAAACCCTTTTGAAAAAGCAGGTTAGCCCTGGCAATCATGATACGCTGCATAGCGTTTTTCAGATCAAGATTATTAACAATAGCGGTATCAATAAGCTTCATCAGCATAGTATCTTTAAAAAAAGACCTGAATGAAATTTTACCTATTGCGGTTGTATCAGCAATGCCCGGGTATTTTTGCGGGATCGCCAGCATCTTCTGTTCAGACTGCTGTTTTTGAACTACACATGAGCTGAAGCCTGCCAGCAGTCCGCTCATTAAAAAACCATATATACTCAATTTTACAATCTTCATTGTTTTTTATATGTTGTTGTCAATAATAATTTTTAAGGCAGAAGGTGAAGGATAGAAAGTATAGGGGCCTTTCCCACAATGATCACCTTATTTGCCATATCCTTTTTTAAAAGAGAAAGGCGAATGAGGTATATGATTTGTTGCAAAAGGTCTGCACCCTATACCTTACACCTTGCCGCTCACGCTTCCTCCGATGCTACCTTCATCTTCATATTCTTTACTTTAATTTTCATTTTCTTTTTGCCTGCTAATTTTTCTTCCAGTGCAGCAAATAGTACATATAAGCCCGGGATAACAATTACGCCGAAGATCGTTCCTATAAGCATGCCGCCCGCCGCTGCTGTGCCGATTGAACGATTGCCTAATGCACCTGCACCAGAGGCGATACATAGCGGTATAAGGCCTGCTATGAATGCGAATGATGTCATAAGAATAGGACGCAACCTGGAGGCGGCTCCCTCAATGGCTGCATTCAATGCAGAAACGCCAAGTTTTTTTCTCTGTATAGCAAACTCAACGATCAGGATGGCATTTTTGCCCAGCAAACCGATCAGCATGACGAGCGCAACCTGCGCATAAATATTGTTTTCGAGACCTGCCAGTTTTAAGGCCGCAAACGAACCGAATATACCTGCCGGTAATGAAAGTATTACCGCAAGCGGAAGAAAAAAGCTTTCGTATTGTGCACATAATATGAGGTATACAAATACGAGGCAAAGAATAAAAATATATACAGCCTGGTTGCCTGATAATATCTGCTCCCGCGTCATGCCCGACCATTCGTAGCCATATCCTCTCGGTAATACCTCCCTGGCTACTTTCTCCACAGCGGCTATGGCTTCACCACTGCTTCTGCCCGGCGCGGCATCTCCGTTGATCAATGCGGATGTATACATATTATACCTCGTCAGTTGCTCCGGGCCATATACTCTTTCCATTTTGATAAAAGTGGAAAAAGCCACCATCTCACCCGAAGCGTTTTTGAGGTACAGGTTCAATATATCCTCAGGACTTTTGCGGTATTGGGGATAAGCCTGCACCATTACTTTATACATTTGCCCGAATCGTATAAAGTTGGTAGCGTAATAACTGCCCAGCAAGGTTTGCAGCGTGTTCATGGCATTATCAATGGTAATGCCTTTTTTAGCTGCTATCTCCTGGTCAACATGAATCATATACTGGGGAAAATTGGGATTAAAGCCCGTAAACGCATTATTAACAACGCCTGTTTTCATTACACCTTCAATTACCCTGTTAGCCACATCCTGTGTTTGCTGCAGATCACCGCTGCCTGTTTTATCAAGCAACCTGAACTCAAATCCGCTGGAATTACCGAAACCAGGTACAGTAGGCGGTGGAAGAAATTCTATGCTGGCATCTGTTATATGCTTTGTTTTTTCTTTTAGCTGACTGATCAGGTCTTCTACAGATTCTGTTCGTTTGTCCCAGGGTTTCATATTGATCATTCCCATACCATAAGATGCGCCGGATACTTCTGTTACAAGACTATAGCCGGCAAGCGTTGAGATATTTTCTATCGCGTCAAACTTTGCCGCTACCCGTTCAACTTCATCAAGCACTTCGCCGGTACGCTCCACTGTTGATCCTGCCGGTGTGGTAACATTCACATAAATAACACCCTGGTCTTCCGTGGGTATGAAGCCTGATGGTAATACCGCGCTAATGCCCCATGTAGCCAAAAAGAAAATGATAAGCAGAGACATCGTAACAATCTTTCTGCCCGCAATAGCGCCCACCAATCCTTTATACCTGTTTTGCGTTTTATCGTATACCCTGTTGAAACCTCCGAAGAAACGTTGCAGCAATCCTTTTCGCTTTCCGGGCTCCTGGTGCTTTAACATTAATGCGCATAATGCCGGGGTGAGCGTTAATGCGTTTATACCCGATATAACAATGGATATGGCAAGCGTAAGCGAGAACTGGCGATAGAATACACCAACAGGCCCGGACAAAAATGCCACCGGAATAAATACCGCCGACATAACCAGCGTGATGGCCATGATAGCGCTGCTGATCTCCTTCATTGCCGCAATAGTAGCATCCATTGGACCCATATGGTCTTCCGTCATTTTTACGTGTACCGCTTCCACAACTACTATTGCATTATCAACCACAATACCAATAGCGAGCACCAGGGCAAAAAGCGTAAGCAGGTTAATAGAGAAGCCCAGCATCAGCATAAACGCCAATGTACCGATAAGCGCAACAGGCACTGCCAGCGCAGGAATAAGGGTTGACCTGAAATCCTGCAGAAACAGAAACACCACAATGAACACAAGAATGAATGCTTCCACCAGTGTTCTCAGTACCTCCTTTATTGAAGCGTCTAAAAACCGGGATACATCATAAGCAAAGTTGTAATCCATACCGGGCACAAAAGAATCTTCTTTGATTTCGGCCATACGCTTTTTAATATTGCTGATCACCTCTCTCGCGTTTGAACCCGGGCGTTGTTTGATCATAATAGAAGCAGAAGGCTTGCCATCTGTTTTAGATTCCATGCTGTAGCTCAATGCGCCAAACTCAACATCCGCTATATCTTTAAGCCTGAGAATAGAACCATCAGAAGCAGCCCGGAGCACAATATTTTTATATTCCAGAGGTTCAGAAAACTTACCGGTATACCGCAGCACATATTCCAGTGTATTATGTTCTTTACCTGAGCTTTCGCCGGTTTTGCCCGGAGCTGCTTCCACGTTTTGATTGCGTAAAGCAGCGATCACTTCGTCGGCAGATACATTATACGCCAGCATTCTGTCGGGCTTAAGCCAAACACGCATAGCGTAATCCTTTGCGCCCATTATTTCCGCGAACCCAACACCATCAATACGTTTTAGTTCTTTTAATACATTAATATCCGTAAAGTTGAAGATGAAGCCTTCATCCATTGTGCTGTCTTCACTCACAATATTCAGGTAAAGCAACATGCTGTTCACTTCTTTTTCCGTTACCACCCCTGCTTTAATTACTTCTTCGGGTAATTCATCCAGTACAGTTGTTACCCTGTTCTGTACGTTAACCGCTGCCTGGTCCGGATCTATCCCAACCTTAAAGGCAATGGAGATAAGCGTAACACCATTGTTACTTGTTACCGTGTTCATATATGTCATGCCCGGCACACCGTTGATCGCCCTTTCCAAAGGCGTGGCCACCGCGTCTGTACATACCTGCGCATTGGCGCCGGTATAACGTGCGGTAACGGTTACAGAAGGAGGTACAATATCGGGGAACTGCGTAATGGGTAATGTAAACAATGCCAGCACACCCAGCAGTGTAATTATAAGAGATATTACAAGAGATAATATTGGTCTCCTGATAAAAGTTTCTACCATAAAATATGTAAATAATATTTTTCAGATGCAGGCAAACAACCGGAATAAAACCTGGTTTAATATTTACCTGCGCAATAAATTTTTTATTGATTGACTTTATGCATCACATTTGCCTGCTTACGTTCAGCGGCTCTATACGCATACCTTCTTTAATGCTTTGTATGCCTTCGTATAATATCCGGTCGCCGCTGTTCAGTCCGTCTTTTATAATATAATATTTTGAAAGGCGGGTTTCCGGAATTACTGTTTTCATTGTAACAACACTGTCTGCGCCTACAACAAAAACATAGTTCTTATCCTGTATTTCAAATACAGATTTCTGGGGAATGATCAGCGCGTCTTTAGCATAAGAAGTGATTCTCACTTTCCCGGTAGCGCCATGCCTCAGTAATTTTGAAGGATTATCAAACCTTGCCCTGAAGGCGATTGAGCCAGTCTTTTCATCAAATTCCCCGTCAACGGTTTCAATTTGTCCCTTCTGATTATATACTGAACCATCGGCAAGTATAAGCTGTACAGCATTATCTCTCTGGTTGCCATTTCCTCTCCGGTAGTTTAAATACTCGTTTTCAGAGATATTGAAATAGGCATATACCGCATGATTATCTGAAATAGTTGTGAGTAATGCTCCGGCATCAATCAAACTTCCTGCTTTTAAAGGTATGCGGTCAATAACTCCATCAAAGGGCGAAAGAATATATGTGTAAGACAATTTTGTTTCGGCATTTCTTTGGGCTGATATAGCTTCTTCTATTTTAGCATTAGCAGCTTTTAGTCTTGCCTCTGCCATTTCAAGCTCTGTAGGCGAAACTATTGATTTTGACAAGAGCACTTTTACCCGCTTTAATTCTACTTCCGCGGTTTTAGCTTCAGCCTGCGCATTGCTTACTCCGGCCTTTGCCTTTGCAACTTCATTTAAAAATTCGTGCTGGTCTAGCTGAAACAGGGGCACTCCTTTTTTTACTTCCTGTCCTTCATCCACAAATATTTTGCTTAAAAAGCCCTGTACTCTTGCGCGTATCTCCACATTTTTTACCGCCTGAATGCTTGCCACATAATCATGCTTCAGTACTGTATCTATAGTATTTACCTGCAATACCGGTAATTTGGGTAATGTATTTTCTTCTTCTTTATTTTCCTTAGCAGCACATCCTGCAGCAAATGCAATAACCAGTATGTACAAATAATTTTTCATTACTAATTTGTTTTAAATAAAAAATAAATGATAATGCCATGATGACTTTTCGAAAAAAGCACCGCAAGCAATCCATAATTATTTTGATAGGGTTACTATCCTGTTCAATAGAGGCAAATACAAAAAAGAATGAAAAAAATCAGAAAGGAGTTAACCTGAAAATGAAATGATGATGCTGAAGTAATGGCAATTGCAGGGGACGGTCTATACCAAAAAACTGTTTTGATGCGGTATATTGCTTTATTGCCGTAACTACGGGTGGCAAGCAAAAATTTGATAAAAACCAGCTTATTTCACGGAACTTAATGCTGAAGAGCGTATAGCTGAAATCAGGTTTCTCTGAATCCGGCAGGCAGTCCTCAAGCCCTGCAATATTTTCAAGCACAAGCTCAAGAACAGTTGAGCGGTTTTCTGCATCCTCAACAGTATTAATAGCAGAATACCGCGGGAAAATGGTTTCATTAATATCAAAGCTGCTGCCTGGTAAAAAAGTCAGGACATTAAGGAAGCTTAAAAGTAACAGTCCTGCTACCCAATATTTACACTTTTGAGCTGCTTTAATCATGCATTACACCAGTTAAACGGGGCTGAATTTTTAAGAACACAAATATACGCCGAAATGGCTTAGGAAAAAGGTTGTAATCTGGTAATTTTAATGAAGAATGTTAAAGAAATCGGCTGAATTATAGCGATTTGTTAAAAATCAGGAGTGCTGATAGTAAACTTAAGATACTCTCGTTCGCTTCGATCCCGCCTCATGAAGATTGACATAAAAGTATGCCAGCGGCGGGAGAGAACTTTTCTCACCGAAAGTAAATCTGTTGGGTAGTAGTACAAAAGTTGAGCATTAGTATCAAAGTCCGGCAGGCGCAGGCTGATATGTTCGCCCTTCCTTTTGTGCGTCAGCTTTGTGTGCCTTGCAAATGTGCCTGGCTTGGCAGGTTGTCTTATTCACTGTCAATTATTTCTTTCAATTTTTTTTCCAACACTTTTTTGTCTGGCAAATACAGTTGATATTTTGAAACAAAAATTTTATTGGCGAGTCCACCTGTGGCATATTTTACTGTATATTCATGTTTGTCTGCAGCAATGATAATTCCAATTGGTTCATTGTCACCCTCTGTATTTTCTTCTTCGTTAAAATAGTTTAAATAAAGGTTCATCTGCCCAATATCCTGGTGCTTAACTTTCCTTGTTTTAAGGTCTATAAGAACAAAACATTTGAGTATGCGGTGATAAAAAACAAGGTCAATAAAATTGTGTTCATTGTCAATCGTGATTTTAAATTGCCTTGCCACAAATGAAAAGCCTTTGCCAAGCTCCAATAAGAATTTTTGTAGATTATCAACAAGTTTTTTTTCAAGCCCTCTTTCTTTAAGAATTTTATCTTTCGGTAATTCTAGAAACTCAAAAACATAAGGATCTTTAATGGCGTCTTTTGCAACAATTAATTCGTGCCCTTTTTTTGCCAAAGCCAATACTCCTTTTTTATCCTTGCTTAATGCTATGCGTTGAAATAAAGCAGAATCAATTTGTCGTTTCATTTCCCTGAAACTCCAATTTTCTCTAATGCTTTGCTTTTCATAAAAGCTTCTTGCAAGGTCATCGGAAACCGTTAATAATTCTGCATAATGACTCCAGCTTAGCAATATGCCGGACGCTGTCTGGCTTTTTGCAGATTTGCCAGACAGTGTCTGGCGAATCTCAGATTTTCCAAACATCGTCTGGAAATTTGGGTATTTAATATAGAAAAGTCGCATTAGTTGCAGATTAGAACGGCTGAAACCCTTGCCAAATCTTGCTTTCAAATCTTTGGATAGAGAAACCAATAATTCCGTTCCATACCCTGCCCGCTCTTTACCGTGTTGTTCAAACTCAATAATGTACCTGCCAATCTCCCAATTAGCACTCAATAATTCAGTATTGATTGCTTTAACAGCATTTTCTCTTGCCTTTTGAAGCGTAAAGCCAATATTGTCAAGTAGCTGGTTATATTTATTTATAGCTGGCTTCATTGTTTGCAAATATAACCCCAATAATTAGGCTTATTTGATGGTCAAATCGGAAATATAATTATGCTTTTTTGCTGTTAAATGACTAAGTCATTGCGATTCTCTCCGGCAGGTTGTATGTAGTTAGATGTATGTAGTGGCGGGAGAAGCAATCCCTTCCCGTAGAGGTTATTGCTGATCTTACAGCAATCCATTTCAATGTCATCTTTATATTTTTCCTTGCAACGGTTTGATACTCGATATCACGGGGACCTCAGCAACTTCCCTGGCTTTTGCAAATTGAGATCGTCAGTTTCAGTAAATCCATCAGGGTTATATTTTCGGTTGGGTAAATCCCTATGTTTACTATTACACCTTTCTTAATAATACGGGCTGATCATCAGGTATACCAATACACCGGTTACAGATACATAGAACCAGATAGGCCATGTAATTCTCGCGATTTTTTTATGGCGGGGAAATTCAGCGGTTAATCCGCGGTATGCAGTAAATAATATGAATGGTAAAATAATACCTGCTAATGGAATATGTGTGCCGAGAATGATATAATAAACTGTTCTTAATCCTCCTGCAGCCGATTTTTCTTCATCACTCACTATTCCGTCGTGATTGGTATCTCCAAACCTTGTTTCGCCGGCAAAAAGATGATGGCATATATATGACAGCAGGAAAAGCACGGAACAAACCAGCGCAGCAACCATTATGTTACGGTGAAGCAGGTATTTTTTTTGCCTGGCCGCTATTAAACCTGCTACCAACAAAACAGATACTATAGAATTAACAACAGCATTGAATAAAGCAAAATTGTGCACATCAAAACCGAGGTCAGCATTAACCTTAACCCTGCTGAGCACTACAACTGCTGCAAAAACCACAAAGGAAACAACCCATATGAACAATGTAGCTGATTTATCATTCTTTTTGATCTGAGCCTGCAGCATATAGTTATTTTATAATTGTAATACTAATCCCCGAACAATTTCTTTTTTTTCTTTTTATCCTTTTCCAGCATCAGCAATACCACATCATCAGCCAGTTTATTCAGGTGAATACTATCCAATCCTTTATACCAGCCTCTTACCACACGTTGTTTATCCAGCATAAAAAAATGTTCGGTATGAATAAAATTCGTATCCACATTGGTATCGGCAATATTGGCTTTGAATTCATTTTTGGCTATATCGTAAATCTCATCCTTGTCGCCTGTAAGCAACCACCAGGTATCAGGATTAATACCATATTTATCAGAATATTTTTTTAGCTTTTCAGGTGTATCCCTTACCGGGTCAACGCTGAAGGAAATAAATCTTACAACAGTATCGGTTTTGTTGAAAGCATCCTGCAGCCGCTTCATATTACGCGTAAGCGAAGGGCAAATGCTGGGGCAGGAAGTGAAAAAGAAATCGGCAATGATGATTTTATCTTTCAGGTCGTTTAACGAAACCTGTTTGCCAAGCTGGTTAGTGAGGGTAAAGTTTCTTACTTTGTGCCACACTGTATCTTCTGTGGTTTTGCCATATTCGGTAACAGTACGTACACTGTCATAAAAGTACCGTTTAGGCATTATAACTGCTTCTGCGCTGAAATGTTTCAGCAAAAAATAACAGGTTAAAGGAAGAAAAAGTGCCACTAAAATTGCCAGGAACGACTTCTTGCTCATCATAACGGCGCAAAGATAGGGCTTCTACTGTTTCAGTATCCGCTTTGACTCGTTAATGACCGTTCCTCTTATATTTAAAATATATTCTCCTTTGGGAACATTATACATATCTAATATATGCTGGGCATAATATGCTGTTTTCTTAAACTGGTAAGTGCGGATGGTTTTGCCGCTAAGATCATACAGCATACAGTTTATATCGCCTGTTTCCTCGGTTTGTATAATAATAGAAGCATTATTAAATACCGGGTTAGGCATTACGCTTATTTCAATTTTGGGGCGGGAAAAGAAATTTGCCTTCTGTACCGCATAGCTTGATGACTGACCATTGGTGGTGCAACTGATCCGGTAAAAGCTGCTGTCAGACAGTGGCAGGTTATCGGTATAATTGTAGTTGGAATCCATGCCGGCGAAATAAGGAGGCATCATTTCTAATAACTGGAACTTACGCCCGTCAACAGAACGCTCAATGACTACATGAACACTATCGTTGTTTTTTGCCGCAATGGCCCAGTTGAGATGAATCGCATTTTTGTTGGTTGCTTTTTCAATTTTAAAGAAACGTATCAGTCCTGAAGAAGTATCCTGGGCATTAAGATTTAAACTAAAAAGCAAGCACAGTACCCCCGGTAAAAAGGCAATGCATGTATGCAGACACCGGATAGTCATTCTGGTTTTAGATGCGTTTTAGTTGTATTAAATAGCTGCTGATAAACAAAAAAGGAGTGACTAAAACGCGAAAATAATGCCAGTGGTATATTTTAATTCATAATAATTTATTAAAACGTTTATGGGTAACCGTTATTTAATAACGCCGAGGTATCGCCCCATCCAGTAAGGCAGCAGCCATATGTCGCCGGCACTGTGTTCATCACGGCCATTGTTTCCGCCATCCAATCCAAACCGGTTGGCGTTATGGCGGCTTATTCTTAACTCATCCGGGGGCAGCACTTCTTTAGTGGTTTGATTTCTGAAATTAGGCGCTATAAGCTCAATATCCTTGCGGTCGCTATTGCGAACCGTCCAGCCTACCATGTCCAAAGGATATTCCTGCAGGTACCATATCGCTTCTTTAAGGTCGAAGTTTTTTACCCCTGTAAGCGCGGTAAAAATATTCCAGGCGCCATCCTTTTCAGGGCGTTCTGCTTCCCAATGGTCAATGATAGACGCCTTGAATTTCGCTTTAAGCGTATCATTAAAGGCGTAACGGTAAAGCCCCCAGTAACCCAGAAAATACATTTCATCGTCTGAGTGATTCCAGCCTTCAGAGAGCATTTTGCTCCAATCGCTTGCATTTTCATCTGCACGGCCAATATTTTTCATTGGCTGCATCAGGTTTTTCAGGTAACCGTATTTATTCATCAACTCAAACGCCTTTTGCTTATACACTTCTTTTTTAGTAAAATGATAAGCTGTCTGGAGCATCCCTACAATATTGGATGAATTGATTTTTCTATCCCCGACAGATTCAGGGTGGCTGTTTACATAGTCAGGGTGCCATTTGCCCCAAAGGGTAGGCTTACCATCCCAATCTATCAGGTACATATCATTATCAATAACATGCTGCATCAGGGAGTCTATTAACCGTATTGCCTGTTTTTTTACAACGGCATCATCCACCAGCTCAGCTATTACACCAAAAACAAAAATATGCCCTATCGCTTCATCACTACTCGTGGTAGACTTCCATTCCCATTCCGGGTCATCAGCAGGGCGCCATGCTTTTCTGTCGTGCAGCGCATATCCGCGTCTTTCAAAAGATCTTGCAGGAAACCCTTTGATTGGATTTATTGAATACAGCCTTTCCATTGCATCAAGCGATTCCCGGCAGTTCTGCAAAGCCTCCGGGGATTTTGTTACTGCATAGCGAAAAGCCTCAGCACCAAGATACATGGAAGTCCACAAGCCGTCATTATCTGAGTCTTCCATAAAGCCTGTTGAAAGATCGCCGTCTTTCATTCCCTCAACAGTTGCATTAAATCCGTTACGGATATGCCTTAGCCTTACCTGTTTATCATAAAAAGCGGCTTTTTCCGCAAGGGTCATTTGTTTGAAACATATTTTTCCCAGCCCTGCTTTGGTAAGCACAAGCACACTGCCATCAGCGCCGGCAGCTATTTGTGTAACTTCATCAGAAGGCAACCATCTTTTTGATGCGTAATAATTATACCTGCCATCATCCTTCAGCATAAAGGCTCCGCGTTTTGAACCAAACCAGAGTTTATCTCCTATAGCGGTTACGGCTGTAATCTCTGTGCAGGGGAGTTTTCTTTTAACATCACCCATTTGCTTTTTTGCAGCAATATCTATAGTTATATATCCATTATTTGTGCCTGCAACAATTTGTTTTGCATTTTTACACAGGGTGAACGCTGTAAGACTATCTGACGCAAAAACAGTTGATAACAATTTATCCGCGGGTGACCATGCGCTGATCTTGTTTGAAGTAAGAATATAAAACCTGTCTGAGCTGTTATCGTAAACAATATCCAGCACAGGTGCATCCGCGCTTCCATCCCACAATACCGAATTGTTTTTCAGATACTGCAGCTTTTTACCGTCTGATATAAGAAAAGAAAAGTCTTTTCCTCCGCTAAAAACATTTACAGTACCAAGCGTGTGTTTCAAAAACAATTCGCCGGCCCATGCATTACTGAAAACGGCTTTATCATCGCCAAATATGAATTGGTTATGATAAAGCGCCAGGGAGGCAATATTTCTTTTATTGAGAGAACGATAGCTGCTGTCTGCCACAATAGTTCCAGGGTATAAAAACGCTCCCCCGCGCAAACGCATAAGCCCTTTTGAAGTGAGCAGTTTAATAAAGCCATTACGATCTTCATATGCTTTATAGAGAACAATATCCGGGTTCTCAGAAAAATACTTAATACTGTAATCCTGTGTAAAGGGTTTGTCAATATGAACGGATTGGGCTGCAGTATACCGGCATAAACACACCGTTAATATCAATAAACAGCCAACAGTATATAGTGATGCTCTTCTCATTTAACTTTTTTTATAAAATACGAAATGGTCTATGTCCATTCACATGCAAGAACCGGGTATAAGAATAAACAGCTATGAGAGACAATGAATGTCGCTTAATACTCAAAACGTAGAAGTAAATGAGCATTTTAAAAGAGATTTTGCATTAACTTTCAATTTTCTTCTCACGTTTAAACAATCTGCTGATGAAAAGGATACTTGCTTTCCTCGCTATTTTATTTATGCTGCACGATCAAATTTGCGCACAGCAAACATTCCCGGTAAATGGCGTTGCCGATGAACGTAGTGGCTATTACGCTTTTACCAATGCTACCGTTGTAAAAGACGCGCAAACCACATTACAGCAGGCTGTAGTTATTATTAAAAAGGGAAAAATAATTGCTGCAGGAACAAATATAGCTGTGCCAGAAGACGCCGTGGTTATTGATTGTAAAGGCAGATATATTGTTCCTTCCTTTATTGATATATACAGTGATTATGGCATACCCGCACCTCAACACTCTGCTGCACCCTTTAATTACAGTGCACCTGCACAATTAATCTCAAATACCAAAGGTGCTTATGGCTGGAACCAGGCAATAAAAGCTGATGTGAATGGCGCGGCAATTTTTGCGGCAGATGCTATAAAGGCGAAGTCTCTGCGTGATATTGGTTTCGGTACTGTACTTACGCATCAAAAAGATGGAATAGCAAGAGGAACCGGCGCTGTTGTATCACTGGCAGATATAAAAGAGAACCTTACCATCATTAAAGAAAAAGCCTCCGCGCATTATTCTTTCAACAAAGGCACATCTACCCAAAGCTACCCCGGCAGTTTAATGGGCGCTATCGCTTTATTGCGGCAAACTTATTTAGACGCGCAATGGTACAAAAGCAACCCTGCAAGTGAAGGTATAAACCTGAGTTTGAAAGCATGGAATGATCTTCAAAACCTGCCGCAGATATTTGAAGCCAATGACAAATGGCAGGATATACGCGCTGACAGGATCGGCGATGAATTTGGCATACAATATATTATTAAAGGCGGCGGAAATGAATACCAGCGCATACAGGAAATTGCAAAAACAAAAGCAGTTTATATACTTCCGGTCAACTATCCCGAAGCAATGGATATAGAAGACCCTGATGATGCCAAAAGAATTTCGCTGAATGATCTAAAACATTGGGAGCTCGCGGTAACCAATCCGGCAGCTTTCGAAAGAGCCGGCATTAGTTTTTGTTTAACCCCTGCTGATTTAAAAGATACCAAGGTGTTCCTTGCTAATGTAAGGAAAGCGATAGAAGCCGGGCTCAGCGAAACAAAAGCTTTGGAAGCACTCACCAAAACACCCGCAACCTTATTAGGTATTTATGATAAAGTAGGCAGCATTGAGACAGGTAAGATTGCCAGTTTTTTAATTGCTTCCGGCCCTGTGTTTGATGAAAAAACCACCATATATCAAAACTGGGTGCAGGGAGAAAGATATGATGTAAATAATGAAAACTGGAATGATATTAATGCTGTTTATAGTTTGGCCGTACAATCCCAGGATAATACGATAAAAACATTTACACTCGCTGTAAAAAACAATAAATCAGCCGCTGTAATTGATAGAGACACACTTGCCACAAAATTCAGTTTTAACGGAAAGATGGTAAACATCAGCTTTCCTCCTGAAAAGAAATCAAAATCAACCATTCGGCTGACCGGTACCGTTAACGGCAATACGTGGATGGGCAATGGCACAAATACTAACGGCGTGCCTGTGCTTTGGAATGCCACATTTGTTAAAGCTGCTGAATCAAAACCTGATACAGCAAAGAAGAATACAACCAGTCTTCTTGCAAAAATCACCTATCCGTTTGGCAGCTATGGTTGGGATGGTTTACCATCAGCACATCATATCCTCATCAAAAATGCTACCGTATGGACTTCAGACGATGCAGGGAAATTAGACAATACGGATGTGTTACTTAAAGACGGCAAGATTGCACAGGTGGGTAAAAATCTTTCTGACGCATCTGCCATAATTATTGATGGTACAGGTAAGCACCTTACTGCAGGCATAATTGATGAACATTCACACATTGCCACCGCTTCTATAAATGAAGGTGCACAGTCTGTAACATCTGAGGTAAGAATAGGTGATAATATAAATCCTGATGATATTAATATCTATCGCCAGTTGAGCGGAGGCGTTACTACTTCGCACATATTGCATGGTTCTGCCAATACCATTGGCGGGCAAACGCAGCTAATAAAACTTCGCTGGGGCGCAGATGATGAGGGCTTGAAATTTAAGGGCGCCGATCCTTTCATCAAATTTGCCTTAGGCGAAAATGTGAAGCGAACGACTTCAGCAGCCAACAATCGTTTTCCGGATACCAGGATGGGTGTTGAGCAGGTATTGACGGATGCTTTTCAAAGAGCAAAGGATTATGAGAACGCTATTGCAAAAGCTTCCGCTGTAAAAAGTCCGGGAAAGAAAGGCGCTGCATCTGTAAGCCCGTGGAATACGGTAAGGCGCGACCTTGAGCTTGATGCGCTGGTAGAGATAATGAATAAAAAAAGATTTATTACCTGCCATTCTTATGTGCAAACAGAAATAACTTATACCATACGTGTAGCGGAAAAATTCGGATTTCGCGTTAATACCTTCACACACATTCTTGAAGGATATAAGGTGGCGGACAAGTTGAAAGCCCACGGCTCCAATGTATCTACTTTTTCTGACTGGTGGGCATATAAAACGGAAGTGGCCGATGCCATTGCTTACAATGCCGCTATTATGCAGAAAATGGGATTGAATGTCTGCATCAATTCAGACGACGCGGAAATGGCACGCAGGCTGAACCAGGAGGCTGCAAAAACAGTTAAGTATGGCGGCGTAAGTGAAGAAGATGCGCTGAAAATGGTTACGATCAACCCTGCCAAGGCACTGCATATTAATGACAAAACCGGCAGCATTAAAGCGGGCAAGGATGCTGATGTAGTACTGTGGAGTGATAACCCTTTGAGCATATATGCGAAAGCAGAAAAAACAATAGTAGACGGTATAATATACTTTGACAGGGAAAAAGACCTGTTGATGCGCAGTAATATAGCTGCCGAACGCAACAGGATCATTCAAAAAATGATTGGTGAAAAAAAGAGCGGCGCTCCAACAGCACCTTTTAAACCAAGCCTGCAGATCGTATTAGGCTGCGGAGAGCATCAGCATGATGGCGACAGCAATCATGATGATGAAACAGCCGGGCAGCTTGAAGAAAATGCCACCAATTAATTCACTGACAATTCCTGATTACAGAAGATCAAAAAATGAAGCGATGAAAAAAGTATTACATTCTATATTACTCCTGTTATTTTTTGCCATTACTGCAACTGCCCAGGATGATGTATACCCTGCCCCTGCATACAAAGGGCTTTTGTTTATTACTAATGGCACCGTGCATACGGGAACAGGACAGGTGTTGGATAATACCACCATTCAGGTTAATAATGGTAAAATTGAAAAGATAGGAACCGATATTCCGCTGCCGGCTGACAACGTAAAAATATTTGATGCAAAAGGTAAACATGTATACCCTGGTCTGATCCTTTCTGACTGCGACCTTGGGTTAAGGGAAATTGCCAATGGCGTAAGAGGGTCAAATGATTACAGGGAATTAGGAGAGCTCAATCCTAATATCCGATCTATAGTTTCTTATAATACAGATTCAAAAATCATCAATACGCTAAAAGCAAATGGAATATTGCTGGCTAATATAACACCGCAGGGAAGCTTTATTAGCGGCTCTTCATCAGTTGTACAACTGGATGCATGGAACTGGGAAGACGCGGCATATAAAACCGACAACGGCATTCATGTCACATTTCCTTCTTTTCTTCCACAGCGCGGACCACGTTTTTTCACATTGCAACAACCACCCGTTGACTTAGAAAAGCAGGCCCTGCAAAAGATTGATGCATTAAAAAACTTCCTTTCTGAAGCTAAATCATACCTGCAGGAGAGCGAACATGCACAAACCAATTTAAAATTTGCTGCTGTAAAAGGTTTGTTTGACAAAACCCAGAAACTTTTTATTCATGCCGACCAGGTAAAACAGATGCTGGCAGCAGTTGATTTTGTAAAAGAATTCGGGTTTGCCGTAGTGATAGTTGGCGGCAATGAAAGCTGGCAGATAGCACCATTGCTTAAACAGCATAATATAGCGGTGATACTCGGTCCCGAGCACGAATTGCCTGCCACAGAAGATGAAGATGTTGACCAGCCCTATAAAACGCCTGCGGCCTTACAAAAGGCAGGCGTATTGTTTGCATTGAATGATAATACGGCCAACACGCGTTTCCGTAATCTCAGCTTTAATGCAGGCACTGCCGCAGCTTATGGCTTAACCAAAGAAGAAGCATTAAGCGCCATAACATTAAATGCTGCCAAAATTTTAGGTATTGATGATAAAACAGGATCAATTGAAGTTGGTAAAGACGCGAATATTATAGTGAGTGAAGGAGATATCCTGGACATGAAAAGCAGCATTGTTACGTATGCTTTTATACAGGGCAGAATGGTGAGCCTGACAAACAAGCAAACGCAATTGTATGAAAGATATAAGGGAAAGTATGAATTGAAGTGAGGTAGAAAGTATAGGGTGGATGGTTTGGGCTTAAGATAAAGTTATAAATGCAAGCGATGTATTCCTTGCACCTTCCACCCCACACCTATGCCTTTCGCCCTATTGCGTCTCATTATTCAGCACAAGTAACTGGGGAAATGAAGATATGTTGACAATATTTACCAGGCTGCTCATTTCTTCAATATTGTGAAAATAAGAACCAAGCACAATATCTATATCGCCATCGTGATCAAAATCTGCAGCTTCCATAGTAAGCCACTTGCCTGCAGCAGCATCAGGCAATGAAGCGGGTTTAAAATCAAGATTTCCTTCATTGGAAAAATATACAAACCCGTTTGCAGGATTTTCAAGTGTGTTATAGAACGATATAGCAGCTATATCAATATCGCCGTCATTATCAAAATCCCTTGCTATAGCTTTTGATGCTCCGTATAGCGGGAAAAACCAATGTTCCTTAAAATTGTATTTACCATCGTTCAGATAAATTCTTACGCCATGATAGTTTTTATTGATGCGGGAGTAATCCCAGTTGTCGCCATTCGTAAGTAAGATATCAGGATATCCATCTTTATTAAAATCTGCCAATTCGAAATACGAAACCCCGAATACAGGCGGAAAGCGCAACAATTTTTTTTCTTTGAATTTGCCTTTTCCCTGGTTATACCAGATCACTACTTCTTCCCAGGCCTGGGCCATTAAAACCATTATATCAGGTTTGCCATCTTTATTAAAATCTCCTATCTCTACCTTTCTTGCACCAGGCATGTTGCTCAATATATTTTCACCATCAATTTTGCAATCACTATACCATGCTAATTTCCCGGTGTTATTTCCAAAGCCACAAACTATAGCATCCTGCTTCCCATCCATATCAAGGTCGGCATGCGCAAATTGCACCGGTCTTGGTAAATGATCAATATTAACCGGCGGGTTTTGTATAGTGAATGTGGTATCAAAAGTTACAAGTCTTCCATTTTTCTGATCAGAGGGGCTGATACTACCTACCGTGAGTAATTGCGGTGGTTCGCTGTTCGGAAAATCTATATCAACAGGTGGGCTCTCTACATTCCATGCTGATTTAAATCCGAAGTTGTTATTTAAGATATACAACTTGCTTTGCCCGTCACCGGCATACAATTCATTTGATGCACTATCAAACTTCAACATGGTGGTTCTTGGAAGCTGCTTATCATCAAATACTATTTGTTTTGGAGAAAATAAAGCAAGCGTACCGGAAATGCTATCATGATTTTGTTGAGGCAAAGGTTCTTCCGGCGCTTCATGTTCAAAATATGCTATTATCTTCTTCCAGTCTGACTGAGTTATAGTGGCTACATCAGGATATATATTCAGCTTTTGTACTAATGCTCTTTCTTCCGGAACAATATCGGCATAAGGATCGTCTCCCTTTTTTCTTATGCCAAGCCGCCAGCCCATATTGGGTAATACTTTATCTGTCCAGGCTTTTTTGTCGAGCAAAGAAGGTTCAGGGAAGAGGTGGCAGGATGAGCAGTATTTGAGAGCGAGTTGTTTGCTCGGAGATACTGAATCGCTTTGTGGAAGACGCGATTGACTCTGCAGATCTACTTTTGTATCAGCAGAAAGTAAAAAAAAGGTGGAGAGGATGATTAAAAATAACGCTATACTTGTTCTTATCAATAACATCCAAAATAATTAATTATACTTCGCAAAAATAAAGAGGCGGAATAAATCCGCCTCCTGGTTTTAAAATATATCTTTCAGCTATAATTATTTCACATCCCAGAAAATCTTTGTATCAAGATTATCTTTCGATGAAACAGCCGCATAATTCTCGCTATTGAAAGTTAATTCATTTGAAGGTAACACCCACCTGTTCGGAGGAAGTGTCTGCGTTCCGGCATCAGATACAAAACTTAAAGCTGGTAATTTTAGCCTCCTGATCTCAGACCAATTTTCTATTGGTTGTAATACACTGAAATGTATCCATTTTTGTGTAGCTATCTTGTTGAGCTTTGCGTCATCTGTTCCAGACCATGCAACATCTGCACTTGCTATATATGCATCTTTTTCAGTTTGGTTTGTCGGAGCAACAGTAGTTGTATTATCATTACTGATAGACCTTAACCAATAGTAGTAATCAATAGATGCATTTATTCCTTTTTTATACGCTGCTTCAGCAGAAGCATCGCTGCCACTTTCAAGATAATATTCCGCTAACAGATAATTCACTTCAGCAGCATTGATCAACGCTCCCGGAATCATTATATTCTGAGAAATAGTGGAAAAATTATAGCGCGCCATAGTTCCTCCATTTACCAGGTCGGTTTGGGCAGTATTACCCAAAGACGGATCTAAACCCAGGTAAACGCCGCCCGCACTTGCACCGGGTTGAAACATCGCTCTTAATCTCGGGTCAACATTAGTCTTCATGTGATCTATCATTACCTTACCGGCAACATCGCCGCCTCCCCAACCTATCAGACCAGTATAGAAAGAAGCGCTTGCACCTGTTGCTGAACCATTATTGATACCACTTGAAGGAGTTACTACTGTAATCTGGATATTATCATCATTAGTTAATACCAAAGGATAAGAGGTAGTATTTCCAAGTATTGCCGCTATCTCACTGCTAACTCGTGACTGAAAGGAAGATACTCCGGAAACCCTCATTAATATTCTGAGACGAAGAGAGTTGCAGTATTTTTTCCATTTCTGAACATCACCGTGATTAATGAAGTCCTGCGTATTCATTACAGTAGCTGTAGCAGAAGAAAGCGTAATACTATTTAATTCATCAGCAAAACCTTTTAAATCATCCAGCATCTTTGTATAAATATCTTCAGCATTGTCATATTTAGCAGCAGCTTTTTGATAATCTCCCCCATAAGTACCTAATAACCCTGCTTCAGACCAGGGAATATCACCATGAAGATCTACCACTTTTTGAGTATGATCATAAAAATAGATGGTTGCTGCAATAATGTACATTCTATTTTCCTGCTGTTGCTCTGCAGACAATGTATTATATACCCGCAACAAATCTTTATACTGTGCCAGGAAACCATAATAATTTCCCCATCTGTCACTTATCGCAGCAGCACCGGGCACATATCTGCCTGGAGCATTTATTATCCCAACTGATTGAGTCCAGGGAAGCAATGTATTTTGTAGAATCACAAAATAGTTCCAGTATTTATACATTACAAAATCCTGGTTAGCTGCTAAAAATCCTGCGAATTGCTTATCAACTGTAGTTGAAGCTACCGTTTTAGGATCTGCATAGTTATCCGCAAATTCGCTTTTGCTGCAGGAAGAAAGCGCTGCAACAGAGACTATTGCTATTATAGAAAATATCTTTTTCATATCTTTTATTATAAAGTTTTATAATTAAAAACTTGCCCTGAGCGATACTCCAAAAGTTCTTGTAGACGGGTTGGTACCTGCATTATTTACATTCTGGGTCCAGCTTAAACCTGTTGTTAATTGTTCAGCGTCCATATTTTTGATGGTACGGCTTATATAAAACAGGTTACGTCCAAATACTGACGCTGTAAGATTTTTAGCTCTCAGTTTTTTAGTAACTGTTTGTGGCAAACTATATGATACAGATATCTCACGTACTTTCCAGTAAGAGTTTTTTACAATATACTTAAAGTAGTTGGAGTTGCTGTACTGCGGTCCGCCCCAGTTATAGAGGTAGTTGAAATAAGCACCCTGAGACTGAACATGTGTGTTTTTGCTTCCGTCAGCCAATACCCCATCTAAAATTACACCATCATCGTAAACAGTTTCTCCGTTTGGACCAGTTGCGGCGTTTGTTTGTACACCATAACCATTAGCATCCAGGTAATAAGAAGTACCTCCATGTGCTTTATCCATCCATTGCAAACTTTCTTCTGTAAGTCCGCGGCTGGTCATCCAGAATAAACCTGTGGGCATTACATAACCCCCAATCCTGAAGTCGGTAAAGATATTAAGTGAAAAATCTTTATATTCAAATGTAGTAGCTAATCCCCCTACGGATTTTACCTGGGTATTGCCATACTTAACAAGCTTTGTAGCATCCAGCTTGTAATCCATAGTACCATCACCGTAATCATTTATAATCATTTGTCCACTGGCATCAGTAGCAATCGGGTGAGCATAAAAATCTCCGATTGGCTGTCCAACTACAGACTTTAATACAGCAGCATTGCCATCATAATCAGCATGGATCAACTCATTAGAGCCATCAGTTAACTTTAAAATTTTATTGTTATTGAATGCCATATTATATACTACATTCCACCTAAAATCTTTTGCTCTTACTACATCTCCATTAATACCGAACTCGAAGCCTGTATTCTGCAATGTTCCGATGTTTGTATATATATTTCCTGCACCAGTAGTTTGCGCCAGTTGAAGCGGAAGTATCTGGTCAACAACCTTATTGTTATAGTATGCAGCATCCAGGTTAAACCTGTTATTAAAGAAGCCTGCTTCCAACCCAAATTCCAGCTCATGTTTCTTTTCATTCCGCAGGTTATCATTACCATATGTACCTGTAGAAGTAGTAGTAGTAAGTGTTGAGCTGCCTGAACCCTGGTTACCCAGGTTACCCAGGTTATAGGCCACATTTGCCTTATATGCTTCCGGATAATTACCCACAATACCCCATGAACCTCGAAGTTTAGCTCCGGATACAAAAGCAGGAAATGTAAATAATTCAGATAAAATCAGGGAAGAATTCACTGATGGATAAAGAAATGTATTGTTATTAGGATTTAGCGTTGACGTTCTTTCCTGCCTTAAAGTTCCTTCTAAATACCACAAGCCTTTTAAATTAAAATTCAAAGTACCTACTAAAGCATCCCTGGAAAGAAAATTTCTGCTGGAACTACTACTATATGGGGTGCTTGCTGAAGAAGTAAGATCAAACCTATTCTCAACAGTTAAACCATCTCTTGTACCAACACTCGTAGTAAAGCCGGATTCTTTATTAGCCATGTACCCACCCATTACTTTCAATTCCATATCCTCATTTAATTTTTGGGTATAGGTTAATAATACATCTCCATACAAAATGCTGTATGCATTTGTGCTTATACCATAATATCCTGAAAATCCAAATACAGAAGGAATGTCGGAATCATTCATACTTTCTGTTTTACCTGATGTCCAGTCAGTAGCAATCTTTCCTCTCAGTTCTAAATTTTTAAGGATATCCCAGTATGTAGTTAAGCTGGCAATTAAGCGGTTATTATTTTCATTTACGTGGTTATGCTTCACATTCCACATATAATCAAGAATATCTCCTCTGTAATTACCAAACCTTATATTTTCATCCGGGGTAAGGCTCCTGTTGCTGCCTGTTACGTATTTATATCCCATGCTGGTTTGAGCTTTCTCCTGGTACCACAAGCCATTATCAAATGAAGGTACCATACCGGTAAAATTATTTATCAGCCTGTCATAAGAATAAGGTCTGTCTTTAACTCTTGACCAGATATTATTTACAACAAGTTGCGTGCGAACTTTATTTCCAAACTTGTAGGTAGAGTTCAAACTCATCGCAATTTTATTATTCTTTGAGTTTAAGCTTACACCTTCATAGCCCTGGTGTGTTACCGAAAATCTTGTTGTAGAATTCTCTGCAACATTTGAAAAAGCTATGTTTGTCACACTATTATCGGCTTTTTGAAAAAGATTTGCATAACCATTCTTTTGGTATGAATAAGGACGGACATTACCATCCCAGGTTAGAATATCTTCGCCGTCAAATTTAGGACCGAAGTTAATAGAAGTCTGAACATTCGTTCTGTATGTAGTACCGTTAAGCGTATAGCTTGCAAATCCATCTGCATCACTTGAAAGCCATTGATATCCCGGATTAAAACCAGGACCTCTTACCTGTTGAAATTTTGGGAGATACGCAACCTGATCCTGAAAATAGGTTGCATTTACATCTACACCAAAACTTCCCTTTTTGCCTTTTCCGCTTTTGGTTGTAATAACAATAACGCCATTCATTGCCTGAGATCCATATAATGCTGCAGCTGAAGCTCCTTTTAAAACAGTAAGGCTTTCAATATCCTCCGGGTTTAAATCAATTAAACCATTTCCTCTCAATCTTTGATCACCCCAATAATTACTGTTATTAAAATTAGGATCACTGATAGGAACGCCATCCATTACAATCAAAGGTTGAGTTCTGCCCGTGATTGAACTAAGCCCACGTATTTGCACAGCAACACCACTTGTTGAACCACCAGGGGCAGCAGCTATTCTAACGCCCGGGGCTTTACCATACAGTGCTGTAGCAAAATTGGTTGGAGCAGTTTTTACAAGCTCTTCCGCTTTAACAGTTGTAGTTGCATAACCCAGGGATCTTTTTTGCTTTCCCACACCTAATGAAGTAACCACTACTTCATTTAATTGATTGTCACTAGCAGCCAGGCTTATGTCCAGCGTATTACCACCGCCTATTGCAGCTTCTTTTGTGGCAAAGCCAACCGCGCTGATTATTAAAACAGCATTTCCGGGTGCAGTAATGGAGTATCTTCCATTTTCATCAGAAAATGTACCCCCTGTTTTGCTACCCTTGATCATAATTGATGCACCAGGCACTCCTGCCCCGTTTGCATCCCTTACAAATCCACTAACTGTTTTTTGATTTTGTCCAAAGGTGAAAATACTGCTCAACAGCAGCATTACCATAAGCAACAAATGATTTGTTGATCGTTTCATTGTTGTTAGTTTTGATGATTAGGTTTTAAAATCTTAAAAGAACAAATATTACTCTAAGTTTAATTTAATGTTAAAATAAAATAACTTTTTCCAAAAAAACAAAAAGATTTGAATTAATTTATACAAATAATTTAAAGAAACTTAAAGTTTAAGTCAAAAGCAATAGAGTTACGACCTAAAAAAAAGATACATAATAGTCGCAAAATGCTGCTTCATAGATAAAAATTAATTAAAATACCAGGCGTTTAACATGTTATTCCACCATACGGACCAGACTAATAAATACTTTTGGAAGCGTATACTTTATCTTCCTTACCACTCTTTACAGCAATGGTAAATCCCTTTTGTAATGCATAAGCGCCGTATTGCCCTTTTTTATTGATAGCAACAAAACCAACCTGGATCTTCTTTGCTTTTTCCGGGCTTCGCTTAATAATACGTTGTACAGCCTCTTTACAGGCATCTTGAGGCGAAAGTCCATGACGCATTAATTCTACTACAAGGTGAGCGCCAACGATACGGATAACTTCTTCCCCAACACCCGATGAGGTTGCAGCACCCACTTCATTATCCACGTACAATCCTGCCCCTATAATGGGAGAATCTCCTACACGACCATGCATTTTAAATGCCATGCCGCTTGTAGTGCATGCTCCCCCCAGGCCACCCTTTGCATCCATCGCGATCATACCAATAGTATCATGATTATCCGGCCCGCCGGGCATTGGATCTTTGCCGTAAAGCTTATTCTCAATATTCATTATTGGCTCGTACTTAGATGTTTTCAACCATTCTTTCCAGGCTTTCTCGCTTTCCGGTGTAAGCAGGTTTTCTTTTTTAAATCCATTTGCCAGGGCAAACTGTAAAGCACCATCACCTGCCAATACAATATGCGGGGTCTTTTCCATTACCAGCCTGGCTACAGAAATAGCGTGTGTAACATGTTCCAGCGCCATCACCGATCCGCAGTTATAATATTCATCCATAATGCAGGCATCAAGTGTAACGCGCCCATCCCGGTCGGGTAAACCTCCGTAGCCGATGGTTTGATTGGTTGGGTCAGCTTCCGGCACACGAACACCGGCTTCAACCGCATCTACAGCCCTTCCTTTTTTTATTAAAACATCCCACGCTGCAGCATTAGCTACTTTGCCAAAATCCCACGTAGAAACCACGATCTGGTTATCAACAATTGGTTTTGGCAGTGGCGTTTCAGCCAACACACTATTGCCTGCTATAAATGAGGCAGAACCAAGCACTGATGATTGCAAAAATTTTCTGCGGGTCGACATAATTACTTTTTTAAGCTCTCTCAATTAAATCCGTAACCGAAAGGTCTCACATTTTCAATGATCAGGTAATGTATCATTTCATCAGGCTGCTTCATGAATTTTCTTTTTTACCGGTACTGACTTTTCATATTTCTCCATTACCAGGGCCGAGCTTCCGATCAACTGGGCATTATGACCAATGTTTGAAATAACTATTTCTGTATTTGCAGCAAGGCTGGGAATACAATGTTCATTTAAAGCCTGCTGAATAGGCGCCTGTAATATTTTACCAACCACAGAACCTCTCCCACTCAATACCACCAGCCCCGGATTTAAAAGATGAATGAGAATAGCAATACCGCGACCTATATTATAACCGGCCTCGGACAGCAATTCTACCGCGAAACGATCACCACGCGCAGCGGCTTCAAAAATGGCGTTCCCGCTTTTCTCTGGTGTTTCACTATTAAATTGTTCCGCCTTTAATATGGATGTTCTGCCGGCAGACAACCCTGCTATTGCTTTTTCTATTACAGCAGTCAATGATGCTTCTGTTTCCAGGCACCCGCTTTTACCACAACTGCATAATTTGCCATTCTGAAAAAGTGGAATATGGCTAAACTCTCCCGCAAAACCATCATCTCCCCTGAACAATACTTTTCCCATTATCAGCCCTAACCCAACACCCCAGCCAATATTTATTACCATAACATTCGCATACTTACGGGCTATACCAAACTTTTGTTCCGCAAGGGCAATAATACTTGAATCGTTATCCAGATAAGCCGGCAGACCGGTTTGGGAAGTTATATAGGTAGTAATGCCGCCTTTATATGCTTCCAGGAAAGAATAATTAACCCCGTCATGCGAGTTAATAAAACCAGGCATGCTTATTCCAATGCCAACAATTTTGCTTTTACTCACGCCGGATTTTTGAATAACCTGCTCAATCTTTGCCACAAGCTTAGCTAAAGCATCATTTTCCTTTGCAAGATTAAGCTCAAGCGTCTCAACCTCGCCAACATACTCATTATGCATATTAATTACTGCCAGTTTTGTAACAAACTGATCCATGGCAACCGCCACAGTATACATTATGTCTGCCTTAAGTGAGTATGTTTGCGGACGCCTGCCACCACTTGATGGCGCATACCCCGTTTCCACTACATGTCCTTCAGCAATTAATTCATTCAATATTTTGGTAGTAAGAGAAAGGCTTTTACCAATTCTCTCGCTTATTTCCGCGCAGGAAAGCATCTTTGAGAAGTAAAGATTATTGAGGATCTTTTTTCGGTATACCGAATTTTTGGCAGCCATTTTGATTCAGAAGATTAACTTCTTTTTAATTTTGTGTTAAAATAACAAAACTTAAGTTTAAAAAACAAAAAGTTTTAAATAAAAATTTAAACTTAAGTTTGATTTGCCATTTTTCTATGAAGACGCAGCACCTTAAAATGTTTAAATTCAACACATGAAAAAACTACTATTATTTATTGTCAACCTGGTGTTGCTATATTTATCTGTAAACGCTCAAACCACGGAAAGCAACAAAATGCAGTGGTTTAAAGATGCCAAACTCGGCATTTTTATTCATTGGGGCATTTATGCTGTTGATGGGGTGGATGAAAGCTGGGCATTTTATAACAAAAAAATGCCTTACAATGATTATATGAAGCAACTCAATGGCTTTACTGCTAAAAATTATGACCCTGAAGCATGGGCTCAACTTATAAAAGAAACCGGCGCGAGGTATGCTGTTATTACCACCAAACACCATGATGGTATTGCTTTATGGGATACCAAAGCCAATAATATGAGCACTGCAAAGCTTACACCTGCGAGAAGGGATGTACTTACACCTTTATTTACAGCCATCCGCAACGCGGGACTTAAAGCCGGCGCTTATTTCTCTATACTGGATTGGAGCCACCAGGATTATACAGGTTTTACAAAAGACAGCAGCAGGTATCAAATAAAGAATGATACCATGCGCTGGAAACGCTACCTGTCTTTCTATCAAAAACAAATAAAAGAGCTGAGTGATAATTATAACCCTGATCTTTTTTGGTTTGATGGTGATTGGGAGCATAGCGCGGAAGAATGGCAGGCAGACAAAGTGCGATCAATGATCCTGCAGCACAATCCCAACGCTATTATTAATGCAAGACTTACCGGCCGCGGTGATTACGATACACCTGAACAAAATTTTCCTGTAACCCGGCCTTCGAGGGTGTGGGAGTTATGCATGACTTCCAATAACAACTGGGGCTATCACCCTGACGACAGCGCTTATAAAACACCATACGAACTGATTACCATTTTTACAGATGTAATTGGCAATGGCGGCAATCTCCTGTTCGATATCGGACCCCGCGAAGATGGCTGGATACCTACAGAACAGGTAAACCTTTTAAAAGAGCTGGGCAAGTGGACAAATAAACATTCCACCGCTATTTTCAATACCGTTGCAGGCTTACCCTCCGGTCATTTTTATGGAGCAAGCACTTTATCTAAGGATTTCTCAACACTATATTTATTTGTGCCTGCTAAAAATGCCGGTAAGCTGGTTATAAAAGGGCTGAATAATAAGATCAATAGCATAAAAATCCTGGGCAGCGATCAGCAACTCAACCATAAAATTGTCGGCAAAATCTCCTGGAGCCCTGTGCCGGGCCTGGTATATATAGATAATATTCCTGAAGCAGCTATGGATGAGTATATGACAGTGCTTGAACTAAAACTCGATGGCCCGTTAAAGTTATATAGGGGAAAAGGAGGGCTGGATTAGCTTTCAGCTATCAGCGGTCAGCAGTCAGCCATGCATGATTGTGGTCGGCATCCAAAAAACATAAAACCTGAAATCAAATTAGAGGAAGGTGAGATGAGACAAAAAATCCGTCTCGTATTCATATTTGTGAGGCACTTATCCCAAAGGTATCGGCTATTAGCTATCAGCCATGCACGATTGCTGCCGGCATCCAAAAACATAAATCCTGCAATCAAATTAGCGAAAGGTGAAATGAGACAAAAAATCCGTCCCGCATTCATATTTGTGAGGCACTTATCCCAAAGGTATCGGCCTTCAGCAATCAGCCAAGACATTGATCGCTCAAAGCTGATAGCTAATAGCTGACCGCTGGTAGCTCATCACCCATCGCTCAATTCAACGCGCTTGTTTCTTTTACGATCTTTATTCCTTTTGCGTGTTTTATAAACTCCCAGCCACCCAGCACATTGCGCAGGTTGTCATAGCCCTGCTGCTTTAATAATGAAGCGGCAATCACGCTCCGGTACCCTCTTGCACAATGCACATATAAATTATCACGCTCCTCAAGCTTAATAAAATTGGCAGGGTCTGTCATATCAGAAAGTGGCAGATTGAGAGCATTTTCAATATGACCATCAGCAAATTCAACGGGTTTGCGCACATCTACAATCACAAGGTTCTCATCAAACGGAATATCCATCGCCATTTCAGCCGCATCAACATTAATGATCATGTCAATTTTTTCGCCTGCTTTTTTCCAGGCTTCAAAACCACCCTCAAGGTATCCCTGGATATTGGTGAATCCTGCATTTGCCAGTTTATCTATGCACTCTTTTTCATTGCCCGGGCTAATAATCAATACTATAGCTGTTTCCGGAGCAAAAAGGTTCAACATCCACTCCGTAAAATTTCCTTCCATGCCCACAAACACGGAACCAGGTATAAAGCCATCGGTAAATTCAGCCGCATTGCGGGTATCAATTACCGTTATGTTTTCCTTATTTATTTTCTCCTTTAACTGCGCTACAGTTATCGCTTGTATATTACTCATGCTATTGGTTTAATACAAAAATAAAAGCGGTTGATAAATATCAACCGCTTTTATTAAAACGATTGTAATATCAACCTAAAAGTTGCTCTACAAAATTGTAAATCTCGGCAAGGCGTTTATGATTTACTGAATAATAAATAAATTTCCCTTCTCTTGTTGTAATTACCATGCCGGCTCTTCTTAAAATAGCAAGATGCTGAGATGCTACAGACTGTTCAAGTCTTAATTGAACATACAGTTCTGTAACAGTCATTTTCTGCTTTTCATCCAGCAACTGAAGCATTTGCTGGCGTAATTTGTGGTTCAGCGCCCTTAAAATAAGCGCAGCTTTCTTTACGTTCAGGAAATCAATCTTTACTTCAGATCCATTTTCCTGTCCCGTACCTTTTAATACCATTGTGTAAGGACTTGCAAGGCCTGTCATAGGAGTAATAACTTTAAAAATTTATTCATTAGATATCAATAGCAAAGATATGCATCAAAACACAAATAACCTTTGCATAAGTATGTTAATGAACATAAAAATATATGAATGGTTTTTGCGATTTATACTTATTTGCCCAGGTAAAAATCTTTCACATATAAAGGCTCTGCATAAGCAAGATCCTGAAAGTCATTGTGTTTAAAGCTTTTAAATAGGCATTTTGCAAGATGGGCGCCGTCATAAGCAACCTCTTCAAAAAAAGCATTTGCATGAGGTTCAATGGTATTTTTAAATTTTATTGAGCCATTACCAAAATAAAGTACAGTGACATTTGCTAATGCTTTCTCAAAAGATGTTTTTTCAAGAATAAGCGCTGTAACAGGCATTGAAACTTCTAATGAACTGGTATATAATGAAGTATACACTTCATTTCTGCGTGCATCAATCATTGGACAATACAAATCAAAGCCCGGGAATTTCTCAATAGCGGCAGCGGCCATTACCTCAAGCGTATTAACTGCGAGCAGCGGCTTATTCAGGGCATAACAAAGGCCTTTTGCACTTGCCATTGCAACACGCAGCCCTGTATATGAACCGGGTCCTGCTGTTACACCCACTGCATCAATACTATCTATACTCATATTTGATTGCCGGAGCGCTTCCTGGATAGCCGGCTGCACAAAAGCAGCATGACTGTACTGGTCTTCATTTTGTATGTTCACCAAAGGTATTCCATCATCTGCTATGCCTACATTAGCCTGCTGTAATGCAGTATCAATATGAAGTATCAATGCCATTTTTAATCTTATTCGGTAAATTTTGCAAAAATAGGTTGGAAGACTGAGTAAGGAATAGCAATTTTGCTGCTTAATTATTAAGCATGAACAAAATCATCATTAATACCTCAAATGCACCTGCTCCCATAGGGCCATACAGCCAGGCAATACAAATAGGAGATTTACTTTTTGTTTCTGGTCAGATAGCCATAAACCCGGCAACCGGCAATGTAGAAAACGCGAATATTACTGAAGAAACCGAACTGGTCATGAAGAATATCGGGGCGATATTAAAAGCTGCGCAAATGGATTATCCTAATATTATTAAAACCACCATCTTCCTCAGCGACATGAGTTTGTTCAGCACAGTTAATGAGGTATATGGTAAGTATTTTAAAAGCGCTTTCCCGGCACGTGAAACCGTTGCAGTAAAAACACTGCCTAAAAATGTAAATGTAGAAATAAGTGTAACTGCTGCCAGGTAAGCGGCGCATTACAAATAAATGTTGTGCGTTTGCCTTATTCAATCAGTTGTAGTGTATCTATTCTGTCAAAGTGCTTTTTGTTCAATGTCGCTAAAGGCAAGCCGTATGATACCGCTGTAGCTGCAATAAATAAGTCTGCTAAATCAATTTGTTTTCGTTTCTTTTTCAATATGCTGTTAAGTGAAACGGCTGTATCAACCGAAACTTCGTCTAAAGGCATAACAGTTATTGCTTTTAAAATGCTGTCCCAAAAAGTTAATTGGCTTGTTGTCGCACCTGAATAAATCTCGTACTTTGTCACCGCAGAAATTGCGAATGAGCATCCCTGTCGCACCAAGCTAATCTAAATGGATTTTTCTTTGTCAGTCTTGCGATAGTAGTCAATAAGAATGGAAGTGTCAACCAAGATTATTTTGTCCGCCATTGGTTGATTGCCTTTCTGTTTTTAGTAATTGTTTCAAGCTGCTTTTGGGTTGCAGCAGGGCCCTTCAAAAGTAATGCTTCCAGGTCTACCGTATTGTCACCCTTGGCTTTTTTTCAATTTCGGCTTTCAATTGCCTCAACTGTCCTGATGGTAATTCTTTTACGATTTTAAGCAGTTGCTTAAATCTTATGTCAACCTGTACCTGCATAATGCAAAATTTAGGAAATTTTTGTAGAACCGAAGAATGTCCAAAAAGGTAACGCATATCAACCTGATATTTATAAACGGTTGAAGCAAAATCCCTGAAAAAGTTTATCTCCCTTGATAAAGCGCGTAAATTTCATTAACTTAACTTTTTTAAACTTTTAAAACGCTAATGCTATGATCAGATTACAGGTAATTGGCAATTTAGGAAAAGACTGTGTTACAAACACGGTTAACGGCAAAACTGTTATTAACTTCAGTGTAGCACACACCGAAAAATTCCGTGATGCTTCAGGCCAGCAAAAAGACAAAACAACCTGGGTTGAATGTGCTTACTGGACGGACAGAACAGGTGTTGCCCCATATCTTAAAAAAGGTACACAGGTATACGCCGAGGGCACGCCTGAATTAAGAACTTATACCAAAAACGATGGTACGAGCGGCACATCTTTAACACTGCGTGTTTTTAGTGTACAATTGTTAGGTGGAGGTAACAGAGCCGAAGGCGGCACACAACCCAATACCGAAGAAATGGCAGCACATGTTAATCCTGTAGTAGAAACATCGGGTACGGCAGACGATCTTCCTTTCTGACAAAACACAAATTATATCCCGGCGTGAATATCTCATTGGTATTCACGCCATTTTATTTAATAAAAGCCCTGTCAAATTAGTTTTTACTATTGCTCTACTATTTCGCCTTACCATTATCTTTGCACCGCAAAAAATAAAACAAGAGCCATCATGAAAATCATGAAGTTTGGAGGCACCTCCGTAGGTAAGCCGGAAAGGATGCAGCAGGTAGCTAATTTAATTACCAAAGACAGTGAGCCCAAGATTGTAGTATTAAGCGCTTTAAGCGGCACAACCAATTCACTGGTTGCAATAGGTGATGCTATGGCTAAGGGAGACAAAGCCGAAGCAAAAAAAATCATTGATACACTTGAAGCGCATTATCACAGTTTTGTAAACGACCTTCTGAAAAAAGAACCTACCAGGGCGAAAGGTGAAGCGGTTATTGCTGAACACTTCGATTTTCTGAATATTATATTGAAAATATCTTTTAATGAAGCCCTTAATAAAGATATACTGGCACAGGGAGAACTGATGAGCACAAAGCTATTCAGCGCCTATCTCGAAGAAAATGGTATTGCCCACGTATTATTACCTGCTCTCGATTTTATGCAGATTGATGCTAACGACGAACCTTACCTGGATGCCATACGCGTGAAGCTGAACCGGCTGCTTCAACAACATAAGGATCAAAAACTTTTTGTTACACAGGGCTATATATGCCGCAATGCAAAAGGTGAGGTTGATAACCTGAAACGAGGCGGCAGCGATTATACAGCTTCTTTAATAGCCGCTGCGGTTAATGCCGCTGTTTGTGAAATATGGACGGATATAGATGGCATGCATAATAACGATCCGCGTATTGTAAAGAAAACATTACCGGTAGAAAAGCTCAGCTTTGATGAAGCTGCCGAGCTTGCTTATTTTGGCGCAAAAATTTTACACCCTACCTGTATTTGGCCGGCACAACAGGAAAAAGTACCGGTAAAATTGCTGAACACCATGCAGCCGGAAGCTGCTGGCACAACCATTATGCAGGATGCCGGATCAGTTGGCGTAAAAGCGGTTGCCGCAAAAGATGGCATTATAGCTATTAAAATCAAAAGCAGCCGCATGTTACTGGCTTATGGTTTTTTAAGAAAGATATTTGAGGTATTTGAAAAATACAAAACGCCTATTGATATGGTTACTACTTCAGAGGTGGCCGTATCTTTAACCATTGACAGCGATGCGCATTTAGCAGCTATATTAAAAGAACTTGATCCTTTTGGCATAGTTGAAGTTGATAAAGACCAGGCTATCGTTTCTATAGTAGGAAATGAAATTGCACAAACACCTGATGTGCTTAAAAAATTATTCGATTCCATTGCTGAAGTACCTGTGCGCATGGTTAGCTATGGAGGTAGCCGGCATAATATTTCTGTACTGGTGCCTGCCGCAAATAAAATACAAACTTTGCAATTATTGAACAAGGGCGTTTTTGGCCTGGAATAACGGGACAGGATTTGCTGCACAAAGCGCCGCGAAGAAACACAGAGGACACATTTCAAATTTTCGCGTGTCGGGCAATCATGTGCAGATGCCTCGTACCCCGGCATGGTGGGGAGGTTGTTCGTCATCCCGAACGAGCAACACGGGGATTATCCTTTAATCACTCTTACGCGAGAGAGAAATCCGCCGGGCTTTTGTACTAATGCTCAACTTATGTATATAGCCTAGCAGATTTCTCTCCCGCCGCAACATACTCTTAGTTCAAACTTCGTGAGGCGGGTTCGAAAGGACGGATGCGATTTGTACTTTTACTCTATGCAAAAAGGTGGCTGCATTTACATAATGACCAACAAAAACAAAACAACATTATACATTGGTGTTACCAGCGATCTTATTGCACACGTACAACAACACAAACAACATGTTTTTAAAAACAGTTTTACAGATCGTTACAATCTTGAATACCTTGTTTACTACGAAAATTTTTCCTCAATAGAAGAGGCTATCGCCCGTGAAAAAGAAATTAAAAAATGGAGAAGAGAGAAAAAAGAAAAGCTAATCCATGCTCAAAATCCTGATTGGAGAGATTTATGGGAAGAAATAAAAAAGTGGTAACACTGTTGCGAGTTATCGTCCTTTCGACCGAGCATCACGGGCATTTGTACTAATGCTCAGCTTTTGCATATATCCCAGCAGATTTCTCTCCCGCTGCAACATACTCTTAGTTCAAACTTCGTGAGGCGGGTTCGAAAGGACGGGGAGGTTGTTCGTCCTTTCGACCGAGCCAACACGGGCATTATCCTTTAATCACTCTTACGCGAGGGAGAAATCTGACGGGCATTGGTACTAATGTTCAACTTTTGTACTACTGCCCAACGGTTTTCTCTCCCGCCGCAACATACTCTTAATCTACCGGGCATTGGTACTAATGCTCAACTTTTGCATATATCCCAGCAGATTTCTCTCCCGCCGCAACATTCATTCATTCTAATCTTCGTAAGGCGGGTTCGAAATGACGACTGCAAATCTCACTCCCCTTTATAAAACTTCCTTTATTGCTTATACTGAAATTACTTCTCCTTTAATATTTCAGCAATATGATACTCCTGTATTAAAGGAGAGCGCTCAGGCGATAATGTAAAGCTTACTTTCATATTGGTCTTCTCTCCTTCAATTATAAAACTTCCTCTCAATTCATTTTCAGGTATCATCTTACCTGTACTTATAATTTTTCCTGCTTTTGAAAACAAGCTGCGGGCATCTTTTCTTAACGAATCAATAAAATAATCGGAGAAGAAATTCTCAGCAAATATGCCGCTGTTTTCTGCATTATTCCAGTGTGGCAACAGCTTTACCAATTGCGCTTTTCTTTGTTCAAGTATTGCAGACGTTTTTACAGGATAGGGCTTAAGCCCGAGCATGGCGATAATAGTATCAACAATATAATTATTTAATTGAGATGGCCCGGCATAGGTAAGATTGCAGAAAGCGACCACGCCAATGCCATATTGCGGAAGGAAATTCCAGTTGGAGCCAAATCCTGGTAAACCTCCGCTATGCCCGATGATCTCACGGTTATTACAATCTTTTATATACCTCAGCCCATCATTATAAGATTGTATAGCAGGGCAAATATTTCCTCGCACATCTTTAGCCTGCATATTAATACTGGTTACCACACCGGGAAGATGCATTTGCCGTAACGTACTTTTCCGTATAATGCCGCTATCTTCTTTACCCGGGGGCCAGGCAGCAATATGCAGCGCCATATATTTAGCAAAGTCTTCTATAGATGTAAGCATTCCGCCCATTGCACCGTATGCACCGCTATGCAGCATTGGCTGCTTTACCCATTTACCATTTTCTACCCTGTAGCCATGCACCAATTGTTGTGCAGGCACATCAGCATATTCCCAATAGGTATCTTTCATATCCAGGGGTTTCCAGATATTATTCCTGATATATGTTTCATAATGTTCTCCCGATACTCTTGATACAATTAAGCCAAGCATTGCAAAGCCAAGATTGCTGTATTCATAATTTAAACCCGGCACAGAAGACAGCGAAATCCCTTTCTTTAAAAAAGCTGTAAATTCCTCATCTGTTCGTTCAAGCTGCCTGTCTCCCCAGGGATTATCTTCAGGAAATCCTGCAGTATGCGTTAATAAGTTGCGTATGGTTACAGGAGGAGAATCTTCAGTGATCTTTTTAGTGTTGGTCATTTCCGGTATATATTTTTCAACAGCATCATCCAGGCTTAGTTTTCCTGCATCTCTCAACTTCAGGATAGCCATTGCAATAAAGCTTTTAGACATAGAGGCTATCCTGTATACTGATTTTGTAGTAACAGGTATTTTCTTTTCTGTGTCGCCAAATCCAAAAGCATTGGCATACACCAGCTTTCCATCCATCACAATACCAAATGCAAGCCCCGGTACTTCTCTCTCTTCTGCAAACCGGCGATACATGTTTTCCACAACAGTAAATACACTGCTAATTTTTCCGGTAGTATCGGTAACTCCTGCCTGAAAAAAATTATTCGCAAATAATCCAAAAGGCAGATGCAGTAAAATACAGATCGAAAAAGGCCTAAAAAAATTCATCATAATACTGGTAGTTAACTATTGTCAGTGAAGGCAAGTATCACAAAATGCAGGCAGTTAAGTTACATTAAAATCTTATGATTTTTGTGAGGCCGTTTATATTGGGCGCATTTCAAATTTTCGCGTGTATGGGAATATAGTGCAGATGCCTCGTGCCTCGGCATGACCTTTGGACTTTCAAAGGAGATATTCTTAAATATATTACTACTATTAATAATGGGGGGTGCAGGGGGGAGTGAATAACATCCTTTTTGTGAATAACTTTAAA
>Ga0066256_1000480_pt1 | contig 106487 bp, 106 predicted proteins | sample ThiBio_1000_biof_FD_87107 | JGI IMG/M metagenome (GOLD analysis project Ga0066256, IMG submission 87107) | Wastewater bioreactor microbial communities from Cape Town, South Africa - Thiocy_expt_1000_biof (version 2) | ecosystem: Engineered > Bioreactor > Thiocyanate-remediating >... | reverse complement strand
CCAGGAGGGGCCCCCCCCCCCCCCCCCCGACCCCCCCCGTCGCGCCCCCCCCCCCGCCCCGCCGCCCTCCCGCCAACCACAAAAACCACCCCCCCCCTCACCCCCCCCCCCCCCCCCCCCCGACACGGCGGCCGAAAAGCCCGGAAAAGAAGCGAAAGCCACCCCCCGCCACTCTAGAGTGCACCCATAGCCTACAAACGGCCAAAGTGCGAACGAATTAAAGGCGGCGCATCGAAACAACCTGCATTATGCCAGAAGCGATCGTTCGGGCTTGTCTCCGCACCGCGGTTCAGCAAGAACGCGCGCCATGGAACTGATGGCATTGCTGGCCGATCCGGCCGCCTGGGCCGCCTTGCTGACGCTGGTGGTCCTCGAGATCGTGCTCGGGATCGACAATCTCGTATTCATCGCCATCCTTTCGAACAAATTGCCGCCGGAACAGCAGGAAGCGGCGCGCCGCGTCGGGTTGATACTGGCGCTGGTGATGCGAATCGCGCTTCTGTTCCTCATCAGTTGGCTGGTGACCTTGCAGCGGCCGCTGTTCGACCTCGGCATTACGGGCGGCATCGATGAATACGGCCGCCCCGCTTTCGAAACGGCCTTTTCCGGGCGCGACCTGATCCTGATCGCCGGCGGCCTGTTCCTGCTGTGGAAGGCGACCAAGGAAATCCACCACAGCATGGAGCCGCAGGATACCTCGAAGGACTTGCTGGACCGCAACAAGGGCCCGGCGCAGATCGCCTTCGGCGCCGCGATCGCGCAGATCATCGCGCTGGATCTGGTCTTCTCGGTCGATTCGATCCTCACCGCCGTGGGCATGACCGATCACCTGCCGATCATGGTCACCGCCGTCGTCATCACGGTGGGCCTGATGCTCGTGGCAGCCAATCCCCTCGCGCGGTTCACCGACCTCACCCCCGCGGTGGTGAGGCGGGCGCTGGCTTTCTTGGTGAGGATCGGGCTAGCCCTGCTCGCCGATGGTTTCGGTTCCCCCGTGCCGAAGGGTTATATCTCCGCCGGGAGGGGTTTTCCGCTGGCCGTCGACCTGCTCAACTTCCCCCCCCGCAACCGCCGCACCCGGACGGATGCCGCAGGCGAAAGTTCACAGTGATGAGCGATTTCCGGCAAGTGACGCCCGATTTCTGGGCCAGTCCGCAGATCACCCCCGGCGATGTCGCGGAAGCCGCGGCCCTCGGCTTCACGCTGATCGTCAACAACCGGCCCGAAGGGGAAGCCGACGATCAGACCGCCGGGGCGGAGATCGCCGCCACCGCCCGCGCGGCCGGAATGGATTACCGCGCCATCCCCGTCTCCCCCGGCGGTTTTGACGAAGGCCAGGTGCGCGCCATGGCCGAAGCACTGGCCGGGGCCCAAGGGCCGGTACTGGCCTATTGCCGCTCCGGCACGCGCTCGACCCTGCTCTGGTCGCTGGCCCAGGCGCTGAACGGCCGCGACCCTGCCACCATCGCCGCCGAGGCCGCCGGCGCCGGCTACGACGTGGCGCCGATCAGCCCCTTGCTGGACCACCTCGCCGCGCGCAGCCGCGCATAAGCGTTCTCCTGGCCGCGCTGGCGTGCCTCCTCGCCACATCAGGCATTGGACGGCATTTTGCGCTCGCAGAGACGCAGAGAGCAACTACCCCCCCAACCCCGCACCCTTCGTCATTCCCGCGAACGCGGGAACCCAGTCGGCTCTTGCGGAGCCCTTATAGTTCTGCGCGTTCAAGAGGGACGAAGAAGGGACACGTAGACGCCAAGGCGCGAAAAATGTCGCGCACTGCCGTGACCCCGGTCCAACGCCCGCCGATATCGTGATCGCCGCACGCCATGAAGGGGATCACGGCCTCGCCGCCCACCAGAGTGGCTCGCGGCTTCGCCGCCCCCCCCAATACCGTCACCCTGAACTTGTTTCAGGGTCCATCCGTCGGTGCCGCACGGAGCCATCCATCGGGCGCGACACGACCGCAAGGGGGCACGCCAGCGGCCCCTGCGTATCCGGCACGATGGACCCTGAAACAAGTTCAGGGTGACGAGGGAGAGAGGGAGCCAGGGAGGGGATAGGGCAAGCGATGCACGCCGCATCCAGCGTGCCCGGCCCGCCTCTAATCCTCCGCCTCCCCACGCCTCTGCGAGCGCCAAACAAAAAGGGCCGGGAGAACTTGTCTCCCGGCCCCTCTTTGGCGTGAAGCCGTGAGCTTCGCTTAGCGACCCGAGCCCGGACCGTAAGTGATTTCCACACGGCGGTTCTGCGGCTCGCGCACACCGTCGGCAGTCGGCACGCGGGGCATGCTCTCGCCGAAGGCCTGGCTGCTGATGCGCGCCGCCGGGATGCCCCGGCCGGTCAGGTAGTTGCGCACGCTGGTGTTGCGCCGCTCCGACAGGCCGACGTTGTACTGCGTCGAACCCGAACGGTCCGCGTGGCCGGCCAGCATGATCGCGGCGGTGCCGCAGTTCTGGTAGGCCGTGACGGCGCTGTTGAGGATGCCCGCGGCTTCCGGCGTGATGTCCGACTTATCCCAGTCGAAGAACACGATGTACGGCCCCTGGTTGCACTGCGCGACCGGAGGCGGCGGCGGAGGCGGTGGGGGCGGCGGAGGCGGAGGCGGCGGGGGCGGTGGAGGCGGCGGGGGCGGCGGCGGCGGCGGAGGCGGCGGAGGAGCCGCACGGCCGCCCAGGTTCGCGATGAACGTCACCAGCGCCGAATGCGAATCGAGTTCGAACGCATTCGCCCGACCGGCCGAATCCATCATCTGGAACTGCCGGGTGTTCAGATAACGATACTTCAGGCCGATTTCCGCGGTGTCCGTCACCGGAATGCGGATGCCGGCGATCGCCTGCCAGGCCCATGCTTCGTCGGAATCGTCGAGCCAGCCCGGCCCCTGAGCCACGCTGTACTTCGCACCGGCCCAGGCACGGCCCGCGCCGACACCGGCCGAGAAGCCGACACCGTCGTTGCCGCCCAGATCGAGCAGGGCGTTGACCATCGCGGTGGTGACCTGAAGCTCACCCGCCGCAGGATCGAACGTGCCCGTCGCCGGAGCGCCGAACGTCGGGATACCCGGCGCATTCGCCACGATCCGCTTGGGATCGGCTTCGCGATAGGCCAGTTCCGCCTCGGTACGGATCAGACCGAAGTCGTAGCCGAAGAAGCCGCCAAGCTCCCAGCCCGTGTCATGATCGATGTTGGCGGCGCCCTTTGTACCGGCGATCCCCACGTCGAAATTGTTGTCCACGACGACACCGAGGTCGGCGCCGAAGTAGGCTTGGCCGTCTCTGGCCGCTGCAGGCGCTGCAAGCGCCGTCGCCGCAACTGCCATTCCCAGCGCAATCTTTCTCATCTTGGAATCCCCTTTGAACCTGCGCACGCGCCTTGTAATTCCAGCTTCTTTTCCTGGCAACCACACTTAAGCTAATACCTCCATGTGGCGGTGAAGCCCACCCCTCGTTACCAACATCCAAGGATTTACGGCCTGTTTCGTTCCGGATGTGTGAACGAAAACGTGCCGCGTTCTCTTCGGAATACGGCACTTTGGCAAGAACTTGTTGCTCAAATGCTACAGTCCCCCTGAGGTCAGACCCCGATGCCCGGGCTTCGCCGATCACGCGGCAGCGCCTGAAAAAGAGGGCCGGAACCGAAGTTCCGACCCTCGAGGTTGCGTTCGCAGGAGGAACGTCTGGCGGCGGGCCGCCTATCCGGCCCGCCAAGCTGGATCAGTTGTAGGCGCGCTCGCCATGTTCGCCGATGTCGAGGCCTTCGACTTCGACGTCCGGCGAAACCCTCAGGCCGGTGAGCGCCTTGGCCGCGTAGATCGCGATCAGCGTGCCCACGGCCGCCCAGACCACCGAGGTCAGGACCGCGACGATCTGGGTCACGACCTGCGCACCCATGGCGAAATCGTCACCGCCGGGTCCGCCGAGCGCGGGCGAGAACACCACGCCGGTGCCGATCGCGCCGACCATGCCGCCGATGCCGTGGATGCCGAAGGCGTCGAGGGAATCGTCATAGCCGAGGGCCGGCTTGAGCTTGGCGACGGCGAGATAGCAGATCAGCGAGGCCACGGCGCCGAGCACGATGGCGCCGAGCGGGCCGGAATTGCCCGCCGCGGGGGTGACCGCAACCAGGCCGGCGATGATGCCCGAACAGAAGCCCAGGGCCGAGGCCTTGTGGCCCATCAGCCGTTCGACCACCATCCACGCCAGGCCGGCCGAGGCCGTGGCGACGAAGGTGTTGATCATCGCCAGCGCGGCGGAGCCGTTGGCTTCCAGCGCCGAACCGGCGTTGAACCCGAACCAGCCGACCCACAGCAGCCCGGTGCCGACCATGGTCAGCGTCAGCGAGTGCGGCGGCATCGGCTCGGTGGGATAGCCCTTGCGCTTGCCCAGCACGCAGCACGCCACCAGCGCCGAGACACCGGCATTGATGTGCACCACCGTACCGCCGGCGAAATCCAGTGCGACCGGCAGGTCGGTGCCGAACATGCCGCCTTCGAACAGGAAGCCCCCTGAAGCCCATACCATGTGGGCGATGGGAAAATAGACGATGGTCAGCCACACGGCTATGAACACCATGACGGCCGAGAACTTCATCCGCTCGACCACCGCCCCCAGCACCAGCGCGGCGGTGATCGCGGCGAAGGTCATCTGGAACGAGATGAACACGTATTCGGAGATGACCACGCCATCGGTGAAGGTAGCCGCCGTCGTCTCGGGCGAGCTGTTCAGCAGGAAGGCGTTGCCCCAGGCGAAGAACGCGTTGCCCATCGGGCCGAACGCGGTCGAAAAGCCCCACAGCACCCAGATGAGCATCGCCAGGGCGGCGGTGGCGCCGATCTGGGTCATGGTCGAAAGCATGTTCTTCGAACGGGTCAGGCCGCCGTAGAACAGCGCCAGGCCCGGCAGGATCATCATCAGAACCAGCACGGCGGCCGTCATCATCCAGGCATTGTTGCCCGGATCGGGAACGGCCGCGGCCGCCCCGGCGGCATCCTGCGCATGGGCGGCACTGGCGGCGAACAGCGAGGCGCCAAGCGCCCCCGCGCCGCAAAGCGATTTGCGGATCATAGTCTTGTCCCTCATGTCCAAGGCGCGGCTCACAGCGCGTTGTCGCCGGTTTCGCCGGTGCGGATGCGCGTGGTCGATGCCAGATCGAACACGAAGATCTTCCCGTCGCCGATGCTGTCGGTGCTGGCGGTCTGCTGGATCGTCTCGACCACCCGCGGCGCCAGGGCGTCGCTGGCGGCGATCTCGATCTTCACTTTCGGCAGCATGTTGGTGGAATATTCCGCCCCGCGATAGATTTCGGTCTGGCCTTTCTGCCGGCCGAACCCCTTCACTTCGGACACGGTCATCCCGGCCACGCCGATCGCGCCGAGTGCCTCGCGCACCTCGTCGAGCTTGAATGGTTTGATGATGGCGATGATGAATTTCATCACAGACCCCTGCGGCTTTGCCGGGCCAACCCGGCCGAAAGCACACAACGCAACAAGCGTGCCAGACCGCGCCAGGCGCGGCTTTCAGGGATCGCGGAAAGGCCTAGGCGGGAACCCCGCCGTGCTCGCCGCCCGAATCGTGGGCACCTGCCCGAAAATCAGGCATCGAGCTCCAGCGTGGCGCGGACGGGCAGGTGGTCGGAGGCCACGGCCGCCAGGGCGCTGTGGTGGACGCCGGCTTCGCGGCAGGTCCAGCCGGGGGAATGGACGATGCGGTCCAGCGGGGCGATCGGGCGGCGGCTGGGGAAGCTGTTGCCGAGCGCCAGCGTCGACCACGATCCGGCGAATTCGCGCAGCACGCCGTTGGCCCGGCCCCACTGGTTGAAATCGCCCATCATCACCGTCGGGCAGTCCGCCTTGCAGGAATCGCAGTGGCGCAGGATCGCGCGAATCTGGTCGCGGCGGCGCAGGCCCGACAGGTCGAGATGCGTCCCCAGCACCCGCAAGTGCCGCCCCTCGATCATCAGGTCGGCGCGCACCGCCCCGCGCGGTTCCAGCGTCGGCAGGTCGACCGGCTGCGCATCGGCGATCTCGATGTCGCGCCGCACCAGCAGGGCATTGCCGTGCCAGCCCAGGCTGCGCGGACGCTTGGCCACCGGGGCGGCGCGCCACGGCGTGTCGTCGAGCATGGCCTTGGGCAGCACGCTCTCCCGCTCGCCGAAACGATAGTCGCATTCCTGCAAGGCGATCACGTCGGCATCGATCTCGCGCAGCACGGTGACGATGCGGTCGGCATCGCGGCGGCCGTCGACGCCGACCCCCTTGTGGATGTTGTAGCTGGCGAAAGTGATCCGCACGGGCCGGACTAGCGCTTTCTATTCCGGAATCGTGGCCGGATCGCCGGCGATATAGCGATCGGTCGTCTTGGCGGTCAGCCCGTCGATACTGGTCCGGCGGGTGCGATATTTCCCCGCCCACTCCATGGGATCGGCCCGGGCGTGGTGCTTCAGCAAGGTCGGCCGCTCGCGCTCCAGCGTCATCAGCGGCACGCCATAGCCGCAGCTCGTCTGTACGCTGTCCACCGCGATGTCGAAGATCTGCCGCGTCCCGGGCAGCAGGGTGAAATGGGCGGCCAGTTCCTCCCAGCCGCGATCCCACGGCACTACCGGCTCGCCCCGGCCATAGATGCGCAGGACCTGCGCGGGTTGCCGGAAATTGCAGAACATCAGCGTGATCCGCCCGTCCGCCAGCAGATGCGCATTGGTCTCGTTGCCCGATCCGCCCAGGTCCAGCCAGGCCACCCGCGTGGGCGAGAGGATGCGCAAGCAGTCATAGCCCTTGGGGCTGAGGTTGATTCGCGAATCCGGCGCGGCGGTCGCCACGAAGAACACCGGCTGGCCGGCGATCATCGCGGCATGATCCTCGGTCAGCGCGTCGAAGAACTCGGCCATGCGCCAGAGGTAGGAACGGCGCGCGGCCTTGTCACGTCCCTATCCACCACGTGGCGCGGATCACCTTTCCTTGGTGGTGCTGAAGGCCAGTTCCGGGTTGCGGTCCTGCTGATAGCCGACATCCCAGGGGGACTTGGCCATGAACACCAGGTCCCCGTCGCGGTCGCGGGCCAGGTTGGCGCGGTTGAACTCCTCGAAGCTCCTTACCGCCGCATCCGGCCCCTTCAGCCAGCGCGCCGTGGCGAACGGCGAGGGTTCGAGCACGGCCTCCACCTTGTATTCCGCCTCCAGCCGCGAAACGAACACCTCCAGCTGGAGCTGGCCGACCACGCCCACGATCCACTGCGCGCCGATCTCGGGATAGAACACCTGGATCACGCCCTCTTCGGAAAGATCGTCCAGCGCCTTCCTCAGCTGCTTGGTCTTGGTCGGGTCCTTCAGCTGCACCCGGCGGAGGATTTCCGGGGCGAAATTGGGCAGGCCGGTGAAACGCACCCGGTTGCTCTCGCTCAGCGTGTCGCCCACGCGCAGCGTACCGTGGTTGGGGATGCCGATGATGTCGCCCGCCTCGGCGGTATCGGCCAGTTCGCGATCCTGGGCGAAGAACAGGATCGGCGAATGGACCGCGATCGGCTTGCCCAGGCCGGATGGCGTCAGCTTCATCCCCCGGCGGAACGTGCCCGAAACCATGCGCATGAAGGCGATCCGGTCGCGGTGCTGCGGGTCCATGTTGGCCTGCACCTTGAACACGAAGCCGGTCACCTCGTCGCGCTCCGGGCTGATCGGCCCTTCGGCGGAAGGCTGCGGCCGGGGCGGCGGGGCATGGCGGGCGATCGCGTCGATCAGCTCGGCCACGCCGAAGTTCTTCAGCGCGGAACCGAAATAGACCGGGGTCAGGTCGCCGCTGCGATAGGCTTCGGGATCGAACTCGGGATAACCCGCCTGGGCCAGCTCGGCCTCTTCGGCCAGGTTCGGCGGCAAGGCGGCGTCCGCCTCGCGCTTGCCCAGGAATTCCCGGCTCGGCCCTTCCGGCCGGCTTACCGCGCCGCTGGCGAAATCCAGCACGCCTTCGAAGGTGCCGCCCATCCCCAGCGGCCAGCTTTGCGGCGAAACGTCCAGCGCCAGCGTATCGGCCACTTCGTCCAGCAGCTCGAAAGCGCTCTTGCCCTCACGATCCACCTTGTTGATGAAGGTGATGATCGGCACGGAACGCAGCCGGCAGACTTCGAACAGCTTGCGCGTCTGCGGCTCGATGCCCTTGGCCGCGTCGATCACCATGATCGCCGAATCGACCGCCGTCAGCGTGCGATAGGTATCTTCCGAAAAGTCCTCGTGCCCCGGCGTGTCGAGCAGGTTGAAGGTCACGACATCGCCGTTCGGCTGGGTCTTCTCGAACGTCATCACGCTGGATGTGACGGAGATCCCGCGCTGCTGCTCGATCTTCATCCAGTCGCTGCGCGCGCGCCGCGCCTGCCCCCGCGCCTTGACCTCGCCGGCCAGATGGATCGCGCCGCCATGCAGCAGCAGCTTCTCGGTCAGCGTGGTCTTGCCCGCGTCGGGATGGGAAATGATCGCGAAAGTGCGGCGGTTGGAAGTCATGGCTCTCTTTCTCCCCTCCCGCGTGCGGGAGGGGTCGGGGGAGGGCCTGTGCGGCAAACCACGCGGCGGAACAAGCCCTTCCGGCAAGGGCGTGACTGGCCCGCACCTGCGTCGCGGACCGGGCCGGAGCGGCGGGAGCGCCCTCGCCTTTGGTTACCTCACCCCCGTCTCGTCATTGCGAGCGTAGCGAAGCAATCCAGGGCGGCAGCGCCCTACGCTCTGGATTGCTTCGCTACGCTCGCAATGACGACTGGCTGAGTGGGTTCGCCCAACTGGTCGAGCTGGTGCGCCTCACCCGGTTGAGTGGGTTCATCCTAGATGGGTTGGTGCGCCTCGCCTGGTTGAGTGGGTTTGTCCTAAATGGGTTGGTGCGCTCACCCGGTTGAGCGGGTTCGCCCCACCCTTCGTCATTCCCGCGAACGCGGGAACCCAGTCGGCTCTGTCGTGCAACACCGCCCTGGGTCCCCACATTCACGGGGATGACGAAAAAAGGGGGATGCTCACGCAAGGCGAACAAGGATAGCACCTGCGGCGAAGCCGCTTGTCACTCATGGCCTTCCCCGAAGCCGAAGGACGGCGCGCCGCCCCATCCCGTCACGCAACCTCGTAGCGCCTTCGCGACTTTGCGTGAGTCATCTTGGAAAAGCCGCCCCACCCGCAAGGCGCAACCCCCTCCGCGCCTCCGCGTCTCCGCGAGCGCAATTCTTCCCTTCACCCATTCCGCTTCGCCGGAATGCCAAATCCCGGCCTGACTTCACCCCAACCCGAAGCCGCCTCTCAGCCCCGCAGCTCCGCCCCCAGCTTCATAGCGGCCCTCACGATCCGGTCCGAGATCGCCTTCAGATCTTCCTCGGTATAGCTCTTCTCGCCCGGTTGCAGCGTGACCTCGATCGCCAGCGACTTCTTGCCATCAGGCACGCCCTGCCCGCGGAAATCGTCGAATATCCGCGCGTCCGCCACGTTTGCCTTGTCCGCGCCTTTCACCGCGCGCAGCAGGTCGCCGGCGGGAAGTCCCGCGTCCACGATAAAGGCGAAGTCGCGCAGCACCGCCTGCAACGCCGGCGGGCTATAGCGCGCGCGGGCGAAAGCGCCGCCGCCCTTGCGCTCGGGAAGGGCGTCGAGGAACAGTTCCGCCGCCATGACCGGGCCTTCGATGTCGAACGCCGCCAGCGTGGCCGGATGCAAGGCGCCGAAGCGCGCCAGCACCGTCTTGGGGCCCAGCCGCAGTGTGGCCGACTGGCCCGGGTGGAACTGCGGCCCCGCTTCTCCCATCACTTGCAGCTTGTCCACCGGCGCGCCGGCTTCGGCCAGCAGCGCCAGCGCTTCCGCCTTGGCGTCGAAGGCATCGAACAGGGCGGCCTTGCCTGAAGCCCACCCGCGCGGCGCCTTCTCGCCCGCCAGCAGCACGCCCAGCGTGGCGCGCTCGTCGCTACGTCCCGCTTCCCCGCGCAGATAGCGCCGGCCGATCTCGAACAGCCGCACCCCGCTCGCGCCCCGGTCGGCGTTGCGGCGGGCGGCCGCCAGCAGGCCCGGCAGCAGCGAAGGGCGCATCGCCTTCATGTCCTCGCTGATCGGGTTTTCCAGCACCCACAGGCCGTCCCGCTCACCCTGGGCCTGCCGCGGGGGTCCGTCGGCGAAGTGCTCGGCATCGGCGGGCGGGATGAACGACCACGTCACCGCCTCGTTCAGCCCGCGCGCGGCCGCCGCGCGGCGCAAGCGGCGTTCCAGCGCCTGCCGGGGCGTGGCGGTCGGGCGGGCGACACCGTCCACGCGCGGCAGCGCAACGCTCTCTATGCTGTCGAGCCCGTGGATGCGGACCACTTCCTCCACGATGTCGGCCGGGCCTTCGATGTCGTGCCGGCGCAGCGGCGCGGTCACGTCCCATGGCCCTTTCCCTTCCGAACGCGGCGAAACGGCGAACCCCAGCCGTTCCAGCGTCGCGCGCTGCTCGTCCTCGGGAATCGCCACGCCGCCCAGCCGTTCGGCCAGGGCCGGATCGTAAGCCACGGTCCTCGGCTCGCTCGGCGGCGATCCGGCGCGGACCACCTCGCTCGCCTCCCCGCCGCAGATCTTGAGGATCAGCGCGGTGAGAAGCTCCATTCCTTCATCGAGGAACGCCGGATCGACTCCGCGCTCGAACCGCGTGCGGGCATCGCTGGCCAGGCCCAGGCGCCGCCCCGTCTGGCCGATACGCTCGGGATCGAAATAGGCGATTTCCAGCAGCACGTCGGTGGTGCCGGCGGAAACGCCCGAATGCTCGCCGCCCATGATCCCGGCGATGTCGTGGACACCGCTGTCGTCGGCGATCACCGTCATCTCGCCGTCGAGGGTATAGGTCTTCTCGTTCAGCGCCAGCACCCTTTCGCCCGGCTTCGCGCGCCGGGCCACGACTGCGCCGTGCAGCTTCGCCAGGTCATAGGCGTGGGCCGGCCGGCCGAACGCCAGCATCAGGTAATTGGTCACGTCCACCAGGGCGGATATCGGCCGCTGGCCGGCCGCAATCAGGCGCCGCTGCAACCATTCGGGCGATGTGCCATTGATCACGCCACGGATGACCCGGCCATAGAACGCCGGGCAGCCTTCAGGATCGTCGGTGCGGATGTTCACCGGGCAGGGATACGCTTCCGCCACGGGTTCCACCGGATAGGGCCTGAACGTCCCCAGCCCCGCCGCCGCCAGGTCGCGGGCAATGCCCATCACGCCCATGCAATCCGGCCGATTGGGGGTGATCGCCACGTCGAACACCGGGCTCGTGCCGCGATAGGCGGCGAAGCCCTCGCCCACCGGCGCATCGGCCGGCAGCTCGATGATCCCCTCGTGATCCTCGCCCAGCTGCAATTCGCGCACGGAACACATCATCCCGTTGCTCTCGACGCCGCGGATCGCGCTCTTGCGCAGTTCCATGCCATTCGCCGGCACCACGGCGCCGGGCAGGCCGAGCACGCCCTTCATCCCCGCGCGCGCATTGGGCGCGCCGCAGACCACCTGCAGCGGGCCCGATCCGGCTTCCACGGTGAGGACCTGCAGCTTGTCGGCGTCGGGATGCGGCGCGGCGGTCAGCACTTCGGCCACGCGGAAACCGGCCAGCTTCTCCGCCGGGTCCTCCAGCCCCTCCACCTCGATGCCGATGCGGTTGAGCGCGGCGGCGATCTCCGCCGCGGTGGCCCCGGTTTCGAGGAACTGCTTCAGCCATTCGAGCGAGAACTTCATGCCCGCGCCCCCACGCCCGCGCTCAGCGTCGGCTGGTCGAACGCGCTGAAGCCGTAATGCCTGAGCCAGCGTACATCGCCGTCGAAGAAGGCCCGCAAATCGTCCATCCCGTATTTGAGCATGGCCAGCCGGTCGACCCCCACGCCGAAGGCGAAGCCCTGCCAGGCATCCGGATCCAGGCCCGCGGCTTCGATCACCCTGCGGTTGACCATGCCGCTCCCCAGCAGTTCCATCCAGCCGTGCCCCGGCTCGTCGCCGCTGCCGCCTAGCACCCGCCGGCCACCGTCGATGGCGAAGCCCACGTCCACTTCCACCGAAGGCTCGGTGAACGGGAAGTAGCTCGGCCGCAGCCGCAGCACGATGTCCTCGCGCTCGAAGAACGCTTTCAGGAACGTCTCCAGCGTCCACTTGAGGTGGCCGAGGTGGATCGCCTTGTCGATCACCAGCCCCTCCACCTGATGGAACATCGGGGTGTGAGTCGCGTCGCTGTCGGACCGATAGACCCGGCCGGGGGCGATGATCCGGACCGGCGCGCCCTGGCTCAGCATCGTGCGCACCTGCACCGGGCTGGTGTGGGTCCTCAGCAGCATCCTGCCGCCCTGTTGCGCCGTTGTGCGCCCTTGTGCGCCGCTCTCTTCGGGGAAATAGAACGTGTCGTGCATCGCCCGCGCCGGGTGGCTTTCGGGCATGTTGAGCGCGGTGAAGTTGTGCCAGTCGTCCTCGATCTCCGGGCCGGTGGCCACGGCGAAGCCCAAATCGGCAAAGATTTCAGCCAGTTCGTCCATCACCTGGCTTACCGGGTGGACGGTGCCGCGCGGCGCTTCGGGTGCCGGCAGCGTCAGGTCCAGCGTCTCCGCCGCCAGCCGCGTTTCCAGCTCCGCGGCTTCCATCGCCGCCTTCCGCGCCGCCAGCGCATCGGCCACCGTCTGGCGCAAGTGCTGGATTTCAGGGGCTTTTTCCTGCCGCTCCGCCGGGCTCATCGCGCCCAGCGTCTTCAGCAGCAGCGAAACGCTGCCCTGCTTGCCGAGATATTCGATCCGCAGCGCCTCCAGCGCCGCCAGATCCGCCGCCGCATCGATCCGCCCGCGCGCGTCGCTTTCGAGGGTCCTGTAATCGGTCATAGAAGCGCGCCTGTAGCGGGCGCGCGCCGCGCTCCCAACCCCTATTCGCGTCCGTCCTGGAGATCGCAGGTATAGCGCAGCGCCACCGGCAGGTCGGCTTGCCGCGCCGCTCCCAGATCGACCATGCGATGGGCCAGGATCTTGTCCATCACCGGATGCGGCGCATCGGCGTATTCGCTGGGCGTCATGCCCATGAACGCGCGGAAATCGCGCACGAACTGCGCCTGGTCGTGATACTGGCGGTCGATCGCCTGGCTCCAGCGATGGCAGGGATCGAGCATGAAGCGCGCGACGCTGCGCAACAGGCGCTGGCGGCGCAGCAGCAGCTTGGGCGGAAAGCCGAAATAGCGCGCGCAGAGCCGCTCCAGCGAGCGGGCGGACAAGCCCAGCAGCTCGCCAAGCTGGGCGACATTGGCCACATCCGCGTCGCGCAAGGCGGCATGGCAGGCGGCGACCAGCGGCTCATGCGGCGAAGGCTGGTCCAGCCGGCTTAGCAGATAGGCATCGATGCGCCGCGCCACCGCTTCGGGCGACGCCGTGGCATCCTGCGCCAGGGCCAGGATCGGCGCGAAGACCCGGAAGGCTGGATCGGCCATGCCGTCCACCGTGCGATCTATGAAGTCGCACGCCCGGCCATCGACGAACTTGGCCCACCCGGCCGGCGGCAGCCCCAGGCCCCAGATGCGCGCGGGATACAGGCGGAAGCGGATCGACCGGCTGTTCGGCCCGCTGACCACGAACGGCCATTGCGGCACCATTTCGCCGGGGCCGACGGTGGCAAGCGGCGGCGTGCCGCGCGTGAAGCGCATCGCCGTCCATTCGGGATGAAGGCAGTCCTCGATCGAACCGCCATCCCTTCCGTCAATCTCGAACAGGTAGAGCGCCGTGAAATAAGGCTGCAACGCCTCCGACAGGCGATAGAAGCTTACCTCGATCGACGGTGCGGCGCTCATCCGATCGGCGATCCGCCCCCCTTGGATTGCCTACCGGCCGCCCCTTTCAACTCCGGCGCGGAAGGCGCGGACCCGGCGATTGCTTCAAACAGTCATCCACAAGGCTAACACAGCTCGTAGCGGAATCCTATCGACGGCGGTTCGAGCCGGATTCTCGGGGCCGAAAGGAAAAGGGCGCGGACGGTTTCCCGTCCACGCCCTTCGTCCGTTTCGCCGCTTCGGCTCAGGCCGGCAGCGCGGCTTTCGCCTGCTGGATGATCGCGCCGAACGCGGCGCCTTCGTTCATCGCCAGATCGGCCATGACCTTCCGGTCCAGCTCGATCCCGGCGAGCCGGGCGCCGTGGATGAACTGCGAATAGGTCAGGCCTTCGGCGCGCACCGCGGCGTTGATCCGCTGGATCCACAGGGCGCGGAAGTTCCGCTTCTTAACCTTGCGGTCGCGATAGGCATATTGCCCGGCCTTCTCGACCGCCTGGCGGGCGACGCGAATGGTGTTCTTGCGGCGGCCGCGATAGCCCTTGGCCTGATCGAGAATCCGCTTGTGCTTCTGGCGCGTGGTTACGCCGCGCTTGATACGGGACATAGCTCTTTAGTCTCCTGCTCTGGAACCGACGCGCTCAGTCGAGCCCGTAGGGGGCCCACTTCTTCACCGTCTTCGTGTCCGCTTCGGACAGGACGGTGGTGCCGCGGTTCTGGCGGATGTACTTGGCGTTGTGGCTGATCAGCCGGTGGCGCTTGCCCGCCACGCCATGCTTGATCTTGCCGGTCGCCGTGAGCTTGAAGCGCTTCTTCACGCCGCTCTTGGTCTTCAGCTTGGGCATTTTCGTCTCCTTGGTCAGGGACACGTCCAACCAGCCCTGGCAGCCCTTGTGGCCAGACCGGCAGATGAATCACGTGTCTGTGAAGGGGTGGGCCATTAGTGCCCGGCGCGGCGAAAGGCAAGCGTTGCGAGAGGCCCGGTGCTATCGTCCACCCACGCGAATCGGGAGTGCGATCATGGCCGACGAAAACCAGAGCCCGCCCGGCGGCATCACCGCCCACCTGACGATCCGCGACGGACGCGGCGGAGAGGCGGTGGAGTTCTATCGCGCCGCCTTTGGCGCCGAGGAGGAAATGCGCCATGTGGCCGACGACGGGAAACGGCTGATGCACGTGCACCTCAGGCTCAACGGCGGGTCGCTGATGCTCAACGATGACTTTCCCGAATTCCGCGACGGCCACCCCGCACCGCCACCTGCCGGCGCCACGCTGCATCTCCAGGTCCCCGATGCCGACGCGGTGTGGGACAAGGCCGTTGCCGCCGGGGCCAGCATCAGGGTACCGCTCGAAAACCAGTTCTGGGGCGATCGTTACGGCCAGTTGGAAGACCCGTTCGGCTTCACCTGGTCGATCGGCGGACCGAAGAAGGCATAGAAGCAGCCCTTCGCCGGGCCTGGCGCTTGCCGTCCTGAGCGGCAAGCTTTGCCCACCGGCTAGTGGGTATGGTGGTGCCCGCCCAGCGCTTCCAGCACGTCCTCCAGCCGCGCGGGATCGCCGATGGCCAGCACATGGCCGGCGGAACCGGCGTGAAGCGGTTCGCCGTTCCAGTCGCACAGGGTGCCGCCGGCGCCTTCCACCACCGGCGCGAGCGCAGCGAAATCGTGCAGCTTGAGGCCACTTTCGCAGACCACGTCAACAAAGCCCGTGGCGAGCAGCGCATAGTTGTAGCAATCGCCGCCCATGATCATGCGCTTGTGATCGGTCTTCTGCGCCAGCGCCATGAACTGGTCGCCCTCTTCCTGCGTGAAATACTGCGGACCGGTGGTGGCGAGCGTGGCGTCGGAGAGGGTGCGGCAGGGGCGGGTAGAAACGGGCCTGCCGTTCAGCGTGGTCGGCTGGCCGACGACGCCGAGCCAGCGTTCGCCCAGAATCGGCTGGTCGATCATGCTCAGCACCGGAAAGCCGCCGTCGAGCAGCGCGATCAGCGTGCCGAACGTGGCCCGGCCGGCGAGGAACGCCGTGGTGCCGTCTATCGGATCGAGCACCCATTGGCGCCCGGAAGCACCCTCCGAGGAACCGAACTCCTCGCCATGGATCCCGTCGCGCGGCGCTTCGGCGGCGAGCAGGCGGCGCATGGCCTGCTCCGCCTCTCGATCGGCGATGGTGACCGGCGTGGCGTCCCCCTTGCGTTCGGCGGCCACCGGCTGGCGAAAATGCGGCCGGATAGCCTCGCGCGCCGCATCGGCCAGGCGATGGGCGAGCGCGATGTCAGCCGCGAGGTTCACTTAATCGAACAGCGAGCTGACGCTGCTCTCGTCAGCGATCCGGCGCACCGCCTCGCCGATCAGCGGCGCCACGGTGAGCATGCGGATGCGGTCCGAATCCAGCGTGGCATCGGTGGGCAGGATGGTGTCGGTGATCACCAGCTCGGTCAGCGCCGAATTGTCCACCCGCGCCACCGCGCCGCCGGACAGCACGCCGTGGGTGATATAGGCCGCGACGCTCTTCGCCCCGGCATCGATCAGGGCCTGCGCGGCGTTGCACAGGGTGCCGCCCGAATCGATGATATCGTCCACCAGGACGCAGCGCCGCCCCTCCACCTCGCCGATGATGTTCATCACTTCCGATTCGCCGGGCTTTTCGCGCCGCTTGTCGACGATCGCCAGCGGCGCGTTGTCGAGCCGCTTGGCCAGCGCGCGGGCCCGCACCACGCCGCCGACATCGGGGGACACGACCATGAGTTCCTGGCTGTCGAAGCGCGCCTGGATGTCGGCCGCCATGGTCGGCGCGGCATAGAGGTTGTCGGTCGGGATATCGAAGAAGCCCTGGATCTGCCCGGCGTGGAGATCGACCGCCAGCACGCGGTCCGCCCCCGCCTCGGCGATCAGGTTGGCGACCAGCTTGGCCGAGATCGGCGTGCGCGATCCGGCTTTGCGATCCTGCCGGGCATAGCCGAAATAGGGAACAACCGCGGTGATCCGGCGTGCCGATGCGCGGCGCAGCGCATCGATGCAGATCAGCAATTCCATCAGGTTGTCGTTCGCCGGAAAGCTGGTCGACTGGACGACGAACATGTCCTGGCCGCGCACGTTCTCGTGGATTTCGACGAAGATCTCCTCGTCGGCGAAGCGGCGGACCGAAGCATCGGTAAGCGGCAACTCGAGATAGGCGGCAATATTCCGCGCGAGCGGCAGATTGGAGTTGCCGGCCATGAGCTTCATCGGTGGATCGCCCTTCCCACGCAGATTCGATGCGCGAGCCTCTAGGGCCGAGCGTCATGGTATTGCAACCTGTGGCGAAGGCTATCCCCCATCCGCCCGGCGAATTGGGTTACCCGGTGCCCCTCGCGCCGATGCGTGGCAGGAACATGCCCGTGCGGCGCTTGTAGCGCGCATATTCGCCGGCAAGCGCGCTGCCTGCCAGGCTGCGCTCGTCATCCCGCGCGGCGTGGACGAACAGCGCCACGTTGAACAGGAACACGGCCAGCACCGGCCACTTCGGCAGCGCCGCCAGCATGGCTGCGAAAGCCAGCATATAGCTGGCATAGGCCGGATGCCGGGCATAACGGTATGGGCCGTGCTCGCACACCGCATCGGGCACCTCGCCGCTCCAGGCGATATGGAAGCGGCGTTCCTTCACCGTGCGGCGGACCCAGGTGTAGAGAGCCAGCGAACACAGCATCAGCGCCGCCGAAATCACGGCATTCGCGGGTGGAACCGTGGCGCGATATCCGAAAAATAGCGTGCCGAGGGTGCCGGTGACCAGGAACGAGAACTGGGCGAGGCCGGCCCCCAGATCGTCGGCCGGCGAGTGCTCGAACGTCCGCGCGCCGGCCAGGAGGAAATAATAGAAGCACAAGGCCAGCGGGAACAGGAACACCGTGGGCCAAAGGGGAAAGGTCATCGGCCTATCCCGTCCGGTGTTCGCCCCTGACCCAGCGCACCGTGCCCGAGCTGGCGCGCATCACGACGCTTTCCGTGGTCATGCACCCCTTGCGGCGATGCTTGACCCCTTCGAGCAGCGAACCGTCGGTGACGCCGGTGGCGGCGAAGATGCAATCGCCTTTCGCCAGGTCGTCGAGCAGGTAGATCCGGTCGAGATCCTCGATACCGCACTGGCGCGCGCGGGCCTTCTCGCCCTCGTTGCGGAACAGCAGGCGGCCATTGAACTGGCCGCCGACGCAGCGAAGGGCGGCCGCTGCCAGCACGCCTTCGGGCGCGCCGCCGGAGCCCATGTAGAGATCGATCGTCGTCGCCTCGTCCGTCGTGGCGATCACGCCGGCCACGTCGCCGTCGGGGATCAGCTGGATGCCGCAGCCGATCGCGCGCAATTCCGCGATCAGCGCGGCATGGCGCGGCCGATCGAGCACGCAGACGATCAGCTGGTCGGGCCTGACGCCCTTGGCCTTCGCCACCGCCTCCACGTTCTCCCGCGGGGTTTTCGCCAGGTCGATCACGCCGGGCGGGTAGCCGGGGCCGACCGCCAGCTTTTCCATATAGACGTCGGGCGCGTTGAGCAGGCAGCCTTCTTCCGCCGCAGCCAGCACGGCCAGCGCGTTGGGCCCTGCCTTGGCGGTGATCGTGGTTCCCTCCAGCGGATCGAGCGCGATATCGATCTTCGGCCCCGTGCCGCGTGCGCCGCCCACTTTCTCGCCGATGTAGAGCATCGGCGCCTCGTCGCGCTCCCCCTCTCCGATCACGACGGTGCCGTCGATGGCCAGATCGTCGAACGCGCGGCGCATGGCTTCCACGGCGGCGGCATCGGCCGCCTTCTCGTCACCGCGGCCGATCAGCGCCGAGGCGGCGATGGCGGCGGCTTCTGTCACCCGGACCATTTCCAGCACCAGCACGCGGTCGAGCACATGGGACGCACTGGTGGATGTATCGGGCATCGCGGGTTCCTTACATGGAATCAGCGGTTAGGACGGGTGGATGGCAAAGTCGAGACGGCGTTCATCGGCGATTCAGCGCCCCGCGTCTCGTTTCGCGGCAGTGCGGACGGGGAAACGATGCGCAGGTATCTGACAGCGCTGGCATGGGCGCTCCCGTGCGTTTTCGGCATGACGCCGGCCGTCGCGCAATCGACCGATGGGAACGGCGCACAGGCGGCGGAAGAACCGCTCACGGCCGAAAAGATCATCGACGTGGCGCGCGAGCGGCTGCGCCCGATCGGCGTGCGGCGGCCGTGCAAGCTGCCGGAAACGCCCAATGAGATCGTCGTCTGCGCCCGCGATCCCGACGCGATGCGAGTCGAATCGCCGACCGATGAAGCGATCCGAAAGGGCGAGGCGCCGCGTGGCGGCGTGCCGCAGGCGCCGAATGTCGACGGGCCGGGGATTTTCCAAGGCAAGGGCATGAAGATCGGCAAGGACCCGGAACCGCCGCTGATCGTCGATCTGACCAACGAGCCTCAGCCGCTGGACGAGGAGACCGCGCGGCATGTTTATCGCGTGGAGGACGGCCCGCCGCGCGAGGCGCCGGTACCCCAGGTCGAAGCTTCGCCCGTGCCTTAGCCGAGCAACGGCATGACCAGCGGCGGCTCTGCCAGGCTGGCGGAACCTTCGAGCAGCTTGAGCGCCGCGGCGACATGGCGTTCCGGCCCGCCGTGCGTGACGATCGCCACCAGCACCTCGCCGCCTTCCTCGGGCCGGCCCTGCTGGATCAGGCTCTCTATGGAAACCCCGGCATCGCGCATCGCGGCGGTGATTTCCGCCAGCACGCCCGGCCGGTCGGCCACGGTCAGGCGCATGTAGGCGCGGCCCAGGCGGTGCCCCGGATCGGCCGGATCGAGCGTGTCGAGCTGCGCCACCGGCACCGAGAACGGAGCGCCGGTATCCCCGCGCGCGATGTCGATCAGGTCGGCCACCACGGCGCTGGCCGTCGGTCCGTCACCCGCGCCGGCGCCCTGGAACAGCAGCCGGCCGACGAAATTGCCTTCGGCCACCACCGCATTGGTCGCCCCGTCCACCGCCGCCAGCGGGTGCGCGCGCGGGACCAGGCAGGGCTGCACGCGCTGGTGCAGGCGGCCGGTACCGCCCGCCTCGCCATCGGCCCCTTCCGTCTCGCCCCCCTCCGTCTCAGCTATGCCGATCAGGCGAATCACATAACCCAGCGCGGCCGCCTGGGCGATGTCCGCCGCGCGGATGCGGCTGATCCCGGCGATGTGCATCGCGCCGAAATCGAGCCGGCTGCCGAACGCGATCGCCGCCAGGATCGCCAGCTTGTGCGCCGCGTCGATGCCTTCGATGTCGAAGCTGGGATCCGCTTCCGCATAGCCCAGCGCCTGCGCCTCGGCGAGCACGTCGGCGAAGTCGCGCCCGGTGCGCTCCATGGTGGAGAGGATGTAATTGCAGGTGCCGTTGAGGATGCCGTAGATGCGGCTGATCACGTTGGCCGCCGCGCCTTCGCGCAGCCCCTTGATCACCGGGACGCCGCCGGCCACCGCCGCTTCGAACTTGAGCGGCGCGCCCTCGGCCTCGGCCAGTTCGGCCAGTTCCATGCCGTGATGCGCGATCATCGCCTTGTTGGCGGTGACCAGGCCCTTGCCCGCACCCAGCGCCCGCCGGGCAAGCGCCAGCGCCGGACCATCCGCGCCGCCGACCAGTTCGACCACCACGTCCACATCCGGCCGTTCGGCCAGCAGGGTCATGTCGTCTTCCCAGGCATATCGCGAAAGATCGACGCCGCGGTCCTTGGCGCGGTCACGCGCGCAGACGGCGACGATCTCGAGCGGGCGGCCCGCGCGGCGCGCGATCAGCGCGCCGTTGCTTTCGATCAGGCGAATCACCCCGCCACCGACCGTACCGAGCCCGGCCAGGGCGATGCGAAGCGGATCGGCCATCAAATCCCCCAAAGATTGCGTCAGCGGGGCGCGTTAGTGGCCTTGCCTCCGCTTGGCTAGAGGGTCAGGTCCGCAGGCGCTCGCACGGGCCTAGCTGCTCCAGGATGAAGTGGTAATCCGCTTCCGCCTGCACGCGCGCCTGGCGCTCGTCCTGCAGATAGGCCTTGGCCGGCAGTTGCCGGGGGAGAGAGCAGGCCAGCCGATACCATTCGACCGTTTGCGGCTGGGGCGCATGCGCCGCCTGGTCGACGATCTCGCTCCACGAAACGCCCCATTGCGGCGCCATCCCGGGCCGCCGCAACACGGTGAGCGAAACCGGATCGCCCGTCTTGGTATCGAGGAACAGCTGCGTCTCCGATTCGCCGGCGAGGTTGCCGGCCACCGACATGACATCGCGCACGCCGGTGATCTCCGGCGGCAGATCGGGGGCGGCGAACGCGGCGATGACGACGCGCGCCAGCTCCTCGGTTTCCGGAGTTGCCGGCAGTTGCGCGCCCTGGTCCACCAGTTGCAGCGAGCCGGCGCGGCCCGCGACCGGATCGGCGAACAGCAGGAAGCGCTGCTTCTTGAGCTTGGGCGGCTTCCCCTTCGCATCGAGCGGCATGTCGACAAGGTAATTGAGCGATTCGCCCAGCGGCGTGGGAGAAGCCAGCAGGGCGATCGTATCCGCCGTTATGTAAAGCCGCGCATATCCCGGCGCGAGGCCCGGGGCGCGCTCCGGCTTCACTACCGTCTGATCGCGCACTTCGACCACTGCGATGATGGAGGCGCGTTCGGCCAGATCGGCGAAATCGGCGAAGGTCGCCAGCGGGCGCGCAGCCGCAACCGGCACCTCGGGGCCTTGGGCCTGAACACAAGTCGCTGAAAAAGCGGCAATAATGAAAAACCCCAAGGCCAGGCGATTCCGGCTGGGGCGGGTCGGCGCATGTCCGATGTACGGCATATCCATCCTCACTTACACCAATGCATGATCGGCGGCCTTGGGTCCCGCCGCAAGGGCGGCTGTCAGGCGTGACAAGCCGGTGACGGGTGAATCGCGGGTTAACCGACAAAGGGTTTGCTCAAGCGTTTCTTCGCCGTTAAGGCAGAGGTGGATCGGGACTGTTGACAACAGAAAAATCGCTTAGTCCCTTGGCTCGCCCGGAGGTCTCTCAGACCGGTTGACCTCAACCGGCGGGATTTCCAAAAGGGTGGGTAACGCTTGGGCGTGGGGTTGCCGGGATACATCCGTCCGGCACTCTGCGATGAGATCGGGTTTCGGCCCGCGAACATAGATGGAGTAAAGGGACTGGATGGCTTACGCTGACCAAGAGATGAGCAAAAACAAGCTCATCGCCATTATCCTCGTTGCCCTTATCCACGTTGCAATCGGATACGCGCTTGTCACGGGTCTTGCCTATTCGGCCATTAAAAAGGCCGTCGAGCGGGTAACCACCGTGGACATCGAGGAACCGCCGCCACCTGAGGAAGAGCCGCCGCCGCCGCCGGAGCCTGAAACCGCTCCGCCGCCGCCGGTCGCGCCGCCGCCGCCGATCAACATCAGCGTCGCGCCGCCGCCGATTCAGGTGCAGACCAATATCCCGCCGCCGGCCCCGCCTGCGCGGATCATCCCGCCGGCCGCACCGCCGGCTCCGCCGCCACCTCCTCCTCCGCCGCCGTCAAAGGCGCGGGGTGCGACGCCTGACAATCAGGCGAGCTGGGCGCGGCGAATCCAGGAAAACTATCCGGCTCGCGCTATCCGCGACGAGATCGAGGGCCGTGTCGGCGTCCGCGTGACGATCGGGGCGAACGGTCGCGTCACGGGTTGCTCGGTGACGTCATCGGGCGGCTCCAAGGTGCTCGACGATGCCGCCTGCGAAGGCATGCAGCGCTATGCCCGGTACAATCCCGCGCTCGACGATGCTGGAAACCCAACCGAGGGATCCGCGAGCACGACGATTGTCTATCAGCTCAGCAGATAATCGCATTCCACGACTTTTCCTAAGAGAGGACTACCCGCATGCTTATTGAAATCCTAGCCGCTGCTGCGGCCGGCGGCGAAGCGGCGACCGAGAACAAGTTCGGCTTCGTCGAGGCGCTCAATCAGGGCGGCGTGATCGCCTACAGCATCTTCACGGTGCTGGTGATCATGTCGGTCGGCTCGTTCTACATCCTGATCACCAAGCTTCTCGAGCAGAAGCGCATCTTCGGTCAGTACAAGGCCATCCAGACCGGCGCGTTCTGGCGCGCCAACACGCTCGCCGAGGGCGCGTCCAAGTTCGACAAGAACAGCGCCTGGCGCCAGTTGGTGGACGATGGCCTGGCCGCCGAAGCCCAGCACGCCAAGATGACGGACAGCCTGGAAGCGCACGAGTGGCTGGTCGGTTCGCTCGGCCGTTCGGAAGCCTCGATCAATTCGAAGCTCGCCGGGGGCCTGCCGTTCCTCGCCACCGTCGGCGCGACCGCGCCGTTCGTCGGTCTGCTCGGTACGGTTATCGGCATCTATCGCGCGCTGATCGCGATCGGCCTCGCCGGTTCGGCCTCGATCGACAAGGTCGCCGGCCCGGTCGGTGAAGCGCTGATCATGACCGCCATCGGCCTGCTCGTCGCGGTGCCGGCGGTGTTCGCCTACAACTGGCTGCAGAACCGCAACAAGCGCATCAGCGAGCTGCTGAGCGGCTTCTCGACGGACCTGCTGGCGTTCATCGCCTCGCGCGGCGCGGTTCGCCCGTCGGTGATGACCAAGACTTCGACCCAGCAGGCCGCCAAGACCACAGCGCCCGTCGCTGCGCCGAAAAAGGCCTGACCTGATACCGCCGCATCGCGGGCGGGTTCCGGCATGCGGGCCCCCCGCACGCGATGCGGCAACGAAGTTTTGAGATAGGACAGAACACATGGCCTTTTCAGTTGGCAATGACACCCAAGAAACGCCGATGTCGGACATCAACGTCGTGCCGTTGACGGACGTCATGTTGGTCCTGCTGATCGTCTTCCTGATCGCGATCCCGGTCGCGATCCAAACGGTCGAAAAGCTGGAAATTCCGGTTTTTGAATCGGTCGAATCGAAGGACAAGGTGGAAAACCTGCTGATCACCGTCACCACCACCGACGTCGCAGGGCGGACCGCCTCCACCCGGCCGACGGGCTTCGAAGGGGCGACGCGGAACGGTGAATGCCGGGTCTACATCAACAATACGACCCCGGTGACCAGCGAAGAGCTTTACGATCAGGCGTTCCAGAAGCTTGATTCGATCGTGCAGCGCGCCGGTGGCATCGAAGCGATCGTCGCCAATCCCGAGCAGATCCCCCAGGTGCACATTCGCGCGGACAGGAATGCGCCGTGGCGGTGCGTGGCAGGGGCCATCTTCAACGTCCAGGCGGCAGGGTATCCCACCGTCGGCTTCATCTCCACTCCGGTCGATCCGAACGGCTGAGCCGCGGTCGAACCGGAAACGTAATTATCAAGGAGTAACTTGCCATGGCAATGTCAGGCGGCAAGGACGACGGCCAGCCGATGATGGAAATGAACGTGACGCCGCTTATCGACGTCATGCTCGTGCTTCTCATCATGTTGATCTTCACGATTCCCGTGGCGACGCATTCGGTCGATATCGATCTGCCGACACCGTCCAACGTCCCCACCCAGAACATCGATCCGGTGAAGAACAAGATCGTGCTGACTCGCAACGACGAGATTCTGTGGAACGGCACGGCGATCACGCCGAACCAGCTCGTCACCAATCTTCAGCAGACGCTGACCTTCGCGGTGGAGCCCGAACTACAGTTCGAGCCGGAACCGGACGCCGGTTATGATCTTGCAGCCCACGTGCTCAACATCATCAAGGCTTCCGGCGTCACCAAGTTCGGCTTTTCAGGCAACGAGAAATACCGGGTCTTCGGCAAGGGCTGAGCCCGGCACGAAACCGGATATTCGGATAGGAAAAGGGGCGGAGCGATCCGCCCCTTTTTGTCAGCGCATCAGTCCCACCGTCAGTCGTCAGTCCGGGGCTGCCTCCGTATCGTCCGGTTCATCATCCACTCTCATCGCCGCGCCGGCGAGCGTCTCGGCTTCGAGCAGCAGTTCCTCGTCGATGGCGCCCTGCGGCAGGCTTTCCCGGCCGATCATGACCATGACCGGCACGGCCAGCGGGCTGACCCGGTCAAGCTCGACATGGACCAGCCGCTCTGCGGCCGAATCCAGCAGGTCGCCCAGCCGCCCCACGTCGGTCATCCGTGCCCGCGCGTCGGCCCAGGCCGCTTCGATCAGCAGGTGGTCGGGCTCGTACTTGCGCAGCACGTCATAGATCAGATCGGTGGAGAAAGTGACCTGCTTGCCGCTCTTGCGCTTGCCGGGGTGCTGGCGCTCCACGAGGCCGGAAATCACCGCCACTTCGCGGAAGGCGCGGCGCAGCAGGTGCGATTCGGTCACCCAATCGATGAACTCGTGCGTCAGGATGTCGGGCGATAGCAGCGGCGCCGGGTCCGTCACCGGCTTCAGCCCCCATGCCGCCAGCGAATAGTCATTGGCGACGAAGCCGCCCGGCATCAGCCCGCGCTGTTCCATCCGCTTGGTGATCAGCATGCCGAGCGACTGGTTCGCGTTCCACCCGGTGAACGTGTAATAGACCGAGTAATGCCGCTTGGCGTGGGGGAAGCTCTCCACCAGCAGGTTGCTCGGCCCCGGCATCTGCGAGCGCCAGGCCTGCACTTCCAGCCATTCGCGCACGTCATCCGGAAAGCGCGCCCAGCCGGCGCGATCGACCAGCAGTTCCCGCACCCGATCGGCCAGGTGGGTGGTCAGCGGCAGGCGCAGGCCCATGTAGCTGGGAATCGTGGCCGAACGCTTGGCGGCGCGCACGATCAGGTCGAGATCGCGCAGCGCTTCGACTTCCAGATCCATGCCGGCAAAACGGAACGTGTCGCCATTGCTCAGCGAGGCGGCGAACTGTTCCTCCACCTTGCCGAGCGCGCGGCCGTTCCGGAAGCGTATCTCGATCATTTCCGAATCGACGATGATCCCGGCGTTCATCCGATGGCGCTGGGCATGTTCGGGATGGGTGAGCCGCCATATGCCGCCGGCATCGCGCACGATGCGCCTGAACTTGTCATAGGCGCGCAAGGCATAGCCGCCGCTGGCGACGAAGGTCAGCACCCGCTGCCACAGGGCTTCGTCCAGCCAGGCATAGGCCATCGACGAGCGGACTTCCGCCAGCAGTTCCCGCTCGTCGAACGGCGCCGCGCAAGCGCAGGCCATGACATGCTGCGCCAGCACGTCGAGCCCGCCGGGCCGGAAATCCTCCCCATCGCGCCGGCCTTCGTCCACCGCGTCCTTGGCGGCGGTCGCCTCGAGGAATTCGAAGCGGTTTCCGGGGACCAGCACGGCCCGGCTCGGCTGGTCCAGCCGGTGATTGGCCCGCCCGATCCGCTGCAGCAGGCGGCTGGAGCCCTTGGGCGCGCCCATCTGCACCACGCAGTCGATGTCTCCCCAGTCGACCCCCAGATCGAGGCTGGCGGTGGCGACCAGCGCCCGCAGTTCCCCGCGCGCCATCGCCCCTTCGACCTTGCGCCGGGCTTCCTTGCTGAGGGACCCGTGGTGGATGGCGATCGGCAGGTTGCCTTCGTTCGCGTCCCACAGTTCCTGGAAGATATATTCGGCCAGAAAGCGCGTGTTGGTGAACACCAGCGTGGTGCGATTGCGCTCGATCAGCCGGTAAAGCTGCGGGATCGCCCAGATTGCCGCGTGGCCGCCCCACGGCATGCGCTCCTCTTCGGGAATGAGGATCTCGACTTCTGGGGGCGCGCCTTTCTCGCCTTCGACCAGCTCGACCGTATCGATCTCCCCCCAAGGGGCCAGCCAGGCGCGGAAGCTCTCCGGATCGGCCACAGTGGCGGACAGCGCCGCGCGGCGCATGGCCGGGGCGATCGCCTGCAGCCGGGCAAGCGAAAGCGCCAGCAGGTCGCCTCGCTTGCCAGTGGCGAAGGCATGCACTTCGTCCACCACCACGCGCTTCAGCCCGGCGAACAGCGCGAAGCTGTCGGGATAGCTGAGCAGCAGCGAAAGCGATTCGGGCGTGGTCAGCAGGACATGCGGGGGCCGGCCGATCTGGCGCCGCTTGCGATCGCTCGGCGTATCGCCGCTGCGCGTCTCGATCCGCAGCGGCAGGCCGATCTCCTCCACCGGCGCCAGCAGGTTGCGCTGAACGTCATGCGCCAGCGCCTTGAGCGGCGAGACATAGAGCGTGTGCAATCCCTCGGCTGGCAGTTCGCCCTGGCTGGGGCAGAAGGCCGCCAGCGTCGGAAGAAAGCCGGCCAGGGTCTTGCCCGCGCCCGTATCCGCCACCAGCAGCGCGTGGCGCCCGGCTTCCGCGGCCGCCAGCATGCCGAGCTGATGGCGCCGGGGCCGCCAGCCGCGGCCGGCAAACCACGCGGCAAGCTCGGGCGGAAGATCGGGCATCGGCCCTGCCTAGCGCCTTGGCCCGGGCCTGGGGAGCCTTCCCGTGGCCCCCATCCGGTTCAGGCGCGGTCCGTTTGCGCCGAGCGGCGAAACGATCCCCTCGGCCCGTGCGTTAACCCTGCACTCGCTCCGCCCGTGGAGCGCTGACCCGATGAAAGGATAGGAGCATGGCAAACCGCAACCCGCGCGATTGGCAGGATCGCGACCGCCGCTACAACCGCCAGGCCGAGCAATTCGATTCCACCGAATACGGCTGGTTCGATGAAGAGCGCGGCCAGATGGGCGAAGGCTCGTGGCGCGACGAGGAATACGGCTACATCCAGGACGAGCTGCCCACCCACCCCAGCGGTCGCTATGGACCGAACCCTTACGCCCCCCGGCAAGGCGCCGGCTTCGCCAGCTTCACCGGCAGCGACCAAGGCGGCCGCGACTTCACGTCGCCCAGGTACACCGGCGATCGGACTTCATCGGGCGGCTACGGCTTCGGCTTCCGGCCGGACCACCCGCGCGGCGATCGCAACCGGCGCGGCTGGTTCGAACGCGCGGGCGACGAAGTGGCCAGCTGGTTCGGCAGCGAGAGCGCCACACGCCGGCGTGAGGAGGATCACCGGGGGAAAGGTCCCTCCGGCTATGTCCGTTCCGACGCACGTATCCAGGAGGATGCCAACGATCGCCTGACCGATGACCGCCGCGTGGATGCCCGAAACATCCAGGTGAGCGTGAACGACGGCGAAATCACCCTGGACGGTACGGTCACCAGCCGGTGGCAAAAGCATCATGCCGAACACTGCGTGGAGGACATTTCCGGGGCGAAGCACGTGCAGAACAACCTGCGCGTGCAGCAAGCTTCCGAAACGGCCCTCTGACGGCTTGATGGAATCGCAAAAGGGCCCGCGAAAGCGGGCCCTTCTTGCATCGGGAATGGCGGAGCGCCGTTAAAGCGCGTTTTCCCCTGCCTGCCCCACCGATTCAATGTCGCGCCCCAGGCCCTTGACGGTGTTGCACGCCGTCAGCGTGAGCATGGTGAGCGCCACGGCGGATATCACGGCCACTCTCAACATATCGGAAACCCTCCGGAACGATACGGTCTCAATGCCCCGCTTGAGGCCCGCGCTCAAGCCCCGATGCCGCCAGTTGCGCGTCGATCTGCCCAAGCAATCGGTCGAGCCCTTCCTGGGTGAAGCTCTCCGCCCGGGCGACCAGCACGTCCTGGGTATTGGAAGCGCGCAGCAGCCACCAGCCGTCAGGCGTGGTCACGCGTACCCCGTCGGTGTCATTGACGCTTATGTCCCGGGGCGCATCGGGGCCCTGGAGGCGCCGCTTGACCTCCTCGATGGCGGCGAACTTGCGGCTTTCGTCCACCTGGAAGCGCATCTCGGGCGTGTTCACCATGTCCGGCATGGCGCTGCGCAATTCAGTGACCGATTTCCCCAGCCGGACCGAAGCCGCGATCAGCCGTATCGCGGCATAGAGCGCGTCGTCATAGCCATAATAGGCATCGGCGAAGAAGATGTGCCCGCTCATCTCGCCGGCCAGCGGCGCATGAGTTTCCTTCATTTTGGATTTGATCAGGCTGTGCCCGGTCTTCCACATCAGCGGCTTGCCGCCCAGTTCGGCCACCCGATCGAACAGGGCGCGGCTGGCCTTGACGTCGGCGATGATCGTCGCCCCCGGGTCCCGCTTCAGCAGGTCTTCGGCATAGATCATCAGCAGTTGATCGCCCCAGATCACCCGGCCCTCGCCGTCGATCGCCCCGATCCGGTCGCCGTCGCCGTCGAAAGCGATTCCGAAATCGAGCTTCTTGTCCGCGACCAGCCGCCGCAGATCCTCCAGGTTTTCCGGAACCGTGGGATCGGGATGATGGTTCGGGAAGCTTCCGTCGATATCGGTGAACAGGGTGTAATGCTCCCCGGGAAGCCGGGCGACGAGCTTTTCCAGCGTCGGGCCGGCGGCGCCGTTGCCCGCGTCCCAGCCGATCCGGAAGGAGGCCAGCTTCCCGCCATCCAGGCCGTCGAGCCCCGCCAAGAGCCTCTCGATATAGGCGTCCATGACCTCCACGGTTTCGACTTCGCCGGCCCCATCGGCCCAGTCCCCGGCGGCGGCGAGCCGGCCGATCTCCAGGATCTGATCGCCGAAAAACGGCCGGCCCTGAAAGACCATCTTGAAGCCGTTGTAATTGGCGGGGTTATGGCTGCCGGTTATCTGGATGCCGCCATCCACATCTTCCTCTGACGCTTCCGCGTAATAGAGCATAGGCGTGGGGCCCAGGCCCACGCGCCGCACGTCGCAGCCGGATGCGGTGAGCCCTTCCACCAGCGCATGTTCCAGCATGGGCGAACTGACGCGGCCGTCATAGCCGACGACCACCTTCTTCCCGCCCGCGCGCCCCAGCAGGGTGGCGAAGCCGCGCCCGATGGCCCGCGCATCGTCGGGGCCGAGCGTTTCGCCGATCACGCCGCGTATATCGTATTCGCGCAGGACCGTGGGGTCGAACCGGTGGCTCATCGAATCTCCTGTCATGAATCGTGTGGAAGCTCGTTGAGAAGAATGTCCCGCGCTGCGTTCGCCTCGTGCACCTGGTCGTTCGTTCCGCCGCGATCGGGATGCACCATTGCCACCAGCCGCTTGTGCGCGGCAAGGACATCCCCGCGCGAAGCCGCCGCCGGCACCCCGAGCAGCTTGCGCGCCCGGGACACTGCTTGAGCGCGCGTGGCGCGTTTCGGTTCCCACGGCCAGCGCCCGGCTACCAGCTTCCATCCCAGGATGATGATCCCGGCAAGGATTATCAGCTTGCCCATCAGGCGGCTTCGGATGCCGGCAGCGCCGCCCGGCGGATCAGCGGCAGGTTCAGGTTCGCCACCAGTTCGCGCAGTTCCTGCCGGGCGACGAGATGGCTGGTGCCCAGTTCGCCGAGCTGACCCTTGTCGAGCAGCGTGAGGCCCGATGGGAACAGCTCGCGATAGATCACGCGTTCCGACAATCCCTGCGCCACCCGGAAGCCGACCCGTTTCGACAGTTCCGCCAGCGCCTGGTCGATGCGGCGCTGGTTGCGCGCGTCCACGCGCTGCACGCGGTTGCGCACGACCACCCAGTCCATCTCGCGCCGGCCTTCGCGCAGCTGGCGCATCGCCCGGCTCTTGCGCGCTTCCCAGATCAGCTCCGCATAGAAGCTCAGGCGGCGGACCTTGAACGTCTCCGCATCGACGTGCCCGATCAGGTCGAAATCGACGAAGCTGTCGTTCATCGGGGTGACCAGCGTATCCGCCTGCGTCGCCACGTGGCGGGCCAGCGGATCGTCACGCCCCGGCGTGTCGAAGATCAGGAAATCGGCGCCCTTCCCCAGCTCCTCGGCCTGCGCCTCCAGCGCTTCGATGCCGTCTCCATCGAGCACGGCGAAGCGGGCGCCGGGCAATTCGATCCCACGGCGCTCGGCCGTTTCGGCGCGGTTCTCGAAATAGCGGTGCAGCGTGCGCTGTCGCGGATCGAGGTCGAGCGCGGCGACTTTCGCCCCGCGATAAGCCAGCGCGACCGCCACGTGCACGGCACTGGTGGACTTGCCGGTGCCCCCTTTTTCATTGGCGAAGACGATGCGATGCGGCGCTGACACGATACGGCAGACTTTCTCTCATGGCGGCAGGCGTCTAGTGCCCCCGCGAAGCCGTCTTATCGGAGGCCCGCGCCCATGCAAACCGTCAACCGGCTCGACGAGCTGCACCCCGCTGTGGACAGCTTGCGGCAGCGGGGCGACGTGGCCCTGGTGCCGACGATGGGCGCCCTGCACCCGGGCCATCTGACGCTGGTGCGCGAGGCCAAGGCGCGCGCGGGCGCGGTAGTGGTGTCGATCTTCGTCAACCCCACGCAATTCGGCCCGAACGAGGATCTGGCCGCCTATCCGCGCCAGCTTGCCGAGGATACGCGCCTGCTCGAAGCCGAAGGGGTGGACCTCCTGTGGGCGCCATCGGTGGAGGAAGTCTATCCCGAAGGGTTCGCCACGCATATTTCCGTTGCCGGCCTGAGTGAAACCCTGTGCGGCGCTTTCCGCCCCGGCCATTTCGACGGCGTGGCCACGGTGGTGGCCAAGCTGTTCAACCATGTGCGGCCTGATCTGGCGGTGTTCGGCGAGAAGGATTGGCAGCAACTCGCCGTGATTCGCCGCATGGCCCGCGATCTCGACCTCACGCACCCGCGCACGGCCCGCATCCTCGGCGTGCCGACCGTGCGGGAGCTTGACGGTCTCGCGATGAGCAGCCGCAACCGCTATCTTTCATCGCAGGATCGCGCCCGCGCCGGTGCCCTGCCCCGCCTGATGCGCGAAGCCATCGCGGCGATCGTCTCCGGCGAAGCGGTGGCAAGCACGCTGGCAACCTTGCGCTCCGCCCTGCTGGAAGCCGGCTTCGAAAGCGTCGATTATGCCGAGCTGGCCGATGCGCGAAGCCTGCGCCCGCTCACGGCGGCGGCCGATGCGCCCGCGCGCCTGTTCGTCGCCGCGCGGATCGGCGGCACGCGGCTGATCGACAATATGCCGCTTGCGGATTGAACCGTCAGGCAGGCTGGAGCGAAGCCGATTCGATGTGCCAGTGCAACTGCGCCTCGGTGGCGCCCGGCACGTCGTTGACTCGCCGCAGGACGTATTGGCCGGTGAAGTGCTGGCGCGTCCCATCTTTCAACACCGCGTTCACCTCCACCGGAACGGTCGCGTAGATCGAACCTGCCGCTCCTTCGGATTGGACGGGGCCCGAAACCCTGACTTCGCTGCGGCGGGTAGAAGCGAAACCCTCGCGGAAGGCGGCGTAGCTTTGCCCACTGGCCTCCCCCTCCCGGGCCCACAGGCGATAGGCCCGGGCGAACTCACCGGCGTCGATCGCCGCGTAATAGGCGCGGATGGCCTCCTCGGGCGATCCGGCACGGATGGGCGCCGTGGCTGGCGGCGGCGCGGACTCGTCGGCGGGGGCAGGCGTCGACGTCGCCTGCGTTTCCAAAGCTACGTCGCCGGTATCGGCGGATTGCGAGGCAGCCGGTTGCCCCGCCTGTTCCGCGCCTCCGCATGCGCCGATGGCCACGGCCAGGGCCAGCGGGATCGCCACGCGGGCGCGATGGAGGATTGCATTCATGGTTCTTCCCTTCCGCAGAACAGCGCATCCGCGTGCGGCAAGTTCCGGAAAAAGGGGGAATTGCTGGAGCGGTAGCGGGAACCACACTCTATCCGTAAATGGGCCAAACCTCGAACGATCTACCCCCGATTCTACCCCCATTCCTCCCGGTTAACGGTATTCAGCGGAAATATCACGAGGACATCCTACCCCCAGTCCGTTATGGCTGATTCGCCGCTCCTAGTCCCACTGGCTCGGTCGAAACGCGCTAACGATCTCGCCGAGGCTCTCGATATTCCCAGGGTCTGGCATCCACTCGAACGCCAGCTTGCACTGAATCAGGCGCGTCATCGAGGGATTACTGGAGACGAGGTTTACCGCCCACTGCCAAGGATTCGCCGGGTCGGGCGACGGCGAGTAGATTCCACTTTCCCATGCGGCATCGCTAAGTTCCTGCATCATCGCTCGCCGCTCATCGTCGTCCAGTTCGATCAGGAGTTCAGCGATCCTGCTCTCCAGCAATTCGAGGTAGTGGCCATGCTTCCTCTTGGATGCTCCCGGCTGCTCGATGCCGCTAGGTCCCTTCGCCGGGATCGAACAGCAGGCGACATTCATCGACCTCGCCATTCTCGAAGCCATACCAACTGATCCAAATCTTGAGATTGCGTCCAGTCCAGTATCGGCAGACGATGAAGGTGCGCTCGTTGTGGCTGAGCGTTCCCCGCTCGATAGCGTAGCTTTCGCCCGGCTCGACAACCTTCTCATAGACCAGCATCCGGTAGCCGGACACCATGAGCAGAAATCGAGTGTCAAGGCGATCCCCGTCGCGTAAGCAATCCGTTGCCCGTATCCCCGCCAGCTTCCGGTTTGCGGTTCGTGACTTCGGGGAACGGGCGGCTCGGTTCGTCCGGCTGAATCGTCGTGGCCTGATGTCAAAATCGGCGGCCCGCAGCGGATGCCCCGATGACCGGCGCTCGGCGGGTTTGTGGCGCTCCCACCGTGGTCAAGGTATGCGGCGCGCGAGTTTGAGGGACTTTCATTTGGGGCCTATATACATACGTAACCCAATTAGGAATTAAGGCAGCTCGCCTCGCTTTATCAGGCGATGCATTGGAATGACCGAACCATTCCACGAGTCTAGCCGCCGCTCGCACACGTCGCAGTCAGCGTAGTCCTTATCCCGCATGCTGACCTTCGTGTATGTTCGCTCGTAAATCGAGCCGCAGTGGGGGCACGTCATCTCATCGGGCAGCTGCATCGCACCTCTCCTAGTTCTTGAAATACTCGCGGACGAAATCGAGGCCCTTACGGGTGATCTTGAACCCGCCTTGAATGTCCCGCGCGTAGCCCCGATAGATGAAATTGGTTTTCGTGTTCTTGTGCGATTTGAGATTGCGCACGATCTGCGAAAATTTGGAGTCCTTGCGGCTCGCGTTGGTCGCCGCGTGCTCCTCTGAGAGATGCACGTAGTTGGGCATTTCGGCGATCATCTCGGCGGTGCTGATCTCGCCGTCCGGTCGAACAGACATGATCAGCAAAGCATACTTCCAGAGGTCTGCGCGCAGGTCGATTTCAACGGGCGCTGAGGCCTTCGGCTCGCTTAGCGGCTGCTCAATGCGCTGCTGAGGCTCGATGGCCCTCATTCGCTGCTGCTTACGTTCCTGCCTCGCGATCTTCTTCACGTCCTCAGCCACCGGCAAATCTTCCGGCATGATTCCGCTGAGTTCACGCATGGTCTGGCGGACTTTCAGTCCCACTTCGTAGTGGGCATCGCAGGCGCGTTCCTTGCCGACGATGTTCTTGCTGCGCAGCTTTTCCTCTGTCTGGGTGATGCGGAAAAGGTTCGCGGCAAGCTCCGTGCTGCCCATGTGATCGAGGATATTGGCACCGGATGGCAGCCGCTTGTATTGCTGGATTTCAGCTTTGCCTCGACCACCATAGAGGCCTTGGTATCCCTTGTTGTTGAACTTGCCAAAGTCCGCGCCAGAGACGACGCCGGACGCTCGTGCGGCGCTCATCAGGCGCTTGTTCTCCGCTACCACCTGATTGCGGAGGTAGAGCCTTTTCTGATTTTCAGAGAGAGTGTCGAAGTCGACGCCATGTTCGTCGGCCAGTTCCTGGCGGCGGGTTTGGATGGCAAAGTAGTTCTGTGCAAAGCTGATCTGCCGCTTTCGCGGATCGCCGTTCTGCGCGACCAGATAGCAAGCGTATCGGTCGAGATGGATATTATCGACCTCCCGCCTACCGCCCTTGCCGATCTCGATCATGTCGGTGACGTCAACGAAATGATCGTCAGGATCGAGCCTCATGGCTCGGCAGGCGGTCTTGGCCTTTTCGACAGCCGTGAGGAAATTGCGATAGTCCGCATAGCCGAGCAGCTTGGCTAAATCCCTAGCTGTCCAAAATTCGTTTCCCTCATCAGTCTTCCGAGCCGCATCCTCGAACGCCCTCAGGAGCGTATCAATCGTTTCCTCGGACAGGTCGGCTGCCGCTATGGCCGTCACCTCGTCCGGATTGGTCTGCGCGATGCGCTGCATGGCCTCATCGAAATCAAAGTCGAAGGCGACGGGCTCATCCTTGGGGGTCCGGTTCATGCGATCAGTTCCTTGTAGGTCAGGCGACCGGGGGCTTGATCAAGCAGAGCGTTCACCCGGTCCCCCTCGCCAATTCCGCGGAGATTGAAGCGCCACGTCATTTCGCCGAGATAGCGGCTCAGATGCTTCGGTGAGAGGTAGTGGTGAGTGCCGACGATCTGGCGCTTGAACAGCGCCCACCCGCTCGCAATGCCGTTGGTGTAGAACTTGCGGACATACTCGCCCGCCGAGTGGTTGACGGTGTGATGGATGAAGTTGCGAGCTAAGCCCTGAAACGACGAATGCTCATCGGCCAGAATAAGCGAACCCCGCTCAACGTTGGCGCGAACCGCGCCCTGAATGTTGCGGGCGCTGAGATTGCGCGCGGTGCCAGTGCGAAGCTCCCCGTCGCGCTCTAGCATTCCCAGAACCACGGTCTCGCCAGCGCCACCCTGTTTCTCACCGGTGCGCTGCCAAGCGTGCTTGTTCTTTTTCTTGCCGCCGATGAACGTTTCGTCGGCTTCAATGGACTCTTGGAGCGGCCGATTGAAGGACTTGGTCTGCGCGGCGTAGCGCAGGCGGTGCAGCATGAACCACGCGGTTTTCTGAGTGACGCCAATGTCCTTGGCGAGCTGAGTGCTGGCGATGCCCTTCTTGTGTGACGTGATCAGCCAGACGGCCATCATCCACTGGCGAAGGCCGATCTTGCTGTCCACAAAGATCGTGCCGACCTTGATCGAGAACCGCTTGCGGCAGTCACCGCACTTGTGAGTGCGCTGGTCGGAGAAATGATAGATTTTCGAGTTGCCGCAGGTTGGACAGAAGGCCCCGTGCTTCCACCGAATCGCGGTGAAATGATCTATCGCGGACTGTTCGTCGGGGAGCGCCGACATCATCTGGATGAGGGTTTCGAAGTGCTGCTTCTTAGGGGCGATCTTGTCCATGCGCCCTTATCACATTCAAATCAAATTGGGTCAATCACGTATATAAACCCTTTCGTTTCCAGTTGCGTCAGCTTCTCCCGCGCCTCCTGGCGGCGATCTTCGGTGGTTACGGAATCGGCGATCATAGCGCGCAGGTCGTCCGCAAGTTCTACCGGTTTACGAGGCTGCCCCATCATGATTCTGCGGGAAACCCAAAAGACCAGTATCCACGCCGGACTGATTCTCGCGTTCACCTCATCGAGGCTCGACCGCAGGACTAGGAAGAAGATAGCAAACAGGAAGCAACTCACGCTCGCAATCCAGGTCGCGGAACAGGGGCGTAGGGGGCCTTGTTCCACCAGTATCGCGCCACCAACGGAGGGATGAGTCCCACAACCCAAGTGGCGACGATCCCCGTTAGAATCTCTCCGGCGGTAAACACTGTCACCCCCACACACTCTTGCATACCACGCCGGTGCATATTTCCATCGCGCCAGGTGAAAGCGAGAGAAACCAAATGATCGCGGCTATCGGCCCAAGGAGTGCCACTAGCTGAGTGTTACTCCTGAGCAGCATCGTCGCCACAAAAGCCGCGACAAAACCGCCGATTGCTGCGGGGATCAGCCAGATGAGCTCGCCGTCGCGCCAGAACGTCGAGATCAGTGACAGCACGCCAAACCCGAAGAAGACATACCAGCCGTTCGAGCCGACCCACGCGCCGCGCTTCCAGCCTTTGCCGTCGGCCATTTCGGGATAGGTGATACCCATCCACAGCAGCCCGGCGACGGTAATGCCTATGCCGATCATTGCCGACTAACGCTTGCCGGTCACTTGGGAAGGGCAGGCGGCGTTACCGACGTTGAGCACCGAGCCATCGGCATACTGGCACATTTTTTTGCCAGCATCCCACCATTGAGTGCGAAGCCGATAGGTTGTGTAGCCGGGCGGGGGCAGATTGGCGCGTATCTGCGCTCCCTCCGGCCCGCAGCCCGCTCCGCCGCCAACGAGAGCGCAGGTGAGAAGGCCCAAGCCTTGCCCGAGATTCTGACTGGCCTGCTGCTGTTGAACGGTCAGTTGTTGCTGCCGCGCTGCGAGTTGCTGATGCTGCGTTTGATACAGGTCGGGAGCCGGGACGGGCGCACCCAACTGACGGAGCATCTCGATGGCTTCGGCGTTGTTCCAGCGGGCCGCCATGTTCAACCATGTCAGCGCCGGGTTGGGCTGATTCAGGTCCAGCTGAACCTTGGCGAGATTGACCATCGCCATGGGAAAGCCCTGTTGCGCGGACTTCAAAAACCACTCGGCGGCCCGATTGAGGTCTTTGGGCGTAGAACCGAGACCGTCACGCCAGAGCAGGCCGAGATTGTGTTGCGCCGCTGGATTGCCTTGCCGGGCAGGCTCGTTCCACAGCGATGCCGCTTGGTCATACTGACCAGCATTGTAGGCTTCCACGCCCTTGTCCACCGACATTGCGCAATAGGTGGGATTGCCGTGCTTGGCGCATTGATTGGCCGCCACATTCGTCTCGAAACGGGCGATCTGCTCGGTGCTGCATCCGGCAAGTGCAAGTTGCGTCGCCAGCAGCGCTGCAATGGAGCATCGAACCCCAACCATGACCAAACTCCTCGGTGTCTAGTTTCAGCTGGGCCTATCACGAGGCAACCTAAAGAGTGTTAAACAACGGGGTGTTAGAGAACGTGGTCATAGAGCACCGACTGCGTGACCTACCTTCGTGTGTCACGCGCCATTCGAGACAGGACGGAAGATCGCCAGCTAGAACCGCTCGGGCAAGCCATTCGAGCGATGCGTAAGGAGCGGGAAATCTCGCAAGAGGGGCTGGCCGACGCAGCAGGCATCGAGCGCGCACATTATGGCAAGATCGAGCGCGGCAAGGTCAACGTGAGTTTCCTGAACCTGTTGAAGATCGCTAAGGCGCTGAACACGGACCTGTCGGAGATCATCAAGCGAGCGCGATATTGAGGTTCGACTGACGCAACACTCTTCCAGCTACCTTAGGCGACAGCTGGAACACTCTCGACCGCAGCCACTGAGAGTTGCGGGGCTTCCAAGCGGACCTGCCTGGCCTTGGCAGCCAGCTGCTCTTTTCGCTCCTCCAAGGCCCGGCGGATAATTTCGGTGAGAGCGGCCTGGCGCTCCTCGGGCGTCATATCGCGGGCGCGCTTCACACGGGCATCGTCCACGCGCAGGTTTCTCTCATTGGTCAGCGCGCCGCCAACCTCCTCGGCTGCCTGCTTGAGAAGCTGGGCCATCACAACCCAATTCTTCACGGCGCGGGCTGCGTCGATGCCCTCTTGGAGCATGTTCAGCCGATAGGCCTTGTGAGCGGCGGGGATAGCGGACACGTCCTCAAGGTAGGCTTTGCGGTGCGCCTCGAATATCTCACGCCACCTCTCTCCGCCCTCGTAGTAGGGGCGCGTCGGATCGTATCGGCCAACCTGTTTGTGGGTCAGGTCAAGGCCGTGAACCGACCGGAAGTGGGTGATGATCGCCGAAGACGACTGAAAGCCTGCCAAAGCCTCGACAATCTCGCGCTTTTGAGCCTCGGTCAGGTCGGCCATGATCGTCGAATCGCTTCCGGTAAGGGGGCGGTTGGACAATTCTACACGCCGTGCGCGGTCATTCGAAGCGGACGTGAAAGGTTAGCCACCATTCTTGTCGGCCCGGGGGTGGAGGTCATCGTATTCACCGCTGATCAGCTTGTGCAGCTTTTCGGGATCGAGAAGCGCATCGAACCTGAACCATCGCGGGCACTCCGGCCCACCTAACCAAGCGGAGTTTCCTGCCTGCCTGATCGCGGTTCGCAGACCTTGAAGGCCCACTTCGTCGAACCGCTGACGTAGTTTCTGCTGACGACGGGGGGAGAGCGAGCAAACTTTTGGCCAGGGGCAGTGCTCAGCGTTCGCGTTCCAAGCGGCGACGATCTCGGCCTCCTCCTCGTTCCAGCGCGCCGCCGCGTCGTGTGCTTCATTCTTCTCTTTCATCTCCCCATTCTTTTTCCCTTTCTTTGATTCTCCGCCCTCGCTGTGCCGCCTCTTCGTCCCTCCATTGCCCCCTCCTACGCCCCCCGCTTCGCCCTCAACTCGCCGAGTAAACTGGATTTCGTTGTAATTACAGATTGATATGACGGTGGGAGACTTTGCCCCTGCGTCAGCCCTCAGTGCTATCCAGAAACCAGCCTCGATCATGCGCTTGAGGAAAAGACGGACGCGCTTTTCCTTCCAACCGAAGAACTCCGCCAGCTCGCTATAGGAGGTGATGAACTCCCCACGCTGGACGCGATACCTGCGCGTCTTGAACCACCAAAATTGGGGTTCGTATGCTGCTCGCTCCAGCGACCAGATGTAGGCCTGCCACTCGGTGAACGGCTCTGGCCGAAACGCGGGGTTGTTCATCAGTCCGCGCGGAACGCGAAACCAACCGCGATTCGACATCGCAGGCCCGGTCATTCGCCGACTACACGATTGATGGACTCTACCTTCACCAGGCGGCGGCGGTTCAGCTTCACAGAGTCCAACCGCTGGTCGTCCAGCATGAGATAAAGCGTCGAGCGCGACACTCCGAGCAGCTTCGCTGCCTCACGAATCGAAACCAGCTTGGGTTCCACGGTAGTCCTCCTCGCAAACGTCCCCTCGGAATTGAGCGGGTGCGAGGAAGTGTGATGACGACGACCGAGGCCGGTCAGCCGACAAGGCCGATAAATTGGCGGCTATTTTCCGGCCTTCTGGTATTTCGCCCAAACGGTGGCCGCGTGCTCGCGGATCGTGCTTTCGGCAGGAGGCTTGTCGAGGCCACCAAATGCCTCAGCAAAAGCCCTCTCAACATCGGCAAGGATTTCGGGCTTGGAAGTGCCTGTTCCAATCTGCTCAAGAACCGCCGCTTCAATCGCGGGCCAGTCATATTTGGGCGGGCGCCCACGCTTCGATTGTTTGGGCTTCAGGTGCGGCGGCAGCAATGCCACGAGGTCGCTACACTCGAACTCAACGCCGAACGCCTGATAGAGGACTTCACGATAGGCTCGGCCACCGTTCGACACGTAATGCTCGTGGACCCACGATTCGAAATTGCCCAGGGTCCAGTCTTCTTCGATCCGCTTCACACCGGACTCCAATTGCCTTGTTGGCGTCCGAGAGTTCCAGAAATACTCCGGCAGCGGCGCGTCCGTGGACACATCGGGTTCGCGCCACTGCTGCTTCTTCCAGATAAGCTTGGCTCGCGCAGGCACGAGGCCCTTGCTGGCCCAAGTCTTGATCATCTTTGCAGCCTCGGAACGCTCAATACCGCTGGCGAGCACCGCCAACGTATCATGCGCGCTCATCCACTGATCCGCGTCCTCGGCCATGCCCAAAGGCTAATTCCTGTATCCCAGCGAACGCAAGCAAACGTGTGTGATCGTTTCGTATATCACCGCCACGTCTTGGCGCGGCTTGCGACCGGCTCTAGCGTGCCGCCAACGACGAAGGGGGACCGATGCCATCACCGCTGCGCCAGCTGCTCGCCGAGTTTCGCGACGCCTCGCGCACCGAGCGCGAGAAGGGCACCTATTTCGAGCGGCTGGCGGTCGCCTTCCTCAAGCACGATCCCGGCATGGCGCAGGAATACGAGGATGCCTGGCTGTTCTCCGATTGGGCCAAGGCCAATCACCTGCCCGCCACCGACATCGGCATCGATGCGGTGGCGAAAATCCGGGGCGAGGACGGCTATTGCGCCGTACAGTGCAAGTTCTTCGCTGAGGGCTATCGCATCCAGAAGGGCGACCTCGACAGCTTCCTCTCGGCTTCGCAGCAGCGCCATTTCTCGCGCGGGCTGATAATCGAGACCACCGGCGCACCGTGGAGCGGCAACGCCACCGCTCTGCTCGACGATCTCAACGTCACCACCATCGGCCTCGATCGGCTGGAGGACAGTCCGCTCGATTGGGCCGCATGGTTCGCGCGCGAGGAAATCCGCGTTGCCGCGCCCAAGGAACTGCGCCCGCATCAGAAGGACGCGCTGGCGGCGGTGCGCGCGGGCCTCGCCGACGCTGATCGCGGCAAGCTGATTATGGCCTGCGGTACCGGAAAGACATTCACCGGTCTGAAGATTGCCGAGGAGCTGGTCGGCGAAGGCGGTAACGTACTGGTCCTCGTTCCGTCGCTTGCGCTGATGAGCCAGACTATCCGCGAGTGGACCATCGATAGCAACACGCCGCTGCGATCCTATGCCGTCTGCTCCGACGCTCAGGTCGGCAAGCGGCGCCGCGACGCCGACGACGTGGCCGAGATCGAACTCCACGATCTCGACTACCCGGCGACGACCAAGGCTGTGAAACTGGCCAGCCGCTCCGCGCATCCCGCGCACGATCGCATGACTGTGGTGTTCTCCACCTACCAATCGATTCAGGTGCTGTCCGACGCGCAGAAGCTGCACGGCTTCCCCGCGTTCGATCTCGTCATCTGCGACGAGGCACACCGCACAACGGGGGCGACGCTCGCGGGCGAGGACGAGAGCAACTGCGTCAAGGTCCACAACGACGAGTTCCTTGCCGCTAGGAGGCGCATCTACATGACCGCCACCCCGCGCGTGTTCGGCGACGCGGTGAAGGCCAAGGCCAGCGAGGCATCCGCCGAACTCGCCTCGATGGACAACGAGGCGCTCTACGGCAAAACGCTGTTCACGCGCGGCTTCGGATGGGCGGTCGAGAACGGGCTGCTGACAGATTACAAGGTGCTGGTGCTGGCGGTGGACGAAGCGATGGTCAGCGGCGGCGTCCAGAACCGCCTCGCCGACGGCGGCAGCGAATTGAAGCTGGACGACGCCACCAAGATCGTCGGGTGCTACAAGGCGCTCATCAAGTCCGGCCTCAAGGAGGAACTGGCGGGCGACGGCCAGCCGATGCGTCGCGCGCTCGCCTTCGCCAAGGACATCGCCGCCTCCAAACTCATCCGCACCGAGTTTCAGGCCGTGGTCAGCGAATACCTCGCGTCCGACGAGGGACAGGACGCGCTCGGCGACGCCGACGTGCTGCTGTGTGATCTCCATCACGTTGACGGCACTATGGGTGCCAAGGAGCGTAATTCGCACCTGGACTGGCTGAAGGAAGAGCATGGCGATCCGGCCTGCCGTATCCTCACCAACGCCCGCTGCCTGTCCGAAGGCGTGGACGTGCCCGCGCTCGACGCGATCCTGTTCATGCACCCGCGTAAGAGCCAGATCGACGTGGTGCAATCGGTCGGACGCGTCATGCGCCGCGCGCCGGGCAAGCGCATGGGCTACGTCATCCTGCCCATCGGCGTCCCGGTGGGCCTGACGCCCGAGGAAGCACTGAACGACAACGAGCGCTATCGCGTCGTCTGGCAAATCCTCAATGCGCTCCGCTCCCACGACGAGCGGTTCGACGCGATGATCAACAAGGCCGATCTCGGCATCGACGTGAGCGACCACATCGAGGTCATCGCCGTCAGCAACAAACTGCCGACGCGCAAGGCTGCGGCGAAGCTGCGTGTTGGCATCGGCGAAGGCAGCAGCGTGCGCGAAGAGCAGGAGCCTTACGACGCGGGCGACAGTATTCCCAAGGAACAGCCGTTCCAAACTGCCTTTGCCTTCGACGAGTTCTCCAAGGCGATCATGGCCAGGATCGTCAAGAAGTGTGGGCGGCGCGACTATTGGGAAGATTGGGCGACCGACATCGCCCGTATCGCCCAAACCCACATCACCCGCATCACCGGGCTGGTCGAGAGGCCCGGCACACCCGAGCGCGCAGCGTTCGAGGCGTTCCTCGCCGAAATCCGCGACGACCTCAACGACAGTATTTCCGAGGGCGAAGCCATCGAGATGCTCGCGCAACATCTCATCACCCGCCCGGTGTTCGACGCGCTGTTCGAGGGCTACAGCTTCGCCAGCCGCAATCCCGTCTCGCGGGCCATGGAGGGTGTTCTCGAAGCGCTCCACGAACACAACATCGAGAAGGAGGCCGAAAGCCTCCAGCGCTTCTACGACAGCGTGAAGCGCCGCGCGGCGGGTATCGACAAGGCCGACGCCAAGCAGAAGATCATCGTTGAACTCTACGACAAGTTCTTCCGCAACGCCTTTCCCAAGATGACCGAGCGGCTGGGCATCGTTTACACCCCTGTCGAGATTGTCGATTTCATCATCCGCTCGGTCAATGAAGTGCTGCGCAGCGAGTTCGGTCAGACGCTCGGCAGTCGGGGCGTCCATATACTCGATCCCTTTACCGGGACGGGAACTTTTATTACCCGGCTGCTGCAATCGGGCCTGATCGCGCCCGACGAACTGGCGCACAAATACGCCCACGAAATCCATGCCAACGAGATCGTGCTGCTCGCCTACTACATCGCCGCGATAAACATCGAGGCGGCCTATCACGGCGTCGCGGTCGGTGACTATGTGCCGTTCGATGGCATCTGCCTCACCGACACCTTCCAGCTGTATGAGCAGGACCGTGATCTCATCAGCGACCTGATGGAGGAAAACAGCAACCGCCGAACGCGGCAGAAGGAACTCGATATTCGAGTTATCGTCGGCAACCCGCCCTATTCCGTCGGGCAGGGCAGCGCCAACGATAACGCGGCGAACCTCGCCTATCCCACACTGGATGGCCGCATCCGCCAGACCTACGCGGCACGGTCGGATGCGACGAACAAGAACGCGCTTTACGACAGCTACATCCGCGCGATCCGTTGGGCGAGCGACCGCATCGGCGATGCCGGTGTGATCGCCTATGTCAGCAACGCGGGGTGGCTCGATGCGAACACGGCGGACGGCTTGCGGAAGTGCCTCGCCGACGAGTTCGCCAGCATTCACGTGTTCCATCTGCGGGGGAACCAGCGAACCTCAGGTGAACGGTCGAAGCGCGAGGGTGGCAAGATTTTCGGCAGTGGGAGCCGCACACCTGTTGCCATCGCACTATTGGTCAAGAATCCCGCCGCCGCCGAGCAGGGGCGTATCCGCTTCCACGACATCGGCGACTACCTGACCCGTGAAGAGAAGCTGGCTATCGTCGCCCGTTTCGGCAGCATTGGCGGCATCGCGTTGGCGAACGAATGGCAAACTATCGCACCCGACGAGCATGGCGATTGGCTCGGACAGCGAGATAAGAGTTTCGATGGCTTCATTGCCATTGGTGATAAGGGGGCCGAAGACGGGGCAGCGCTGTTTGCGAACTATTCAAGCGGCCTGAAAAGCCAGCGGGACGTTTGGTGCTTCAATGCCAGCCGCGAGGCCGTGGCATCGAACATGCGGGCCATGATCGGCGTCTATAGTGCCGAACTAGCTCGCTTTAATGCCACGCATCCCCATGCCGACCGCAAGGTGCGGGACGCTGCTGTGGATGGGTTCATCGACACCGACCCTAGCAAGATTAGCTGGACACGGGCGCTGAAGGGCGACTTTGCCAAAGGCAAGTCATTCACCTTTAATGAGGGTTGTCTGACGCCAAGCCTCTATCGCCCCTTCACCCGGCAATGGCTCTATTACAGCCGGACCTTCAACGAGATGGTCTATCAGATGCCGCGCATCTTCCCGATGGGCGATTCAGAAGCCGAGAATCGCGTCATCATGGTCAAGCAGCGGCAGCATGAAGGCAGTCAGTTTGCGCTGATGACGAAGTCCATCCCCGAACTGCAAACAGATGGCGGAACTCAGTGCTTCCCTGAATATCTCTACGAGACTGGCACAGGTGTAGCCAGAACAGAACAGAACAGAACAGAACAGAACAGAACAGAACAGAACAGAACAGAACAGAACAGAACAGAACAGAACAGAACAGAACAGAACAGAACAGAACAGAACAGAACTACCATCAATTAACGGAAGAGCAAGAGAAAAATCTGGTTATTTGCACTTCGGGCGGGGGACAGAAGGTTCCCTTCAGCGTGCTGATGACCAATGTTCTTCCGAGCCTCCACATGGTGGACATCGACGGCAGCCAGTGCTTCCCGATGTTTCTCTACGAGACGGAGGTCGGGCAATGAGCGATAAGCAGCCCAGCCTCTTCGAGCAGGCGCCTTCGGAAACTCGCATAGTTCGCCGCGACGGCATCACCGACAAAGGGCTGGCCCATTTCCAAGCCGCCTATCCCGACGAGACGATCAGCAAGAAAGACCTGTTCTACTACGTTTATGGTCTGCTCCATTCCGAGGACTATCGGGAGCGCTTCGCCGACAACCTCTCGAAGCAATTGCCGCGCATCCCCCGTGTGAAAACCGCTATTGATTTCCGGGCGTTCTCGGAAGCAGGGCGCGCGTTGGCGGGATTGCATGTGAATTACGGGCAGGTGGAACTTTACCCCGCCACCATCGCCCAGGGCGATTTGCGGCTGGCCCACATCCCCGATCCCGAACGATTCTCCCGCGTCGAGAAGATGCGCTTCGGCGGCCCCCGCCCCAACCTCGACAAGACCACGGTGATCTACAACGCCAACGTCACCATGACCGGCATCCCGCTCGCGGCCTACGATTACGTCGTCAACGGCAAGCCCGCGCTCGAATGGGTCATGGAACGCCAGTGCGTGAAGACCGACAAGACCAGCGGCATCGTCAACGACGCCAACCGCTACGCCATCGAAACCGTCGGCGATCCCGCATACCCGCTCCTGCTGTTCCAGCGCGTTATCACGGTCAGCCTTGAAACAATGAAGATCGTGCGCGGCCTGCCGAAGCTGGATATCGACTGATCGCCCAGCCGCCCGCATGGATCGAGCAGACGTTCACATTGGTGGAAGCTGCTCTACCGGACGATGGGATCGAGGACAGAGCCCGTGACGGCACCGCATAGCCTGGCGTGCAATCTAACTGCCTCAGACTCTGAAAGGCTGGAGATGCAGTCGGCCACAAGCCGAGGCCGACTCGTGCCCTTGACTTCTGCTAGGTAGCGCAGGCGGATAGGAAGGAACGGAGGGTAGCCAAGCTCTCGATCATATCCCTTCCAGAGTGCTTCGAACAGGTCCGTGATGATGCGCTTCTGACCATGCTGCTGCGCGGCGAGCGTGGGGCTACCAATAATGTAATCCCTGGTGATCTGCTTCAGAATGAGAATCTCGTGCAGAGAGTTCTCATCAAAGACTACTGCCTTGTTGGCCGACCGATCCGGGTTGATCGCGATTCCACCGATGTATTTACCGATCAGCTGCGAGGTCATTCTGCGAAGCTGTTCGCGCTGTAGCCGTGTGCCCTCGTATGGGTCACTTAGGAGAGCGCTATAGGTGCCTTCAAGAAAGCTCCGCAATCGCTCATAGGCGGCCTTGAGCTTTGGCTTCTCGCCCCCGTTTGATCCGGCAGCGTGCTCGATGATGCGCTCCCTTTCCCCAAAGACGCGAGCCCAGGGGAGCGCATTACATCGATGAAAATCCTCCAAGTCGTGGACCGAATAGGCCACGTCGTCAGCCCAGTCCATGAGTTCCGCTTCGAGAGTTTTCTCATCGTGATCATGGAACTCGCGGGCGAATTCGAAGTCGTCTCTCTCAGAGGAATACGCCGACCACTTCCTCGACTTCTTGCCCCGTTTTGCTCGGAACCACGGATATTTGAGGCAAGCTGCGAGCGTCGCCCGAGTAAGGTCTATGCCAGGTGAATCTGGAAATCGCACAGCGAGCTTCGTGATGATTCGGAAAGACTGGGCGTTGCCTTCGAAGCCTTCGTCGTCATGCTCGCGTACTAGCTCATCGAGCGTGTGTTCCCCGATGTGGCCGAAAGGAGGATGGCCCAGATCATGCGCGAGGCAGGCGGCCTCGACGACCTCCGGATCGAGGCCTCGATAAGAAGCCTCTTTGGGATGTTCAGCCAGCAGTTTCTGCGCCAGCCGTCTTCCGACTTGAGCAACCTTGATCGTGTGCTGTTGTCGCGTGTGGAATACGTCGGCCTCGCCCGCCCGAACGATCTGGGTAATACCAGCGAGCCGATGGAACGCCGACGAGTAGAGAAGGCGATCCCGGTCGCGCTCGAACTCCGAGCGCTGATCTCGTCCTGTTCTCTTGTGTCGCCGCGTCTCGCGGTCAGCCTCCCCCCAAGCCAATGCGCTTACGCTGCGAGCGCCTCATTTACCGCGCTGAGGGTCCAATCGCTATGCACCTCAATTCGCCCACGTTCGGCTGCGCGTTGAATGGCGAGCTGGCTCTGCTGCACCGGATGGCCATCGTTGATCAGAGCGATGCAAAGGTCGCGCGCCGTCACGTGATCGCCAAGGCGGCGGAGTACCGCAACAACTTCGTCGTCAGAGGGAATCTCTATGGCCATATCATCACCTCCTAGTTGCGACCTGCCTGAAAAGCGTGCGCAAGCGGTTAACGTTCCTAACAAGGCTCGAACGCATCGCGCGCGTATCCCACATAGCGAGCGATTGAGTCGCAAATGAGTCCGGTAGGGCGGGGACAGTCGAAGCGCGCAATCCAGGCAAGTTTTGCCGATTTCACGTCCGTTCATCCCCCTTCAAAATCGTGACTCACAAAATCGAGTCCGCGAGTCAATTGGGATGTGAATAAGTGCCTCATCGTGAGTCATGGCGTGAGCGGGGCACGGGGTGGGACGATGAGATTGTGCGCGGACCACCCAAGCTGGGAATCGACAGATGGCGTCTGGTCCGGAGCTAAACCAATTCGAGTCAAGTCGTGCATTTTTTGAGTCGAGCCGGTTTGACGGAGAAGCCGCTGGGATTCACAAGGAACCCCAGCGACCCGTCAGATCAGAACGGCTCAGTTCCTTGGCCGACCGTTCTTATCCTTCTTGAAGGTCTCAACGACCGCAGTCTTGCTGCGGCGCTCAGCCTCCTTCACGGTAATGAACTGGCCGGAGCCAGCATCACGACCGCGTTTTCCGGTCTTGTCCATCGGATTCCTCCTTTGACGACCGGGCGGATGGGCCACCCGCCCCGAGGCACCGTGCGCGCCTCGCGTCGTCAAAGGTGCGCTGGAGTTCGGGACGTTTGCCCAACGTCTTGATTCCGAGTTCCGATGGTAGAGTCCAGCCTCGCAACGAGTTTTCCCCCTTCCGTCTTTCCTGCACAGCAGGCGAGCGGGCCATTGGGGGGACGCTTGTCGCAGCCGCCTGATCGGCCTGCTTGAGCGTCGATTCTGTGGCCGTTTTATGCGTGAGCGGGCGCCGGGAGACCGTTAGCCGGTGATTACACGGGGCGGCAACGGCACGATTTCCGCGCCGTTGCGCAGAGTGTCGAGATAGTTAGACCACCACTGCGCCATGGCAACGCGCTCGGGCCAGTACGCGCCGCGCACATACGCTCCGCGCACCTTGTCGGCATCGCCATGTGCGAGCGCACGCTCGATGGCGTCAGGGTTCCACTTGCCGCTCTCGTTGAGCAGCGTCGCCGCCATCGAGCGGAAGCCATGCCCGGTCATTTCGTCGCTCGAATAGCCTAGGCGCCGCAGGCCCGCGTTGATCGTGTTCTCGCTCATCGGGCGGGTGCGTGTGCGGATCGAAGGGAACACGAAGCCGCTCGGTCCCGTCGCGGCGAACATTGCCCGCAGGAGGGCCACGGCCTGCCGGGACAGCGGCACGCGATGTTCCTTGCGCATCTTGGTCTTGCTCGCCGGAAGCGTCCACACAGCGGCTTCCAGATCGATTTCCTCCCATTGCGCGGTACGTAATTCGCTGGGGCGAACGAACACGTGGGGAGCCAGCTGGAGCGCCTGCTTTGTGAAACTTGCCCCTTCATAATCGTCGATGGCGCGGAGCAGTTCACCAACTTTCACCGGGTCTAGTATCGCCGCGAAATGCGTCACCGTGGGCACGGTCAGCGCGCCCCGCAGATCACGGGTCGGATCGGAAGCCAGCCGCGCGGTGGCGATGGCGTAGCGGAACACCAGACTGGACAGTTGCAGGGTTCGCCGCGCGCTCTCTAGATTGCCTTTCGCCTCTATCTTGCGCACCGCACCCAGAATATCGGCTGGCTCGATCTCTCCTATGGGAAGCCGTCCAATGGAGAGGTTCAATTGCGAAAGCAGATATTCGCTGCGCTTTGCCGTAGCCGGTGACCAACCCTTTTCACCATCGCGCCTGCGCTTCGCACAATACTCGTCGCAGATAGCCGCGAAGGTATTTTCCGCCTCGGACCTGGCGCGAACCTTCTCCCGTTGGCGTTCGCGCGACGGGTCCTTGCCAGCTGCCAGCGTCTCCCGCGCCTCGTCGCGGCGCTTACGTGCGTCGCTGAGGCTCACATCGGGGTAGGCGCCCAGCGCCAGCAGCTTTTCCTTGCCCGCAACACGATACTTAAGCCGCCACAACTTCCCGCCTGCTGGCGTGATCAGCAGAAACAACCCGCCACTGTCGCCCTTCTTGAATGGCTTCGGCCCAGGCTTAGCGTTCCTGATCGCAATATCGGTGAGCGCCATTCCATCCCCAATCTACCCCCAAGAGTGGGGGTATCGCATTGACCTCTGAAGAATACCCCCCAATCATACCCCCAGATTCGATTGGCTCTGGGCGATCATAGGCGGACATCGGCGGCCTAACTGGGCGCAGAATATCGCAGAAAACCTAGGTTCTCAAGGACGCTGACGGACACTTGGGGATGGGAAGATGGAGCGGGTAGCGGGAATCGAACCCGCATAGCCAGCTTGGAAGGCTGGTGCTTTACCACTAAGCTATACCCGCTCGGGCCACGGGCAATTGCCATCGCCCGGGGCGCGCCGTCAACTGCTCGATGTCTTTTCCGCTTTTGTGTCCGGACCGGTGTCTTCGCTGTCAGCAGCGGGCGCAATGGTCACCGTGACGCGGCGGTTTTTCGCCCGGCCTTCCTCGTCGGGCGTCCCGTCGAGATGGGCATTGGGCGCGACCGGCCGCTGTTCGCCCAGGGCGATCAGCGTGATCCGCTGCCGATCGACCCCGTGCGCCACCAGCCAGTCCGCGACGGCGGTGGCTCGGCGGCGTGAGGCGCGCAGGTTGGCCTGATCGTCTCCAGCCGAATCGGTGTGTCCCCGCAGGATGATCGGCCAGCCTTCCGCGAGTTGCGGAGAGGCGAGCACGTCGTTGAGCGCCGCCTCGGCCGCTTCATCCAGAGCATGGCCGCCGCCGGCAAAGGGCACCACGGCTTCCAGGGGTTCGGGCTCCGGCGCCGGGCTCGCTTCCGGGGCGATGTCGGGACGGATGATCGAGATCGGCGTGTCTTCGGGTGCGGGCGTGGCCGGCGCGGTGTCGCTGGGTGCCGGCTCCGGCTGGGGCTGGCGCTCGCGTGCGTCGCGGCAACCGGCCAATGCGATCGCAAGGGCGGCACAGGCCAATCCGGCTTGGGCGATCCTCATACTCCTCTCCTTCATGCGCCAGCTTGCTGCGCCTTGGGTTTCCGCGCCGTCTTCTGCGCCGCCGCTTCCCGGGCCGTCTTCCGGCGGGGCGGGGGAAAGGGAAACCCCCTATCCCCCGGCCTCGGGTCCGGGGCGGGAGCATGGGTGAAGAAGCGCATCCGCCCGTCGGCATGCAACAGCAGCAGCAGGTTGGCGGCCTCGGGCAGCACTTCCTTGGCATCGTCCAGGCGGAACTGGTCGGAAAGCCGGGTGGCGCGAAACACCCAGCCTTGCGCCTGGCGCTTGTGCGCCTCTTCCGCGCCCAGGCCAGAGGTGAACAGCGCCCGCCCGCGCAGCTTGGCCGAGAGGCTGCGGCGATTGTCATCCTCCGGCTCCCCCAGCTGATAGACCGAATCCGCGCCGATCTGCGGGGCAAATTCGGAGCAGACCAGCGCGTTATAGGCTTCGTTATCAGTAGCCGCGACCAGGACCTGGAACGGCGAGAGATCGAGAGTCTGCTCGGTCGCTTCGTTGAGGATTTCGCCATGGTAAGTCGGCAGGCCGGCCTGCCGCGCGGGACGCAGCCGATCCCATCCGGAATCGGCCAGCAGGACGGGGGTGCCGAGGCCGTGCATCTGTTCCGCCAGCCCAATGGTCCACGGGGTGGCGCCCACGATCAGCAGGCCGGGGCGCGTCTCGCCGATCACGCCCAGCCAGCGCGCCACGCGCTCTATGGTGAAGCCATGGGCGACGATGGTGGCCACCACCACCCCGAAGGAAAGGCCGATCAGCAGCGTCCCGTCGGCATAGCCGAGCCCTTCCAGCCGCAAGGCGAAGAGGCCGGATACCGCCACCATCACGATGCCCCGCGGCGCGATCCAGGCGAGGAACAGGCGCTCGTTCCACGGCAGGCGGCTGAACAGCAGGCTGAAGAGCACGGTGGCGGGGCGCGTCACGAAGATCAGCACGGCCAGGAACAGCACGAAACGCCATTCGAACTGGCGCAGCGCTTCGAGATCGAGGGCCGCCGAAAGAACCACGAAGATGCCCGAGACCAGCAGCACGGAGATGTTCTGCTTGAACGGATGAATGCTGCGCAGGTTGGCGAACTTCATGTTGGCCAGTGCGATGCCCATCACGGTCACGGCGACCAGCCCGGCCTCATGCTCGATCAGGTTGGACAGCACGAAGACCCCGATCACCGCCACCAGAAGCACGGGAGCCTTGAGGAATTCGGGCACTGCCCCGCGCAGGAACGCCCATGACAGCACCCGCGCCGCGCCGTAGCCGATGGCGCCGGCCAGGATCGCGCCGACGATGATCGGCGGCACGATCTCGAACATGGTGGCGCCGCCGGCCGAAAGGCGAAAGTATTCGTAGGCGATAAGGGCACAGAGCGCGCCGACCGGGTCCACCACGATGGCTTCCCAGCGCAGGATCGCGGCGGGGCGCTGCTGGATGCGGGATTGGTGCAGGAGCGGCAGGACCACCGTGGGGCCGGTCACCACCAGGATCCCGCCGAAGAGGATGGCGATCGGCCAGACCAGCCCGGCGACGTAATAGCAGGCGAGCGAGTTCAGGAACCAGCCGATCGGCGCGCCTATCAGGACCAGCCGCCACACGCCTTCCCCAAACTTGCGGAACTCGTGGAAATCGAGCTGCAACCCGCCTTCGAACAGGACCAGCGCCACGCCCACGGTGACCATCGGTTCCAGCATGTCGCCGAAAGCCGCCGCGGGATCGATCAGATGGAGCACCGGCCCGGCCAGGAAGCCGGCGGCCAGCATCAGGGCGATGGCCGGCCAGCCGGTACGCCAGGCGAGCCACTGCGCCCCGATGCCCAGCACGCCGACGAGGGCGATGACGATTGCCTGTTGTTCCATGCCCTGCGGATCACCGTCGCATAGATGCCCCGCACAGCGCAAACGGCGGGGCGATGAAACTTACTTCCGCGTCACCCGGACGCGTCTCAATGGCCGGGGAAGGCGATCAGGCTTTCCGCCTCGATCCCTTCCGCCGCCAACGCCGCTCCGCCCCCGAGATCGGGCAAGTCGATCACGAACAGCGCATGGTCCACCGTGGCGCCGGCCTGGCGCAGCAGCCGGGCGCCGGCAAGCGCGGTCCCGCCGGTCGCGAGGAGATCGTCCACCAGCAGCACGCGTTCGCCCCGCTCGATCGCGCCGGGATCGAGTTCGATCCGGGCGCTGCCGTATTCGAGCGCATAGTCGATGCCGATGGCCTGGACCGGCAGCTTGCCCGCTTTGCGCAGCGGCACGAAGCCCAGGCCCAGGCGCGCGGCGATCGCGGCTCCGAAAATGAACCCGCGCGCCTCTATCCCGGCGATGGCGTCGGGCCGGCCTTTCCGCGCCCGTTCGACCAGATGATCGACCGTCGCCGCCAGCCCTTCGCCGTGGGCGATGAGCGTGGTGATGTCACGGAATTGGATGCCGGCCGCCGGAAAATCCGGAATGGTCCGGATCAGCCCCTTGAGCTCGGCGGGAGTCAAACCGCACCCTGCCCCGCCATCCCCGCGCGAACGGGGATGGCGAAAGGGAGTGGCGCGAGGCGGTTCAAACCGTCTCGGTCTGCTTCGGCTTGGCGGCCCAGACGTTCTTCTTGGCGAACCACGCGAGCCCGGTCGCAAAGATCAGGAAGCCGAGCACCGGCCAGCCCGTCTGGCGCCGCTTGACCAGCGTCGGCTCGGCCGTCCAGGTCAGGAACGCGGCCACGTCGGTCGACATCTGCTCGATAGTCGCCTTGGTGCCATCGGCATAGGTGACCTGCCCATCCGTGGTCAGCGGCGGCGGCATGGCGATGTTGAGGTTGGGGAAATAGGGGTTGAAGTAGAGGCCGGTCGGCGTCTCGAAATCCGGGAACTCCATCTTCAGCGCCTTGCCGTCCACCTCGAACGTGGCCGGATCGCGATAGCCGGTGATCAGCGCGTGGACATAGCGCCCGCCATCGTGCCGCGCCTTGGTGATCAGCGAGAGATCCGGCGGCGAGGCATTGTTGTTGGCGGCGCGCGCGGCGATGTCGTTCGGATAGGGCGACGGGAAATAGTCGGTCGGCGTGCCGGGGCGCGTCGTCGTCTCGCCGGTGTTGGGATCGATGCCGGGCACCGTCCATTCGGCGGCCGCCGCCTTCACCTCGGCCTCGGTATAGCCGAGCTGCGCCAGGTCGCGGAAAGCGACGTGCTTCAAGCTGTGGCAGGCGCTGCACACTTCCTTGTAGACCTGATAGCCGCGCTGGAGCTGCTGCAGGTCCCACTTGCCGAACGGGCCATCGCTGGCGAGATGCAGCGGCCGCGGGGCGAGATGGAACTCATGCTCGGCGGTGGGCTCGGCCGGATCCGTCGCCGCGGCATAGGCGCCGAACACGAACGCCAGCAGCGCCACGAAGCTGAACACCAGCCCAACTGCGATTCCAATGAGACGGATCATTATAGTAGTCTTTCCCTATCCCGCGCTCAGTTGGCCGACCCGGAAACCGCCGGCTGGCCGCTCTCGCCGAGCGCCGCCTGCTTATCCTCGCCCAGCACCGCTTCGGTGATCGAGAACGGCAGAGGCTCCGGCCGCTCGATCATGGAGACGATCGGCAGGATCACGAGGAAGTGCAGGAAATAGTACGCCGTGGCGAGCTGGCTGATCATCAGATACGGCTCTTCAGCGTGCGATCCGCCGCAGTAGCCGAGCACCAGTACGTCCACGACCAGAATGTAGAAGAACTTGCGGAACAGCGGGCGATAATGGCCCGAACGCACCGGCGACTTGTCGAGCCAGGGCAGGAAGAACCACACCAGGATCGACGCGAACATCGCCAGCACGCCCCACAGCTTGGCCGGCAGGATGAAGTCCGTCGTGAAAGCGCGCAGGATCGCGTAGAACGGCCAGAAATACCATTCGGGCACGATCAGCGCCGGGGTCGAGAGCGGGTTCGCCGGAATGTAGTTGTCCGGATGGCCGAGGGAGTTCGGCAGGAAGAACACCACCAGGAAGTAGAGGATCAGGAACACGCCCAGCCCGAAGCCGTCCTTGGCCGTGTAATACGGGTGGAACGGCACGGTGTCGCTTTCGCTCTTCACTTCCACGCCCGTGGGGTTCGACGAGCCGGGGATGTGCAGCGCCCAGATGTGCAGGATCACCACGCCCGCGATCACGAAGGGCAGCAGGTAGTGCAGCGAGAAGAAGCGGTTGAGCGCGGCGTTGTCCGGCGCGAAGCCGCCCAGCAGCCAGATCTGGATCGGCTCGCCGACCAGCGGGATCGCCCCGAACAGGCCGGTGATCACCTTGGCCCCCCAGAAGCTCATCTGCCCCCACGGCAGCACGTAGCCCATGAAGCCCGTCGCCATCAGCAGCAGGAAGATGACCACGCCGAGCAGCCAGACCATCTCACGCGGGGCCTTATACGATCCGTAGAAGAAGCCGCGGAAGATGTGCAGGTAGATCACGGCGAAGAAGAAGGCGGCGCCATTGGCGTGGGCATAGCGTATCAGCCAGCCCCAGTTGACGTCGCGCATGATGTGTTCGATCGAATCGAAGGCGACGCCGGCATTGGCCGCGTAATGCATCGCCAGGATCACCCCGGTGACGATCTGCAGCACCAGGCAGAACCCCGCGAGCACGCCGAAATTCCACATGTAATTGAGGTTGCGCGGCACCGGATAGCCGCCACCGACCGCATTGTAGACGAGGCGCGGCAGCGGCAGCTTCTCGTCCAGATAGCGCATCAGCGGCGCCTTGGGTTCGTAATGGCGTGCCCAGGGGAAGCTCATCGTTTCGTCTCTCGCCTCAGCCGACCAAGATCTTCGTGTCGCTGGTGAATTCGTATTGCGGCACCTCGAGGTTCTTCGGGGCCGGGCCCTTCCGGATGCGCGCCGCGGTATCGTAAGCCGATCCGTGGCACGGGCAGAAGTAGCCGCCGAATTCACCCCGTATCTCACCCTCGCCGGCGCCCAGCGGCACACAGCCCAGGTGGGTGCACACGCCCATGGTGATCAGCCAGTTCTCATGGCCTTCCTTGGTGCGTTCCTGCAGTGTCTGCGGATCGCGCAGCTCGGACAGCGGGACCGCGTCGGCCTCCGCGATTTCCTTCTGCGTGAGATTGCGCACGAACAGAGGCTGCTTGCGGAACATCGTCTTGATCGCCTGGCCCGGCTCGATCGCCGACAAGTCCACCTCGGTGGTGGATTCAGCCAGCACGTCCTTCGACGGCGCCATTTGCGAGATCAGCGGAACCAGCGTGGCAAGAGCGCCGACGCCCGCAGCGGAAACCGCGGCGATTTCGATGAAGTCGCGACGGCGAACGCCTTCTCCGTCGGTCGGCGCTGCGGGTTCCGCGGTGCCTGTTGTGGTTGCCATTGCCTTGCCTTGCCTGCCGATTCCGGCGGGCTGGTATCCTGCACGAAACCGAAGAAATTTGGACCGACCGCGCCTGTTTGTCCGAGGCCCCCGGAGGTGCGGCTTGGCGGGCTGATAGACGAGCAGACCCGCCATACCAACAGGCATTTTGGCGGTATTGTGACCCGCTAACGCGGCAGGCCGATCAGCGAGAGTTGCCGGCCATAGGAAGGCTCGCCGCGATGGACCGAGCGGCGGTAGGAGAAAAACCGCGCCGCGTCGGAGTAAGTGTCGAGGCCCAGGGGGTCGACCGTCGCCACGCCGGCGGCGGCCAGGCGCATCGCGGCATAGCCTTCCAGATCGAATTGCCAGTGGCCCGCGCGGCCGGGCGCGAAGAAGCGCTTGTCGGCCGCGGTGAAATTCTCGGCGAAACGGCCATCCACCTCATAGCTGCGCTGGGCGATCGCCGGGCCGATCGCGGCGGCGATCCGTCCCGCCCTCGCGCCCAGCCGCTCCATCGCCGTCACGGTCGCTTCCAGCACGCCGCCGTGCGCCCCGCGCCAGCCGGCATGGGCCGCGCCGATCACCCCGGCCGCGCGATCGGCCAGGAGCACCGGCGCGCAATCGGCGGTGACCACGCCCAGAAGCAGGCCGGGCCGATCGGTGACCATCGCATCCGCCCGGGGCCGTTCCTCGTATGGCCAGGGCCCGGCGGCATAGACCACGTGGGGGGAATGCACCTGATAGACCGTCGCCAGCGCCGCGCCCGGCAGCACCGCGGCCACCGCGCGGCGGCGGTTCTCCGCCACCGCTTCCATCGCGTCATCCGCCCCGTGCCCCACGTTGAGCCCGGCCACGACACCTTGCGACACGCCGCCCCGCCGCCCGAGGAAGCCGTGCGGAATACCCGCCAGGGCTTCGGAGCGGATAACCTCCACGGTGTCAGCCAAGGCTGCGGGTCACCTGCTCCGCGGTGTCGCGGCTCAGCTTCGGGGCGGCGGCGATGCGCTCCAGCTCCGCCCGCATCAGGGCCGCGCGGACCGGCTCGATCCGCCGCCAGCGCCCCAACGGCGCGACGAAGCGCGCCGCCGTTTGCGGATTGAGCGGATCGAGCGCCAGGATCAGGTCGGCGATCAGCCGGTACCCCTCGCCGCCTTCTGCATGGAAGCCCTGCGCCGTGCCGGTGAAAGCCATGTAGAGCGAACGGACGCGATTGGGGTTCTTCAGCGTGAAATCGGGATGGCCGGCCAGGGCCCGCACATGCTCCAGCACCTGGGGATGGAGCGACTGGGCCTGGATGGCGAACCATTTGTCCACCACCAGCGCATTGCCCTGATAGCGATTGTAGAAATCGAGCAGCTTGTGCGTGCGCTCGGGCGATCGCAGGCCGGCCAGCACCATCAGGGCGCCTTGCCGGTCGGTCATGTTGTCGGCCCCGTCGTATTGCGCGGCGGCCATGCGCGCGGCGAGATCGGGCGCGCTGGCGGCCAGATAGGCCAGGGCCTGGGTCTTCAGCTTGCGCGCGCCCCGCGCCCTGGCATCCCGGCTGTAACGCACCGCGCTGGCCTGCTGGTGCATCGCGATCAGTTCGGCCTCCAGCTCTCCGCCCAGCCAGGCCTTCAGGCCTTCGCGCTCCGCATGGATGGCCGCCGGATCGGCGATCAGCATCTGCTCCGCCAGATAGGCCTGGCCGGGCAGGATCATCAGCTCGCCGCGCATCAGGTCGTCGAGCGCTTCGTCGGCGAGCGCGGCGGCGAAGGCCGTGCGAATGGCTTCGCGGCCTGCCGCGCGGCCGGCCTCGTCCAGCGAGCCCGCCGCCGCGTCGCGCAAGTGGCCGACCATGAGGTCCTGCATCGCCTCGTAACGCGCGAACGGATCGTCATCGTGCGCGGCCAGGAACACCAGGTCCTCCAGCGGCACGTCGCGTTCGATCGCCACTGGGGCGGAGAAACCGCGGTTGATCGACAGCACCGGCATCCGCGCGAAGCCCGGGAAGCTCACGCTCGCCTGGGCCTGTTCCAGCGTGAACAGCTGCTCCCCGCTATGCTGCCCCGTCTCGCGATCGAACAGCGCCAGGCGCAGCGGGATCGGCATGGGCTTCTTGTCCGGCTGGCCGGGCGTGGGCGGGATTTCCTGCCGCAATTGCAGCGTCGCCGTATCGCCTTCGTGTTCCAGCTTCACGGTGATCCGGGGCGTGCCGGCTTGCGAATACCACAGGCGGAAGTGAGCCAGATCCAGCTCCGCCCCATCCTCGATCGCTTCCACGAAGGCGTCGCAAGTCGCCGCCTGCCCGTCATGGCGCGCGAAGTAGAGGTCGGTCCCCGCGCGGAACCGCTCCGGCCCCGCCAGGGTGCGCATCATGCGGATCACCTCCGCCCCCTTGTTGTACACGGTGGCGGTATAGAAATTGGATATCTCGCGATAGGAATCCGGCCGGATCGGATGCGCCAGCGGCCCCGAATCCTCGGGGAACTGCACCGAACGCAGCACGCGCACGTCCTCGATCCGCTTGACCGCCGCGCTGCCCATGGCCTGGCTGAACAGCTGGTCGCGCAGCACGGTGAAGCCTTCCTTGAGGCTGAGCTGGAACCAGTCGCGGCAGGTCACGCGGTTGCCCGACCAGTTATGGAAGTATTCGTGCCCGATCACGCCCTCGATGGCGTCGAAATCGCCGTCGGTCGCGGTTTCCGGATCGGCCAGCACATAGCGCGTGTTGAAGACGTTGAGGCCCTTGTTCTCCATCGCCCCCATGTTGAAATCGCTGACTGCGACCACGTTGAAGGTATCGAGATCGTATTCGCGGCCGAATGCCTCCTCGTCCCATTTCATCGCGTGCTTGAGCGAATCCATCGCGTGCTGGGTGAACCGCAGATCGCCTTCGCGCACCCAGATCGCCAGATCGACATTGTGCCCGTTCATCGTCGTGAAGCTGTCGCGGTTAGCCACCAGATCGCCGGCCACCAGCGCGAAGAGGTAGCTCGGCTTGGGCCAGGGATCGCGCCATTCCGCCCAGTGCGTGCCATTCGGGCCGTCGCCGCTGCCTTCCAGGTTGCCGTTGGAAAGCAGCACCGGGAACAGCGCCGTGGGCCCGCTCATCCGCACGCGATAGGTCGAAAGCACATCGGGCCGATCGGGAAAGAAGGTGATCCGGCGGAAACCTTCCGCCTCGCACTGGGTGCAGAGCATCCCGTTCGAGGCATAGAGCCCCATGAGCTGGGTATTGGCCGCGGGCGCCGTGTCGGTCGTGATCTCGATCTCGTGGGTTTCCCCGGTGAGCGGGACGATCAGGTCCTGCCCGTCCATGCTCCAGGAATTGATCGCCTGCCCATCCACCTTGACCTCTAGCGGGGTCAGCGCATCCCCGTTCAGGCGGATGGTGGAGCTGGCGGGCGCCTTGGCATTGCGCTGGACCGTGAGCGTGGAGCGCACGCGCGTCCGTTCCAGGCCCAGGTCGAAGTCCAGCGCCACCTCGGGCACGAGCCAGGGAAACGGCTGGTAATCCTCGCGCCGGATGAGCAGCGGCTCCCGGGGTTCGGGGGCGGCGTCGGCCATCGGGGGGTTGCCGTCGGGGGTGGAAGGGGTGCGGGCGATATCCATGGCTCTCGCTCTTAGGTCCTTTCGCTTGGCGATCCAACGCGTAGAACGCAGGCATGGCGCATCTGTTCATCTTCGGCCTCGGCCACTCGGCAAAGCGCATTGGCCGGGCGGTGGAGGCCCTGGGCTGGAGAGTGACCGCCACGGGCCGCGACGGGGATCTGGCGTTCGAGGACGAGGCGGGCGTCCGCGCCGCGCTGGGCAAGGCAAGCCATGTCCTGTCCTCGGTGCCGCCCGGCCCCGATAACGACCCGGTGCTGGCGCGCTATGGCGACGCCCTCTCGCAGGAATGGCTGGGCTATCTTTCCTCCACCGGCGTCTATGGCGATACCGGCGGCGCCTGGGTGGATGAAAGCGCGGCCACAGGCGGCGGCCGCCGCAGTGCGCGGGCCGAAGCGGACGGGGCATGGCTGGCGCGCGGGGCGCGGGTGTTCCGCCTGCCCGGCATATACGGCCCCGGCCGCAGCGCCTTCGAGCGTCTGGCGCAGGGCCGCGCGCATCGTATCGTGCTGCCCGGCCAGGTCTTCAGCCGGGTGCATGTGGACGACATCGCCTCGGGCGTGATCGCCGGTTTCGATGGCGATCCCGGCGCTTACAATCTGGCCGACGATCTGCCGGCAAGCCAGAACGCCGTGATCGAGGAAGCCTGCCGCCTGATCGGCCGTGCCCCGCCCCCGCTGCAAACGCTCGAAGAGGCCGGGCTCTCGCCCCAGGCACGCGCTTTCTACGGCGAGAACCGGCGCGTGGCGAACGGCAAGGCCCGGCGCGTGCTAGGCTGGCGCCCGCGCCATGCCGATTTCCGGGACGGGCTCAGGGCCTGCCTGCGAGCGGCTCGCTCTTGCCCCTCAGCGCGATGACCATGCCGATCAGCGCCAGCGCGCCGCCGGCAAGCGCCAGGACTGACCAGCGATAGCCTTCGAACAGGGTGGAAAGGCCCATGGCGACAATCGGCACCAAGACGCCGTTATAAGCCGCGCGGCCCGGGCCAAGCTCGCGAATGAGGCCGAAATAGAGCGGGAATGTCACCACAGATCCGAAAATGGCGAGATAGGCGACGCCCCCCCAGTAACGCGCGCTGTCCGGAAAGACCGGTGGCCCGGCCGTCACCCAGGCGAACGCCGCATCCAGCAGCGTGCCCCACAGCATCGCCCAGGCCAGCAGGATCACCAGCGAATCGCGCTGCGCCGCTGCCGAGGCTTGCAGGACATTGGCGACAGAGGCCGCGAGCAGGCCGATCGCGGTCAATGCCACGCCCAGGCCGACCAGGCCCGTGGGCGGGGCCTCGCGCGCCTCGTGCACCAGCAGCAGCGCGATGCCGACAAGGCCGATCAGCGAGCCGACGAGAAATCGCGCCGTAACCTTCTGACCGAGGAAGAGGCGCGCCAGCAGGGCGTTGGGCAGCATCAGCAGGGCGTAGAGCACCGCCACGATGCCCGAGGTCAGGTGAATCTCCGCCTGATAGACCAGATTGTAATTGAGGAAGAACTGCGTGAACCCGACAGCGAGGGCCAATATGTGCCCCGCGCCGGTCAGGCTGAAGCCCCGCCTGCCGAACGCGGCCAGGGCGAACAGTCCCGCGCTGGCGATGGCGAAGCGGTAGGCCACCGACCAGGCCGGCGGCGCGGCGGCGAGCTGGTCCTTGATCGCGAACCAGGTGGAACCCCAGATCAGCGCCACCAACAGGAACGGCAGGGCCACGCGCGGGCGCAGCAGCAAGTGCGGCGGGTTGATCCCGATGACGGGGCCGCTCACAGCGCGGCAAGTGCCCGGGCAAGCGCCCGCGCATCATCTGGTCGGGTATCCCATGCGGTAACGAAGCGGGCCGCGTCAGGCCCCCAGTCGTAGAATCCGAAGCCTCGTGCTCTCAGCGCCTGGCGCTCGGCGGCGGTGCAGCGCAGGAACACCTCGTTCGCTTCCACCGGATGCAGCAGGCGATCGGCCGCAGCGCCGGCGATCTCGGCAGCGGCGGCATTAGCCGCGCGCGCATTGGCCAGCCATAGATCGCCTTCGAGCAGCGCCAGCACTTGCGCCGCGAGATAGCGCCCCTTCGATTGCAGATGCCCGGCGCGCTTGCGGCGATGGCGTGCGAGATCGGCCAGGGCCGGATCGAAGAACACCACGGCCTCCGCATTCATCGCCCCGTTCTTGACGCAGCCGAAGCTGAGCGCATCGACCGCGCCGCAAGCCTCCGCCGGCGTGCACTGGAGAAAGGCCACGGCATTGCCGAAGCGCGCGCCGTCCATGTGGATCGCCAGGCCGCGCTCACACGCCAGCCCGGCGATGGCCGCCAGCTCGGCCGGGCGATAGCAGCGGCCATATTCGCTCGCCTGAGTCAGCGACAGGGCGTGGACCTGGACCTGATGGACATCATTGCGAATGGAATCGAGCACCGGACGGATCGTTCCCGACGACAGCTTGGCCCCCTCGCCCGGCGCCAGAACCAGCTTGGCGCCATGGAGATAGAAGCCGGGCGCCCCGCCTTCGTCCGTTTCGATATGCGCTTCGCGGTGGCACAGCAGTGCCCCGTGCGGCGGCACCAGGGTGGCGAGCGCGAGGCAGTTGGCGGCCGTGCCGGTGGCGACCCACAGGGCGCAGGCCTCCCGCCCGAAGAGATCGGAGAAAGCAGCGTCCAGCCGCCGGCTCAGCGCATCGGTGTCATACGGCGTATCGGCGCAATCGGCGCGATGCAGCGCTTCCCAGACTTGCGGATGGACGGACGCCGCGTTGTCGGACAGGAACTGCATGTCTTGCGCCATACTTGCTGAGAGAGTCGACGCAAGGAGGAGACCGCGCGAATGCCCCAGCCGATTACGATCACCCGCACCGACGCAACCACGCATGGCGCCTACCGCATCACCCTCGAAGGAGTGGGCCACCCGGCCGAATTGACCTGGCACGCGCTTGGCCCGCTGAGAGTGGCCGATCATACGTTCGTCCCACCGGAGATGCGCGGCCGGGGCGTGGCGCAGCTCTTGGTCGAGGCGCTGATCGCCGATGCGCGCGAACAAGGCTTCCGGATCGTGCCGCAGTGCAGCTACGTCGCCGCGCAGTTCCGCCGCCATCCGGAATGGGCGGACTTGCTGGCGGAACCCGAAAGCTGACGTCAGCCCGGCAGGCGCGAGAAATCGACCGCCGCGATACTGTCGAGCACCGCCGCGCGGATGGCCCGTGCGCTTTCGAGCGGCACGCCGTGCATTTCGAGCTTCCCGCCGGCGACCCCGAACCTCACGTCCGCATAACCGCGCCGCCGCGCCAGCGGGCTTTGCGCGATCTCGACCGATTGCAGCTTGACGCGCGAGGCGATGGCAAGGTGCGGCGCAAGCCAGCCTTCGCGCACGAACAACTGGCGCGCGTCGATCGCGTGGCAACGATGGCGCCACAGGTGCCACTCGCGCACGCCAAGAAGCCCGCCGAGTGCAGCCAGACCGCCCGCGGCGAGCAGCGGCCAGCTAGCGGGCAAACCCTCGATGCGAGCGCCGAACACGACGCCCAGGCCGGCCACCGCCCCGGCGATTAGAACGAGAGGAAGCACCGTGAGCGCGATGCTGTCATTGCGCTGCCGGCGGCTGGCCGGATGCCAGTCGGTCGCTTCGCCGGGCAACGCGAACCCGGTCGTGTTCACCACCGGCGCGATCTCCTCCATGGTCCCGAAGGGCACCACGACATGGCTTTCCGACTTCGCGTCCTGCGCCAGGCTGACAACGCTCAACCCGTGCCAGCCGAACCGGCGGCGGACGATGCCGGTGGTAAGCGTTAGCGCCTGCACCCGGTGCAGTGGCATGACCACGTCGGTCCGCGTCAGGAGCCCGCGCCGGCGGCGCAGGCCCTTCGGCGTTTCCTCCAGCCGAAAGCCATAATCGCGCAACACCGTACGGCCCAGCCCCGTGGCAAGACCAAGCAGACCAAGCACCGAAAGCGCCAGCGCCGCGCCGATCGCCTGGGTGGCAAGGCCGAACTCGCTCAGCCGATGGCCCGGCCCGGCGAGCAAGCCAAGCCAAGCCTCAAAATCCCAGATATCGAACGGCAGCAGGAAATCGAACTGCTGCAACACACCGCCCAGCACCGCGAAAACCACCAGCGAAAACTCGAACAGGCCGAAAGTCATCAGCCGCCGCGGGTTCATCGCGAACAGCGTGCGCGCCTGTTCCTCGGCGGGGGGCGCGGCTTCGCTTGCGAGGGCGGCGACCAGGCCGCCCTTTTGCGCCCGCACGGCCTCGCGCAGCGCTTCCGCCTCGGCCGCATCGACATAGCGGATGGCGATCTCATCCCTGCCGCCAGCGCCGGTCTCGAACTTGACCTCGACCATGCCGAACAGCCGCGGCACGAACGCCTGCTCAAGGCTGACGTCCTGGATCCGTTCGTAAGGCACCGAACGCGCGGTGCGGTTGAACAAGCCGCGCTCGACGCGGACGTCGCTCTCTCCTAGCCGGTAGCGAAAACGGCGCCAGGCCAGCCAACGGAAAAAGAAGATCAAGCAGAAGGCCGGGACCAGCACCGCCAGGAAAAGACCCCAGTCCCAGTTCCTTGAAGTGAACAATGCCGCCGCCACCGGCAGCAGAGCGCCGCGCAAGCTGGTGACCGCGCCGACGAGAAAGCTCAGCGGACTGGTCCGCCGCCAGCCCTCGGCCGGAAGCGCCGGCTCAGCGCTCACATCGTGTCGCGCTTCACGTGCGCGCGGATCGCCTCGCGCATCGCCAGCGCATCGTCATGGCCGAGGCCGGGCAGCGAAACCGAGGCGTTGTGGTTGCCCGCGGTATGCAGCACCAGCGTGGCGAGGCCATAGCCGCGCTCTATCGGCCCCTGGTGAACGTCGATGTGCTGCACGCGGCCGAACGGCACCACCGTGTCGGAGCGGAACAGCAAGCCGCGCACGACACGCAGCCGATCTTCGCCCATTCGATAACCGCGCGCGTGATAGCGCCTCAGGGGCACGCGCATCACCGCATAAAGCGCGAGGAGCAGGACCGGGGCGAGGAACGATCCGTGCGGCAGCAGGCCCGCGATCTCCAGCACCAGGGCGCCGATCACGAAAGGCAGCGCGAAAACCGCCGTGGCCAGCCGCACGGCCTTGACGTAGTTGGGATGCAGCGAAGTAAGGCTGTCCTCGTCCATGGTGCCCTGCATGGACAATACACCCGCGCAACGCAAGCGCGCAGAAATGGTGCTGCTGGAGAGGATTGAACTCTCGACCTCACCCTTACCAAGGGTGTGCTCTACCACTGAGCTACAGCAGCGCCGGAAGCAGGCGCGCGCTATTGGCATGCGGGGCCGTGGTGTCAAGCGATGCTTGAGCCGCCCGCGCATTGGCGGCAAAGGCGTTGCCGATGAGTGAGCGGAAGGACGAGCGCTCTCGCGAGGAGCGGCTGGCGGCCAAGCTGCGGGAGAACCTGCGCCGGCGCAAGGCGCAAGCGCGCGCGTTGGAACAGCCGGAGCGCACCCTTTCCAAAAAGCCGGAGGGCCGCTAACGCGCGGGCCTCCCGAAGGCGCCAGGAGCGACCGCTTGCCTACCCTGATCCTTGTCCGCCACGGCCAGAGCCGGTGGAACCTGGAAAACCGCTTCACCGGCTGGTGGGACGTCGATCTCACCGAGCAGGGCGTGGCCGAGGCGCGCGCGGCCGGCGAGCTGCTGGAGAAGACCGGACTGTTGCCCACCTGCGCCTTCACTTCGCTGCAAACCCGGGCGATCAAGACGCTGCATCTGGCACTGGAAGCCTGCGGGCGCCTGTGGATTCCCGAGGTCAAGCACTGGCGGCTGAACGAGCGGCATTATGGTGGCCTGACGGGGCTTAACAAGGCGGAGACGGCCGAGAAGCACGGCGAGGAGCAAGTCCGCATCTGGCGCCGCAGCTTCGATATTCCGCCCCCGGAGATGGAGGCGGGTAGCCCCTACGCTTTGTCCGCCGATCCGCGCTATGCCGGCATTCCGGTTCCGGCTACCGAAAGCCTCAAGCTGACTATCGAGCGTGTGCTGCCTTATTGGGAAAGCGCCATTCTGCCCGCTCTCGCTCAGGGTGAAACCGTGCTCGTCAGCGCCCACGGCAATTCGCTCCGCGCGCTGGTGAAGCACCTTTCCGGCATTTCCGATGCGGAGATCGCGGCGCTGGAGATTCCCACCGGCCAGCCGATCGTCTACGATTTCGACGCCGCGCTGCAGGCGGGCGAACGGCATTACCTGAAGGATCGCTGACATGGGGGAAGCGGCAAGGCCGGAAGTCGCCATCGTCATGGGCAGCCAGTCCGACTGGCCGACCATGCGCCGCGCGGCCGAAGCGCTCGACAAGCTGGGCGTGCCTTACGAAGCGCGGATCGTCTCCGCCCATCGCACGCCCGACCGCCTCATCGCCTTCGCCAAGGGCGCGGCGGATGAGGGATTCAAGGTGATCGTGGCCGGCGCCGGCGGGGCGGCACATCTGCCGGGCATGGTCGCCTCGATGACTCACTTGCCGGTCCTGGGCGTGCCGGTGGAATCCAAGGCGCTGAAAGGGCACGACAGCCTGCTTTCGATCGTGCAGATGCCCGCCGGGGTCCCGGTGGGTACCCTGGCGATCGGCGAGGCGGGCGCCACCAATGCCGGCCTGCTCGCCGCCGCGATCCTTGCCGTGACCGACGCCGCGCTGGCGGAGCGGCTGAAGGCCTTCCGCGCCGAGCAGACGGCCGCCGTCGCCGAGAGCCCGCGCGACGCATGATCCTTCCCGGCTCGACCATCGGTATCCTCGGCGGCGGCCAGCTCGGCCGGATGCTGGCCATGGCCGCGGCGCAGCTCGGCTATCGCTGCCATGTCTATGCGCCGGAGAAGCACAGCGTGGCCGGCGAGGTGAGCGCGAATTTCACTTGCGCCGACTGGCACGACCGCACGGCGCTGGCCGAATTCGCGCGGGATTGCCAGGTGGTGACCTACGAGTTTGAGAACGTGCCCGTCGCCCCGCTGGCGGTGGTTCCGCCGGACCGGCTGGCCCCCGGCACCCGTGCGCTGGAGGTGGCGCAGGACCGGCTGCGCGAAAAGCGCTTCGTGGAGGAACTGGGGGGCCGCGCGGCGCCCTATGCCCCGGTCGATGCGGATGACGAGGTGCAGGCCGCCATCGAGCGGGTGGGTGCGCCCGGCATCCTCAAGACGCGGCGCGAAGGCTATGACGGCAAGGGCCAATGGCGCATCGCCTCGGCGCATGAGGCCGGGGCCTTGCGCGTGCCCCAGGCCGGGCTGGTCTACGAAGGCCTGGTCCGCTTCGAGGCGGAGTTCTCGGTGATCCTGGTGCGGGCGCGCGATGGCGAGGTGCGCTTCTGGGATTCGCCGGCGAACGTCCACGAAAGCGGCATCCTCGCCCGCTCATCGCTGCCGGCGCCGGCCGTGGTGGCCGAACAGGTGCCGGAAGCGCGGCGGCTGGCGCAAGCGGTGGCCGAGGCGCTGGGCTATGTCGGCGTGCTGACGCTGGAATTCTTCGCCACGCAGGAAGGGCCGGTGTTCAACGAGATGGCGCCCCGCGTGCACAATTCGGGACACTGGACGATCGAAGGCGCCGTCACCAGCCAGTTCGAGAATCACATCCGGGCGATCTGCGGCCTGCCCTTGGGCCACTGCGCCACGCGCAGCACCCCGGTGGAGATGACCAATCTGATCGGAACCGGCGCCGCCGAAGCGATCGGCGCCCTGGCCGATCCCGGCGCGCATCTCCATTTTTACGGCAAGGCCGAGGCGCGCAAGGGCCGCAAGATGGGCCATGTGACGAAGGTACACTGATGGGGCGCGAGATCGTTTTCGTAGTGGCGCGGGCGCTTGACGGGACGATCGCCGAGGCGGGCGATGTGCCGTGGAAGATCCGCGAGGACCTGCAGCGCTTCAAGCGGCTGACCATGGGCAAGCCGATGATCATGGGCCGCAAGACCTTCGACAGCCTGCCCGGCCTGCTGCCCGGCCGCCGGCACATCGTGCTCACCCGCCAGCGCGGCTGGAACGCGCCGGGCGTGGAAGTGGCCAATACGGCGGAGGAAGCGCTGGCGATGGCCGGCACCGACAATCCGGGGGGCGATATCGCGGTGATCGGCGGGGGGGACATCTTCGCCTTGTTCCTGCCGCTCGCCACGCGGCTCGAAATCACCGAGATCCAGGAGCACACGCAAGGCGACGTGTTCATGGCCGCGCCGGGCGACGACTGGCGCGAGATCGCGCGGGAAGAGCATCCGGCGCGGGACGGCGACCCCGCCTATGCTTTCGTGACCTTTGAAAGGGCCGCCTCCGGCGCGCCGGAGCGCGTGGATTGACACGGTTCGGCCACCGCGATCCGGTGCCCGAAAGCCTGCGCGGCGCGATCCTGGCCCTGGGCAATTTCGACGGGTTCCACCTCGGCCACCAGCGGGTGGTCGCCGAAGCGGTGCAATGGGCCCGCGCCGAAGGGCGGCCGGCCATCGTCGCCACGTTCGACCCGCACCCGGTGCGCCACTTCGCGCCGCATGTGCCGCCGTTTCGCCTGACCACGCTCGATCAGCGCGAGGAGCTGTTTGCGGCCGCCGGGGCCGATGCCATGCTGGTGTTCGAGTTCGATACCGAGCTGGCGGCAACCTCCGCCGGGGATTTCGTGGGCGACCTGCTGGCGCGGCACCTCGGCGCGGCGGGAGTGGTGACGGGGGAGGACTTCACCTTCGGCAGGGACCGGGGGGGCGATTTCGCGCTACTGGCCTCGCAAGGGGCACAGCACGGCATCGCCGCCCGCGCGGTGGGGCCGGTGAGCCTGGACGCGCTGCCGGTCTCCTCCAGCCGCATCCGCGATGCGCTGAAGGCGGGCGATTGCGAGACCGCCAGTCGCCTGATGACCCGCCCCTTCGCGGTGCGCGGCGTGGTCCAGCACGGCGACAAGCGCGGACGCGAGATCGGCTACCCCACGGCGAACCTGGAGCTCGGGTCCTACCTGCGTCCGCGCTACGGCATCTATGCGGTGACCGGCCGCGTGCTGGACACCGGCGAGATGCTCAAGGGCGCCGCCAGCCTCGGCATCCGTCCGCAATTCGAACCGGCGCGTGAATGGCTCGAGCCCTATTTCTTTGCCTTCTCCGGCGATCTCTACGGGCGCGAGATGGAAGTCGCCCTGCACCACTTCCTGCGGCCGGAAGCCAGGTTCGATTCCCTCGCCGCGCTGACCGCGCAAATGGCCGAAGACTGCAAGCGGGCGGCAGAGCTTCTTGCATAGCGCACGCGCGGCCCGCGAAAGCGCCTCGCCTCATCGCTGAAGCCTGCCCGGCCGCCTCCACGCGCGCCGAACCTTGTCACAGTGCCGCGCGCCCGCTAGTGCGCCGCTCTTCCAGGACGCGGAGCGGTGGCCGAGTGGTCGAAGGCGCACGCCTGGAAAGTGTGTATACGGCAAAACCGTATCGAGGGTTCGAATCCCTCCCGCTCCGCCAGGACCCCCTCCATAGGGGTCCACAGAAGTCCACCCGGATTGACGTTTTTCCTCTGAAATCTGACGTTTAGCGGATCAGGTCGGCCACAGTCGTCCGCACGCCTCCACTCATGGCGTGGTTCTGATTCGTGGTCCCGGCACCGGAAAAACGTGGTCTCGGAGATGACAATGTTGAGCGACGCAAAAATCCGCGCAGCCAAGGCGCGCGACAAGGCATACAAGCTGACTGATAGCCATCGGCTCTACCTTCTGGTGAAGCCCAACGGCTCGAAGCTCTGGAAATGGAACTACGCCTACGACGGTAAGCAAAAGACGATGGCCTTCGGCATCTACCCGATGGTCAGCCTTGTGAACGCTCGTGCCAAGCGTGATGATGCCCGTGCCTTGCTCGATGAGGGGAAAGACCCGTCCGTGGTCAAGAAGCTGCGGATCGAAGCCAATCTCGAAGCAGGTCGTAATACCTTCGAGCGCGTGGCGCGCGAGTGGCATGAGAACGCAAAAGCACAATGGGCAGCAATCCATGCCGACGATGTTCTGCGTAGCCTGGAACGGGACGTGTTTCCGCTGATCGGCGATCTGCCGATCTCGGAATTGACCGCTCCCAAAATCCTTGAGGCGCTGAAAAGCATTGAGGACCGGGGCGCGATTGAAACCGCCAAGCGGGTTCGGCAGCGTATCTCCGCCGTGTTCGTTCATGCCATCGCCAAGGGCATTGCCGAAAAAGACCCCGCCGAGAAGCTGGGCGCGGTATTGAAACCGCTCCGCAAAGGACGCCAACCGGCCATCACCGATCTTGGACGTTTGCGGCAGATGATAAACGATGCCGAAGAGGATTATGCTCGCCCAATCACCCGTCTTGCACTTCGGTTGCTGGCGTTGACGGCGGTGCGGCCTAACGAAATCCGGGGTGCGCGTTGGGAGGAGTTCGAGAACCTGAATGACGCAGAGCCGCTATGGCGTATCCCGGCCGCCCGGATGAAAGGCGACGTTGAGCGCAAGAACGAGATCGGCGGCGATCATCTTGTTCCTCTGGCTCGCCAAAGCGTCGAAGTGCTGCGCGCGCTATGGCCTTTAACCGGCAGCGGCGCCTTGCTGTTCCCCAGCAATCGCCACGGTCATCGGCCTATGAGCGAGAACGCGATCGGCTATCTGCTCAACCGGGCGGGCTATCATGGGCATCACGTTCCGCATGGATTTCGTGCGGCGTTCTCGACGATTATGAACGAGTGGGCGGAGCGGAACGGCAAGAAGCATGACCGGCAAATCATCGACCTGATGCTGGCGCATGTTCCCAAGGAAAAGGTCGAAGGAGCATACAACCGGGCTGCCTATCTGGAACGGCGTCGCGAACTGGCCGTGATTTGGGCAGACAAGCTGATAGCAACCCTGCCGCCGCCAACCGTCCTTGTTCACCGGCCGGCAAAGAAAACCGGCGAGTTTTCGCGGCGGCGAGTTCCTGCTGAACTGCCAGATGATTTTCGCTTTCCGCAGGTTACGTTGGCAGGATGAAATTGCCGAAGCCCGTCAAATGTGAAGAAAATCTGACAGGTTCTCGGTGATGCTGCTCACACTGTTCGTGCTGCCGACGCAACGCTCGCTGTGGCCGCCGCGAGACGACGGTGCCGGAAACCGGAGAGAAGGAGCTGCTAGCAAGGAACGATGCGGTCCAGCTGGGCTGACCGGCTGGATCGTCACCTTGCGGCAGGACGGAACGGCAGATGGGTAAAACGACGCCATCCAGGAGGGCGGCAACCACATCCTATGACTGATTGAGCCAGAAGACTTTAATTGCTGCGCATAGCGGACACGAAAGTGCTGGCGCCGGCGTTCGCAAGCAAGTTGCTCGACCCCGCATCTAGAACCAGAAGCGAACACCGGTCACGAAACTGGTCGCGTGAACATCTTCGCCTGCAAGGCGGGCAAGCCGTGCGGTGCCCCCAGTCTTTTGAAGATAGGAAATACCGACATAGGGCGCGAACTGGCGACTGATCTCGTAACGCAGCCTGCCGCCCAGCTCGAAGTTGACCAATCCCGAACCGATGTCGTTTTCCGGCACATTCTGCGCCGAGAAATTCAGTTCTACACTCGGTTGAAAGACGAGACGTTGTGTAATGCGCTGATCGTAATAGCCTTCGACCCGGCCGAGCAGATCGCCCTTTGTGGAGAGGAATAATGCGCCTTCCACCTCGAAGTATCCGGGAGCCAGCCCCTCGAAGCCGATGGTCGCATATGTGCGATCGGGACCGCGTCCAAAGTCCTGCCGGACACCGCCCTGAAGATTGAAATAAGGATCGATGGCATGGCTATAGAGCGCCTGGACCTCGGCCGTGTCGATGCCGCGCCCAAATTCGCCTTCGCCTTCGCTTTTGATCCACAGGCGATTGATGTCACCGCCATACCAGCCTTCGCCTTCCCAGCGGTATCCGTCGTGCCCCTTGTTGGCCTGGTATTCGAAGATGTTGAGCAGCAATTGGCTGAAGGTCGGCTCCTTCATCATGGCGGAACGGGCCTGCGCCATCTCCGCTGCCGGAAAATCGCGATCGGCATAATGGTCAGTCGGGGCCGGCGGCGGCGGTGTATTGCCGACCGGCAACGCGGTTCCGACCATCTGCATGCCGGATGCGCCGCTCATGTTATGCCCGGAATGGTCCATGCCTTCCATGTCAGACATGTCCTCCATGGTTCGCGTATCTGCGCTCTGGGGCGCCGGTGACGCGGCAGTATCATGACTGAAATGATCCATGCCCGGCATGTCGTCCCGTGCCGGCACTGGCTGGTCAGCTTGTGGCGCGTCCTGTTTGGGCTTCTCAGGCTGTGACGATTGCGCGCCCGGCGTCTGCATGCCGTGCATCGAATGATCCTGCGCGATGGCGGGCGTGGTCGCCATGAATGCCGTCATGCTGACGATCATCGGGAGATGCCGGATCATTGCACGCCTCCCCGCGGGCGGACGCTTACGATACGCATCATACCCGCGTGCATGTGGTAGAGCAGGTGACAGTGGAAGGCCCAATCGCCGACCGCATTGGCGGTGAAATCCCAACTCACCTTGCCGCCGGGCTGGACAATGACCGTATGTTTCCTGGGCGAGTGATCGCCATGGCCGGTGACCAACTCGAAAAAGTGGCCGTGAATGTGGATCGGATGACCCATCATCGTGTCGTTGATGAGATTGACGCGCACCCGCTCGCCCTCGGTAAAGGGGATCGGCTCATGCACATCGGACATCTTCTTTCCGTCGAACGACCACATGAAGCGCTCCATGTTGCCGGTGAGATGGATGTCGATGCTGCGGCTGGGTGCCCGGACGTCGGGGTTTCTCTCCAGCGCCATGAGATCGCGATAGACCAGCACCTTGTGGCCGACATCTTCCAGCCCCTGGCCCGGCTCACCTGTGCGATCGACAGGCATCGGGGATATGGTCTGAACGCCGGGGTTGCGATCGACTTGTGGCGCGGCCGAGAAGTCGCGCATATTCATTGCGCCCATCTCATGCCCGCCAGCGCCATGGTCCATGCCCGCCATGCCGCCGGCCATGCCAGAATGGTCCATTCCGGCCATGGACGAGTGATCCATCCCCGACATCGCACCGTGATCCATGGCGGAGGGCGCGGCGGCGATAACCGCAGCACTGAGGCGTCCCGAAGCGTTCTGCTCGGCGCTCGGGTCAACGCCACGCGCGCCGCCGCCAGTCATGTCCATGCTTTCCATGCCAGGCATGGAGGACATATCCATGCCCATATCCTTCATGGTTGCCACCGGCCGGGGGCGCAGCGGCGGCACTTCGGCGGTCATGCCAACGCGCGGAGCCAGCGTGGCGCGCGCCATGCCCGAGCGGTCGATCGCCTCGCCCACGATCGTAAACGCCTTGTCTTCGGCCGGCGTGACGATGACATCGTAGGTTTCGGCAACCCCAATCTGGAACTCGTCGACCTCCACGGGCATGACATTCTGCCCATCGGCCTGCACGATGGAGAGCTTCAGGCCGGGAATGCGGCAGTTAAAGGTGGTCATCGCCGAAGCGTTGATGAAACGCAGACGAACCCGCTCGCCCGGCGTGAACAGCGCGGTCCAGTTGTCGAAGGGGCCATGGCCGTTGACGAGATAGGTATAGGTCGATCCAGTCACATCAGAGATGTCGGTGGGGTCCATCCGCATCTGGCCCCAATCGAGGCGTTCATTGAGCGCCTGATCGCGTCCCGAAAACAGCCCCGCCAGGGTCTGCCGCTGAAAGTTGAAATGGCCGGGGTCGACCTTGAGACGACGAAAAATCGCTTCGGGGCTGAGCGGGCTATGATCGGCCAGCACGATCACATGCTCGCGGTTATAGGCAATCGGATCGGTCCCGGCCGGGTCGATGATGATGGGCCCGTAATGCCCTTCCTGTTCCTGAAGACCCGAATGGCTGTGATACCAATAGGTGCCGCTCTGCATGACAGGGAAGTCATAGAGATAGTTCGATCCCGGCTTGATGCCGGGGAATGAAACGCCCGGCACGCCGTCGTCCTTCGCTGGCACGAGCAATCCGTGCCAGTGGATTGAGCTGTCCTGTTCGAGCTGGTTGACGACGTTGAGCCGAACCCGCTGCCCTTCGCGGAGACGCAGCAGTGGCGCTGGCACCGTTCCGTTGATCCCGATGGCGCGGAACGGGCGACCATCGATCGTCATCGACTGACGAGCTATAGTGAGCGTGATGTCTTCGCCGGAGAGCGTGGGAAGCGTTGGGCGCAGCCCCTCGGAGGCAGTCTGTGCCCAAGCAGGAAACCATTGCGCCAGTGCCAGGCTGCCGCTGGCGACTGCGGCGCCACGCATGAACTGACGGCGGTCCAGAATTGTATTCATTGATGGCGGCTCTACTTAAATTCGAGGGGGTTATTTCGAATACGCAGCGAGACCGCCGCCCCCTCAGATTTCTTTCAAAATTTCCGCGAGGCGCGTCCTGGCGCGGTAAAGCCGGGTCTCGATGGCCTTTTGACTGATGCCCAGGATTTCGGCCGTCTCCGCTTCCGATCGCTCTTCTATCGTCCGCAGGATCAAGACCTCCTTGAGCGTGGCCGGCAACGTAGCAATCGCTTCCATTGTGCGCGCAAGTTCTGCTTTCGCACCGATTGCGTGATCGGGCCACGGCGTTTCATCCGCGACATCGTGCGCTTCCCCGATCGGCAGCGCGAAAGCAAACATCCTTCTAACGGCGCGACGCCGGTGCCAGTCACGGCATTTGTTTATCACAATGCGCGAAAGCCAGGCACGGAAGGAGCGCGCGGTGTCGTAACGGCGCAATGCTGCAAAGGCGGCAACGAAGCTCGCTTGAGCGAGATCTACAGCCTCGTCCGCGTCCCGCACATGACTATATGCGAGGCGATAAACCCAGGACTGATGCCGTCGCACCAACTCGGCAAACGCTGCTTGCCGGCCCGCCAACGCCAGAGCTGCAAGCTCCCCGTCCGAGCAGCCGGGGAATGCAAGGGTCACTGCTTCTTTGCCGTGAGCGCTTTCACGACTGCGGCGTCGAACCTCGACGTCTGATCGGGCCTGAGAACGGCGCGCATCGCAAAGATGTGCTGCAACGTCTCTTTCTGCAATTCGCCCATAGACTGGTGCGAACGATCGACGGCGGCGGCGACCTTCGGGCCATAGCCATGCTCGGCCTCGATCGCCTCGGCCAACCGCGCATTATCCGCGCGCAACTGGGACTCCAGCGCCTGTCGGCGAATGGCATAGTTATTCTCAATGACGTCGAGACGGGCGCGTTGCGCGTCATCGAGCTTCAGATCGCGATGCAACAGCTCATGGAGTTCCGTCTCAACGGGACGGTCAGGCACCACGAAAACACGGCCGATCACCACCCCCGCGATTGCCACAGCGAAAGTCAGCAGGACCAGCAGAACGAGGCGGCGGCGGTTGTGCATCATTGCGCTCCGAGCAAGGTCGAAGGCGCGAGCGCCTGATTGGCATCGAACGGCGAGATCGGAGTGGCATCAGCCGGTGATGCAGGAACGGCAGCGCCGGCAATCCCGACGACCAACGCCATTACCGAAGCAAGGCCAAAAGCCGTCGCGCCGAGACTTGGCGCCGTTTGGATACCGGCGATCTCCGCCATCACCCTCGCGTCGAGACCATCAAGCCGGGAATCGAGCGGCGCATCGCGCAATCGGGCGAGCAATGTTTCGACGTCAGTCACTTTCATTCTCCGTCTTCATCTCAAGACTACGCAGCGCCATGGAATAGCCCTCATCCACTGACGTGTGAAAATTTTTGAGGGGGCAGCTCTTCGACTGCGTATCCCATCATACCTACCGTAAAGGAGTCCGTTTCATGCCTTCTCTTCGTGGTCTTTCCATCGCCGCGATCGCCGCGGGCGCGCTGTTCGCCTCGCCAGCGCTCGCTCACCCCAAGCTCGTGTCTACAACGCCTGCGGCCGACGCCAGCGTCGAAACTCCCTCCCGGATCACGCTGACCTTTAGCGAGCAGTTGATGCCGAGGTTGTCTGGCGTCGAGGTCATCATGACCGGAATGCCGGGTATGCCCAATCACCGCATGGCGGTCACCGGGTTTCAGACATCAACCGGCGCGGACGGGAAAACGCTGATCGTCGCACTCCCGCGGCCGCTTACGACGGGCAGCTATCAGGTTACCTGGCACGCGGTGTCGGCCGACACACACCGCATCGAAGGCAATTTCGCTTTTGCGGTGAAGTGAAGCCGTGACGGACATTGCGATCATCGCGATCCGCTGGGCGCTCTACATCGATCTGGGCCTGCTTTTCGGGCTGCCCTTGTTTGCCCTCTACACCTTAGGGGGAGACCGGATTGAGCGTGGATATCTGCCCATCGCCGCGATGATCGCTATCCTTGCGCTGATCGGCGCGGTCCTGTCCGTTGTCGGTTTTGCGATTCAGGCTGCTTCGATGGCGGGTCTGCCGCTCCTGCACCCTGACTTTGCGCTATTGCGCGATCTTCTTGGAGGGACGGCGCTCGGCACGGCCTTGCAGGTCCGGCTCGCTGCGTTGCTGGTCCTGCTGCTGTGTGCAGCACTATATGACCGGGCACCAAGGGCGGTCACGATCACGGCCGGAGTGGCCGGCGCGCTGGCGTTGGGCACTCTGGCATGGTCGGGCCATGGAGCAGCGGGCGAGGGAAACGCTGGCTGGGTGCAGCTTGCCGCCGACCTTGTGCATTTGTTGGCTGCTGGAGCCTGGTTAAGTGCGATCGCCGCGTTTTTCACGCTTGTCGCCGGCAAGGCCGTGACGGCGGATATACAGCGCGTGCGGATCGCGGCCCTATGCCTGCGCGGCTTCGCGATCACCGGCACGGTGCTCGTCGGCTTGCTCCTCGTAACGGGAATTGGCAACGGCATCTTCCTGATCGGGCCTGCTCATATCGCCTCGCTTTGGCAGTCGACCTATGGTCTGCTTCTCCTTCTAAAACTGGCGTTGTTCGCGGCGATGCTCGGGCTTGCCGCGCTGAATCGGTATCGTCTGACGCCGGCCCTCAGCCTCGCGATCGAACAGCGCGATACCAGGCTCGCGCTCCAGGTTCTTCGTCGAAGTCTGCTGATTGAGGGAGGCCTCGCAGTGATCATCTTCGGTCTCGTGGCATGGCTGGGCACGCTGGCGCCGCCGATATCGAGCTGAGGAGATTAGCTATTGACCCTGACATGATGTCAACCCTTACATCGGGAGGCGTCGAAAGGAATTAAGCGATGGACAAGGCAACACCTGCGGCGCACGGACACGGCTGCTGCGGCAACCACGGCGCCGGAAAACCTGCCTCGGGCGTAAAGGACCCGGTGTGCGGTATGACCGTCGATCCTGCGACTGCCGCGCATCGTGCTGACCACGATGGCGAGACATATTATTTTTGCAGCGCTGGCTGCCGTGAGAAATTTGTCGCTGATCCGGCGTGCTATCTGAATCCTGCTTCCGCGCCCAACGACGACGCGGCGGCGGGCACGATCTGGACTTGCCCGATGCACCCCGAGGTCCGCCAGGATCATCCGGGCGCCTGTCCGATCTGCGGCATGGCGCTGGAGCCGGCACAAGTAACGGCGGATGCCGGGCCGAGTCCTGAGCTTATCGACATGACGCGGCGTTTCTGGATCGGCCTTGCGCTGGCCATTCCGGTTTTCGCGCTGGAAATGGGCGGGCATCTTTTTCCGATACTGCACCATCTCATTCCCATGCAGGTTTCGATATGGGTGCAGTTCGTGCTGGCAACCCCGGTCGTGCTCTGGGCCGGGTGGCCCTTCTTCGAGCGCGGTTGGGCATCGCTCAAGACGCGCAACCTCAATATGTTCACGTTGATCGCGATGGGGACCGGCGTCGCCTGGGCTTACAGCGTCGTCGCAACGCTGGCGCCGCAGATATTCCCCCCTGCCTTTCGCGGGAACGATGGCATGGTCGCCGTTTATTTCGAGGCGGCGGCGGTCATCACGGTTCTTGTCCTGCTGGGGCAAGTGCTTGAGCTGCGCGCCCGCGAACGCACGTCCGGCGCGATCAAGGCGCTGCTCAATCTCGCTCCACGGACGGCGCGGCGTATTGCCGCCGATGGCAGCGAGGAGGAGGTCAGCCTCGATCTCGTGGCAGTCGGCGACCGCTTGCGTGTGCGTCCGGGGGAGAAAGTGCCCGTTGACGGGATCGTCGAAGATGGCCGCTCTTCGCTCGATGAATCCATGGTGACGGGGGAATCGATGCCCGTCACCAAGGCGAAGGACGACAAGGTCATCGGCGGCACGCTGAACCAGACCGGCGCGCTCATCATCACTGCCGACAAGGTGGGCCGTGACACGATGCTGGCCCGGATCGTCCAGATGGTCGCTGAAGCGCAGCGCTCTCGCGCGCCGATCCAGCGCATGGCGGACCAGGTTTCAGGCTGGTTCGTCCCCGCTGTCATTCTCGTCGCGATCCTCGCTTTCGCGGGCTGGAGCATCTGGGGACCGGAGCCGCGCTTCGCCTATGGTCTTGTCGCCGCCGTCGCCGTGCTCATCATTGCCTGCCCCTGTGCGCTCGGCCTTGCCACGCCCATGTCGATCATGGTCGGCGTCGGTCGCGGCGCGAGCATGGGTGTCCTCATCAAGAATGCCGAAGCGCTGGAGCATATGGAGAAAGTCGACACGCTTGTTGTCGACAAGACCGGCACGCTCACCGAAGGACGCCCCGCCGTCACCGAAATCCTGTCAGCTTCTGGATTTGAGGATGCGGAAATCCTGCGGCTCGCCGCATCGGTCGAGCGCGCCTCAGAGCATCCGCTCGCACTGGCGATCGTCGAAGCCGCGAAAGAGCGCGACATCGCGCCGGCCGAGGTCAGCGATTTTGATTCCCCAACCGGACGCGGCGCCCTCGGCGTCGTGGATGGTCGCCGGATCATACTCGGCAATGCCCGCTTCCTTGCGGACGAAGGGATCGCAGCTGAAGCACTTGCCGCACAGGCCGATACGCTGCGGCGTGACGGTGCGACGGCGATCTTCATCGGTGTCGATGGCAAGGTGGCTGGCGTCTTCGCGATTGCCGATCCGGTCAAACAGACAACACCGGAAGCTTTAGCCGCTTTGAAAGCAGAGGGCATCCGGGTGGTGATGCTGACGGGCGACAACCGCAGGACAGCGGAAGCTGTCGCCAAACGCCTGGGTATCGATGATGTCGAAGCCGAGGTTCTGCCGGACCAGAAAAGCGGCGTAGTCGCCCGTCTCAGGGACGAAGGACGTGTAGTCGCCATGGCTGGCGATGGCGTCAACGATGCGCCGGCGCTGGCTGTGGCCGACGTGGGCATCGCCATGGGTTCGGGCACTGACGTGGCCATCGAGAGCGCAGGCGTGACGCTGCTGAAAGGCGATCTCACCGGAATCGTGAAGGCGCGGCGGTTGTCCGAGGCAACCATGTCCAACATCCGCCAGAACCTTGTCTTCGCGTTCATCTATAATGCGGCTGGCGTGCCGGTGGCAGCCGGTGTGCTCTATCCGGTGTTCGGCATCCTGTTGTCGCCGATTATCGCGGCGGCGGCGATGGCGCTCTCATCGGTGAGCGTGGTTACGAACGCCTTGCGGCTGAACCGGCAGGTCATATGAACATCGGCCATGCCTCGGAAGCGAGCGGGGTCTCCCAGCGGATGATCCGCCATTACGAGAAGATCGGGCTGGTGCCGGCGCCGGCGCGGCGCGACAGCGGTTATCGCGATTATTCGCCATCGGATGTGCATCGCCTGCGCTTCATCGCCAATGCGCGTGATCTGGGCTTCCCCATTGAGGAAATCCGCACATTGCTGGCGCTATGGAGCGATCGCAGCCGGTCGAGCGCGGAGGTCAAGGCGCTGGCCAGCGCGCGTGCCGCAGAACTGCACGGCAAGGTCAAAGCGCTCGAAGCGATGCGTCGCACCTTGCTCGATCTTGCCGAGCGATGTCACGGCGATGCGCGCCCCGACTGCCCGATCATCGACAGGCTAGCCGATGCCGACAAGGGACAGGTGGACAGATGAGCATCCACTAGCATCGTCGAGGTGCAGGAGATCGATCCGATAAATGCGGTCCTCGCACGCAAATAAAATACGCGGAGGAACTTTGAGCACATAAAGCTCGCCATGATGCCGCCCATTTGTGCAGGGAGCGGGCGTGGTGGGGACAAGGAGAATGCAAATGAGACCCATCAAGGCATTTCTGACGGCAGTTGCGCTCGCCGTGCCGGCAAGCGCGCTGGCAGCGCAGCAGATCGCTGTCCACCGCGATCCTGGATGTGGATGCTGCGAGCAGTGGGCGGTGCAGGTGCGCGCGCAGTTCGGCCGGCAGGTTCAGATGACGGATGATACGAACCGAGCCGCGCTCCACCGGCGCTACGGCCTGTCGCCGGACCTTGCCTCTTGTCATACCGCGATTATCGACGGCATCGTGTTCGAAGGACATGTGCCGATCGCCGACATGAAGCGCGCACTCGCGCAGCGCCCGCGCGGAGTGACCGGTCTGGCCGTCCCCGGCATGCCGCTCGGTTCGCCGGGCATGGAAGTCCCCGGTCAGCGGCCGCAGTCCTTCACCGTCGTCGCCTTCGGGCCGGGCGGCAAGAAGGTTTTTGCCCGCCACAACGGATAGAGAGCACTGCGATGCACAGCGAAACCCTCTCAAACCACCGGCACGACCACATCTTCCTCGGCGACGCCCACGACGAGCATGAACGCCGAACGCGTTGGGTGGTAGCGCTGACCGCGGCGATGATGGTGATCGAGATCGCCGCCGGATGGATCACCGGTTCGATGGCGTTGCTGGCCGACGGACTGCACATGGCGACGCATGCCGGAGCGCTCGGTGTAGCGGCGCTCGCTTATGCTTTCGCGCGGCGCCATGCCGATAATCCGCGCTTCACCTTTGGAACCGGTAAGGTCGGCGATCTCGCGGGCTTCGCGAGCGCTCTCATTCTGGCGCTGATTGCGCTCGGCATCGGCGTCGAGTCTGTCGGCCGCCTGTTTGCGCCCGCCAAGGTTGACTATGCACCAGCGTTGTGGATCGCGGGTCTCGGGCTCGCGATCAACCTCGCGAGCGCCTGGCTGCTTGGTGGCGGACATCATCACGGTCAGTCGCACGATCATGTCCATGGTGACCACCATGCGCATGCCGACAACAATCTGCGTTCCGCTTATGCGCATGTGCTCACCGATGCGCTGACATCGGTGCTCGCGATCGTCGCACTGCTCGCGGGTCGCTTCCTTGGTTGGGTGTGGATGGACGCGGCGATGGGAATCGTCGGTGCGCTGGTCATTGCCCGCTGGTCCTGGGGACTGCTGCGCGATACCGCCGCGATTCTGCTCGACGTCTCCACCAATCCGGCGCTGGAGTCGGAGATCCGCGAGGCGCTTGCCGATGGTGATGCGCAGATCGCCGATCTCCATGTCTGGCGCGTCGGTCCGGGCCGCTACGCGGCGATCATTTCGCTGGTGGTCGCCGACCCGCTCGCCCCGGCCGATTATGCTGACCGCCTGAAAATTCACGAGGAACTCGTCCATGTGACCGTAGAGGTGCATCGCTGCCACGGCACCCATCGCCGATTGCGCAAAGTGGCATGACCGCCGGCGGAAATCCCTCCTTTTCGTTGCCGCTCCCGCGCCGATCGGCTAAACGTAGCACGTCGTGAAACGCGCGCTTCCCCTCCTGCTCCTCCTTGGAGCGCTGTTCGGCTTGCTGGGAGAACAGACCGTAGCCACTGCTGCGCCCGTCTCAGTGGCCGCAGCCGCGCCGGCTGCCGCAATGAGCGCCGACTGCATGGAGATGATGGGCCAGCATCCCGCCAAACAGGAGAAGAAGCCCTGCAATGGCCTGACGCTCGATTGCATATTTGCGATGGGCTGCGCGCTGCCGCTCCTGAAAGACCCAGCTAAGCTGGTCGGCTCCACGCCCATGGTGAGCAAACAAGACTATTGGTCTATCTCGTCCGCGCTCCTCGGGCACGATCTCACTCCCGAGCCCGAACCCCCCATCATCCTCGGCTGATCGCCGCCGGGCGCGCCGCGAACGCGGCGCCCGCATGGTCGCGGGCCATTCGCCTCGCGTCCGGCCAGTTCCAGATCACCTAAGGATATTCGTCATGAAGACGTTCACGATTGCCGCCGCGCTCGGCGCAGCCTTGCTTGCCCCCGCAACCGCCTTTGCCGCTGACAGCCCGCAGGAGCGAGGCTCCGGCCACTATGAATGGCGTGACGCGCCACAACCCGGCCCGCGCAGCACCGGCCCGACGCACAAGCGGGTCTGGGTGCCCGATCATCCGCAGATGGCGAACTGCGACTGCGACATGATGAAGATGAGCGCCGATGACTGCATGAAACCCATGCAGCCTGGGAGCGCCGCACCGTCGGCCAGCTGAAGGCTGGCTCTCTGGCCGATTGTGCCGGGCCGGATATCGGCGCCGGCGGAGCCGCGATGCTCCGCCGGTGCAGCGGTTGACCGCTCTCTCGCGCATCGGTCGCTTCCGAGCAGGAAATTTCCATGCGACTGCTGTTTTTCGCGCCGCTCCTGGCGGCGATACCTGCGGCGGCTTTCGCCGATCCGCTAACCTTTGATGAGGCGCTGGCGCGCGCGGCGGATGAAGCGCCATCGCTCCAGGCGCGTGCGCTGGCCGTCGACGCCCGCCGCTCCGCTGCGACGGCCGCCGGCCAGCTTCCCGACCCCAGACTTGGAGTTGCGCTCGACAATTTTCCGGTCTCGGGGCCGCCTGCCTTCACCTACGCCGGCGAGAGCATGACGATGGCGCGGGTCGGCATTAGTCAGGACGTGCCCAATCTCGCCAAGCGCCACGCGCGCACCGGCCGCGCTGAGGCCGATATCGACGTCGCCGAGGCTGACCGTGTCGTTGAAGCGCGCGAAATCCGGGTCGCAACCGCACTTGCCTGGATCGATCTCGCCTATGCCGGGCAACGGCTGACAGCGATCAACGACGTGCTCGGCCGCCTGAGCGAACTGGCGCCGGCCGCAGTGGCCGGCATGGCGTCCGGCACGTCCCGCCCGGCGCAGGCTCTCGAAATCCGCCAGGCGATCGCGGACCTCAAAGACCGCCGAAGCCAGGTTGTCGCGGATGTCGCGCGGGCCACGACAGTCCTCGCGCACTGGACCGGCGATCCCCATCCCGAGACTGAAGGCATGATCCCCGATTTCGCTGTCGATCCCGACAGGCTGCGCGGCGCGATCGAGCACAATCCGACTCTCCTTGCCGCCATAGCCCGCACAAGTCAGGCTGAGGCAGGCGTGACCGTCGCACGCGCCGAGAAGCGTCCTGATTGGAGTTTCGATCTTTCTTATGGGCGGCGCGCCGAGCGCTACGGCGACATGGTCTCGATCGGCGCGACCGTCACACTGCCGTTGTTCACCAGCAAGCGTCAGAATCCCATGATCGATGCGAGCATCGCCGATGCGGGCGCCGCGCGTGCCGATGAGGAAAATGTCCGCCGTGGCCTTATGGCCGATCTCGACGCGGGGATCGCCGATCATCTGATGCATCATGAACAATGGCAGCGCGCCCGCGATACGCTGCTGCCGCTCGCCCGCCAGCGCGCCGATCTGGAAATCGCCAGCTATGCCGCCGGGCGGGCCAGCCTGACCGACATGATTGCTGCCCAGGCGATGCTCGCCGACGCTTCTCTGTCCACCCTCGACCGCGAAGCGGCAGTGGCGCGCGATGCCGCCCGGCTCGTGCTGACCTATGGAGATGACCGATGATGACGATTGAACTTTCCCGCCGAGCGCGGCTTGGCCTCGCGGCGGCCACGCTCGCACTCGTCGCGGGCGCGACCGGTTACGGCATCGCAACATTGATCCATCCGGGCGACATGCCGGCTGCTGCCGAGGGCGGCCGCAAGGTGCTCTACTGGTATGATCCGATGGTGCCGTCGCAACACTTCGACAAGCCCGGCAAGTCGCCCTTCATGGATATGCAGCTCGTTCCCAAATATGCTGACGAGGCAGGCGGGGAAGCCGGCATCCGCATCGATCCGGCGCGCGCGCAGAATCTTGGGATCAGGGTGGTTGCAGCCGAACGGGGGACGCTTTCAAGCGCGCTCACGGCGACCGGCACGATCGATTTCAACCAGCGGGACGTCGCAATTGTTCAGGCGCGTAGCGGCGGTTTCGTGAGCCGCGTCTATGCCCGCGCACCCGGAGATGTAATCGGCGCGGGCGCGCCACTCGCCGACCTGCTCGTTCCCGAATGGGCGGGGGCGCAGAGCGAGTATCTGGCGGTCAGGCGCACCGGCGATGCGGCAATGATAAGCGCTGCGCGGCAACGCCTGACACTGCTCGGCATGCCGGCGGGCACTATCGCCGCAGTCGAACGCGGCGGACGCCCGCACAACATTGTGACGCTCTCCGCGCCATCCGGCGGCGTAATCAAGACGCTCGGTGTGCGCGCTGGCATGACCGTCGCTGCGGGCCAGACTCTTGCCGAGGTGAATGGGCTCGGCACCGTCTGGCTCAACGCCGCGGTGCCCGAGAGGATGGCGGGCCAGCTTCGTCCCGGCCAGACGGCCAGCGCGACGTTGACCGCTTACCCCGGCGAGCGCTTCGCGGGGAGGATTGCCGCGATCCTGCCGAGCGTTGAAGCTGAGAGCCGCACACTCACCGTTCGGATCGAACTGGCCAACCGGGGCGGGCGTCTCCGTCCCGGCATGTTCGCCAATGTCGATTTTGGCGGCAGCGAACGCACAGGGCTGCTCGTTCCCACCGAGGCGGTGATCCGCACCGGCCGCCGGACTCTGGTCATGCTCGCGCTGAGCAATGGCCGCTACCAGCCTGCCGAAGTGCGGATCGGCAATGAGAGCGACGGACAGTCCGAAGTCCTCGCGGGGCTGTCCGAAGGCGAGAAGGTGGTGGCATCGGGCCAGTTCCTGCTCGATTCCGAAGCGAGCCTGTCGGGCATGGAGGCCCGGCCGATCGGCGGCATGGCTCCGGCCTCCGCGCTGACCAGGCTCTACGAGACTAGCGGCCGGATCGAAAAGATCGACGCCAATGGTGTCACGCTGGCCCACGGCCCGGTGCCGGCGCTCCAATGGCCGGCGATGACGATGACCTTCCGGCTCGGCGATCCGGCGCTCGCCCGCGGGTTCAAGGCCGGGGACCGGGTGCGCTTCGGTTTCGATCAGCCGCCGCAAGGGCCGACGCTCCGGAGCATGACGCGCGAGGCAGGCCAATGATCGGCGCGCTCATCCGCTGGTCGGCGGCCAACCGGCTGTTCGTCGTGCTTGGCGCGCTGGCACTGGTCGTCGCCGGCTTCGCAGCGCTGCGTGCGACCCCGATCGACGCGCTGCCCGATCTGTCCGACACGCAGGTCATCATCCGCACGTCATGGCCAGGCCAGGCACCGCAGATCGTCGAAAACCAGGTCACCTATCCGCTCACAACTACCATGTTGTCGGTGCCGGGGGCAAAGACTGTCCGGGGCTACAGCTTCTTCGGCGACAGCTTCGTCTATGTCATCTTCGAGGATGGCACCGATCTCTATTGGGCGCGAAGCCGCGTGCTCGAATATCTCAATCAGGCACAGGGACGCCTGCCAGAAACCGCGCGAAGCGCGCTTGGCCCCGACGCGACCGGCGTCGGCTGGGTCTATGAATATGCGCTGGTCGATCGCACCGGCGGGCATGATCTGTCGCAGCTCCGCAGCCTGCAAGACTGGTTCCTGCGCTACGAACTGAAGAGCCTGCCCGGCGTCGCCGAGGTCGCCAGCATCGGCGGCATGGTCAGGCAGTATCAGGTCGTGCTCGATCCCGTGAAGTTGGCCGCTTTCGGCGTGACGCATCAAGAGGCGGTTTCCGCCATCCAGAGAGCCAATCAGGAAGCTGGCGGCGCGGTGGTCGAACTGGCCGAGGCCGAATATATGGTCCGCGCTTCGGGCTATCTGAAGACGCTCGATGATTTCCGCGCGATCCCGCTCCGCACCGCTGCGGGCGGCGTGCCGGTGACGCTGGGCGATGTTGCAACGATCCAGATCGGCCCGGAGATGCGGCGCGGCATTGCCGATCTCGATGGAGATGGCGAGGTTGCGGGCGGCGTCGTCATCCTGCGCTCGGGCGCGGACGCACGTGCTACCATTGCGGCGGTGCAGGCCAAGCTTGAGGAATTGAAGAAAAGCCTGCCCGCTGGGGTCGCGATCGTGCCCACCTATGATCGCTCGCAGCTGATCGATACGGCGATCGAGAACCTCTCCCACAAGCTCGTCGAGGAGTTCATTGTCGTTGCGCTCGTCTGCGCGCTGTTCCTCTGGCACGTCCGCTCGGCGCTGGTCGCGATCGTAACATTGCCGCTGGGCGTGCTTGCAGCCTTCATTGTCATGCACGCGCAGGGGGTGAGCGCGAACATCATGTCGCTGGGCGGGATCGCGATCGCGATCGGTGCGATGGTCGACGCCGCAATCGTGATGATCGAGAACGCGCACAAGGCGATCGAGCGATGGGAGCACGAGCATCCTGGCGAAACGCTCGAAGGCTCTGCGCGCTGGCGCGTCATCACCGATGCTGCGATCGAGGTCGGCCCGGCGCTGTTCTTCTCGCTCCTGATTATCACACTGTCGTTCGTCCCGGTGTTCACGCTCCAGGCGCAGGAGGGCCGGCTGTTCGCGCCGCTTGCCTTCACCAAGACTTACACGATGGCTGCGGCCGCCATCCTGTCGGTAACGCTCGTTCCCGTGCTGATGGGCTGGCTGATCCGGGGCAAAATTCCATCCGAACAGGCCAACCCGGTCAACCGTGCCCTCACTGCGGCCTACCGTCCGGCGATCGACTGGGTGCTGAAGCGCCCCAAGACAACGCTCATAATCGCCGCACTGGTGTTCGCGACCACCGCCTGGCCGGCGTCACGACTCGGCGGCGAGTTCCTGCCGGCGATGAACGAAGGCGACCTGCTCTATATGCCTTCGGCGCTGCCCGGACTGTCGGCCGCCAAGGCGTCCGAGCTGCTCCAGCAGACTGACCGCATGATTAAAACCGTGCCCGAGGTGCAGAGCGTGTTCGGCAAGGCCGGCCGCGCCGAAAGCGCGACAGATCCGGCGCCGCTGGAAATGTTCGAGACGACGATCCGGTTCAAGCCCCGCGACCAGTGGCGTCCGGGCATGACGCCGGAAAAGCTGATCGACGAACTCGACCGGGCGGTGAAGGTGCCCGGCCTCTCCAACATCTGGGTGCCGCCGATCCGCAACCGGATAGATATGCTGGCGACCGGGATCAAAAGCCCGATCGGGGTCAAAGTGTCGGGCAGCAATCTCGCCGAGATTGATCGCATCGCGCGGGATATCGAAGGGGCCGCCAAGACGGTGCCGGGAGTCAGCTCGGCGCTTGCCGAGCGGTTGACTGGCGGGCGTTATATCGATGTCGATATCAACCGTGCGGCAGCGGCACGCTATGGGCTCAACATCGCCGACGTGCAGGCGATCGTCTCGGGCGCGATCGGCGGCGAGATTGTCGGCCAGACCGTCGAAGGACTGGCGCGCTATCCGATCAGTGTGCGCTATCCGCGCGAGCTGCGCGACAGCCCGGAGGCGCTGCGCGCCTTGCCGGTGCTGACGCCCTCGGGCCAGCAAATCACGCTCGGCACCGTTGCGCGGATCGGGGTTGCCGATGGGCCGCCGATGCTCAAGACCGAGAACGGTCGTCCCTCGACCTGGGTCTATGTCGACGTGCGCGGGCGTGATCTTGCCTCAGTCGTGTCCGACCTTCGGACTGCGGTCGGCCGCGACGTGCGGCTCTCGCCCGGCGTCTCGATCGCCTATTCGGGCCAGTTCGAATATCTCCAACGCGCGCTCGACCGGCTCAAGCTGGTGGTGCCAGCGACGCTCGCGATCATCTTCCTGCTGCTCTACCTGATCTTTCGGCGCGTTGGAGAAGCGGCGCTCATCATGGGCACGCTGCCCTTTGCGCTGACCGGCGGCTTCTGGATTCTCTATCTGCTCGGCTACCACCAGTCCGTCGCAACCGGGGTCGGGTTCATCGCGCTGGCGGGCGTATCGGCCGAGTTCGGTGTGGTGATGCTGATCTACCTCAAGCAAGCCCTCGACGAGCGCGGTGCCGCGCCGCAGTCCGATCAGGTAGAGACGGCAATCCGCGCGGGAGCGCTGCTGCGTGTCCGGCCCAAGGCAATGACGGTCGCGGTGATTATCGCCGGCCTGCTGCCGATCCTGATTGGTAGCGGCGCGGGCTCGGAGATCATGAGCCGGATCGCCGCACCGATGATCGGCGGCATGCTCACCGCCCCCTTGCTCTCGATGTTCGTCATTCCTGCCGCCTATCTGCTGATGCGGCAGCGCTCGTGTTCAACCCAAGAAAAGGAGATCTGAAATGAAATCGCTATCCATTCTCGCGCTCGGTAGCGCCGTGCTGCTCGCTGCCTGCGGCCAGAATGCCGATAAGCCGGACAATACCGCTGAAGCGTCCGCCACGATGGGCGATATGTCGGGAGACATGGGCAACATGGCGATGCCGGCCGAGACGGCGAAGGTCGCCAAGGGCACCGGCACGGTGAAGGCGATCGACGAGACCGCCGGCACCATCACACTTGAGCATGGACCGATCGCTGAGGCGAACTGGCCGGCAATGACCATGGCGTTCAAAGCCGCGCCGGCGCTGATCGACAGCGTGGCGGTTGGGGACAAGGTTGCGTTCGATCTCGCGCTTAAGGATGGCATCGGCGAGGTAACAGCCATACAGAAACAGTAAGCTGCCGTTGTCGCATTGGATCAGAAAAAGCTCTTGCGAATATCGCCCGCTGGATGATTTTGCGCTGCTCAGCTTCGAGATCGACCGCGCGCTTCACCGCTCAGACCGTGACAGGCAGGTCGGTGCCAGCGATCGCCTCGATCACCCTGCAGTCGCGGGCGCGGCCGCCCTCGCAGGAGACGGCGACCTCCGAGAGCGCGTCGCGCAGTGTCTCGAGCCGGGTGATGCGCGTCTCGATGTCCTGCAAATGCCGACGAGCGATGGCGGCTGCTTCGGCGCAGTCACGTTCGGGCTCATCGGACAATGCGAGGAGCGAACGTATCTCCTCGACCGAGAAGCCGAGTGCGCGACTGTGCCGAACGAACGCGAGGCGGCGGACGTCCGGGATACCATAGGACCGTCGGCCCGAGGCGGTGCGAACCGCGCGCGGAAGCAGGCCGATATCCTCGTAGAAGCGGATGGTGTTGACCTTGGTACCCGTCTGCCGGGCCAGATCGCCGATCGCCAGTCGCTTCGTCATATGCCTTGATCCTCCAGTCACTGGAGATTGTATAGTGATGATGGCTCAAACCAAAGGACTTGCGTTGGCCGAAAAGACCTTCACACCTGCCCTCGGACGCTCTGGCCTTACCGGCGCCTATGATCTCGCCATAAGGTTGTTGACGCGCGAGCGTGCGTGGCGGACGGCACTGCTCGAACAGGTCGCGCCGCGCGACGGCGAGGCGATCATCGATGTCGGCTGCGGCACCGGCAGCTTTGCGATCCTAATGAAACAATGGGCTCCAGGCTCGCGGATTGTCGGACTCGATCCCGATCCAGACGTTCTTGCCCGGGCGGAGGCCAAGGCGAAGAGAGAAGGCGTCGTCATCGAGTGGCGGCAGGGTTACGCAAGCGATGCAGCCGCGTCGGGCAAGCGATTTGATAAGACGGTATCCAGTCTCGTCTTCCATCAGATACCAATGCCCGGCAAGCGAAGCGGGATAGCGGCAATGTTGGCGGCCCTCAAGCCGGGTGGTCAGCTAAATATCGCCGATTATGCACTGCAAGAATCGCTGGTGATGCGATCGCTCTTCCGGCTGACGGTCCAGTGCCTCGGCGGAGTGGCCGATACACAGCCCAACGCCGATGGTGCGATCGAAGCTATTCTGACTGAGATTTCGGGTTCGTCGGTGATCCCGCAACGTGTGGTTCCGACACTCACCGGCGCCATCAGCCCTGTTCATGGTGGAGGCTCCAAAGGGCTTATAACGCGAACCAATTGCAGATAGCCTTGCTTCTACAGTTACTGGAGGTTGTAGAAGCGAACGCATGGCAGATTCAGATGAAGCAGGCGGCTGCGGCTGCACCGGTGACAGCAAGCGGGCCGAGAAAGACCCGGCCTATCGTCGTGCGCTTTGGATCGTCGTGCTGCTCAATTTGGGCTTCGGCGCATGCGAGATCATCGGTGGGTTCATCGCCGATAGTCAGGCGCTCAAGGCTGACTCGCTTGATTTCGTCGGCGATGGAACGATCACGCTTGTCGGCTTGATTGCGCTTGGCTGGGCCGCGGCGGCGCGCGCGCGGATCGCGCTCGTGCAGGGCATCTTCCTGCTGACGCTGGGTCTTGGCGTGATCGGCGTGGCGTTCTGGCGCGCATTGACGGCGGTCGCCCCCGAGGCCGAACTGATGGGCGGCATCGGCGTGGTCGCGCTCCTTGTAAATGTCGTATCGGCGCTTGTCCTCTCGCGATTCCGCGAGGGCGATGCCAACGTGCGGGCGGTCTGGCTGTTCAGCCGCAACGACGCCGTCGCCAATGTCGCGGTGATCGGGGCTGCTGGGCTAGTCGCCTGGACGGGCAGCGCTTGGCCCGATCTGGCAGTGGCGGCCGTTATCGCGCTCCTCTTCCTCCATTCCGCCTACGAGATCCTTCGTGGAGCACGCGCCGAGTTGCGCGAGCATTCACTGGCGGCCTGATTTTTGGAGTTTCCCTGCGTGGCCAGCCTTTTCCGTCTTCCTTTCCTCCTGATTCTATTCGTCGCCCTCAGCGGCTCCATTCCGTATCCCGCGTCTGCGCGCGCGGATACCGGAGAGGTCCAGACCGTTTGGCGGCTTCTCGACTATGTAGCTGTCGACTATGCCGGTGCAGTTTCGAATGGCCGGGTGACCAGCGCCGCGGAATATGCCGAGATGACCGAGTTCTCGGCTACGGTCCAGAGCAGCATCGCGGCCCTGCCGGCAAAGCCCGAGCGTGCCCGGCTGGTTGCCGAGGCGAAGGAACTCCAGGCGGCTATCGCATCCAAGGCAGCACCTGAAGCAGTGGCCCAGAAAGCGCGTGGACTCGCAGGCGACCTGCTCGCCGCTTATCCCGTGCCGCTCGCACCCGCGAAAGCCCCCGATCCGGTGCGCGGCGCCGCGCTCTATGCGGAAAATTGCGCGAGCTGCCACGGGATGAAGGGCGATGGTCACGGCCCTCAGGCAACGAGACTGAACCCGCCGCCGATCGCCTTCACTGATGTCGAGCGCGCGCGCAAGCGCAGCCTGTTCGCGCTCTATCAGGTGATCGGTCAGGGGCTAGATGGCACGGCGATGCAAAGCTTCGCTCAACTGCCTTCCGATGACCGCTGGGCGCTGGCGGCACATGTCGGCGGCTTCGCTTTCAAGGACGTTTCGGCCGGTGAGTGGATCTGGAAGGATGATCCGGCGCTACGTCAGCGCGTCCCTGACCTTCAGGCATTCACCAGCATGACACCCGAGACCCTCGGCCGTGCAATCGGGCAGGACAAGGCGGATGCCGTCTTCGCCTATCTACGTGCGAACCCGCAAGCGCTCGGCGCACCAAGGCCTGCGTCGCTGTCGGTCGCCCGCGAGAAGCTCGTGCAAAGTCTCGCGGCCTATCGCGCGGGAGACCAGCGTAACGCCGAACGGCTTGCGCTCTCGGCCTATCTCGACGGGTTCGAACCGTTAGAGCCGATCCTGACCGCCCGCGACGCGACGCTCATGGCGCGCATCGAGGGCGCGATGGGCGAATTCCGGACCGCCATCGGGCGCGGGGTGTCCGTGGAGGCGCTCGCCCAGAAGGCGGCCGTACTCGAAAGCCTGTTCTCAGATGCCGAAACGGCGCTCTCGCCCGATGCGGCAAGCGACGCCTCGACCTTCATCGGCGCGCTCACCATCCTGCTGCGCGAAGGACTTGAGGCATTGCTTATTGTCGTTGCGATGATCGCGTTTCTGCGCAAGGCGGACCGCCCCGAGGTTCTGCCTTATGTCCATGGCGGGTGGATCGCGGCGCTCATCGCTGGCGGCGCGACCTGGGCTGTCGCGACCTATGCAATCTCGATCAGCGGTGCCAGCCGCGAGCTGACCGAAGGGTTCGGTTCGCTTTTCGCCGCCGTGGTGCTGGTCTCGGTCGGCATCTGGATGCATGGCAAGTCGCATGCCGAAAGCTGGCAGCGCTATATCCGCGAAGCGCTGGGCAAGGCGTTGTCGCGCCGGTCAGCCTGGTTCCTATTCGGCCTCGCGTTTCTCGTCGTCTATCGGGAGGCGTTCGAAACGATCCTCTTCTTCGCCGCGCTCGCGGCACAAGGGAGCGGCAGCATCATCGCAGCAGGCGCCGGGACCGCGGTGGTACTGCTCGGGGTGATTGCCTGGACGATGCTGCGCTACAGCCGCTCGCTGCCGATCGGCAAATTCTTCGCCTATAGCTCAGTGCTCATCGCTGTTCTCGCGGTGGTGCTCGCCGGGAAAGGGACGGCAGCGCTTCAGGAAGCCGGTCTCATCGACATCACGCCGGTCGCGCATATACCAAGGCTTTCGATGCTGGGCATCTTCCCGTCGCTACAGCCTCTACTGCTCCAAATTCTTGCGCTGGCGGTCCTCTGGATCGGGTTCCGTTACAATGATCGGAAGCATGCGTCGAATACGGCTGCCGCCGAGTAAAGCGCGCTGCTATGGCAATCCCGAGGTTCAGCTACCATTTGCTGAAAGCGTCTCGATCAGGGGGCAGCCGGAGCTATCGCCCCCGTCACATGCCCGCACGGTTTCGTCGAGAACCCGCTCCATGCGCTGCAGATCGGCGAGGCGCGCACGGACGCTCTCCAGATGCGCAGCGGCAATCTCACGGGCTTCCGCACAGGACACTTGGCCTTCGGCGGCAATCCCGAGCAGCGCACGGATTTCGTCGAGCGTAAAGCCGAGTTCACGGGCACGACGAACGAAGCGAAGACGGTGGACATCCGTCACGCCGTAACAGCGATAGCAGCCGCGGCGGCCTGCCTTGGGCGTAAGGCCGATCCGCTCATAATAGCGGATCGTCTCGATGTTGCAGCCTGTCTGCCGTGACAGGTCGCCAATCGTGATCACCCCACTGGCCGTCATGCGTCACTCCACAAAAAAGAGCTTGAGTCTGTAGTTGCTACAGACGGTAAGACCGGGACATGACCGGTTCAAGGAGTCGCTGATGTCGATCGATCCGCGTGATGCTGCGCGTCTCGTGCGCGCGCGTGGCGCCGCTGCATTGACGCTGGGCGGTATCGCCGCCGCCTTCAGCGTGGCGTCTTGCTGTGCGTTGCCAGTCGTGCTCATGACGGCGGGTCTCAGCGCTGCATGGCTCGGCGGGATCGCGATGGTGGCCGCGCCATACCGGGTTCTTCTGTTGTGGTTAAGTACGCTCAGCCTCGCTGGCGGCGCGCTGTTGCTCTGGCGGACGCAGCGCTCGGCCATTGCCCGCGCCTCCGACAGAGTCTGCACACCTGGATGGCTGCGTCTCGTCTTGCTGATCGGGCTGATCTCAGGGGCGATCCTGCTGTGGCTGGGCTATTCCTATGTCTGAGCGCCCTCCTCAACTCCAATCGACGCTCACTTGCCCGCGTTGCGGGTTCGTGAAGACCGAAACCATGCCGACCGATGCGTGCCAATATTTCTACGACTGCACTGGCTGCGGCGCGATCCTGCGACCCAGGCGCGGTGATTGCTGCGTCTTCTGTTCCTATGGCAGCTTGCCGTGCCCGCCAATTCAGATCGAGGGCGAAGATGCGGGTTGCTGCGGCGACGGCTAGGCCAGCGTGCTTGTCAAACGTCCCTGGCGATCCCCGGGCGCTTGGGTGATGCCGACTGATGCCACACTGGCCAGGCGCTGCGCAGGACCTTGACGGCCGAGCGTAGGAAAATGGCGGCAATAGCCGCGCCCACGATGACGTCCGGCCAGGGCGACGCAAATAGGCCGACCAGCGCGGCGGCGACCAGTACTCCGACATTCGACGCGACGTCGTTGCGCGAGCATTCGAAAGTGCTGCTCATGTTCACATTGGCTGTGCGGAAACGCCATAGAAGCGCCAGACAGCTGAGATTCGCGACGAGTGCGACCGATCCCACCTCCAGCATCAGACTGCTCGAAGGCGGCACGCCATGGATGATCTTTATCGCCAGCTCGGCCAATACGGCGATCCCAAACCCGAGGATGATGAAGCCCTTCGCCAAGGCTGCTCCAGCCTCCCAGCGCGGCCCCCGCGAAAGCGCGAACAGGCTCAGCGCATAGACGAAGGCGTCGCCAAGCATATCGACGGAGTCCGCCATCAGCGCCGACGAGCCGGCAATGAGTCCGCCCCCAAACTCGAAAAGGAACATCATGGCGTTGATGATGAGAACGATGATGAGCACGCGCCGCTGATCGCGCCTGGCCGCAAGCCTCGCGAGTTCACTTCCCTTCTTTGAGCAGCAATCGTCCACTTGATGCGTCCTCGACTCGATCAGTGGATTGGGATTATCCACCCTGTATCCACTAGAGGGTCAAGCGGTCGTTGCTTCTCGGCGCGTATGTAACGTGTCGCGTCAACGGCCATAGTAGAGGCGGTTCGGTCATGTTGCTGATCGGTGAACTAGCCCGACGGACGGGAACGAAGGTGGAGACGGTTCGCTTTTACGAGCGTGAGGGGTTGCTGCCGCCCCCCAAGCGTACCGCTGGAAACTATCGGGCTTATTCCAATCGGCATCTCAACCGGCTTTCGTTCATCCGCCGTGCGCGCGATCTCGGTTTTACGCTGGACCAGGTGCGCGAGCTTCTTGACCTCGCCGATGATGCGAACCGATCTTGCGCGGCCGTGGATGCGATCGCGAGCACGCATGTGGCGGAAATCGACCGCAAGATTGCGGATCTGAATGCTCTTCGCGAGGAACTGGTTCGTCTGCTCGATCAATGCGAGCAGGGCACGATCGCCCACTGCCTTATCCTCGATGCGCTCGCGCCGGCTGGGCTTGAGGGGACAGCGCACCGACGCGACGTCTCAGCACCGGACCCCGGACGAGAGTAAATGACGATTCAATTGGACAAGGTTGGATGCACCGGCCCGGGGCTCCAATGCGCTGCTCTTAGCGACGCTTTTCGGCGCGAGGACTTCGCTTGCCAAGCTATTGCTCAGCGATGGCATCAAGCCTTGGATACTAAGCGGCTTGCTTTACCTTGAATCCGGCTTTGGTTTTTCAGCCATCATCTGATCCGGCGCTTCTTGCCGAGCGAATCGAAGCGCCGCTTCATCGCGGCGATTTGCCCTGGCTCATGCTCCCGACCCAGTTCGTCGTACATTTTTGCCCCTTTCTGGTCATGTTTGGACGTGCATCATCGACACGCTCACGCAGAAGCATCGATCCGGAAGGCAACCTCAAGGAGTACATTGTCTGTGCTGCCTCGGCATCACGCTCGATGATAAGAGTTCACAATTTTGAGACCCTTGCCATTTCTCTATAAATAACCAAGTTTTTGGTAGTTAATGATAGATGGCGATCTGCATGAGTAAAGAGATTACGAGAGTTCAAAGATAACTGCATGCATATTTACACATTTGTTTTGAAATATTCGGAGTGTTTTCGCCAAAATCGATCAATGATACACCATTACATCTATGATGCAAGATGACATACGGCGTCGCGGATTGATCGATATCGCAATTTTCTCTTTCCTTCCGGTAACAATGGCGATAGGGCCTGGAAATATGAAGGGGCTGTTCGCGCTCATTATAGGTCTTTTTGTCGCCACCGGCATGGTGGCGGGATCGATGGCGCATGCGGCGGAAATGGGTGGAGGCCGCGCTGCTATCGCTTCGGTGAGCAGCTGCTTCAATTCGCCCAACGAAGCCAAGGATGGCGCCGAGCAGGGTAAAAGCTCCCCATCGGAAGACGGCAAATCTCTGGTGAAATTCCATGCTTGCCATGGTCATCATATCAGTGTGCCGGTCGAGCCTGCGGGCGACGAGGTGATGTTGACGAAAGTCGAAATTCTGCCTGCGGAACCAAGCTCGGGCCTTGCGCCGCCAACATTCATCGGCACCTTCCGCCCTCCAATCGCCTGACAGCCCAATTGGCTGCGCCTGACTGCAAACAGGTGCGCACCTTTGGATTGTCAGGAGTTCCTTCTTCATGCATCGCAAAACTGCCGCCGCCACGGCCGCGGCGCTCGTGGCCGCATTTGCAGCCGCGCCCGCTGCCGCGCAGGCGACAACGTCCGAAATGGCCGGGCCGCCTGCGCCATCGATGGCACCATCGGTCCGAACGGGACCGCTTCCTGCAAAGCTGACGCTTAGCAAGGCACTGGAGGAGGCAGAAGCGCGCTCCCCTGCGCTTGCCGCCGCAAGAGCTGAGGTTGATGCCGCGCGCGGCCGGCTGCGCCAGGCGAAATTTCGCTTCAATCCGGTCCTGAACGTCGAGGTCGAGAACTTCGCCGGCACGGGTCCTTATTCGGGCTTTAACGGAACCGAGACGACGGTCTCAGTCAATCAGCGGCTCGATATCGGTGGGCGGCGCAAGGCGCGCATGACGCTTGCCGAAGCCGAACTCGCAGCCCAGGAATACCGCTTCGCGATCGCCCGCGCTGATCTCGGACAGCAGGTCCGTAATCTGTTTGCGTTGGGTGTATCGGCGCGTGACAATCTGGCGCTTGCGAGGGAAAATGAGGCACGGGCGCGTGAGTTGACGCGCATCGCACGCGAACTCGTCGATGCGGGAAAGGAGCCGCCACTTCGGGGGCTCAGAGCAGAGGCGGCACTGGCCCAGGCGACCGCGGCTCTGCGCACGGCCGAAGCCGATGAGGTCACCGCCCGGCGTTCGCTCGCGGCGATTTTCGGTGTCGATATTCCGCCGACAGAACTGGTTGGCGGTGACATGCTGCCGCCGCCCAGATCAGTTGATGCCATGGCCACGCTCGATGTGCGGCTTGCCGAAGCCGAACGCGTAATTGCTGAGGCACAATTGCGCCAGGCACGCGCCGAGGGCCGCCTTGATCCTTCGGTTGGAGTGGGCGTACGCCAGCTGCGCGAGACTGGTGATCGGGCACTGATCGCAAGTTTATCCGTCCCTCTCCCAGTGTTCGATCGCAACCAGGGCAATGTGGCGGCGGCACGGTCAGGTACGCAGGCGGCGGAAGCACGCCGAAACAACGTTCTCGCCAACACCCAAGCCCAAATCGCCAACGCCCGTTCCGTGCTTGCCGCTGCCGAAGCTCGTGTAACGGCCCTCGAAGGCAGCGGCATTGGCCAGGCACGCGAGGCGTTGCGGCTTGCCCAACTCTCCTATCGGGCCGGCAAGTCATCGTTGCTCGAGCTGCTCGACGCTCAGCAGGCCTATGCCTCGACACAAGCCGAACTCATCGCGGCACGACGTGCTCGCGCAGAAGCCCAGGCAACTCTGGAGCGTCAGGCAGCGACCGCCAACGATGTGGAGACCAGTCAATGAGCGAACTTGTCTCGATAGATACCAGCCCCTTGGTGTCACCTTTGGCCGTCGCTCGTGCAGCTGAGTCCATCGAAGGATTTGGTGCTGCATCCGATCGCAATAACGCAAAGCCCGTTGTGACCCTTGCGACGTATTCCGCAGCGCGCTCTTGCAATGTCCTTCCCTTACGGCTCGCGGCAACGCGCGACCCAGCGCAGCCGGCCCAGATGAAATTCGGAGATGCTAAATGATCACTCAGAATAGACGCCTCCTCGGCGGGGTGGGTGGCGCCGTCCTGCTTGCGGCCGTCGGCGGCTTCACGGTTGCTCGCTGCACCGCAGACCCGGCCGCAGAAGCGCAGAAGTCCAGTATCGGTGAGGACAGTGCGGAAGCCCCGCCGAGCAGCCTCGCGATGACGGACGAGGCGATCCGCGCCGCCGACATCGCCGTTGAGGCGGTCCGTTCGGGCGGCCTTGGCTCTGAAATTCCCGCCCAAGCTACCGTCACGGCCGCGCCAAACGGCGAGGCGATCGTCACGGCGCGCGCGGGCGGCGCGGTCACTCGCGTGTTCAAGCGGCTCGGCGATCCTGTAAAGGCCGGCGAGGGGCTCGCGGTCGTGCAGAGCCGGGATGCTGCCCAGATCGCGGCCGATCGGACGGCGGCAGACGCGCGTGCAGTCCTTGCCCAGCGCAATCTTGCCCGGGAACGCCAACTCTACGAGCAGAAGGTATCAGCTCGCGTCGATTATGAGCGGGCGCAGGCGGAAGCTGCGGCTGCCTCGGCCGAAGCCCGGCGCGCCCAGGTCGCAGCAAGCGCCGCGAACGTCACCCGCGACGGCAGCGGCGTGATTGTCGCCAGCCCGATCTCCGGCCGCGTCACGGCGGCAAGCATCAGCGTGGGAGCGTTCGTGCAACCCGAAACCGAGCTGTTCAGGGTGGCCGACCCGCGGCAAATCCAGGTTGAGGCGGCCGTTGGCCCGCTCGATGCGCAGCGCCTCGCTGCCGGCGACACGGCAATCGTCGAGCTTCCCGACGGCCGGACGATCGATGCGCGCGTGCGATCGATTACGCCCACGCTGAGTGGCGAGACTCGCGCCGCCACGGCGGTGCTCGATGTGCGTGACTCCGCCCTCGTGCCGGGCCTTGCGGTCCGGGTGCGGCTGAGGCCGAGCCGCGGCGATGTTTCCGGCGCGATCGTTGTGCCCGAGGAAGGTCTTCAGTCGCTGGAAGGCCGCGACGTGGTGTTCGTGCGAACCAAGCAGGGGTTTCGTGCACAGTCCGTCACGATCGGGCAGCGCAGCGCCGGCAGGGTTGAAGTCACGTCGGGCCTGAAGCCCGGCCAGATGATCGCAACCAGGAACGCATTCCTGCTCAAGGCCGAGCTCGGCAAGGGCGCGGGCGAGGAGGAATAAGCCGTGATTGCAAGTCTCATTGCGCTTGCCGTTCGCCAACGCTGGGCGGTTCTGTTTTTCTTCCTCATCGTCGCCGGGCTCGGCGTCTGGCAGTTGACCAAGCTGCCGATTGATGCGGTGCCCGACATCACCAATAAACAGGTGCAGATCAACACCGTCGATCCGCGACTTTCGCCGGTCGAGATCGAGAAGCTCGTAACCTATCCCGTCGAGATCTCGCTCGCCGGTATTCCCGGGCTCGAAACGACACGCTCGATTTCGCGTAACGGGTTCAGTCAGGTCACGGCGATCTTCACCGACTCGACCGACCTCTATTTTGCCCGTCAACAGGTTGGCGAGCGTTTGCGCCAGGCAACCGAGAATCTTCCCGACGGTGTTCAGCCGCAGATTGGCCCCGTGACGACCGGACTTGGCGAAGTCGTCATGTATACCGTCGGTTACAAAAATCCCGATGGCAAGGGCGCCAAGAAAGTCGCCGGACAGCCTGGCTGGCAGCCGGACGGTAGCTACCTCACAGCCGAAGGCGACCTGCTTACCGACGAGATCGCCAAAGCCGGCTATCTGCGCACCGTGCAGGACTGGATCATCAGCCCGCAATTGAAGGCCGTGTCCGGCGTCGCGGGCGTGGACTCGATCGGCGGCTACGCAAAAACTTTCGTGGTCGAGCCCGATCCAACCAAGCTCACGAGCTTCGGTATCTCCTATAGCGAGCTTGGCGAAGCGCTGGAGAAGGCCAACCTCGCGGTCGGAGCAAATTACTATAATCGCGCAGGCGAGGCCTATCTCGTCCGCGTCGACGCCCGAGTGCGCTCGGTCGACGAAATCAGGAATGCCGTCGTGGCAACGCGCGGCGGTGTTCCAATCACCGTCGGGCAGATCGCCAATGTCAGGATTGGCGGCGACCTACGCACAGGCGCCGGCAGTATGAACGGTGAAGAAGCCGTGATCGGCACCGTGCTCATGCTCATCGGCGAGAACAGCCGAACCGTCGCGCAGGACGTCTCGGCCAAGCTGAACGAGGTATCGAAGACACTGCCCCCCGGCGTTGAGGTGAAGATCGTTCTCGACCGCGCCAGTTTGGTCAACGCGACGGTGGGAACGGTCGAGCGCAACCTGACCGAAGGCGCGTTGCTTGTTGCGGCTTCGCTGTTCCTGCTGCTCGGCAACTGGCGCGCGGCGATCATCGCCGCCCTCGTCATTCCTTTCTCCTTCCTGATGATGGCGATGGGGATGAATGTCTTTCGAGTGCCTGGGAACCTGATGAGTCTTGGCGCCCTGGACTTCGGCCTGATCGTCGATGGCGCGGTGATCATCATCGAGAACTGTCTGGCGCGCCTCGCGCACCGACAGGAGCATGAAGGGCGGCTGATGACACTTCGGGAGCGGCTCGAGGAAACGATGCATGCCGCGCAGGAGATGATCAAGCCGACCGTGTTCGGGCAGGCGATCATCCTTCTCGCCTTCTCGCCGCTGCTGATGTTCACGGGCGTCGAGGGCAAGACCTTCTCGCCGATGGCGATCACGATCATGCTGGCGCTGGTCGCCGCGTTCATCCTGACGCTTACGCTGGTGCCGGCACTCGTGGCGTTGCTCATCCGTGGACGGGTTGCCGAAAAGGAAGTGTGGCTGATCCGCAAGACCAAGGATCGCTATTTGCCGCTCCTCGACAAGGCGATCGCGCGTCCTTGGCCGTTCATCGTTGGCGGGCTGGCCTTCTTTCTCGCGGCGGTTCCGGCTTTCGGGCTGCTCGGCTCGGAGTTCATCCCGCAGCTCGATGAGAAGAATATGGCGCTTGCCTCCACGCGAGTTCCATCTGTCAGCCTTGAGCAGTCGCTGGTGATGCAGCGCAAAGTCGAAGAGGCGGTCAAGAAGCTGCCTGAGGTCGAGTTGATGTTCTCCAAGACCGGCACCGCCGAGGTCGCGACCGACCCGATGCCGCCCAATATTTCCGATGGCTTCGTCATCCTGAAGCCGCAGGATCAATGGCCGGCGGGCGTCGAGACGAAGGCCGACGTGATTGAGCGCGTCGAGAAGGCGGCAGGCGGCCAACTCGGCCAACTCTACGAAGTCAGTCAGCCGATCGAACTGCGCTTCAATGAACTGATCGCTGGCGTGCGCGGCGACGTGGCCGTCATGCTCTATGGTGACGATCTCGACAAGATGTCGCAGGTGGCCAACGAGATGGTCCGCGTGCTGCAATCGATCCCAGGTGCGGCCAGCGTGAAGGCGGACCAGGTCGGCGGTGCGCCAATGCTCGACGTGAAGCTCGATCGCGCGATGATCGCGCGCTATGGGCTGACCGTACAGGAGGTCGCCGATACTGTTGCGGCGGCGCTCGGCGGGCGAGAATCGGGACTGCTCTACGAAGGCGACCGGCGCTTCGACATCACGGTCCGCGTACCGGACGCGACGCGGGTCAATCTCGATGACATCCGTTCTCTTCCGGTACTGCTGCCGCAGGACGGCGCAGATGCGCGGAAGCAGGTGCCGCTCGCGCAGGTCGCGCGGATTCAACTCACCGAAGGTCTGAACGAAGTCAGACGGGAGAACGGCAAACGGAGGATTGCGGTGCAGGTCAACCTCGAAGGTCGTGATGCGGGATCGTTTGTCCAGGAGGCGCAAGCCAAGATCGCGCAGGTGAAGCTGCCCGCCGGTTACTACCTCACGTGGGGCGGCCAGTTCGAGAGCCTCCAAGCAGCGTCTCAGCGACTGTCGATTGTAGTGCCTCTGTGTTTCGCCGTGATCTTCGTGCTGCTCTACATGGCCTTGGGCGGTATCGGCCGGGCACTGGCGGTCTATCTGGCGATACCGCTCGGGCTTGCCGGCGGCGTGTTCACGCTCGCAATGACAGGCATCAACTTCTCAGTCTCGGCAGCCGTTGGCTTCATCGTCTTGGCCGGTGTGGCAGTGTTGAACGGCCTGGTTGTGATGACCGCGATCCGCGAACGGCTCGAAAGCGGTCGGCCGCTGGCGGAAGCAATCCGCGAGGGTATGGCCGAGAAGATGCGAGCGGTGGTGATGACCGGGTTCGTGCCGGCGATCGGCTTCGTGCCAATGGCGCTCGCGCACGGCACCGGCGCCGAAGTCCAAAAGCCCCTGGCGACGACCGTCATTGGCGGACTCATCGCCGCGACCGTCCTGACGCTGCTCGTGCTCCCAGCGATCACCAAGGTGGTGCTGGGCATCAAGTGGAACTGGCGCCGCAAGGACCGCCAGCCCGAAGGCCTTGACGTCCCAGCAACGGAATGAAGGAGAGGAATATGGGCAAGTCGATCAAATTGCTGCGAATATACACCGACGAAGCCGCCTATATGGGGGATCGCAACGTCTACGAGTATATCGCCTCGCTGGCGCGCGAAAAGCAGCTGGCAGGGGTGACCGTGCTCGAGGCACTGATCGGCTTTGGCCATTCGCCTCGCCTTCATCGAGGCCATGTTCTGGAAAGCCGCCGGGCCATCGTCATCGAGATCGTCGACGAGGAAGCCAAGCTGAGAGACTTCGTCGCGGCGCTCGATGACGTTCCTGACGTCGGGCTCATGACGCTCGAAAAGGTCGAAATTTTGGGCGGGAAGGCCGAACAGGCCATCCCGAAAACAGACGAATGACCTACGCCGGGTCCCGAGGCGAAGCGCTTGGTTCGCCAAGGGCAGTTTGGGCGCGACATGCTTGCAGGCCGCCCCAAGCCTCCTCCCGACGGGCGCGAACACCCGGCGAGACGCTTGGGATAACGACACATGTTTACGGTCGAAAACTCGATTTTGTTACCCACACCCCTGGCGCGGGTCTGGCGGCTGATTGTCGATGTGGACCGCTATTGCGATTGGCATCCTTTCATAACGCTCCAGAGCGACCCGGTGGATCCCAGGAAGGTCACCTGTACCTATTGGAAGCCAGGCAACGCAGCCCCGCTTTTTTCGGCCACTGGAACAATTGTTCACCTCGACCGGCCGTCCGATTTTGCCTGGCGAACGGGGATCCGAGGCGTGATCGAGGTCGAGGAGGGCTATCATTTGGAAAAGTTAGCTCAGGGCACCCAACTCACCCATCGTCTGTCCTGTTCGGGACTGGGTTCGTGGCTCGGACTTGTGATCTTGAAGCGGGGCTTCCGACGCTCCCTCGTGAGGGCCGACGAATTGCTGACGACCCATCTGCGGCGGGGGACCACGATCTCCCGCTATTCGCATCGGGTCGGTCGACATCATTAAGACGCTGCTCCGCGAACAGCCGCCAGGTTACCGCAGGAGGCAAGTGCAGGCGTCCACCTTACTCCACAAGCTCTCCGGCTTGGCGACATCGGCATCGCCGATGCCGTCATCATGAGGTGCGGGCGTTCGATCTCGCCCGCACCTCACCAATGAACATGGGCTGAGCGGTCGTGGGGCGAGCACGCAACGAATGGCGCCAGCGGGCTTAGGGAAGGAAGCATGAAAGATCATCTGCGTCTCGATATTCCGCTCCTCCTTCCGGATGTTCCGGACGAGGCTGATCAGTGTCTTGACCGGCTTACCTCCGACCTAAAAGGCCGGCAGGGGATCGATGAAGCGCACATCATTGCCGCTAACGCCGACAACCCCGCGCAACTCTGCATCCATTATGATCCGGACGTGCTGCCGCTGGAACGCGTGCGACAGGTCGCAAGATCTGCCGGAGCCTCGCTGACGGAGCAGTACCAGCACCTGCTTTGGTCGGTCGATGGCCTGGGCCATCCCCGGCGCGCGCGCACCGTAAGCGATCGCCTTCGGCAGCTACCCGGCGTCGTCGAATCCGAAGCCAGTGCCGCAGGGACAATCCGCGTCGAACTCAGCCGCGCCGAAATCACCGCCAATGATATCAGTAGTGCGCTCGCCGAAATGGGCGTCCGCCGGCGGACGGGCGCGTCCGCCGAGCGCGCACTGCCACGGGAACCGCACGATCATGCCGGCCATGATCATGGCAATCATGCGGCTGCGGAAAGTAACAGCGACGACCATGAGCATATCCATGGCGGCATCTTCGGCCCCAATACCGAACTGATCTTCGCACTTCTCTGCGGCGCTATCCTTGCTACCGGATTTGCGATCGAGAAACTGACGACCTTTCCCGCTTGGATTTCTCTCGTCTGTTACCTCGCTGCCTATGTGTTAGGCGGTTGGTTCACCCTGCGGGAAGCGATCGAGAACCTACGGCTTAAGCGGTTTGAGATCGACACACTGATGCTTGTCGCCGCGGCTGGAGCGGGTGCGCTCGGCGCCTGGGCAGAGGGCGCGCTTCTGCTCTTCCTGTTCAGTCTAGGCCATGCGCTTGAGCATTATGCCATGGGGCGGGCCAAGCGCGCCATTGAGGCGCTCGCCGAGCTGGCGCCACAAACCGCCATGGTGCGCCGTGACGGCAGCGTCAGCGAGGTGCCGGTAGAGGATCTGGTCGTCGGCGATACCGTGGTGGTAAAACCGAACGAGCGTTTGCCTGCGGACGGGTTCGTTGTTGTCGGCCGCTCCAGTGTCGATCAGTCACCCGTGACCGGCGAAAGCGTGCCGGTCGACAAGGAGCCTGTCCCGGACCGATCGCAAGCAGCTGCGCGACCGGACAAATTGCCCGCGCAGCACCGGGTGTTCGCCGGGACAATCAATGGGCCGGGCGCGATTGAGATCGCCGTGACTCGCCTTTCCACCGACACTACGCTTGCCAAAGTAGTGAAGATGGTGAGCGAGGCGGAAACGCAAAAATCGCCCACGCAACGCTTCACCGACCGGTTCGAGCGCGTGTTCGTACCGTCCGTTCTCGGCGGCGTCGTGGTTCTCCTGTTCGCCTGGGTGGTCATTGATGAACCAGTCCGGGACAGCTTCTATCGCGCAATGGCGGTGCTGGTGGCGGCGAGTCCCTGTGCGCTTGCCATCGCCACGCCGAGCGCGGTGTTGTCCGGCGTGGCGCGCGCTGCACGCGGCGGAGTTCTGATCAAAGGCGGCGGACCACTTGAAAGCCTTGGTTCGCTCACCGCGCTCGCGTTCGACAAAACGGGAACGCTCACCGAAGGCCGGCCGCGCATCACCGACATTGTTTCGGCCAAAGGCGTCGAGGATGACGAGCTCATGACGGTTGCCGTGGCGGTCGAGAATCTGAGCGACCATCCGCTCGCCGCTGCTATCGTACGCGACGGGCGCCAGTTTCTCGACGAGGAACCCATTCCTGCCGCCCATGATCTTAACAGTCTTACCGGCCGTGGCGTTCGGGCACGGGTCAATGGCGAAGCCGTCCTCATCGGCAAGGCTGAAATGTTCGGGAGCGACGGGATCGCTCCGCTCTCCAGCGAGATGGCGAAGGCAATCGAACGCCTGCGTGAGCAGGGACGAACCACGATGGTGGTGCGAATGGGCGACCGCGACCTGGGTGTGATCGGGCTGATGGATACGCCGCGGGTTGCGGCCAAAGCCGCCATCGATCGGCTGAAGTCTTTGGGGATCAGTCGAATGATTATGATCTCGGGCGACAACCAGCGCGTTGCCGCCGCTATCGCTGCAGATGTCGGGGTCAACGAGGCTTGGGGCGACCTGATGCCCGAGGACAAGGTCGATGCGATCGAAAAGCTTCGGAAGGAAATGCCCGTCGCGATGGTTGGAGATGGCGTTAACGACGCGCCTGCCATAGCCAATGCGACCGTCGGCATCGCCATGGGCGCCGCGGGCTCGGATGTCGCGCTGGAGACGGCAGATGTGGCGTTGATGGCGGACGATCTGGCGCATCTGCCGTTCGCAGTGGGACTGAGCCGCCAGACTCGCTGGATCATTCGGCAAAATCTCGTCGTCAGCTTGGGTGTGGTTGCGCTGCTAGTTCCGGCAACCATCCTCGGATTGGGCATTGGACCCGCGGTCATGGTTCACGAGGGATCGACGCTCCTGGTGGTCTTCAACGCGCTGCGTCTCCTCGCCTACCGCGACAACGCGGAGGCGGCATGATGGCTGGGCAAGCTCTTCGATTGACGATCGCGGCACTACCGCTGTTGTTCGCGACGGCGGCATCTGCTGAAACCCTCCGCCAGGCACTGATCACGGCCTATCGAACCAATCCCAGCCTGACCGGCGCGCGCGCCGGTCTTCGGGCAACCGATGAAGGTGTGCCGATCGCAAAGGCGGCCGGTCGGCCTAATCTCAGTGCCACCGCCGATTATCAGGAGTTCGTCGTTCGGTCTGCGAACAGCTTCTCTGCGCCCTTGCGAGCGGCGAATGCCAGCGCGAACCTGTCCTTTCCTCTCTACCAGGGCGGCCGTGTCAAGAATTCGATCCGCGCGGCCGATGCACGTGTCGAATCCGGCCGCGCGGGTCTGCGCGCGACGGAGGCGGACGTCTTCACCGCAGTCGTCTCGGTTTACATGGACGTTATGCGCGACAGTGCGATTGTGAAGCTGAACGCGCGCAATGTCGACGTGCTCGAGACCAATCTGCAAGCCTCGCGCGACCGCTTTGAGGTTGGCGACCTCACGAGGACTGATGTCGCCCAGTCGGAAGCGCGGCTGTCCGTCGCTCGGGGACAGTTGGAGCTGGCGCAAGCGCAGCTCGATGCAAGCCTCGAAAACTATCTTCGCTTTGTCGGCGTGCCGGCGCGGGACCTGGAACAACCACCCGTCCTGCCCGGCCTTCCCGCAACATCGAAGAGCGCAGTTAACATTGCCATCAAGAACAACCCCCAGCTCCTGGCCGCGAAGGCTGACGCCAGTGCGGCTCGCTATGACGTTCGCGTCGCGGCCTCTTCGCGGCTTCCCAGCCTATCTGTGGTGGCCAGCACCGGTTACAACAATTACCTCGGGTCATTGACCAGCACGTCGCCGGGTCGGGTCTTCCGGCAAGCGCAGACCACGGCGATGGTCGGCCTCTCCGCGACGATCCCGCTCTACCAGGGCGGCCTGCCTGCGGCCGAAGTCCGACGGGCAAACGCCCTTTCAGGTCAGGCACTCGAGCAGATCGTTTTCGTTGAGCGCCGCGTCGTCGCGGACACCCGCGCCGCCTTTTCGCGTTATCGGGCAACGCTGGTGGTGATCGAAGCCTCGAAATCCGCTGTCACCGCCAACGAGCTCGCTCTCGAAGGCGTTCGTGCGGAAAACACCGTGGGCACGCGCAATGTGCTCGACGTACTGAACGCCGAGCAGGAACTCCTAAACAGCCGCGTCCAACTCGTCACCGCAGAACGCGACGCCTACGTGGCCGGATTCACGCTTCTGGCTGCCATGGGGCGCGCCGAAGCCCGTGATCTCAATCTCTTCGGAGGAACATTGTTCGAACCTGGTTTCAGTCGCCCGGCGCTGCCGGGTCCGTTTGCTCCGTCCGGGTCAACGGGCTCCAGCGAAATACCGGGCACGCCTTTCGGAGAGACACCAGAAGGGGCCAGCCCCGGTTCGGTCAATCGCCCTATCGTTTCCGAGGCTCGTGTACTTGCGGTTCGGCAGGATCGGCCATGATGCACAGATCGGTGGTTCCTGGGCGTCGCAGCCTCGATCAGGACAATTCTGATCCGCGGGAAAGGAGCAAACCGTGCCGAAGCCCATGACTGAACAGGCGAACGTCAAACCGAATGTTGCCGCCAATCCCTCGCGCGATCATGCCACGACCGCCAACAGCAGGATATTGCTGATCGCGCTTCTTCGAACCGGCACATTCTTGATTGCCGAGGTCGTCGGCTCCTTCGTCTTCAACAGCCTCGCTCTGCTGTCCGACGCCGGCCATATGCTGACGGACGTTGCAGCGTTGACCATTGCACTGCTGGCGATCCGGATTGGAGCCCGGCCCGCAGATGACCAGCGAACCTTCGGCTATCGCCGGTTCGAGATCCTCGCAGCTGCCTTCAATGCCCTCCTGTTGTTCGCCGTCGCCATCTATGTCCTGTTCGAAGCGGTAAACCGCTTCCGCGATCCTGAGCCCGTCCAGTCGACGGGGATGCTGGTCGTCGCCGTCATCGGCCTAGTCATAAACCTTGTGTCGATGCGCCTGCTCATGTCGGGCAAGGACCGGAGCCTCAACCTTAAAGGCGCCTATCTCGAAGTCTGGGCGGACATGCTCGGCTCCATCGGCGTGATCGCTGGGGCGCTCGTCATTCGCTTCACCCC
>Ga0066256_1000478_pt1 | contig 106811 bp, 100 predicted proteins | sample ThiBio_1000_biof_FD_87107 | JGI IMG/M metagenome (GOLD analysis project Ga0066256, IMG submission 87107) | Wastewater bioreactor microbial communities from Cape Town, South Africa - Thiocy_expt_1000_biof (version 2) | ecosystem: Engineered > Bioreactor > Thiocyanate-remediating >... | reverse complement strand
GGAGGCGGAGGGAGCGCGAGCTGATCGAGATCGGCAAGCAGGAGAGGGCGGAGGGTCGCAAGACGCGGGTCTATTCGGTCTCCCCCGGCACGCGCGACCCCACGTCGCGCCTGAAGGTGCTGCTGGAGCAGGAAGGTTTTCGAGTGGCGGTGCTGCGCGCAAGCGTGGACGCCTCCCGCCGCGAAGACTGGATCGCCGAGCAGTTGGATCGTGGGATCGACGTGCTCATCACCAACCCGGAGCTGGTCAAGACGGGCCTCGATCTGTTGGAGTTTCCGACGATCGTGTTCATGCAGTCGGGCTACAACGTCTACAGCCTGCAGCAGGCCGCAAGACGCTCATGGCGTATCGGCCAGAAGCAGGCCGTGCGCGTGATCTATCTCGGCTACGCCGCTTCCTCGCAGATGACCTGCCTGGGACTGATGGCCAAGAAGATCATGGTCTCGCAAAGCACGTCGGGAGACGTACCCGAATCGGGACTGGATGTGCTGAATCAGGACGGTGATTCCGTCGAGGTGGCACTGGCCCGGCAATTGGTGCATTGATCCCACATATCTTGGCGGCCCCTCGGGGCCGCTTTATTTTTGGTGAACGGCTTCGCGCCCTCGGCTCAGAACTCCTCGTCGAATGTTCTCGACGTTTCGGTTCATCAAGTGCCTGACGACGTTCGCGTACAGCCAGCGCTTAAAGCCCTTCAAGTTCGTTCCGTGTCTGGCGTAGAACGCCTCCGGCGAATTGAAAACTCCGTAGTCCCGGTTGATTCCCTCTCGCTGGATATAGGTGTCGCAACCTTTCCAGTCCACCGCCGGGTTCTGCAAGTCCGGCGTCGCGGCTCCATATCCGCAGAAGGAACCCGACTGATGGGCGAAGCGCCTCTGGAGCGAAGACAGATAAGGCTTGTCGAGGATGAACCCTTCCAGGTTTACCCAACGGCCTTCGAAGAAGACTTCTACCCAACTGTGGATGATGCTGCGCGGTGCAAGGAGATACCACAGACCAGTGACAGCACCTTTCTGAAGCTGCTTGTCTATGGTGAAGCCATGGAATCGACATGGCACGCCCACTGCACGCAGCAGGGCCATCAACAAGGTGCCTTTCGTGTTGCATTGGCCGATACCTTCGGCCAGAACTCGTGAAGCCGGCAAGTCGTCGGACACGTTGTAGCCGAAGGCCACCTCGTCTCTCACGTAATCGTAGACAGCGCCAATGCGCTGGAATACCGGCAGCATCGACCAGCCACGTGCGGCAACAAGCCCGGCAATGCTGGGATGGGCGTAGTCGAGCAAGGCTGTGGGCTCGGTCAAGTCGCTTGTAGGACTGTTATCAACCATGGCTTTAGGTGAAACACAATGCATTGTCGGTAGTGCCTAGCCCCAGGCCGCCTCCAGGCGCTTCTGCAACAGCAACAGCAGCAGAACCGCGACCGCCACCCCTGTTGCCGCGGCCACGGAGGGCAGGTCTGGCAGCGCAAAGCCGAACAGATGCCGGAGCAGCGGGATGCCGATCACGATGACCAGAAGGGCCAGCGTCGCAAGCACCATCCCCCACAACGCTCGATTGTGCAACCGCATGATCTGTCCCACACCGGCGCTGAACGAGCGATTGGCCAGGATCAGCGCAATGTTCGAGGCCACCAGCGCGATGAAGGCGGAGGTCCTCGCCGCTTCGTCGGACCACCCGAGCCGCAGCAGCAACCAGAACAGCAGACCGACCAGCGTCAGCACCACGGTACCCTGTAGCAGGCTCCGCGCGATCATGGACAGCGAGAACAGCGGCGCGCCGGGATCGCGCGGCGGCCGCTGCATTACATCGCGTTCTTCGTCTTCCGCCTCGAAGGCGATCGAGCAGACGGGATCGATCACGATTTCGAGGAACGCGATGTGCATCGGCGTGAACAGCAGCGGCCAGCCGAACATCAGGGGGACCAGCGTCAGCCCGGCGATCGGGACGTGCACCGCGAAGACGAAGCGCATCGCCTTGCGCAGGTTGTCGTAGATGCGCCGACCCAGCCGGATCGCCCGCACCAGCGTTGCGAAATCGTCGTCCAGCAGCACGAGCGACGATGCCTCGCGCGCGACGTCCGTGCCGCGCCCGCCCATCGCGATGCCGATGTGAGCAGCCTTGAGCGAGGGCGCGTCGTTGACGCCGTCACCGGTCATCGCGACCACTTCGCCGTTGGCCTTCAGGGCCTGGACGATGCGCAGCTTCTGCTCGGGCGCAACCCGCGCGAAGACCGTCGTCGTCGCCACGCTGCGCCGCAGGGCCGGCTCGTCCAGCAATGCGACCTCGTGGCCCCGAAGCGCGCCGCCCCGGCCGTCGATGCCCGCCTGGCGGGCGATGGCCAGCGCCGTCCCCGGGTGGTCGCCGGTGATCATCACCACGCGGATGCCCGCGCGCCGGCAATCCTCGACCGCCTGCGGCACGTCGTCCCGCAGCGGATCGGCGAACCCCACCAGTCCGAGCAACCGGAATTCGAAGCCTTGCTGGGTGTCGGGCCACTCGGTGCCGGACCAGGCTGCACCCGCCACCGCCAGCACGCGCATGCCCTGGTCGGCCAGCGTGCCTGCCTCGGCCAGCATCTGGTCGCGCTCGTCGTCGGGCAGGCCGCACAGCAACGCCACGGTCTCCGGCGCTCCCTTGGCCGCCACGACATGCCGATCGCTGCCAGGCATTCGCCAGACATGGGACATCACGGGCCATTGCGGGCTCAGGCTGTACTCGTGCACCAGCTCCCAATCGGCTGGAACATGCCCGGGGCGACGTTGCGCCGATTGGTGGAACGCACGCTCCATCGGATCGACGGGCTCGCGCTCGCTGGCCAGCACGCCGTAGCGCCGCAGCTCGTCGAACGCCTCGCCCGGATCGCCGTCGCGGGCGCGCCAGGCCGTCCTGCCTTCGGGACCGAAGCGCATCAGCGCCTCGATGGCCATCTTGTTCTGGGTCAGGGTGCCCGTCTTGTCGGTGCACAGCACCGTGGCCGCACCCAGCGCTTCGATGGTGGCCGCGCGGCGCGTCAGCACGCGATGCCGCGACAGCCGCCACGCGCCCATGGCCATGAAGACCGTGAGGATCAGCAGGAACTCCTGCGGCAGCATGGACATCGCCATGGTGATGCCGGCCAGCGCGCCGCCCAGCCAGTCGCCGCGGGTCCAGGCGAACAGCAGGCCGACGGCCACGCTCACCACGAGGCCGAGCGCGGAGAACCAGCGCACGAGCTGACGGGTCTGCCGGTGCAGCGGCGTGGCCTGCGTCTCGATGGCCCCGAGCGTCTTGCCGATGCGGCCGATCTCGCTGCGCGCGCCGGTGGCCGTCACGCATGCCACCGCCTGTCCGGCGACCACCATCGTGCCGGCATGGACCTGGACCACGGCAGCATGCGCGGAAGGGTCGTGGTCGGCCGACTTGAGCACCGGCAGCGATTCGCCGCTCAAGAGGGATTCGTCGACGGCCAGGTCGTTGGCCTCCAGCAGCCGGGCATCGGCCGGCACGCGGTCGCCCTCGGCCAGCTCGATCCGGTCGCCGACCACGAGTTCGGTGCCCGCGATCCGTTGTCGCTGCCCGTCCCGCCAGACCAGCGCGCGCGGGCTGGTCATGTCGTGCAGCGCTTCCAATACCCGCTCGGTGCGCCGCTCCTGCACCAGGGTGATGGCGACGATCACGACCAGGAAGGCCAGCAGCACGCCGGCTTCCGAGACGTCGCCCAGCACGAGGTAGATGGTCACGGCCGCCGCCAGGAGCTGGAACATCGGCTCGCGCACCACCTCGCGCAGGATGCGCCACACCGTCCGCTTCGGCGGCCGCGGCAGTTCGTTCGGCCCCTCCTGTGCGAGCAAGCGGGCCGCCTGCTCGGAACTGAGCCCCGCGGACGGATAGCTGTCGGCTGCGCTCATGGTGCTAGAGGCCCAGTTTCGCGCCGGCGCCGAACAGGGTAGCGAGACCTAGCAGCGCGAAGATGGCGGCGGCGATGGAGTGCACCAGCTTCATCGGAATCTTGGCGGCGAGCTTGTCGCCGACGAACACCGCCGGCACATCGGCGATCAACATCCCGAGCGTGGTGCCGATGATCACGATCAGCGGCGCGCCGTAGTGCGCGGCCATGGCCACCGTTGCGATCTGCGTCTTGTCGCCCATCTCGGCCAGGAAGAAGGTGACGAGGGTTGCGCCGAAGACGCCGAACTTCCGGGCGACCTGGGTTTCCTCTTCCTCGATCTTGTCGGGGATCAGCGTCCAGACCGCCATCCCGATGAAGGACAGGCCCAGCACCCAGCGCAGGATCTCCGGGCTGACGTTGGCGGTGATCCAGGCCCCGAGCGCGCCGGCCAGGCCGTGATTGACGGTGGTCGCGGCCAGGATCCCCAGGATGATCGGAAACGGCTTCTTGAAGCGAGCCGCGAGGATGAACGCGAGGAGCTGCGTCTTGTCGCCGATCTCGGCGAGCGCCACGACCCCGGTCGAAACGAGGAGAGATTCCATCAGAGTACCCAGGCCGGACGCGAGACGATTGACCACGACGTATCCCCGGCCTTGTCGGAGACATCGTGGTCAAAGGTCTTGCCAAGCTTGGGACTGCTTACGCCATGACCTGCGGGTCAAGTGTGTTGACGTAAGCCTCTTCGCGATGAAGAGCGGCTACTCCCCAATGACGCGCACATTGTAACAGGCCCGTCGCGCCGGATCGAGGAGGGAGTGCCGCTGCAGTGTTCTCCGCACTGGTGGCGATCACGCCATGAATCGGGTGCATTCCAGTTCCCTTTGTTTGCTGCCCGAGCGCTCTATGGCGGCGATGGTGAGGGCTCCGTGTTCCAGGGAATCGCCCCATGCAACCACTCACCTGCGTCGCTCATCGCCTGGCTGTGTCCGCCGTGCTGGCCGGCTGCGTGCTCGTCACCGGCTGCGCCGCGACGGGCACGGCGAGCAACTCGACTGTCCATGACTCGCTTCCCGAGCCTGCGGTGTTGGTCAGGACCATCGCCCCGGAGCCCGAGCCGAGCCTGATCCCGGTGGCCCGCTACGGCCGCTACACGCTGGTCGAGATGGTGCCGGAGCCGGCGCAGCGCGACCTGCTGCGCCAGGTGATCGAGATTTCGATTCCGCGGACCCTGGACGCAAGCGTCGGCGATGCCCTGCGGCACGTGCTGCTGCGCACCGGCTACCGCCTTTGCGATGCGCCGGACGCCGCATCGCTGTTCACGCTGCCGCTGCCGGCGGCGCATCTGCGGCTCGGGCCGCTGCCGCTGCGCGATGCCTTGCTCGTACTTGCCGGCTCGGCCTGGGAACTGTCCGTCGATGACGCTTCGCGCTCGGTGTGCTTCACGCGCGCTGCCGCCTCGCGCTCCGCGAGCGCAAGCCCCGCCCCGGCCACCCCATCATCGAGCGCGCCGGTCGCCGAACCCGCCCAACTCGAGGAGTCACAGCCATGATCGTCCCGCAGCTCCAGTCCGAGAACGCCGGCCGTGCGCGCTGGTTGAAGATCGCAGCCGCCGCGTGGCTGTTGCTCGTGAGCGCTCTGGCTGTGGTCAACAGCGTAGGCCTGTCGCGCCTGACCGAGCAAAGCCAAGCCAGCGCCCAGGATGCGCACGTGCAGGCGATCAACACGCGCGTCGCCGAACTCGAACAGCAAGCGGCGGCCTCGAAGAACCAGCCCAAGCCCGTCACCCAACCCGACTTCGAGGCCGCCCGCAAGACGCTGGACGAACGCCTGGCGCAGGTTGAGCAGGCCCAGGCGGGAGACACCCATGCGGGTGACTTCCAAGCGCTGCAGGCGCGCGTGGGCGACATCGAAGCGCGCATGAAGAGAACCGCCGCGCCTGTCGCGATACCCCGGCGTGCCGCCGAGCCGGCCAAGCCCAAGGTGCCAGAGCCTCCGTTCAACGTCGTGGGCGTGGAGTTGCGCGGCGGCGAGCGCTTCCTGTCGGTGGCGGCACCTAGGGCCTCGTCGGTGCTGGACGTTTGGCTGCTGCGCGAAGGCGATGCCGTGGGCGCTTGGCATTTGCTGGCGATCGAGGCGCGCGCCGCCGTGTTTAGCGTGGACGGCCAGACCCAGCGCATCGCGCTGCCGTAGGAGCCGGCCATGAAGCGCGCCGCAATCTGCTTCGCCGGCATCCTCGTTCTCGTCGCGAGCGCGGCCCGGGCACAGTCGGCGCCGGTCGCCTCCTCGCGCGCGGTGCCCGCCCAGGTCCAGAGCAGCAACGATGCCGCGCTGGACGAACGCCTGGCACGCGATTGGGGCCTGCGGCCCGAGGAGTGGGCGCGCTACCGCCAACTGATGCAGGGACCGCTGGGCATCTACTCCCCAAACCTCGATCCGCTCACGGCGCTGGGCATCGAGGCGCGCAGCGACGAGGAACGCAACCGCTATGCGGAGCTGCAGGTGCAGGCAGAATCGAAGCGCGTGGGCAAGACGCTGGCCTACCAGCGGGCCTACGACGCGGCCTGGAAGCGGCTCTATCCGGGGCAGCAGCGCGTGAGCATGCCAGGCGCGAAGGCGCCGGGCGCCGGCAACCGGGGCTCGGGCCGGCTGGCTGTCTTCGTGAAAGCCGAGTGCCCGCCGTGCGAACAGCGCGTGCGCCAGTTGCAGGCGGCCGGCACCGCCTTCGACCTCTACATGGTCGGCAGCCGCCAGGAAGACGCCCGCATCCGCCAGTGGGCGACGCAGGCCGGCATCGACGCCGGCCGCGTGCGCTCGCGCACCATCACGCTCAACCATGACGCCGGGCGCTGGCTGTCGCTCGGCCTGCCCGGCGATCTGCCCGCCGTGGTGCGCGAGGTCAACGGCCAATGGCAGCGGCAGTAGCGGCAACAACGTTGGTGCACCGCGCCTGCTGCACGGCCCTGGTCCTCGGCCTCTGCGCCAGCGCAGCCTTCGCCTTCGGCCAAGAGGTGCCACCGCCCGCCTACCAGCTCGCCGCACAGCAGGCGGGCGTGCCGTCCCCGGTGCTGTTCGCGGTAGCGCTGCAGGAGAGCGGCGCACGGCTGCGCGGCCGCCTGATCCCCTGGCCGTGGACGCTCAACGTCGCCGGCCGGGCCGAACGCTACGCCACACGTGCGGAAGCCTGTGCAGGCATCCGTCGGGCGCTCGCCCGCACGCCGGCCAACCGCGTCGACGTCGGCCTCGGTCAGGTCAACCTCGGCTACCACGCGCACCGCTACGAGCATCCCTGCGATCTGCTCGACCCATATCGCAACCTCGCCATCGCCGCGGAAATCCTGCAGGAGCAGCACACGCCGGACGAGGACTGGCTGGTTGCCATCGGCCGCTACCACCGACCTGCGGGCGGAGCGCCAGCCGCTCGCTACCGCCGCAGCGTCCACCAGCACCTGACCCGCGTGCTCGGTCCGGGCGCTTCACTTCCTTCTACCCGGAGCCCCATGCCATGAACCGCATCTTCCTTGCCGCGACTGTGGCGCTGCTGGCCACCACCGTCGACGCGCAGGACCGCAGCCCCGTCACCAAGAACAGTTCTCCGCCGCTGATCGTGGTCGAGGACAAGGGTGGGACCTCGGCGCTGCCGTACTACCAGGCCTTGAACCCGCAAGACGCACAGCCCAGTCAACCGGCTGCGCCGCAGCCGGCGCCGCGCATCGGCGGCCCGGCCGATGCCGAGGCGGCCATGCTGCCGGTGCGCTCGGCTCGGCTCACACCGGGCGACGAGCCGCGCCGCGTGATCCGCGTGTCGGGCCTGACGCCGCTGTTCCTGGTCGGCGATGACGACCGCTCGCGCGCCTGGCTCAAACAGCGGGGCAAGGACTTGCAGGCGCTGCGCGCCGCGGGCCTAGTGGTTAACGTGGCGACGCCCGAAGCACTGGCTGCGCTGCGCCGCCTGGCGCCGGGCTTGATGCTTTCACCGGCCTCGGGCGACGAGCTGGCGCAGCGCCTGGGGCTCAAGCACTACCCGGTGCTGATCACCGCCACGGGCATCGAGCCCTGACGTGACGTGAAGCACCCGCCATGGCCCGGTCCCAAGCCGTCGAAGTCTTGCTGCGGCCAGCGGTGGAGCTATACACCGTCGCGGTCTGTGCGGGCGCCGCGATTCTGTGCCTGGTGGCCCCGTGGTCGCTCGCGCTGAGCCCTTTGCAGGGCCTGGGCAGCGCGCTGGCCTTCCTCACCTTCGGCGCGCTGCGCTTCCACGACGCCTGGGCCATCCTGCGCTACCGGCGCAACATCCGGCGTCTGCCGCGCTACGTGATGACCAGCCGAGACGTGCCGGTCAGCCAGCAGCGGCTCTTCGTCGGCCGGGGCTTTCGCTGGGACCAGCGGCACACGCACCGGCTGATGCAGACCTACCGGCCAGAGTTCCGCCGCTACGTCGAGCCGACGGCGATCTACCGGGCAGCGCGGCGCATGGAAGAGCGCTTGGAGTTCGCGCCGTACCCGCTCTCGAAACTGGCGAAGGCGCTGGCCTGGGACAGCCCGCTCAACCCGGCGCGTCCACTGCCGCCGGTGGGCGGCCTACCTCGCCTGCACGGCATCGAGCCGCACGAGGTCGACGTGACGCTGCCGCTGGCCGAGCGTGTCGGTCATTCGCTCGTGCTCGGCACCACGCGCGTCGGCAAGACCCGCCTGGCCGAGCTGTTCATCACGCAGGACATCCGACGCAAAGTCAATGGCCAGCACGAGGTCGTGATCGCATTCGACCCCAAAGGCGACGCGGACCTCCTGAAGCGCATGTACGTGGAGGCCAAGCGCGCCGGCCGCGAAGGCGAGTTCTATGCCTTCCACCTCGGATGGCCGGACATCAGCGCCCGCTACAACGCGGTGGGGCGCTTCGGGCGCATCTCGGAAGTCGCTACGCGCATCGCGGGACAGCTCTCCGGTGAAGGCAACAGCGCGGCGTTCCGCGAGTTCGCCTGGCGCTTCGTCAACATCATCGCGCGTGCCTTGGTGGAGTTGGGGCAGCGGCCCGACTACCTGCTGATCCAGCGACACGTCATCAACATCGATGCGCTGTTCATCGAGTACGCGCAGCACTACTTCGCCAAGAGCGAGCCGAAGGCCTGGGAGGTCATCGTCCAGCTCGAAGCCAAGCTGAACGACAAGAACATCCCGCGCAACATGATCGGACGCGAGAAGCGCGTCGTCGCGCTGGAGCAGTACCTGTCGCAGGTGCGCATCTACGACCCGGTGCTCGACGGCCTGCGCAGCGCGGTGCGCTACGACCGGACGTACTTCGACAAGATCGTTGCGTCGCTGTTGCCGCTGCTGGAGAAGCTGACCACGGGAAAGATCGCGCAGCTTCTCGCGCCGGACTACTCGGACCTCTCCGACCCGCGGCCGATCTTCGACTGGATGCAGATCATCAGGAAGCGGGCCATCGTCTATGTCGGGCTCGACGCGCTGTCCGATGCCGAGGTGGCGGCGGCTGTCGGCAACTCGATGTTCAGCGATCTCGTATCGGTGGCTGGCCACATCTACAAGTTCGGCATCGACGACGGCCTGCCGGGCGCAGCGACGGGCATGAAGGTGCCGATCAACGTGCACGCCGACGAGTTCAACGAGTTGATGGGCGACGAGTTCATCCCGATGGTCAACAAGGGCGGCGGTGCAGGCGTCCAGGTCACGGCCTACACGCAGACCCTCTCGGACATCGAGGCCCGCCTCGGCAATCGCGCGAAGGCGGGCCAGGTGGTCGGCAATTTCAACAACCTGTTCATGCTGCGCGTGCGCGAGACCGCTACGGCCGAGTTGCTGACGCGGCAACTGCCCAAGGTCGAGGTCTACACGACGACGGTGATGAGCGGCGCCACCGACAGCTCCGATCCGACCGGCAACACTGCGTTCACGTCCAACACGCAGGACCGCATCAGCAGCAACAGCGTGCCGCTGATCGAACCGGCGCATGTCGTGGGCCTGCCCAAGGGGCAGTGCTTCGCGCTGATCGAGGGCGGCCACCTGTGGAAGGTGCGCATGCCCTTGCCGGCGCCCGACCCCGACGAAGCCATGCCCAAGGATCTGCAGGAACTGGCCGGCTACATGCGGCAGCACTACGTCGAGGCCGGTGACTGGTGGGATAACAACTGGCTCCCTGGCTTGCAAGACCAGCCGCTGCCCGACGATCTGCTGGCGGGCTTCAAGCAGATGGCGAGCATGGACGAAGGAACCATCGCATGAGCGACCCTGCCGTCGCCGTCCAACGCCAGCAGGTTCGCCAGCAGGGCCTGATCGCGGGGCTGGTGACGTTGCCGTTTCGGCTGTTCGGGGTGTTGATCGGCTCGCTCCTGCTGTGCATCGTGATCGAGTGTCTCGGCATGCACTTCTTCTGGCCCGAGCAGGGCTGGCGCCACGCGCAGGGCATGCTGAACTACGAGCTGTCGCAGGTCTCGGAGCATTTCACGCGCAGCGCGCTGGTGCAGGAGCCGGGGCGTAGTGCGCGCCAGCTTGTCGAGTGGGCCTACCAGGGCTTGTTCGTGAAGACCGGGCTGCTGGACTGGATACGCGACGCCGCGGCGCAATCACGCGCCGGTGCCAAGAGCCAGGCGCAGGACTTCCGCTACTACATCGGGCAGCTCTACGTGCATGTCGAGAGCTACGTCATCGCCTCGGCCTACACGGTGCTGGTGTTCCTCGTGCGGCTGCTGGTACTGATCCTGACCTTGCCGCTGTTCCTGATGGCGGCCTTCACCGGCCTGGTGGATGGCCTGGTGCGCCGTGACGTGCGCGGCTTCGGCGCCGGGCGCGAATCGGGCTTCGTCTACCACCGGGCGAGGGCCAGCCTGATGCCGCTGGCGGTGCTGCCCTGGGTCACGTACCTGGCGCTGCCGGTCAGCGTGCATCCGCTGCTGATCCTGCTGCCCAGCGCGGCGCTGCTGGGCGTCGCGGTCTGCATCGCGTCGGCGACGTTCAAGAAGTATCTCTAACCGACCACCGGACTGGCACTACACACTACGAGCTTCATCGATCCTCGGGTCATGGCGACATACAGGTTCTGCGCGCTCATACCCTCCGTGTTCAGCAGCACGGCCACTTCCGCTTCCAGTCCTTTGAGGAGCAGCGTGCTGCCGACCGCGCGCTTGGGCAATGGGCGCCCGAGAAGCCGGTTTTCCTCGCGCACCCGTCGGGCCGTTTCTGCCAGTGCAACGGTGCCTGCCGAGGCATCCCTCAGCGCTTTGAGCGCGCCGTAGAGGATGGCCGGCCGATGCACACGTACATTTGGAAGTGCCCGCAGCTCCGACAGCAATTCAGCCGCCGCAGCGAGGGACGGCGCACGCACGAAAGCCAGCGCACGGCTCTCCGCCGCATTTGGCGGATTCCTCGCGGTGCCCCGTTGCAGCGAATCCAATCGCCGCATCAATTCCGGCACCCCCACGTTGGTCATGACGCTCTGCGCCAGTGACAGCAGTTGGCCCAACGCACCTGCCAATCCCACATCGAAGCCGTTGGCAAAGGCGATGAGGTCTTGCAAATCGACAGCCTCGACCGTCGAGGCGCCCGGCGTCTGACTGGCGAAGTTCTGCTGCGCCGCCCGGTTTCGGCTGTCGGCGATAATGAGTACGCGAGCGTCAGCGGTGGGTGGTGCCGTCCTCGCCGCAGCCAGGCGCTGAGCATGGTCATTGGGTGGTACGGTCCGCATCCAGGTCACATGCTCCGACGGGCCGCTCCTCAGATCGACAGACTGCCCCGCTGCAAGCAGCCGGCGGGCCTCCAGCAGCCATTGACCCAACGCTTCCGCGCCCGCATTGCGCCACCGCCAGGGTGTTGCCAACTCCCCGACGACAGGGAAATGCGCACACACCTGTTGGTCCCAATCAGCCAGTTCGTTGCCTCGGAAGCCGAAGATGGCCTGCATCGGATCGCCCAACACGCAGGTCGGCAGAATCAACGAGAGGAAATAGACGGTGTGGTGCTGAGGCACCGAACAGTCCTGGTATTCATCCACGACGAGGTGCGCATACGAGGCTTTTAGCACGTCGTTGACGTGGCCGGCCTGCAGTAGCTTCCAAGCGGCGTCGCGGATCGCCGGGTAGTCACGCGCAGGTGTGGTCAGCCGCAGAATCTCCGAATCGTGAGCGCTGCGGCGTGGAAAGGTCGAGATGAGCCGGATGGCCCAACCATCGACAGTGCACAACCGATAGGCGCCGGTCGGCACACCGGCGCGGTCCAGTCGATCACGCAGCGCCGCGACCCCGGCGTTCGTGTGTGTCAGCACGAGGATAGGTTTGGCATCCCGATGGCTCGCCAGCGCATGGGCGATCAACTGCGTCTTGCCGCAGCCCGCCGGCGCAGTGACGGTGCCGCGTGCGATTGCACGAAGGTCGATTTCAACGGGGTCCATGACCGGCCCACCCGAATACCTGGTCCATCAGCGCACGGAATTCCGGATCGCAAAGATGCAGGTCCGGCGCAACGATGGTTCTTGCCACGTCCTCCATCCAGGAGATGGATTTGAACCAACCCGCCTTTCGGATGCGCGCTGCCTGACCAAGAATGGCCCTGCGCTCTGCGGATAAGACGCCAGTATTCTGGATCTCGTCCCAGACCTGCTGGAAGGTGAGCGTGTTGTTCGAGACGGTGCGCAGGTGTTCGACGATCAGGTCGCCATGCAATTCGTTGGCGTAGCCGATCAGCCTCTGACATGCAGCCGGCGTGAGGCTGCCGAACAGTTCGTCCTCCAGCGCCCGGCCCGTGCGGTAGGCGACGACGGTGCCGCCGTTCTGGACAAATGCCTGCTCGATGGCTGGCGTGGGCTTTTTGTCGTCATCGCGCAGCACCATCACCCGATAGCCGAGGGACTGGAAGGCTGTCGCACGGGCATACGCTCGATCGGGCTCGCCACCGCCGCAGTCGACGAGGGCCACACCCAATGCAGCCAGCGACGCATTCCCCTGGTCAAGCCGGTACAGGTCCAAGCCACGCAGCAGGCCGATCTCGCTGGCGCCCTCACACACGACCACGGAGCCGGCCAGGAAGGCCTCGGGATAGAGGCGAATCGTGCTCTGGATGCCATCGTCGGCGCCAGTTAAACGAGCCTCGTGGGCATGAGGGCCGCGGCGCAGCACGAAAAGCTGGCTGCCCGACAGTTCTCTCAGCGCCACGGGGGAATGGGTGGTGAGGAATACCTGTAGCGGAGCAGCGGCTTCCTTGGCGCCGAGGGAGCCCAGGAACCGGGCGATGCGATGTGGCTCCAGCCCGTACTCCAGTTCATCCGAGAGCACGATCGACGCCTTGCCGGCCGCCTTGCGCTGCAGACCGGCGACGAGCAGGCGCGTGGACCCGACGCCGAGGCTGTGAAGCGGGATGCCGCTTTCGTTGTGCAAGGAGATGGTGCCGCCACCAAACGACACCGAATGCGAATCCAGCAGTGCCTTGGCCTTGGCGCCGATGTGCACGCCCAATTCCTGGGCCGTCGCGGTAACGATTCCCAGCGCTTCCGCCAACTGTTGCTCGGCTTGGTCTCCGAAGGCGCTGCGCGCATCTCGGGCAGCCTTGACCAAGGCGGCTGAAGCGTCGGCTCGTTCCTCCGAGATGCGATTCAACACGGAGCCACGTTGCCACCCCAGGTTGTAGTCAGCCAGCGCACCGATGCGGGTGGGCGCCAAAGCGAGGCGATCTTTCCATGCGAGCGTCTTGACGATGCCCTGCTGTGCAGCGCGCTCGGAGACCAAAGTCCATGATGGTTCCAAGTCACTCGCGACGATCAGGTTCAAGCAGAGCACGACCTCCGCGCCGACGGTCGGTTCGTCTTCGACGACGCCGGTGGTGGGGTGAAACCCGCGGAGGAACGCGCCAAAGCCTTCCAGCGTCCTCATGGCATCGTCCAGATCGCCCAGTGTCAGCGTGATGCTGATCGGGTTCGTGATGTCCAGGTCGAAGAAGTCCGCATCCGAGAACTGGACATTGCGCCTGGCCCCCAGGCACAGGTCGATCGCATCCAGCACGGTGGACTTGCCACTGTCGCCCGGCCCGATCAGGCAATTGATGCCTGGCGCAGGACACCAGGCCAGCCGTTGAATGCCACGGAAGTTGGCGATTTCGATTCTTCTGATTCGTGCCATGTCTTGTTTCTCTCAGGTGCGGCTGCAGGCGCTCTACGAGGTTTTCGTACCGAAGTGTTCGGCGAAGTAGTCGATCATTTCTGCCGCCTGCGTCCCCTCGCGGAACTGCTTCTGTTCATCAAAGTCGATCGACGGCACCAAGTGGATAAACTGGTCATCGGCATATAGCGACATCACGGCTTGTGGGTCCAACAGCGGCGGGCGCAGGCCGGTCAGTGCGTTCGCCGCCTCGATGGCGGCGCCGATCACGACGTCGGCAATCTGCACGGCTGGACTGGTCTTTGAATCGACCTGGGTGACGGACGACAGCTTGAGCGGGAAACTGATGCTCCCGATCTGGGTCTGCCTGAATTCGACTTCATGCTGATGGTCGATGTAGCGCTGCAGCAGCTCGTGGTACGTGAGCAGGTTCTTGGACTGGTCGTGCTCGACCCGGTACGGTCCTGCAGCCATCACCTCCATCCGGCTGATCAGGGACTGGAGAACCACCATCGCGGCATCGGTCGAGACGCCCGGCGTGGCAATCGCGGACAGACATTCGGGCGAGTTCAGCGCGAGAGGACCTAGCGCTTCGGGCAGTTCACGCCAATTGAGCTGCCTGGCCGCTTTCACCAATGCATCCAGGGCTAGCAGAGTCTTTTCCTTGACCGCGCGCTGGAAGGCCGCAAGCAGATCATCAAATGCCGCCTTGCCGAGCAAGGTGGGACCGACGGTATACAGCAGCGAAGCCAAGGCGTAGTTCTGTCCGTCCTTATAGAAGTCGTGTCCGCGCTCGTAGTAGAACGGCTCGACGCCATAGTCCAAGAACATGAGGAGCAGCAGGAAGCGCTTGTCGCAGACGTAGGTCACGCACTTGTGCTGAGAGAGCACGGCGCGCTGCAACTCCATCAGCGGCTGCCGATAGCCAGGTCGGCGTGCCAGGGCGTGGTATTTGAGTTCGGGTGCTTGCAGCTTGGGGAAATGTTCCCGAATCAGTCGTGCAGCTTCTTCATCGCCGATGGACACCGCCGCAGCACCCTGAAAACGTTGCTCCGCGTTGAGTAGGTCGAACCCCGTGTAGCCGCTCTCGTCGATGTGAAAACACTCCATGTCTGCCCTCGTTCGCGTCACCACCCGAGCAGCGTTGCGGCTGCATCTATCTGTTCGTGCTCGAAGGCAAGCGCGAAGTCGTCCAGCTCGGTCGCACGCAATCCGACCTCCGGCCCGAGCGCCAAGTTGCGCCAGTTCGATACCGCAGCGTGCACCTCGCCCAGCACGGTCAAAGCCTGTTGCTCGTCCAGGGCGAAGTACGAGGCGCGAGCCAGCAACATCCGCACGTCGGTGATCGGTCCATCCCGTTCGGACAGCCAGGTCTTGGATTCGCGGTCCTTGTCCGGGAACGGATTGATGTCGAAGGCGGGGGCCAGCCGCCACTGGCCATGCGCCACGTGCAGGAACCCGTGGTTCTGCAGGTGGTCGTCCACATTGGTGACCAGCAGGTTGAAGACCAGCCGGCGCCAGAGTTGTCGCAGGTCTTGGGTGGGGGCCTGCCCGTGGGTGCGAATCGCATCGGCGATCTCGGTGTAGCTGCGATCCTCCTCGCGCGAAGCCTGCAACAGCGAGGCGGCCGACTGGTAGGGGATGCGGCCGTCGGCCTCGTCGCGGTCGAAGCGTTGGATGACGGCTACCGGCACTTCGCTTCCCGATGGCCCCAGACAAACGACCCGTGCCGGCGCCGCGTCGATACCGGCCCGCGCCGCCAGCTTCAGGGCCAGCACTTCGCCACGGGTGACGCTGCGCGTGTCGCCCACGCTCGGGAACTTGCCGATGGCGAGCCGGCCGTCCTCGTCCACCAGCGTGCATTTCGGCCGCATGCCCCCCAGCGACGTGCCCTTGCCCTGCAGGTAGCGCAGGTCTTCGGCGGTCTCCTGGCCGCGCTCCACCGCGCGGCTGGCCTGAAAGACGCGCTCCAGTTCGATCAGCGGCGGCGTGCTGCGGCGGCCGGCTTGCACCGTGCGGTGCCAGGTGCCGTCCGGGTCGCGCAGGCGCAGCGCACCGACGCGGCTGAAGTCGTCCACCGCCAGCAGGTAGTCCAGTTCGGTAAGGGCTGGCAGCTTCGGATCATCCTTGCGGCGCTTGGCGTGATCGCGGGCGATGACGCGCCGGCCCCAAGCGTCCGGCGCGGTATCGGCGATCGCTCCGTGGAACACCGAATCGTGCGCCGACGCAGCCTTGTGGGGCTGGTGGCCCGGAATGAGCTGCAGATCGGCCGACAGATTGAAGCGCGCCGGGCTGGCCAGCCAGCTCTCATCGTAGGCGAAGGCACTGTTCTCGCGCCGTCCCTGGCGGACATACACCAGCGAGCCGACCGCCAGCCCCGCCTTGCCAATACAAAGTTGAATCTGCCGACGCACCGGCGCTACTGCGACCATCAGAGTGCTCCCGAAGTGCCGGACTTGCTGCGCACGCGCTTGGGCAGGTTCGCGTCCATCAGCGTCAGGCCGATGTCGTCCTTGGCGGTATCCAGCAGGTTCTCCAGCGCCTGAATCTCGCCGAAGACATGCAGCGCACGGGCGAAAAAGTGGATAGGCACCCGCACATCGCCTTTTTCCATGCGGCGCACGGTGGTCAGCGAAGCGCCCATGCGTTCAGCGAGCGACGCCTGGGAGATGTGGCGCCGCCGGCGGGCGAGTGAAATGTCGCTGCCGAGCTTCTGGATGGCCCGCTCGACGGGAAGCGGAAGCGGTGAATCCACTTTAAGAACTCCTGCGGGACGTTAATGAGGCGTTGGTGGTTTGATGGAAGCGATTATAACTTGATTGCGACTGTACTTAAATAATCGCTTCCAAGGGGACTTTTATGGATGCATAAATGCTCCAACGGATCGGTTACGCGGAAGTCGCCGTCGGACCTGCATGAATCCGGTCGCCCTCGAATTCCCATTCCCTGCGGCGCTGGCCGAGTGCCCGCCGGAGCATCGACACCATTCGCCTCGCCGAGGCTTCAACGAGGAATGGCACGATGCAATCGACCTGCCGCCGCACATCCGCATGGCGCCGCCCGATGACCGTGGCCCCGGTCGCTCTGGTTCTGTCGCTCGCGGTGCTGCACCCGGCTTACGCCGACGATGCCCCGGAGCGCGAGCACCTTGCAGCGCTAGTGCGCCAGATTGAACTGGCCGACCGCCTGGCAAACCAGTTGGCCGACCAGACCGCTACCGCACAACAGAAGCGCTCTCGTTACCACTTTGACTACGACCGTCTGCGCGCCGATCTGCATCGCGTGCGTGCTGGCGTGCGCGACTACCTGGTGCCGCAACGCGCTCAGCCGCGCGATCCCGTGCCGTTGGCCGGCGACTACACGCGCAGCGGCACGGCCAGCGACAAGGAGGCGCCGTTGCCATGACGCCTTCCGCCGATCAGGTCGCCGCCTTCCAAGCCAACGGCGGGTTCGCGCCCGCGGCCGTCTCCACCGTCGTGCTCGGTTTCGTCTTCGCCGTTCTGCTGCTGTGGGGCGTGTGGGCGATGCGTACCGCCTATGTCGGCTGGGCCGAGCACCACCTGACCCAACGCCAGTTCCTCGGCGTCATCGTGCGCTTCGTCGCGATGTACCTGGTGCTGGGCTCTTTCCTCCTGTCCTGACCCCATGAAAGGTGTATCGCCATGAACGCTTCCCCGACTCTTCACCGTCTCGCTGCACGGCCTGCGCGCCTCGCTGCGCTGCTCGTCCCGCTGGGCATCGCCGCCATGCCGTCGCAGTCGTTCGCCGCTCTTCCCACGCTGGAAGATCCGTCGCGCGGCACCGGCAGCGGCATCATGCAGACGCTGCAGAACTACGGCTACGACATCGTGCTGCTGATCGCGCTGCTCGTGGTCGCCTCGATGTTCGTCGGCGTCTGCTACCACGCCTACACGCGCTACGCCGAAATCCACACCGGCCGCGCGACGTGGGGCCAGTTCGGTTTGACCGTGGCTGTGGGCGCGATCCTGCTGGTCGTCGGTATCTGGCTGCTGACCAAGGCCACCGGCGTGCTGTAAGGGCCGGCAACCATGGCCGGCGCCCTGGAGAGCCCGCCGCGCGACGGGCTCGTGACCTTTCTGCCGCATCGCCTGAACCGGCATCCGGTGGTCGTGCGCGGGCTCACGGCCGACGAGCTGTGGGTCTGCGCCGGCCTGTCGGGCGCAGTCGGGTTCGTGGCCGGCGTGCCGCTGGCCTGGCTGACCCACAGCATTGCGATGGTGCCCACGCTGGTCGTCGCCGGCATCGGTATCGGCGTCTTCGTGGGCGGCGGCATGTTGCGGCGGTGGAAGCGCGGCCGGCCTGACACCTGGCTGTACCGCCAGGTCCAGTGGCGGCTCGCGCTGCGCTATCCCGCGCTGGCGGCCCACGCGGGCGGCGGCCAGCTCATCACCCGCTCGGGCTGGTGGACCACGCGGCGCCAGCGGCCCGGCCTAGCCATTCACCGAGGTGCAGCATGAGCCGCTTCAAGAACGAGGTCATGCACCTGCAGGCGCATGTGAAGACGCTGCGCCTGTTCGCCGCCGCACTGTTCGTCGTGGCACTGCTGCTCGGGTTCGGATGGTGGAGCGCACCCAAGAGCCTGACCATCCACGTACCGCCCGACCTGCGCTCGGGCAGCACCCGCAAGTGGTGGGACGTGCCGCCGGAGAGCGTCTACGCCTTCACTTTCTACATCTGGCAGCAGGCCCAACGCTGGCCGACCAACGGCGAGCAGGACTACCCGCGCAACCTGCATGGGCTGACGGCTTACTTCACGCCGAGCTGCCGGGCCTTCCTGCAACAGGACTACGAGTTCCGGCGCGGCAACGGCGAGTTGCGCCAGCGCGTGCGCGGCATCTATGAGATTCCCGGCCGCGGCTACGGCGACGATCCCGCCGCGCGCGTGCGCGCCGTGTCGGCGAACGACTGGATCGTCACGCTGGACGTGAGCGCCGACGAGTACCTGGGCGCCGAGCAGATCAAGCGCGCGCTCGTGCGCTACGCGCTGAAGGTCGTGCGCATGGACATCGATCCCGAGCGCAATCCCTTCGGCCTTGTGCTGGACTGCTATGCGCGTGCGCCCGAGCGCATCGAAACCCCGCCGCCCCCGGCGCCAGCCGGCAAGCCCGCCAGCCCCGGCGCCAATCTGCAGGGAGACACCCCATGAAGCGCTTCTTCGCTCCGGCCCTGGCCGGCGTCCTGTTGTGCCTGGGTTTCGCGCCCGCGGGCCATGCCATCGAAATCCTGCGCTGGGAGCGCCTGCCGCTGGCCGTACCGCTCGTGGTCGGCCAGGAGCGTGTGGTGTTCATCGAGCGCAACGTGCGCATCGGCGTGCCGGCCGGCGTCGGCGAGCAGTTGCGCGTGCAGAGCGCGGGCGGGGCGATCTACCTGCGCGCCAATGCGCCGATCCCGCCCACGCGGCTGCAACTACAGGACGTGGAATCGGGCGCGCTGATCCTGCTGGACATCGCGGCCGAGCCGGCGAAGGCGGGCCAGCCCGCGCTGGAACCCGTGCGCATCGTGGAAGGTGACGTGCCGGCGACCCGCTACGGCGAGCCGGCCAAGCCAGCGGCGACGGCGGAGGACGATGCGGAACGCACGGCACCTGCTGCGAAGCGCGCCACGCCGGTGGCGGTCGTGCTCACGCGCTATGCGGCGCAGAACCTCTACGCGCCGCTGCGCACCGTGGAACTCGTTCCCGGCATTGGCCGCGTCAACCTGCGGCGCGGCCTGGAGCTTTCCACCTTGCTGCCGACGCTGCCGGTGCGTGCGCAGGCGCTGGCCGCTTGGCGGCTCGAAGACCAGTGGGTGACGGCGGTGAAGCTCACCAACACCTCCGCGCGCGGGCTCGACCTCGACCCACGCGCGTTGCAGGGCGACTTCCTCGCCGCGACCTTCCAGCACCCGAACCTGGCGCCGGCCGGCCACGCCGCCGACACCACGGTCGTCTACCTCGTTACCCGTGGCCACGGCCTGGCCGAGTCGCTGCTGCCCAAGCTCTCACCGATCGACGTGACGGTGAACCTGCCGCCGGCAGCGGCGGCCGGCCAGGCCGAAGGAGGCGACCGCCATGAAAAGTAACCCCCTCCTGAAGTGGCTGCTGATCCCGATGGCGCTGGTGCTGCTGTTCGTCGGCATCAAGCTGTTCTCCGGTGATCGTGGCGCCAAGCCCGCGCCCGCCAACAGCGCCAACTCGCTCACGCCCGAGGAGATGAAGGCGCTGGGCATCGAGGGCGACACGCCGCGCGATACCGTCGCGACGCTGGTGGCCCAGGTCAAGCAGTTGCGCAACGAGCTGCAGACGGCGCTCAACGACAACAAGAACCAGAAGAGCGAGAACGAGCGCATGCGCGCGCGGGAGAGCGCGATCGACCAGCGCATCCAGTCCGCGCTCGAAGGCGAACGCGGCCGCCTGCAGCAGGACCGCGAGCAGTTGGCCGGCGACCGCCAGCAGACCCGGGGTCTGCTGCAAGACCTGCAGCGACGCCTGGACGGGCTTTCCGGCAAGGGCGGCCAGGCCGACCTGCCGGTGGGGCTTGGCCTGGAGGAAGGCGACGGCAAGGGCTTCGGCGGCACCCAGGGCGGCGCCGCGCGCGGCACCAGTAGCACGCGCTGGGTCGAACCGAACGACGCAAAGCCCTCAGCGAAGAGCGGCAGCGGCGGCACCCTGAGCTTCCCGACCAGCTTCGGGCCGGCGCAGAAGACGCTTTCCGGCACGACCGACAGCGTGGCAAGCACGGTGGCAGACGCCGGCAGCCGCGCGGTGGGCGCGTCGGCCAAGCCGGTCTACACGGTGCCGTCGAACTCGACGCTGATGGGATCGATCGCGATGACCGCGCTGATCGGCCGCGTGCCGATCGACGGCACGGTCAATGACCCGTATCCGTTCAAGGTGCTGATTGGGCCGGACAACCTGACCGCCAACGGCATCGACATTCCCGACGTGGCCGGTGCGGTGGTCAGCGGCACGGCCTCCGGCGATTGGACGCTTTCCTGCGTGCGCGGCCAGATTCGCTCGGTGACGTTCGTCTTCAACGACGGGACGGTGCGCACCATGCCGGAGGACGGCAACCGCAACCAGAACGGCAATGCGTCGGGCGGCAGCGCGAACAGCGCCACGCACGGCGGCCTGGGCTGGATCAGCGACCCCTACGGCATTCCTTGCGTTAGCGGTGAACGGCGCAGCAACGCGCAGCAGTACCTGGGCTCGCAGGCCCTCATCACGGCGGCCGGGGCCGGCGCGGCGTCGCTGATCAAGTCGAACAACGGCAGCGTGGCCGTGGTCGCCAACAACAACGGCTCGCTCGGCACGGTCGGTATCAGCGGCAACGAGGCGATGGGCCGCATCTTGGCCGGTGGCGTGCGCGACATGGCGGATTGGGTCAACAAGCTTTACGGGCAGGCCTTCGCCGCGGTCTATGTACCGCCGGGCGCCAAGGTCGCCGTGCACCTGGAGCAGCCGCTCAACATCGACTACGACGCCAAGGGGCGTCGGGTCAATCACCGCATCGGAGGCAAGCATGCGTCGGACTTGGATTGAATCGGCCGCGGTCCTGTGCGCGGTCGCAGTGCTGGGCGGCTGCGCCACCAGCAAGGACGAGCTGCTGCCGCACGGCGATCACACGATGCTCGATGTGTGGAACCAGGAGACAGGCGGCAGCGCCGGTGGCGGGCAAGCTGCCCGGCAACTGCTCGACGCGCGCCAGGGCTTGCGCCGCTCGCTGACCGAGGCCGATGCGCAGGCAGCGCCCGCCGCCGCTGCCGCCTACACGCGCACCGCAGCCAACGAGATCTACCGCCAGTTCCACCGGCTGCCGAACCCGGACCTGGTGATGTACGTGTTCCCGCACCTGGCCGGCAGCGATCCGGTGCCCGTGCCCGGCTACACCACCGTCTTTCCCTTGTACCAGCGGGTGCAGTACGCCATGCCTGGCGAGCGCCTGGAGGACTACTGATGGCCTGGACCTTGCCCTGGCCGCGCAAGGCCCTCGCATTGGCTGGCTCGGACCCGCAGGGCGAGGACGCCTGGTCGCGGCACGTGACGACGCTCGCAGCGCACGGCATCCCTGAGCCAGGCACCGCAGCAGCCGACCGGCCGCGCCGTCCGGCCACCGAGGCGGACATGCAGGCCCTCTATGGCGTGTCGCCGTCCTTCGCCGATCTGCTCCCTTGGGTGGAGTACCTGCCGGGTTCCAAGAGCATGCTGCTGGAAGACGGCCAGTCGGTCGCAGGCTTCTTCGAGCTGGCGCCCGTGGGCACCGAGGGCCGCGAGATAGCCTGGCTGTGGCAGGCACGCGATGCGTTGGAGAACGCGCTGCAGGACTCTTTCGACGAACTCGACGAGAACCCCTGGGTGGTGCAGCTCTACGCCCAGGACGAATCGACCTGGGACAACTACCTGCGCGGGCTGGCCGACTACGTGCGGCCGCGCGCCCTGGGCAGCGCCTTCACGGACTTCTACCTGCGGTTCTTCGGGCATCACCTGCGCGCCATCGCCAAGCCCGGCGGCCTGTTCGAGGACACGACGGTGACGCGCCTGCCGTGGCGCGGCCAGGTGCGGCGCGTGCGCATGGTGGTCTACCGGCGGGCGAACACGGCCAGCGCATCCCGGCGCGGCCAGTCCCCCGAGCAGGCGCTGACGACGATCTGCGACCGGCTCGTGGGCGGCCTCGCCAACGCGGGCGTGAAGTCCCGGCGCATGGCAGCGGCCGACATCCACGACTGGCTGCTGCGCTGGTTCAACCCGCGTCCGACGCTACTCGGCGCCGGCGCCGACGACCGCGAGCGCTTCTATGCGCTCACGCGCTATCCCGAGCAAACCGAAGACGGCGAGATCGAGTTGGCCAGCGGGGACTTCGCGCAACGCTTGTTCTTCGGCCGGCCGCGCTCGGACATGGCGAACGGCACGTGGCTGTTCGACGGCATGCCGCACCGGATCGTCGTGATGGACCGGCTGCGCATGCCGCCTGCGACCGGCCACGTCACCGGCGAAACGCGCAAGGGCGGCGATGCCGTCAACGCGCTGTTCGACCAGATGCCCGAGGACACGGTGATGTGCCTGACCATCGTCGCGACGCCGCAGGACGTGCTCGAAGCGCACCTGAACCACCTGAGCAAGAAGTCGGTCGGCGAGACGCTGGCCTCGGAGCAGACGCGCCGCGACGTGCAGGAAGCGCGCGGCCTGATCGGCAGCGCGCACAAGCTCTACCGCGGCGCACTGGCCTTCTACCTGCGCGGACGCGACCTCGCACAGCTCGACAGCCGCGGCCTGCAACTGGTGAACGTCATGCTCAACGCCGGTCTGCAGCCAGTGCGCGAGGAAGACGAGGTGGCGCCGCTGAACAGCTACCTGCGCTGGCTCCCCTGCGTGTTCGATCCGGCGCAGGACAAGCGCCAGTGGTACACGCAATTGATGTTCGCGCAGCACGCCGCCAACCTCGCGCCGGTGTGGGGCCGCAGCCAGGGCACGGGGCATCCTGGCATCACGTTCTTCAACCGCGGCGGCGGGCCGATCACCTTCGACCCGCTGAACCGCCTCGACCGGCAAATGAACGCGCATCTCTTCCTGTTCGGCCCCACCGGCTCGGGCAAGAGCGCCACGCTCAACAACATCCTGAACCAGGTCACGGCGATCTACCGGCCGCGCCTGTTCATCGTGGAGGCCGGCAACAGCTTCGGCTTGTTCGGCGACTTCGCCACGCGGCTGGGCCTCAAGGTGCATCGCGTGAAGCTCGCCCCCGGCGCTGGCGTCAGCCTCGCGCCGTTCGCCGACGCGCACCGGCTGGTCGATACGCCCAGCCAGGTGCAGACGCTGGATGCCGATGCGCTGGACGAGGACCAGGAGCCCGCCGCGCAGGCGGCAAGCCACAGCGAGGAATTGGACGAGCAGCGCGACGTGCTCGGCGAGCTGGAGATCACAGCGCGGCTGATGATTACCGGCGGCGAGGACAAGGAGGAAGCACGGATGACGCGCGCCGATCGCAGCCTGATCCGCCAGTGCATCCTCGATGCGGCGCAGAGCTGCGTAGCCGAGCAACGCACCGTGCTCACGCGCGACGTGCGCGATGCCCTGCGCGAGCGCGCCCGCGACACGTCGCTGCCCGAGGTGCGGCGCGCGCGGCTGCTGGAGATGGCGGACGCGATGGATATGTTCTGCCAGGGCGTGGACGGCGAGATGTTCGACCGGCCCGGCACGCCCTGGCCCGAGGCCGACATCACCATCGTGGACCTCGCCACCTTCGCGCGCGAGGGCTACAACGCGCAGCTCTCCATCGCCTACATCTCGCTGATCAACACGGTCAACAACATCGCCGAGCGGGATCAATTCCTCGGCCGGCCGATCATCAACGTGACGGATGAAGGCCACATCATCACCAAGAACCCGCTGCTTGCGCCCTACGTCGTGAAGATCACGAAGATGTGGCGCAAGCTCGGCGCTTGGTACTGGCTGGCGACGCAGAACATCGACGACCTGCCCAAGGCCGCCGAGCCCATGCTCAACATGATCGAGTGGTGGATCTGCCTCTCCATGCCACCGGACGAGGTGGAGAAGATCGCGCGCTTCCGCGAGCTGAACCCGGCACAGAAGGCGTTGATGCTGTCGGCCCGCAAGGAGGCGGGCAAGTTCACCGAGGGCGTGATCCTCTCCAAGAGCGTGGAGGTGCTGTTCCGTGCGGTGCCTCCCAGCCTCTACCTGGCGCTGGCTCAGACCGAGCCGGAAGAGAAGGCGGAACGCTTCCAGTTGATGCAGCAGTACGGCATTGGCGAGCTGGATGCGGCCTTCAAGATCGCCGAGAAGATCGACCGCGCGCGCGGCATCGAGTCGCTGGCGCTCGATGCGCTCGGGTGACGGAGAACACCATGCGGATCACTCGCTTCGTTCCATCCCGCTCCGTCGCATTGGTCGCCGTGCTGCTCGTGGTTGCCCTGATCGCGACGGTCTGGCTCGGCATGCAGCCACAGGCGCCGATCGCCGAAGGGGCTTCCACGCCGGCCGAGTTCAATCCCGCGCCCACGGCGGCACCTGATGCCACGGCCGGCCCGCCGTGGCGCTACGGACGCGCCGATGCACGCTTCACGGTGGTGGAGTACGCCGACCTCGAATGTCCGTTCTGCCGCGCCTACTTCGCGGTGCTAAAGCAGTGGATCGACGCGCACCCCGAGGTGAACTGGCAGTGGCACCACCTGCCGCTGACGACGCACGAGCCGGCCGCGACCGCCAATGCGCGCCTGGTCGAGTGCGTCGGCGAAGCCGGCGGCGCGGCCGCGTTCTGGCAGGCGGTCGAATGGGTCTACACGCACACCCGCGGCGACGGCCAGGGCCTGCCCGAGGGCCTGGGCTATCCCGGCATCACGCCGGCCGCCCAGCAGTGCCTCGACAGCGACCGCCCTGACACGCTGATCCGCGCGCAGTCGGCGAGCGCCGCGCAGGAGGGCGTCAAGGTCACGCCCACGCTGCGCCTGCAGGACCGCCAGTCCGGCAAGACGCTGCTGCTGCATGGCCCGGTCGAAGGCGATGCGCTGCTGTCGGCCATCGACCTGCTGGCGGCCGGCGGCACCGCCGAAACCGCATCGAAGGAAATGCCTGCCGAGTCACTCGGCGACATGTCCAGGTAGCCCCGATCTTCAAGGCTACGCCGCGGCCCCGGCCGCGCTGATCGACCCCGTTCGCTTCGCATCCTGGACGCGAACAGCCGCCGCGCTGCGGTGGTGGATGCCTGTTCTTCCTTCGCTTGTTGTTCATCCCACGCGGGTCGCCCACGCCCGCAGGGGCGGCATGGCGTTCCCGCACCTTCTTTGGAGACTGCCATGCAACCCAAGACCCATGTTGTCGATGGCGTGACCTTCGTGGCCACGCCTTACCGCGCCGGAACCTTCATCCGCGAGGATGTGTTCTGGCGCCAGTTCACCATCACCTGCCAAGGCCAGGTCGAGTACCCCGAGGACGATCCGACCTACGGCACCTACTGGGTGCCTTCCATCCTCGAACTCGGCGAACGCGGCCTCATCGAGGACGCGATGGCGCTGGCCCTGGCCTGCGTGTCGGAGCACGAGTTCGACTTGAACCCGGACAGCGACGCGCTGGACTTCCGGCCGGAGCTGGTCCTCGTGCGCGATTCCCTGAACCGCCTCGTGCTCACCGGCCAGGTGTGGGGTGCCGGCATCCGTTGGTCCGAGCCCATCACCTCAGACGAGGAAGCGGCCGCCGTCGCCAAGCAGGTCGATGATCTGCGCGGCGAGGCCTCCTACGAGGCCGGCTGGGACAACTACAGCACGGCCGAAGGCCTGCGCCTGCGTGCCCGCGTGCTCGCCGGCCGGCTGGTCGATCCGTTCTGGCAGGCCCATGCCCGCCGCGCCGTTCAAGCCTCAACGGCTGCGGTCGCCTGATCCCCACGGGAGCTTTGGCTCCCGTTCTTCTTCCGTGCGCTGCTTGCGAAAGCGGGGTGTGCGCGGTGCGCATTCCTTGTCGCAGCGGACATGCCTTCGGCGTTCGACTAGGGGTCTTGCTTTCATTCCCAGGACGCCCGCCATGACGGCCCCCTTGTTCAATTCCATCCCGCAGCGGCGGGCCACGCGCATCGCGTGCGCGGGAGGGTTGCTGCTTGCCCTGTGCGGCCAGGTCGCTTCTGCCGCCGACGTGCTGGTCGTGACCGACAGCCGCCATCCGGTGCAATCCACGGCCGGCGCGCGCGTGGTCGAGCTGGACCTGCCCGAGCGCATCGAGGCCGAGCTGGCGGCCGGCCTGCCCAACGACCCCAGCCGCGCCGCCGCACTCGTGCAGCAGCGGCTGCGCGATGGCGGCCAGGCCTTGCAACGGCGCATCGGCAGCGCTTACCAGGGTGTGGCCGATGCCTGGGGGCTGGGCATCGCCAAGGTGCCCGCCGTGGTGGTCGACCGCCGCTACGTGGTCTACGGCGAGCCCGACGTGGCGCGCGCCGTCGCCCGCATCGAAGCCCATCGGAGGACGCAGCCATGAAACGCCTGCTGTCGGCATCGTCGCGCCGCGCGCGCCTTGCCATCGCTTCGGTGCTGCTGGGCGGCGCGGCATCGAGCTTCGCCCTGAACACCGCCACCATCGTGTCCTCGGCCCTGTCGCCCGACTGCATCGAGTACCGCGTCGTCGGCATCTGCTACTGGCTGTTCTGCACCACGTTCGGCTGCTCGGTGCGCACGTCGGTGAAGGTGCGGCACTACGTTCCGGACGCGGTGGTATCGAGCTACAGCAATACCGGGCAGAACCCGTGGGTCGAGGTGCGTGCGATGAGCGCGCCGAACACCACGGCGCAGGCCGGCGGCGACGGCACGACGAACCACGACAACGAGAACAACCTCGCCAAGTTCAAGAACGCGGATGTCATCGGCCACCCCGGCGGCTACGTGTTCAGCCAGTTCGCCAGTTCCTTCGGCTACTCGTGCGAGGGTGCCGGCACGGCCTTCATGCCGTACCTGCTCAGCACGCTGGACACCATCGCCTGGCGCTACAACATCCCGGAAGCCTTCTACCCCGAAGCGCTCATTCCGGGCCGGCGCGAGATCGGCACGCGCACGGGCATGAACCTGTGGGGCAACGTCTACGCGCGTGGCGGCTTCCTGCACCAGACCGACGACCACAAGAGCGGCGCCGTGGTCGCGCAGCGCGCGGGCGACGTCGTGACGCGCCGCAACCAGATCCACGTGTACCAGCCGCTGCTCGCCAGCTCGCGCGACGGCTACTGGCCGGCCGGCGCGCTGATGGAGACCGACGCCTCGACGGGCAAGTGGCAGCCGCTCACGCCCACGCTCTCGAACAGTTGCGTCGTCTTCCCGCACAGCGGAAGTCTCACGCAGGCGCAACAGGGCGATTACGCCTGGGCGCTGTGGCGGCCCTATGCCTGCTGTCAGCGCCGCGGCCAGGTCTTCCTCGGCAGCGTCGATTTCAACTGAGGTGCGCCCCATGCAAACGTCTTTCCTCCGTCTTGCGCAACGCGCCAAGCCCTACACGCTCAGCATCGTGCTCGCCTGCGCCGTCACCGCCGGGGCCGGCGTCGCGTGGGCGCAGACCCGCATCAACCCGACCGGCGTCGGCGTGAGCGGCAGCGTCATCGGCGACGACGTGCTCTACAGCATCGGCGGCGGCCGCGCCGTGTCCATGGGCGGCGCCGGGAACATGCAGAGCATCGGTGTGGGCATCGGCTGGAACAGCAACCTGATCTGCGGCGACATGAGCATCACGACGACGCTGCAGAACCAGTTGAACGGCATCACCAACGGCTTCCAGCAGATCATGAGCAACGTGATCCAGAGCGCGACCAGCGCCGTCGCCTCGCTGCCGGCGCTGATCATCCAGCGCGCCGATCCTGGCCTCTACAACCTGCTGACCAACGGCGTGCTGCAAGCGCGGCTCGACTTCGACCGCAGCAAGCTGACCTGCAAAGCGATGGCCAATCGGATGGCGGACATGGCCGGCGGCCAGGCGGGCTGGGATCAGCTCGCCGAGGGCTTTGCGCTGCGCGATGCGGTGAGCAGCACCGATGCCGTGTCGGCTGTGGAACAGGCCGAATCGAACAAGGGCAACAACGGCGTGCCCTGGGTCGGCGGCAGCAATGCAGGTGGCTCGGGACAGGGCTCGATCAAAGTGGTCGGCGATGTGACCCGCGCCGGCTACAACCTGCTCAACAGCCGCGGCGTCGCCGACACTTCGTCGATTCCGCGCGCGTCCTGCGGCAACCGGCTGACCTGCCAAACCTGGTCCTCGCCGCAGGCCGCAGCGGACTTCGCCACGCGCGTGCTCGGCGAACGCGAGCAACGCACCTGCGAGACCTGCACCAAGACGCAGACGACGCCCGGCGTCGGCCTGACGCCGGTGATCCAGGAAGAGTACGAGACAAAGCTGCAGGCGCTGCAGGGGCTCGTGACAGGCTCGACGCCGATGACTGTGGCGAACCTCGAAGCAGCCGGTAGCAATTCGCTGCCGATCACGCGCGGCGTGATCGAGGCGCTGCGCGACGAGCCCGACCAAGACCTGCTCGGCAAGCGCCTGGCGTCCGAGGCCGCACTGTCGAGCGTGCTGGAGAAGGCGTTGCTACTACAGCGCACGCTGCTGACCGGCAAGAAGGAGCCCAACGTCGCCGCCAACGAACTGGCCGTGAAGGCGGTCGATCAGGAGAACAGCGCGCTGGAGCAGGAGATCAACAACCTCAAGACCGAGCTGGAGCTGCGGCGCACGCTGGCCGGCAATTCGGCGATGGCGATCGTGCAGCGGCACGGCACGCGCGCTGCTGGCTCGCGCGGCATCTTCGAGGGCGACACCACGCGCGACCGGCTCAAGGAAGTGCAGAAGCCGAGGAACCCCTGATGGCCGCGAGCGCATGGGCCTGGCTGCGGCCCGCCTGGTTGTTCAACCGGCGCGTGGCCCTCGTGCTGCTGTGGGTGCTGGCGGTCGCTGGCATCGCGGTGGGCGTGAACGTGGCCGGCATCCACGTCGTCGGCAGCGTCGACGGCTGGGATCGGTGGCTGCGCGAGCACTCGGCCCACTTCTTCGTCTGGCGGCTGCTGCTCTACGCGGCCACGGCCTACGGATGGCTGTGGATGCGTCGGCGCCTGCGGGCACGCGAGCCATCGGCCGAAACGCATCAGCGCTTGCTGCGCGTCGAGATCGCGGCCGTCGTCACCCTGGTTTTGCTCGAAGGCAGCCAACTGCTGCGCAGCGGCTGAACGACTGAGGCGAGGAACACGCCATGACCCTCTACACGACCGACTACCTGGAGTATTACCTGACGCTCGTCGGGTGGATCGTCAACAACGGCATCTGGAACATCCTGGTGGCCAGCGGCGTGTTCGCGCTGCCCTTCGTGGTGATCGTCGTTCAGGAGTGGCTGCGCGCACGCGCCGAAGGCGCCGACGAAGGCAACAAGGGCGTGCTGTCCTCGATGCGCATCGAGAACCGGGTGTGGGTGGCGATCGTCGTCATCCTGTTTGCGGGCGTGCCTTTCATCCCAGTCGACCTCAGCACGATCCGTTTCGACACGACGCGCTCCGCGCAGTGCCAGGTCAGCGTCCCGCAGCCCAACGACACCGGCTGGTCGAACGCGTACACCACGCTGAACAACCAGAGCGCATTGGTGCCGGTGTGGTGGTTCTTCATGCACTCGATCTCGAAGGCGGTCACGGGCGGCGCGGTGGCGGCGATCCCCTGCGGCACGGACCTGCGGCAGATGCGCATGGACGTGGACGCCACGCGCATCGACGACCCGGTGCTGGCCCAGGAGGTGGGCGACTTCGTGCACGACTGCTACGGCCCGTCGCGGGCCAAGCTGTTCATGAGCCGGCCCACGCTTTCAGACGACCAGATGAACGACGTCACCTGGATCGGGTCGAGCTACTTCCTGGACAACGCGGGCTTCTACGACACCTATCACTCGAACACGCCCCGCACGGCCTGGCCCTACGACGCGACGCGCGATGCGGGGCTGGCCCAGGTGGACAGCGGCGGGGGCTGCCCGACCTGCAGGCAGTGGTGGTCCGACGGCAACAGTGGCCTGCGCGCGCGCCTGCTGGCCCAGGTCGATCCCGACCTGCTGACGCGCATCGGCCGCTGGGCGGGCTTCCTGTCGCAGGCCGAGGTGAACGACTCGGTGATCCGGGCCGTGGTCTCGCCAAGGCAGCAGAAGATGAACCAGGGCTCGGTCTACACCGACTATGGCGGACAGATCGAGAAGACGCTGCCCAACATCGTGACGCGCGGCGCCGGCGACCTGGGCATGACGATGGGCTCGCTCGGCTTCTTCCCGGCGATGGACGTGGTGCGCCAAGCGCTGCCGATGGTGCTGTCGCTGCTCAAAATGGCCCTGGTCATCTGCATCCCGCTCGTGCTGGTCTTCGGCACTTACGAGCTGAAGGCGCTGGTCGCGGTGAGCTGTGTGCAGTTCGCGCTGTTCTTCGTGGACTTCTGGTTCCAGCTCGCGCGCTGGCTCGACTCCACCATCCTCGATGCGCTCTACGGCTGGGGGTTCGGGGCGAACCGGCCGCACAGCAACTTCGATCCGCTGATCGGCCTGAACAACGCCTTCGGGGACATGCTGCTGAACTTCGTCATGGCGACGATGTTCATCGTGCTGCCGACGTTTTGGGTGGCCTCGCTCGGCTGGGTTGGTGTGCGTGCCGGAAACGCGATTCAGGGACTGGCCGCCGGAACGCGCGATGCACAAGCCGCAGGAGGCAAAGGCGCTGGGGTGGCGCTGAAGGCTGTGAAGTAGCTACGTCTGATCGTCGTCAGGATCATGTGGGTCAACCCGCAGATCGTTGGACGTGTAGAGGCCAAATCCGGCAGGGCCGTGCCGCCACTCGGTCTGTTGCTCTTCGTCGTAGCTGCCATCATCGTTGCGGATTAGCCAGGCACCTGCCAGCGCAAACGCAAGTAGCAGCGCCAGCCAGAACGCGCTGTAGAGCAGCACAGCCAAGGCCGCAAGTTTGACGACCAGCGACACAGCCCGAGCAGCGCCAGGCGCCAAACCCTGCGCACGCAACCAGCCCTGTGCGCGCCGGTCCAGACGCGCGCAGCCACGCCACGATCGTCCCAGCGTGCGGCCGAGACCTTCTGCGAAGGTGGTCTGTGCGGTGGTCTTCATGGTGCTACCTCATCGTCGTTCTATCGTTTCTCGTGCTGCCTATCAATGTTCAATCCGCTTCTCGATTTCTCGTCGGGCCTTCATATCTCTGACCCAGGCGTAGATGATCACCTTCGCCTTCGAGTCATAGCGGAAGAACAGCCCAAACCGCCTTCCGATGGATGCCTGTCGCCAATGCGCGTGGGCTTGCTCCATCGCGCTGCCCTGGCGATATTCAGGACGTCCCGGCTCGCTTGGCACCCGGTCCAACATCAGCCTGCTCAACGCTTCAAGCAGCTTCCCGTTGGCATTCGACCCGCCCGTCGGTTGCTCGTTCTTTGCCTCAACTTCCGCGGCCGCTTGGAGCTTCGCCAGTTGGCCGACCACGCGATCGTGAAACAGCAAGGTCCAGCCGTGCCGCTGCATCAGAGCACCACGTCGCCATCGAAGTCCTCGTCCATTGCGGCGGGATGGCCGGCGTGCTCTACGAAGCTGCGGGCCAGTTCATCCGGCAGATCCCGAACATGCTGACCGGACTGGATGTCGCGCTCAAGGAGAGCCAAGAACGCGCCGATGGCGGGGTCTTCGTGCTCAGCAGCCGCCCGATGGACGAGCACCTCGCCGTTCTCTCGCAACTCAAAGCCCACCTTGTCGCCAGCCTCGACGCCCAGCGCCTGGCGGATCGCCTTGGGCAAGGTGATCTGTCCCTTGGAGGTGATGGTGGCGATTTCGTGGACGGACGGCATGATGGTTCTCGGCCTCTTTGCACTCATGGTAAGGAATTTTCCTTACCTAGACAAGCGAGCTGCTCTTCGGGGCAAGGTTTGATTAGATTTTGCTTGAAAAGTAACCTATGAGGCTATTTTTGGAGCAACGGCTTGTCTCGGTCTCAGCGAATGATTGGATTCTGTGGTAATTTTCAACCATGGATGCAAATTCCCGGCACCAAGTAATCAAGCGCCTGCAGACGGGCTTGCCCCGCGGGGCGCCATTCGACCTGACCACCCTGGCGCCGCTCGGGGTGTCGGCCCAGCTCGCCGCGCGCTACGCCGAAGGCGGCTGGCTCGTGCGCCTGGCCCACGGCGTCTATGCCTTCCCGAACGACGATTTCGGGGTGTACGGCGCGCTGAAGTTCCTGCAGCAGCGCGTACCCGGCCTGCACGTCGGCGGCAAGAGCGCGCTGGCGCTGCAGGGCGTTCGGCACAACCTGGGCAGCCGCGACACGCTGGTGCTGTGGGGCGATGCCCGCTTCGCGCTGCCGGCCTGGTTCACCTCGCGCTTTCCGGCACGCTACGTCCACGCCAGCCTGTTCGGCTGGCCGGACGACGCGCTCGCCGGCAAGACCGTGGCCACGCCTCCCGGCCTGCCCGAGGGCCTGCGCGTGTCGGTCTCCGAACGCGCCGTGCTGGAGCTGCTGTACGAGGCCGGCACCAAGCAAAGCCTGGAGGAAGCCCGCAACCTCTTCGACGGCGTGCGCTCGCCGCGCAAGGACCTGCTGGGCCAACTGCTGGCCTGCTGCACGAGCGTGAAGACCGTGCGGCTGTTCCTCACCTGGGCGCGCGAAACCGAAGTGGTGGACGCGGACGATCTGCTCGCGCGCTACCCGCTGCGCACGGGAAGCGACAAGCGCTGGATGAGCCGGCTCGCCGACGGCACCTTGCTGAGCCTGAACCCGCATGGATAAGAGCTACGCCGACACCGTCCGCCTGCTGCTGACCGTCGCGCCCGAGGTCTTCGCCAACGAGATCTTCGCGATGAAGGGCGGCACGGCGATCAACCTGTTCGTGCAGGACATGCCTCGCCTGTCGGTCGACATCGACGTGGTGTACCGGCCTTGGCAGGTACAGCGCGAGCAGGCGCTGGCCGCGATCAACGGCGAGCTGGCCGCCATCTCGCAGCGGGTCGCCCCGCTGGGCATCCAGACGCGGCTGGTGCGCAGCAAGGATCTCGGCGACACCAAGCTGATCGTCGAGAACGACACCAGCCAGGTCAAGATCGAGGTGAATGTCGTCTTCCGCGGCACGGTGCTGCCGGTCGAACGCAGGCCGCTGAGCGCCAAGACCGGCGACCTGTTCGGCGTCGAATTCGAGGCGCCGATCCTGGCGCGCGACGAGCTGTATGCCAGCAAACTGGTGGCGGCCCTGGACCGACAGCACCCGCGCGACCTGTTCGACGTGTGGCAGCTCTACGAATCGGGCGGCCTCAGCGACGGCATGGTCGAGTGCTTCGTGCTCTACCTCGCAGGCCACAACCGGCCGCCCCATGAAGTGCTGTTCGGCAACGACAAGGACATCGCTGCGGAGTACGAGCGCGCTTTCGTCGGTATGACCGAAGTGGCCTGCTCTCTGGACACGCTGCTGGCAGCTCGTGCACAGATGCGGCAGGAACTGCCGCGGCGCCTGACCGCGGGGCACAAACAGTTCCTGAGCGGACTGGTACGCGCCGAGCCCGACTGGTCGGTGGTGCAATGCCCGCACGCGGCCGAACTGCCTGCCTTGCGCTGGAAGCTCGCCAATCTGGAGGCGTTTCGCAAGCGGCGCCCGGCTGACTTCGCAGCACAGGTCAACGCCCTCGATGAGGGGCTGGGTCGAGCCTGACGGCGATCCTGCTGGTCATCGACGACCGTTTGATGGCGGCCGGGAAGACGTTTCAGTCTTTGGCGCTGTTTCAACGACTGCTGAAAGGCAGGTCGTTCCTTGAAACATCACGCTCGTCACTATTCGGCTTGGGCCAGCTCCGCATTGGTTGTGGCCGGCACACCCTGGTTGCCCTATATCCAAAGGCTTCCTAAAGGCCAAAGGGCTGGGGAAGGGGCAAGGGAATGGGGCCAAGGGGAATGGCCCTACCCGAAAAGGCCAAAAGGCTCTCCCGACCCGCCCGCCGTCCGGGGTTCGCCATGCTCTCGCTGTTCCAACGCAAACGGCCGCCGCCTGCCTCTGGCGCGGCGCCGACTCCCACCCCTCCCGCCGATCCCAGCAAAGGGCTGATGCGGCCGGAGCCGGCCGCATCGCTGCTGGCAACGCCGCGCCGGCAGCGGCTGCTGGAACACATCTGGCAGCGCACCTCGTTGTCGCGCCGCCAGTTCGCCACGCTGTACCTGGCACCCCTGGAGCGTTACGCCGAGCTGGTCCAGCAGTTCCCTGCCTCGGAATCGCATCATCATGCCTACCCGGGCGGCATGCTGGACCACGGCCTGGAGATCGTCGCCTACGCCCTCAAACTGCGGCAGTCGCACCTGCTGCCCGCCGGCACCACGCCGGAGGCGCAAGCCGCCCAGGCCGAAGCGTGGACGGCCGGCACTGCCTATGCGGCGCTGCTGCACGACGTCGGCAAGGTCGCCGTTGACCTGCACGTGGAGTACGCGGACGGCACGGTCTGGCATCCCTGGCACGGCCCGCTGCGGCGGCCGTACCGCTTCCGCTACCGCAAGGAGCGCGAATACCGGCTGCACAGCGCCGCCACCGGACTGCTCTACGCCCGGCTGCTCGATCCGGGCCTCTTCGACTGGCTCGCTGGCTACCCCGACCTGTGGGCCGCGCTCCTGTACGTGCTGGCCGGCCAGTACGAGCACGCCGGCACGCTCGGCGAACTGGTCGTGCAGGCCGACCAGGCCTCGGTAGCCCAGGAACTCGGCGGCGATCCCAGCAAGGCACTGGCGGCGCCCAAGCACGCCCTGCAGCGCAAGCTGCTCGATGGCCTGCGCTTCCTGCTGCGGGAGGAACTCAAGTTGAACCAGCCCCAGGCCTCGGACGGCTGGCTGACCCAGGACTCACTTTGGCTGGTGAGCAAGACCGTTTCCGACAAGCTGCGCGCGCACCTGCTGCAGCAAGGCATCAATGGCATCCCGGCCAGCAACACGGCGGTGTTCAACGTGCTGCAGGACCACGGCATCGCCTTGCCCACGCCGGACGGCAAGGCGATCTGGAAGGCCACGGTCGCGAGCGATGCCGGCTGGTCGCACAGCTTCACGTTCCTGAAGCTCTCGCCCGCGCTGATCTGGGAGGCGGCTGAACGGCCCGCACCGTTCGCGGGGCGTGTACAGGTCAATGCGGAGCAGGACGAGCCGACGGCGCAGGCATTCCCGCCGGCGCCCACAACGGCCGACGCCGAGCCCGGCAAGGCCGGCCCGCCGAGTACGCCGCGGATTCCACCGGCACCGAAGGTTCCCGACAACGGCGTCGATGCGCTGCTCGAGCTGCTGGACCTGACGCCCGTATCCGCTGCACCGCCCTCAGCATCGGCATTAGCATCAGCACCAACAGTCGAGCAGGTGCCGGTGTCGGTGCCAAGCCTTGCCTCCGATTCCGTAGTGCATTCGCCCGATCGCCCCGAGCCCTCGGGCGAGCACTTCATGGCCTGGCTGCGCCAAGGCATCCAGGCCCGCAAGCTGGCCATCAACGATGCGAAGGCCCTGGTGCACACCGTCGCCGGGACCGCGTACCTCGTCAGCCCTGGCGTCTTCCAGCGCTACGCCCAAGAGCATGTCCAAGTCGCAACGCTGGTCATGCAGGAGAACATCGAGGGCTGGCAATGGGTGCAGAAGCGTTTTGAAAAGCTCGGACAGCACCGCAAACAGTCCAGCGGGCTGAACATCTGGACCTGCGACGTAACGGGGCCGCGCAAGACCCGGCGGCTGCACGGCTACCTGCTGACTACGCCCGACGCGCTGTTTTCGGAGCTGCCGCCGGACAACCCCTACCTAAGCCTCGCCAACGAGGCACCAAAACGCGAAAATCCCGCGACAGGGGAGAAGGACAACACGCAGTAGTGGCGTTATTCCTCATTGGCCAGCTTCCGTGTTCGGGGCTTTGCCGCAGAGGGTTTCGCCAGTTTGACTTCGGTCAGCGCCATCAAGTGGGCAGAACTGCATTTCAGCGCGCGAGCGATCTTGAGGATCAGAGGAAGCGTCGGTACGTGCTCGCCACGTTCGATCTTCCCCATGTGGGAGCGCTCGATGTCCGCCAGGTGAGCCAACGTTTCCTGGGCGATGCCCTGGCTGGTTCTCACCTTGCGAACGGCTGCCCCAAACGCCTTGGCTGGAGCTGCTTCATAGGTTGTCGTGCCGGCTGGTCGGCCTCGTTGTATGGGACGCCTTTGCATTGCCAAAAGCGTCGACCAAGGCCACGATTTAAACCACGTTAAACTTAACTCACAAAGCGGCCTGAAGCGGCCACAGCGAGTTCACCGCCTGGGGGAGCCGGACGTGAAATCCAGCGATGCCTGCGCCGAAATCAAGGTGGCCGTGCTCGGCGAATGGGTGCCTTCGCAGCTCGCCGAAGTGCTGGCACTCCAGCGCGTCGAAGAGCCGGAGACAGCGACGGCGTTGATCGGCTGCTCGGCCTCGGCGCAGACGCACGACTTGTCGCGCGAGCAGTTCGACTTCGCCTTGTCCACAGTCGCGTGGCAATGGCCCGGCTGGACGTGCGAGCCGCTGTGGCACGACACGCTCGCAGTTGCCGTCGCCAAACGTTCCCACCTGCTGGCCTATCGCGAAGTGCCGCGCCAGGAGGTGCTCAAGCAGCCGATGATCTGCGCGCAATCGACGGCCGACGATCCGTGGCGCACGGTGCTGCAGCAGTTGTTCGGTGGTGCGCTTCAGGAACATCAGCAGACGGTCGCCACCTTCGATGTAGCAATGACACTCGTGTCTGCAGGGTACGGCATCGCCTTGGCGCCGGCGACGCGGCTGGCGGGCTACGCGCAGCGCGGTATCGCCGTGCGACCGCTGGCAGGCGCGCCACTGGTCGTCATGGCCTATCTGCTCCATCGTTGTGCAGCCCTGACAGAGCCACAGGCGAGATTCGTTCGGCGCGCGCGCTCGATGTCTTGAGCAAGCGCACCGTCTTCACTCGCGTTCGATGACTTTCAGCAAGGCCGTGCGCCGTCTCGACAGCGGCCCGAACCTCTCCATCACCTTCTTCATCTCATCGCCGCGGGCCAGGGCATCCAGGATGTCTGCCCAGTCCTGCATGATGATCTTGCGCGACGACAGAAATTTGGTGTGGTCGTAGGGCGCGCGAGAAGAATCCTTCTTCCTTTTCGAGTGCGCGAGTTGCAGGTCCACTCGGTTCTCGGGGTAGCTCAACAGACCCAGCAGCGTAGTGGCAGTCGAGCGGAAGCCATGTCCTGAGAAGCGACCGAGGTATCCCATGCGTTCCAGCGCCTTGTTCAACGTCGTGGCAGACATCACCTGTCCGGGTTTGCGGTAACTCGGGAAGAGCACTTCGCCACCTCCGGTCAGCTTCCGCAGTTCCTTCAGCGCCGTGACGGCCTGCTTCGATAGCGGGACGATGTGGGGCTGGCGCATCTTCATGCGCTCGGCAGGGATGATCCAGATCGCGTTGTCCGGATCGAACTCGCACCAATGAGCCTTGCGCAGTTCGACGGTGCGAACGTAGGTCAGCGCCATCAGCCGCAAGGCGAGAACGGTGGTCCTGTAACCACCATCCTTGTCCACGCTGTTCAAGAACTTCGGTATCTCGGACCATGACAACGGCGGGTTATGCCGAACCCTCGGACGCTTGACCGACCGCTTCAGCAACGCAGTGGGATCTTGCTCACAGAACCCTTGCGACGACGCATACGCGAAGATCTGCCCGCACCACTGCCGGATCAGGATGGCAACGGTAGGAGCGCCGCGCTCGACTACGCCTTGAATGATGGGCCGCAGATGAGATGCCTTGATGGCACCGATCGGCAGCTTGCCGATCTTGGGGAACACGTCCTTCTCCAGGAAGGACTTCACTTGGTGCGCGTAGTAGTCGCTCCATTGCAAGTTGCTGGCCATCCACGCGCGGGCGACGGCCTCGAAGGTGTGTTCGTTCCGCTCGACCTGGTTGGCGATCTCGACCCGCTTCTCCAGGGTCGGATCGCGACCTTCGCGAACCATGTTGGAAGCCCATTCGCGCTGCTGCCGAGCCGCTTCGAGCGTGACCTGGGGGAAGGAGCCGATCGAGTAGATCGCCGGCACGTTCCCCAGGCGGTACCGGTACCACCAGAGCTTGCTTCCGTTGGGCTGAACGCGCAGGAACAAGCTCCCGCCGTCCCTGAGCGTGTACGCCTTGGGCTTCGCCTTAGCGGCTTCGAGCTCGCGAACGGTGAGGAGCTTGAGGGCCATGTGTATAACGCCTTTCGGTGCGTTCGTTACTCACACCGTTATACACATTCGCCGTGGCTCGGTCTAGCTTGCCGCAGACCTCATCAGACGCTCAACCCGTGCGAATCAACAACTTACGCTACTTCTCTGGACGTCCAAAGCCCCCGGCGGACGACATTCGTAGTTATCGATCATCAGCAGCATGGAGACCTCCGGACGGCGCCGTAACCCTGTTCTCAAAGCAGGCCGTCCAGCCCGCCCTGCACCAGCTCTGCCGCGCGCAGCACGGCGCGCACCTTGTTCTCGGTCTCCTGCCACTCGCTCTCGGGAATCGAGTCGGCCACCACGCCGGCGGCGGCCTGCACGAACAGCGTGCCGTCCTTGACCACTGCGGTGCGGATCGCGATCGCCAGGTCGAGGTCGCCCAGGAACGAGATGTAGCCGCAGGCGCCGCCGTAGAGGCCGCGCCGGGTCGGCTCGAGCTCGTCGATGATCTGCATGGCGCGGATCTTGGGCGCGCCGGTCAGCGTGCCGGCCGGGAAGGTGGCGCGCAGCACGTCGATCGGCCCCATGCCGGGCTTCAGCTTGCCCTCCACGTTGGACACGATGTGCATCACGTGCGAGTACTTCTCGACGGCCAGCTGGTCGGTGACGCGCACGCTGCCGATCTCGGCGATGCGCCCGATGTCGTTGCGCGCCAGGTCGATCAGCATCACGTGCTCGGCGATCTCCTTGGGGTCGGCGAGCAGCTCCCGCGCGAGCGCCTCGTCCTGCGCCGGCGTGGCGCCGCGCCTGCGGGTGCCCGCCAGCGGGCGGATGGTGATGCGGTCGCCGTCGGGCTGGCGCTCCTGGCGCACCAGGATCTCGGGCGAGGCGCCCACGATGTGGAAGTCGCCGAGGTCGTAGAAGTACATGTACGGCGAAGGATTGATCGAGCGCAGCGCCCGGTACAGCGTGATCGGCGAATCGTGGAAGGGCTTCTCGATGAGCTGGCCGACCTGCACCTGCATCACGTCGCCGGCCATGACGTATTCCTTGGCGCGCTCCACCGCCGCCAGGTAGGCCGTGCGCGTGAACTCGCGCCGCGGCTCGGTCTCGCCGCCCGGCTCGGGCGACGGCACGGCGAGCGGGCGCGCGAGCTGCGCGTAGAGCTCGCGCAGACGCCGGCGCGCGCGCTGGTAGGCATCACCCTCCGACGGATCGGCGTACACCATCAGGTAGAGCTTGCCCGCGACGTTGTCGACGATCGCCAGCTCCTCGGTGAGCAGCAGGAACACCTCGGGCACGCCGATCGGGTCGGGCTTGTCGCGGCCGGCGGCGCGCGGCTCGATGTGACGCACCGCGTCGTAGGCGAAGTAGCCGGCGAGCCCGCCGCAGAAGCGCGGCAGGCCCGGGCGCACCGCCACCTTGAAGCGCTTCTGGTAGGCGTCGACGAAGTCGAGCGGATCGCCCTGGTGGCGCTCGATGACCTTGCCGTTCCTGAGCACCTCGGCGCCGCCCGGAGTGGAACGGATGACCGTGCTGGCAGGCAGGCCGATGAACGAGTAGCGCCCGAAGCGCTCACCTCCCACCACCGATTCGAGCAGGAAGCTGTACGGCCCGTTGGCCAGCTTCAGGTACAGCGACAGCGGCGTATCGAGGTCGGCGAAGCACTCCATCAGCAGCGGAATGCGGTTGTAGCCCTGGGCGGCGATCGCCCGGAATTCGATCTCGGTCATGAAGCCCCTCTTTCGCGGACCGGCGGGCCGGGCCCGCGTCCGTCGCGCCCTCGGATGGGCGCCCTTGCGTGTCAGGAAGCGGAAGGCCGGCCGCGGGTCAGCGCCGGAAGCGCTGCGGGGTCGGCAGGTGCGTCGCGATCAGCGCCAGCACCACCAGCGCCAAGCCCGCCAGTCGTTGGCGTTGCGGGCCGGCTGTTTTTGCTGGGCGGGGCGCATGAGGGGGGAGGGAATGACTTGCTCGGTTCTCGACGCCGCGACTATACCATCGGAGCTCCGGGCGTCAACCGTCCGCGTCACGCGCCGCCTCGCATCGGTCGATGCGCTGCGCCGCCTCGAGCAGGGTCGCGACCACGGCATCGGCGTCGATCGAATCCGCCGGCCGGCCCTCGTTGTAGCCGTAGGGCACCACCATCACCGGCATGCCGGCGGCGCGCGCGGCCTGCGCGTCGTTGAGCGAATCGCCGATGGCCACCATGCACGAGGGAGCCAGACCGAAATGCCGCGCGACGTGGTGCAACGGCATCGGATCGGGTTTGCGCCGCGGCAATGCATCGCCGCCCAGCGTCAGCTCGAAGTGCCGCGCCAGGCCGGTGCGCGCCAGCAGCGCGTCGGCGAACGACTGCGGCTTGTTGGTCACGCAGGCCAGGCGCAGGCCCTTGGCGCGCATCGCCTCGAGCCCCTCGCTCGCCTGCGGGTAGGGCGCCGCCGACTGGCCGTTCTCGCGCGCGTAGTGACGCTCGAACGCCGCCATGGCGCGGTCGGCCAGCGCTTCGTCGACGCGCCCCTCGAGCGAGCCGGCCAGTGCGCGATGCACCAGCACGCGCGCGCCCTTGCCCACGTAGCGGCGCACGTCCGACTCGGCGAGCGGCGCCCGGCCGAGGTCGGCCAGCATGGCGTTGACCGCCGCCGTGAGGTCGGCCGCGGTGTCGAGTAGCGTGCCGTCGAGATCGAGAACGACGCCGTCGGCACGAAAGCGGCGCGGGCTCACGCCGCGTCGAGCGCCGCGCGCAGCCGCTCGAAGATGCCGCGATAGCCGCCGTCGGGATCGCGCGCGCCGAACACCGCCGATCCGGCCACGAAGGTATCGGCGCCGGCGCGTGCGATGTCGGCGATGTTGTCGACCTTCACGCCGCCATCGATCTCCAGCCAGATCGGCTGGCCGCCGGCCGCCACGTGCGCGTCGATGCGCTCGCGCACCGCGCGCAGCTTGGGCAGCGCCGAAGGGATGAACTGCTGCCCCCCGAAGCCGGGGTTGACCGACATCAGCAGGATCATGTCGAGCCGGTCCATCACGTGATCCAGCCAGTCGAGCGGCGTGGCCGGGTTGAACACCAGCCCGGCGCGGCAGCCGCGATCGCGGATCAGCTGCAGGGTGCGATCGACGTGCTGCGTGGCTTCGGGGTGGAAGCTGATGAGATCGGCGCCCGCCCTGGCGAAATCGTCGACGACCGGATCGACCGGGCTGACCATGAGGTGCACGTCGATCGGGATCTTCACGTGCGGGCGCACCGCCTGGCACACCAGCGGGCCGACCGTCAGGTTCGGCACGTAGTGGTTGTCCATCACGTCGAAGTGGATGAGGTCGGCGCCGGCGGCTTCGACCGCCCTGACCTCCTCGCCCAGGCGGGCGAAGTCGGCCGACAGGATGCTGGGGGCGATGCGATGCGTGCGCGTCATGGGATCGGCATGAGTGGGGCTAAGCGGTCCGCTGCGGAGGCCTTGTCTACAATCGCGATTGTAGCGATCCCCCCGACAGCGCCATGGCCACCGAGTACGGTGAGCGCTCGCCCGTGACCGATAAGCGTTACCTGCTGCGCATCGAGGTGCGCACCGCCTACCTGCCCGAGCAGTCGCGGCCCGGCGAAGCGCAGTACGCCTTTGCCTACACCATCCGCATCACCAACGCCGGCAGCGTGGCCGCGCAGCTGATCAGCCGGCACTGGCTGATCGCCGACGACGACGGCCGCACGGTGGACGTCAAGGGGCTAGGCGTGGTCGGGCAGCAGCCCCTCATCAGGCCCGGCGAACGCTTCGAGTACACCAGCGGCACGCAGCTCGCGACGGCCTGTGGCACCATGCGCGGCAGCTATCTCTTCGTGGCCGAGGACGGGCACCGTTTCGACGTGCCGATCGAGGAATTCGCGCTGGTCATGCCGCGCACGTTGCACTAGTACGCGACCCGGAGGTACCGCGACAAGATGAAAGCGATGGATTCGGTTCCATGGCTAGGCGCAAACCGCAGCCATGGCGGCCCGGCCTCACTTCTTGCCGCGCATCGTCCACCACACCAGCAGCAGCATCAGCGCGAGCGCGCCGCCTGCCTCGGCGAAGAGAATCCAGCTGTCTGCCATGCGGCATATTCTAGTCGCGGGCGGCGGCGGGTCCGGCGCATACCCGCACACGGAAGCGGGGGCACGGCCGCGGCGCTCCTCGCAGTGCTCCTTTCGGCATCCTTCGTCGCCGCCTGCGCGCCCTCGCCGGCCTGGCCGGAACCGCCCACGGCGGAGCGCGACACCGTGCAGGCGGATCGCCCCGCAGGCGCCGCGGCGGGCCGGCAGGCAGGCGTCGCTGCGAGCCGTCCCGCTGGCCCTGCACGCGCCATGCCCGTCGATGCCCTGCCCGGCTGGCGCGAGGACTCGCTCGCGCACCTGCACGAAGCGCTTGCCCGGCAATGCGCCCTGCGACAGGCGCCTCCGCCCTGGCCGGCGCTGTGCGCCGAGCTGCCCGCCCCCGCAGCGCTGAAAGCCTGGGTCGCCGATCGCTTCGCGGCCTGGCCGCTGGCGCGCGACGACGGTGCGGCGGGACTGCTGACCGGCTACTACGAACCGGTGCTGCAAGGCAGCCGCCGGCGCGACCGTCCGGGGCAGGTGCCGCTGTATCGCCGGCCCCCCGACCTGATCGCGGCCGGCGACGGCACGCGCCTGCAGCGGCGCGGCGGCACGCTGCAGCCGTATCCCGCACGCGAGCAGATCGAGACCGGAACCGCGCTGGCCGGCCAGGAGCTGGCATGGCTGGACGATCCGGTCGAGGCCTTCTTCCTGCAGATCCAGGGATCGGGACGCATCCGCCTGCGCGACGGCAGCCAGATGCGCGTCGGCTTCGCCGACCACAACGGCCACCCGTATTTCGCCATCGGCCGCGAGCTCATAGCGCGCGGGGCGCTCGAGCCCGGCGCCGTCGACGCCGACGCGATCAAGGCCTGGCTGCGCGCGAATCCGGCCGAGGCCGACGCGGTCATGCGGCGCAACCCGCGCTACGTCTTCTTTCGCGAGCTGCCGCCCGGCGATGCCGGTCCGCCCGGGTCGCTCGCCGTGCCGCTGACGCCGATGCGGTCGGTAGCCACCGACCCCGCGCACGTGCCGCCGGGAGCGCTGCTCTACATCGACTCCACGCGCCCCGACGACGGCACGCCGCTGCGCCGCCTGACGGTAAGCCAGGATCGCGGCGCAGCCATCGTCGGCGCGGCGCGCGCCGACCTGTTCTGGGGGTCCGGCCAAGAGGCTGGGCGCCTGGCCGGCCTCACCCGGCAGCCGGCGCGCATGTGGCTGCTGTGGCCGAAGGGCTCGACGCCTCCCGGACGCTAGGGCCTGTCACCCTACGATCGTCCCCGCGCCGGGGCTCTCCCCTTTCAAGGCCGGGCTTCGAGGATGAGGTTGAAGGGCGTTTCGGTGGCGCGGCGAAAGCGCGTGAAGCCGGCTTCCTCGGCAACCCTGGCGAGCCGCGCCTCGCCGGCCTGTGCGCCGAGCGCCAGCCCGACCTCCTGGTCGAGCGAGGCAGGCGTGCAGATCATGGTGGACGCGGCGTAGTAGATGCGGCCGACAGGGTTGAGGTTGTCCTCCAGCCGGTCACCCGCGAAGGGCTCGACCAGCATGCAGGTGCCGTCCGGCGCCATGGTGCCCAGCACATGGCGCAGCGCGCCCACGGGGTCGCCCATGTCGTGCAGGCAGTCGAAGAAGCAGACGAGGTCGTAGCCGTGCGCGGGCACGGCCTTGGCGGCACGGACCTCGAAGGTCGCGCGGCCGGAAAGCCCGGCCGCGGCGGCAGCCTTGCGCGCATCCTCGATCGAGCCCTGGTGATAGTCGAAGCCGAAGAAGCGCGAAGCGGGAAAGGCCTCGGCCATCAGGAGGGTGGAGACGCCGTGGCCGCAGCCGATGTCGGCCACCGTCGCGCCGCGCTCGAGCTTCCCGACCACGCCGTCGAGCGCCGGCAGCCATTCCTGCACGAGATGGTGCTTGTAGCTGGTGCGGAAGAAGCGCGCCGTGCCGCAGAACAGGCATTCGTTGCGCTTGTCCCAGCCGACGCCCCGCCCGGTACGGAAGGCCTCGGTGATGCGCGGCTCGTCGCGCAGGGTGGCCGCCACGAGATCGCCGACGGCGGCGAGAAAGACGGGGCTGTCCTCGTCGGCGAAGACGGCGGCCTGCTCGGGCTGCATGGTGAACTTTCCGCTCGCCGTGTCATAGGCGACGTAGCCCGAGGCCGCCTGCGCCGCGAGCCATTCGCGGACATAGCGCTCGGCGGTTCCGGTGGTAGCGGCGAGCTCGGCCGATGTCATGGAACCGCCTTCGGCCAGCGCCTTGTACAGGCCCAGCCTGTCGCCGACCACGAGCAGCGAGGCATTCATCGCGGCACCGATGTCGTCGAGCATCTTGCCCACGAAGGCGTTCAGCCTTTCCTCGTTCAGAACCATGATCCGATCCTCCATTGCTGATGCGTGACGTCACGTCACGAAGCGCAACGATCCTGCCGCCGACGGACTCCGTCGCCGGCGGGCGCGATTGCGCAAGCGGCATGCCGGCCCCTGCCGGCGCTATTCGTCCCAGGCCTGAACGATGGTCTGCTCGGCGATCAGGCCGTCCTGCAGCTCGACGACGGCGATGCAGAAGACCTTCGCGCCATCGGGATAGGCGCAGGCCTGGGTGAAGGCGAGCCGGTCGCCCTCGGCGATGCTGACGTCGACCCGGTGGCTCATGGCGCGGCTGCAGATGTCGTCCCAGAACGCGGCGATCGCCGCCCGTCCCTTGATCTCGCGCGGCCGACTCGGCGGGTTGTTGCGGTCGACGATCCGCGTCACCGCATGATCGGCATAGAAGCCGGCAAGCGTCCGGCCGTCCCGTGTCTCGATGGCGCGCTTGATGGCCGCGCCGGTCACCGGCTTGGTCGTGGTGGTCATGATGCGCTCTCCTTTGCCTCGGTCAGGGCGTGTTCACACCAGGGCAGTGCGAACAGGTCCCAGCGTAGCGATCCTGCCCCGCCCGCGCTTGCACCGAAAGCGCCATCGCAGCCATGGCCCGTTCGGGCCAGCGCGCGTTCACAGCGCCGGCTGGCGCGCCACCAGCGCGGCGGCGGCGGCCCGCGACGGCAGGTCGAGCTTCAGCAGGATGTTCGCGACGTGGCGCTTGACCGTGTGCTCGCTGAGGCCGAGCTGCATGGCGATTTGCGTATTGCTCAGGCCGTCGGCCACCAGCGCCAGCACCTGGCGCTCGCGCGTGCTCAGGGAGCCGGGATCGGCGCAGCGGACCTCGCGCCGGACCGGCTCCAGATGCCGCTCGACCGCCAGCGCCACCACCGCCAGGGGATCGCGCATGCCGTCGATGGCGAGCGTGCCGCGATCGACGAACCGCAGCCCCGAGCCGGACACGAGTTCGCTGGCCAGCCGAGACAGCAGGATGTCGAGCGGCCGGGCTGCTGCCGCGATCCGGTCGGCCACATCGAGCGAGGCGCCGGACAGCGGCCCGAGCGAGACGTCGATCTCGCCGACATGGATGCCCTGCGCGATCTGCAGCCCGAGCGCAGCGGCCATCTCGCGCAGCGCAATTGCGCCGCCGGCCGCGCGCGCCGGCCCGTCGAAACGGGCGACGATCCTGTCGGGGCCGGACCACTCGGCATGGCCGCCATGGCGCTGCATGGCCTCGGGCATCGCCTCGCGAAAGCGTTCCATGCGCTCGTCCAGAAGCCGCCTCTCGATGCCCGCGGCCGGCCTGCCGGCCTTGGCGTCGAGGCGCGCCACCAGCAGCACGGTCAGCACACGGTTGCGGTCGGCGACCGGACGATCGCCGGTCAGGAACTCCTCGATCACGTCGGCGAGACGGTCGACATCGCCCATCCAGATCGGGTGGTCACGGCCGGAAAGCTCGACCAGGCGCGCACCGGCTATCCGGCGCGCGAGATCGCGGCCGCCCTCCAGGCCTGCATAGCCGTCCTGCCCCGCATGGAGAACGAGCGTGCAGGCGCGGATATCGGCGAGCCTGTCTCGCACGTCGATGGCCGCGTTCGTGCGCACGAGCGCCGCGGCTCCGGTAGGGCTCATCGACAGGCGCTCCAGGCGTGCCCACCAATCGGCGAAGTGGCGATCCTGCGATCGGCTCGGCGCGAGCAGCGGAAGCGTCGCCCCGTTGCCCCAGCACGCCTCGATCGAGTCGATGAAGGCGCGCAGCCGCCTGGCATCCATCACCGTGCCGTGAAAATGCGCATAGCCCGCGAACAGCACCAGAGCCCGCACCCGCTCCGGACGGGTTGCCGCGTAGAGCGCGGACAAGGCCGCGCCATCCGATGCGCCGATCAGCGCAGCCCGGCCGCAGCCGGCTGCATCCATCACGGCGGCAATGTCGCCCGCCTGCGCCGCGAGATCGGGGAGCGCACGGGCATCGCGGTCGCTCAACCCCGTGCCGCGCCGGTCGAAGAGGATCAACCGGCCGAAGGCGGAGAGCCGCTTGACGAGACGCCCGTAGCCCGGGGCCTCCGGCAGGATGTCGAGGTTCGAGAGGAAGCCGGGCACCAGCACGATGTCGAGCGAACCCTGCCCGACCGCCCTGTAGGCGATCCTCGTCTCGCCGCTCCTGGCATATCGGGTCTCGGCCGGGCGCATCGCTTCGTTCCGGAGCTCCGGAAGGTTCAGTTATAGCAAAGCGCGAGCATTCCGGCAGATCGATTGGCGCAAATAGAATTTGCACGGCAGCGACCCGCGGCAGGCGCCTGCGCGGATGCGCGGCTTCGCAGGATGCGCGGGAGGCGTGCGTCTCCGGCGTGCCGTTCAGCCCTTGGAGTTCTCCTCCAGCATCCTGGTGAAGCGCTCCGGCGGCGCGTAGCCCTGGAGCCGCTTGCCGTTGGCGAAGAACACCACGGGCGTGCCGGTGATGCCGAGCTTGCTCGCCAGCTCGCGCACCCGGGCGAGCTGCGTGTCGCAGGTGCCGGCGTTGCCCGGGATGCGATTGTTCAGCAGCAGCTCGTTCCAGGCGCGCGCCTTGTCGGCCGCGCACAGGGCCTTGCGGGCCTTCGATTCGGAATCGGCGGCGAGGAAGGCCAGCGGGAAGGTGTAGATCGTGACGTCGTCGAGCTTGACCAGGTCGGCGCGCAGCTTCTTGCAGTAGACACAGTTGGCGTCCTCGAATACCGCCACCACGCGCTTGCCGTTGCCGTTGACCTGCTTGATCGCGGCATCCAGCGGAAGGATCCGGAAGTCGATCGAGAGCAGCTCTTCCACGCGCTCCTGAGTCAGGTTGCGCTGTGACTTCATCTCGATCAGGTTGCCCTCGTAGAACAGGTACTGGCCCTTCTCGTCGACGTACAGCAGGTCGTGGCCCAGGCGGACTTCGTAGATGCCGGGCAGCGGCGTGCGGCGCACCTCGTCCACCGGGTGGCGTCCGCCGAGGAAGGACTCCATCGCGGCTTTCACACGCGCAGCCGCCGGATCGGCGGCCGGCATCGCGGCGGCGCCCTGCGCCAGCACGGGCGAGGCGGCGAGCCACAGGAGGGCGGCGGCGAGCGTCGCGGCGAAACGAATCATGACGGTCTTCCGGAAAGAGGCATGCATCAAGTGTCGCACGGCGCGATGCCCGAGGGCGCGCTCCCGCCGGGAGGTTCTAGCGGACCGCCTGCGCCACCAGCCGGCGCTTGATCCAGCCCGAGCCGGCGACGGCCCGCCAGCCCAGCGCCACCGCCGCCTCGAGCCACGCAGCGGGCAGCAGCGGCGGCAGCGCCGGATCGAAGAGGCGCTGCAGCCCGTCGGTGGCACGGCGCATCGCCGCGACCGGCTCGGCGCGCATGCGCTCATAGCGGCGCAGCAGCAGCCGATCGCCGGGGTCACGACCGGGGGCGCGCCGGCGCATCACCTGCACCAGCGCGGCGACGTCGCCGAAGCCCAGGTTCATCCCCTGGCCGGCAAGCGGATGGACCAGGTGCGCCGCATCGCCCACCAGCGCCACGCGAGGCGCGATCATCGCCGCCACGCGGCCCAGCCGCAGCGGGAAGGCCTCGACCCCCGAGATCGGCCTCATCGCCCCCAGCGCCGAGCCGGCGGCCTGCTGTACGCGCGCACCGAGCTCGTCCGGCGACATCGCCAGCAACGCATCGGCCAGCTCGTGCGGCGCCGACCAGACCATGCTGACGCGGCCTGCATGCGGTGCTTCCACCGGCGGCGGCAGCGCCCCTCCTGACGGCGAGGACGCAGCCGCTTGCGCCCGTGCGTCCGCGGCCGGATCGGCCGGCAGCGGCAGCAGGGCGAGCACCCCGTCGGTGCCGAACCACTGCCAGGCGATGTCCCGATGCGGCAGCTCGGTGGCGAAGTGCGCCACCAGCGCGCGCTGCGGATAGTCCGACACCGTCCAGGCCAGCCCGGCCGCCTCGCGCACGCGCGAGGCTCCGCCGTCGGCGCCGACCACCAGGCGGGCCAGCATGCGCCGCCCGCCTTCGAGCCGCAGGCCGAGCGCCGGCGCCGGCAGCGACGGCGCCGCCGGCGCATCGGGAGGCGGCTCGAATCCCTCGAAGCGCTCCTCGATCACCGGCAGGCGAGCGAAGCGCACTGCCTGTTCGAGCGCCTGCACCAGGTTGCGCTGCTCGACGATCCAGGCGAGCGCCTCGACGCGAGATTCGTAGGCGCCGAAGTGCAGCGGGTCGCGATCGGCACCGAAGCGCGGGAACACGCGCATGTCGTAGACCGGCGCGACACGGCGCGCATCGAGCGCATGCCACACGCCGATCGAGTCGAGCAGCGCGCGCGCGGCCGGCGACAGCGCGAACACCCGCAGATCCCACGGCTCGGCCGTCCCGGCCTGCAGCGGCTGGCCAACGAGCGCCGTCGACAGCCCCTCGCGCGAGAGCGCGAGCGCCGCCGCCAGCCCGACAGGCCCGCGCCCCACCACCGCGACCTCGGATCCGGAATTGACGACTCTGGAAGGCATCCGGCGATTATAGGGACGCCGCAGCACCTTCCCGCCCTGCGATTCTGCTAAGATTGCCGGCTTTCGGGCGCGGCACCCTGGCTCGCGCCCCTACGGCCAAGTAGCTCAGTCGGTAGAGCAGAGGACTGAAAATCCTTGTGTCGGTGGTTCGATTCCGCCCTTGGCCACCATTCACCCTTCTCAGACAATCCCGCGTTTGCCCGTACCCTAGACTGCCTTTCAGGCAGATCAATTCGCCGGGGTACAACATGGGCATGCTCCGTGAAGCTGGGGCTCGGCACCTACCCGACCGTGAGCCTCGCAAGCGCACGCAAAAAGGCCCGGAACATCTCCGAGACCCGATCGGCCGGGCTCGATCCTCAGGAGGCCCGTCGCATCGCAGCCGAGCAGCAGCCGCGTCGCCAAGCTCAATACCTTTGAACTGATGGCGCGTGCCTGGCTTGCGCAGGCCGGCAAGGATCGCCACCGCACGAACTGCTGATAAGAACATGCCAAACCCTTCTTTCGGTGAATCCTCTTGTACCGCTGCGGCCAGCGGCCTCGTGGAAGTGCGGGGTGCGCGCGAGCACAACCTCAAGGACGTGGATGTCTCCATCCCGCGCAACGCGCTGGTGGTGTTCTCCGGTGTCTCCGGCTCCGGCAAGTCCTCGCTCGCATTCGGCACCATTTATGCCGAGGCACAGCGGCGCTACTTTGAGTCGGTAGCCCCTTATGCGCGGCGCCTGATCGACCAGGCCGGCGTGCCCGACGTCAATGCGATCGATGGCCTGCCTCCGGCGGTCGCCTTGCAGCAGCAGCGCGGCGCCAGCAACGCACGTTCTTCCGTTGGCAGCGTGACCACGTTGTCCAGCCTCGTACGGATGATGTATTCGCGCGCAGGCGCCTACCCGGCCACCCAGCCGATGCTGTACGCCGAGGATTTCTCGCCGAACACGCCGCAGGGGGCATGCCCGACCTGCCACGGTCTGGGCCATGTGTACGAGGTGACCGAGGCCACCATGGTGCCCGATCCCTCCCTGACCATCCGCGAACGGGCGATCGCCTCGTGGCCGCCTGCCTGGCAAGGGCAGAACCTGCGCGACATCCTGGTCAGCATGGGCTACGACGTTGACCGGCCGTGGAAGGACCTGCCGAAGAAAGACCGCGACTGGATATTGTTCACCGAGGAAACCCCCACGGTGCCGGTGTACGCGGGCTTCTCGCCCGCCGAAACCCGCGCTGCGCTCAAGCGCAAGCTGGAGCCGAGCTACATGGGCACCTTCACCGGCGCCCGGCGGTATGTGCTGCACACCTTTGCCAACACCCAGAGCGCGTTGATGAGAAAGCGCGTGTCCCGGTTCATGGAGGGCAAGCCGTGCCCCACCTGCCACGGCAAGCGGCTCAAGCCCGAAGCGCTGTCGGTAACCTTCGCCGGAGTGGACATCGGCGAGTTCATGCAGATGCCGCTGGACCGGCTGGCGGCCTTGCTCGAACCCATCGCCCAGGGCGATTTCCGCGCCCATACGGCGGGAGCGGGCGCTGACAAGGAAGCGACCCGGCGTGACCGTGCCGAACGCGCGGCCTCTGGCCGTGCAGTCCATGCGGTGTCGCCCGACGTACGCCGCACCTCCGCGCTGTCGGAAGAAAAGCGCCTCGCCGCGCAGCGCCTGGCCGGTGGCGTGATGGCACGTCTGCGTCGACTGCGCGGGCTGGGCCTGGGCTACCTGACGCTGGACCGGGCCACGCCGACCCTTTCGGCCGGCGAATTGCAGCGCCTGCGACTGGCCACGCAACTGAGTTCCCTGCTGTTCGGCGTCGTGTACGTGCTCGATGAACCCTCGGCGGGCCTGCATCCCTCCGACAGCCAGGCCCTGTACGACGCGCTCGACAAGCTGCGCGACGCGGGCAACTCGGTGTTCGTGGTGGAGCACGACCTGGACTTGATGCGTCGCGCGCAATGGCTGGTGGACGTGGGGCCGGATGCCGGAGAACGTGGCGGCCGCGTGCTCTACAGCGGCGATCCGGACGGCCTGCGTGAAATTGCCGAATCGCGCACCGCACGCTACCTGTTCGACGAGATTCCCGCACTCGGCAGCCGGGGACGCGAGCCCTCCGGCTGGCTGGAGCTGCAGGGCATCCACCGCCACAACCTGCACGGCGTGGACGCGCGCATTCCACTCGGCGTACTGACTGCCGTCACCGGCATCTCCGGCTCGGGCAAATCCAGCCTCGTCGCGCAGGCACTACCGGAACTGGTGCTGCTGCACCTGGGCCACGAGCCCGAGGACGATGCCGCCGACAGCGGCGCCATCGAAGGGCCCACGGTGATCGAGGTTACCGGCGGCCATCTGGCCGGTGACGTGGACGCCGTGCAGCGCCTGGTGCAGGTCGACCAGAAGCCGATCGGGTGCACCCCGCGCTCCAACCTGGCCACCTATACCGGCCTGTTCGACCACGTGCGCAAGCTGTTTGCCGCCACGCCTGATGCGCGCCGTCGCCGCTACGACGCCGGGCGGTTCTCGTTCAATGTGGCCAAGGGGCGCTGCGAGACCTGCGAGGGCGAGGGCTTCGTCAGCGTGGAACTGCTGTTCATGCCCAGCGTGTACGCGCCGTGCCCGACGTGCCATGGCGCACGCTACGACGAGGCCACGCTGAAGGTGCGCTGGAACGGACGCAACATCGCCGAAGTGCTGCAGATGACGGTGGACGAAGCCCGTGAGTTCTTCGCGGGCGAGGATGCGGTGGCGCGGCCACTGCAACTGCTGCGCGAGATCGGGCTGGGCTATCTGCGCCTGGGGCAGCCGGCCACCGAGCTTTCCGGTGGCGAAGCGCAGCGCATCAAGCTGGCCACCGAGTTGCAGCGCAGCCAGCGCGGCCGCAGCCTGTACGTGCTCGACGAGCCGACGACCGGGCTGCATGCGTGGGATGCCGACCGGCTGCTGGTGCAGTTGCAGCGCCTGGTTGATGCCGGCAATACCGTGGTGATGATCGAGCACGACATGCGTGCGGTGGCCCAGGCCGATTGGGTGATCGACGTGGGGCCGGGTGCGGGCGATGCCGGCGGCAGCATCGTGGCGGCCGGCGCCCCCCAACAGGTGGCGCGGGCGCCCAGCAGCCGGACCGCGCCGTTTCTTGCGCAGGAGCTGGCGCGGGCCGCGTCGGGCGTACCAGATCGCCGCAGCTGATATGCGAGGTCGCTCGATCAAGGGTGTCGAGGCGAGTTCGTTCTTCCTGGCGAACGCCTGCCACAGCGCCTGGCGGGATGTGCTTGGCGCGCGTCGCAGTCCGGTGCAATTCAGCCGGAGCCATGCGTTTCGATGAACAGGTCCGGAGAAATCCTTTCGAGCTCATCGAACAGCGCTTTCACCGTGGCCGGCATGAGCCGCCGCTCGTTGATGACTCCGTAAACGCATAGCGGCGCACAATGGAATTCCGGCAACACCCTTGCCAGGCTCCCCGAACGAACCGCCTCGCTGCAGAAGGTCGCCACCGTACGAGTTACTCCGAGGCCATCGATGGCCACCTGCCTGCGTGCGTCGGCATTCGAGCTTCTGAAATGCGAACCGGGAATCGGCACGTCGATTATTCGCTCGTGTTTATCCGTGAATCGCCACTGCAGATCCTGGGACGAGGCGATCAGCGGTATTTTTGAAAGATCCTCCGGTGTCCGTATGCGTGGATGACGTTCGAGGAATGCCGGCGAAGCAAATAGTCCTCTTTCCAGCATGAAAGCCCGACACGACACTACGCCGGAATCCGCCAGATTCCCATTGGTCATGACGAAGACGACGTCGTAGCCGCTGCCGAACAATTCCTTTATGGGCGCGTATTGCACGTCCAGGGTAATCGTCAGATGCGGATTCCGTGACGCCAGGTTTCTGACGGTGCGGGCCAGATGATGAGCGCCGAATTCATAGGGGGCCGCGATCCGCAATGAGCCCGCGACCTGGCCGCTGGATGCCCGGAAGTCGGAGGTGATGTGATCCAGCTGCGCCAGCAACGGACCGATGTTTTCGTGAAGGGTGCGCCCCCGGTCCGTCAAATGGAAGCGGCGCCTGGTCCGATCCATGAGGCGAACGGACAAATCATCCTCGAGGCGCCGGATGGCAAGGCTGAGGCTGGACTTGGGCCGGCTGACCGCCCTGGCAGCAGCACCGATTCCACCATATTCAACAACAAGGCACAGGTCGATCAGGTCGCTCAGCCTGGCATTTCCCATGGTTGCGTCCATCCTGCTGAACACGGTGTTCGAATTTTAAACCTAGTGCCCGCTCCAGGATTTGGCTACCGTTTGTATCGAGCCCTTGGTTCCTGAAGGAGACACCTGGCATGCTGAGCTTCGTACTCAAGGATTTCATCGAATACGATCCGAAACTGCGGGTGCGCAAGCCCATTCTCAAGGTGCCCAGCCTCGTTTCGGAAATCGTCTGTTACGAGCCGGGGCAGGCAACAGCAACCCATCATCATCCCGTGCAGGACGAGATCTGGGTGGTGCTCGAAGGTTACGGCGAAATATGGGTCGGAGAGGAACGGCTTGCCATCGAACCGACCAGCATGATTTTCATACCGGCAGGCATTCGCCATGGCCTGGCCGCCAGCCCGGATAGCCGCCTCGTACTTCTGTTCATCAAAAGCCCCGGTATCACCGAGGCAGCATCCGTGGCGCCAGGAAGCAGCGTAGCTGCCGGAGCTGGCGCCACAGTGCCCACAACCGGGTCGAAGCTTCAACTCGAGGTCACCGACGTCCAGGCTGAGGCGCGCGATGTCATTCAGGTCGAGCTTCGCGCCCCCGGAGGCGCCGAACTCCCTGCGTTCGAGCCTGGTGCCCATGTAGCAATCGACCTGCCCAACGGCTTGATTCGTCATTATTCGCTCAGCAACGATTGGCGTGAGCGCGACCGGTACGTACTCGGCATCGCGCGATCCTCGCAGGGAAGAGGCGGCTCGCTGTTCATTCATCAGGCCTTGCGGCGAGGCACGACCCTGCCTGTAAGTGTTCCGCGCAACGGCTTTCCCCTCGACCCGTCGGCCACGCAATACCTGTTTCTGGCCGGCGGCATCGGCATCACGCCGATCCTCGCGATGATCCGCTGGTGCCGGGCCAATGGTCGCCCATGGCGATTGGTCTACGCCGTTCGCAGCGCACAGCGCGCTGCCTTCCTCGAAACCCTCGCGACGATCGGCGGCGGATCCATTCATCTGCACGCGGACGACCAACGCTCGGGCGTGTTCGACCCCGTTCCCTGGCTATCCGGCGACCCGCAGGGGGAGCATGTCTATTGCTGTGGCCCGGCTCCCATGATGGCCGCCGTCAAGGCAGCTGCGAGCCATCGTGATGCGAGGACGATGCACTTCGAGTATTTCAGTGCGCCGTCCGATGGCCCGGCCGCTCTCCCCGAGAATAGAAAGCCCTTCATGGTCGAGCTTCGCCGGAGCGGTCGTTCATTTTCGGTGCCGGCCGACAAGAGCCTCCTCGAAATACTCGAGAAGAATGGCATTCCGGTCGTGAGCTCCTGCCGGGAAGGTACCTGCCGTACCTGTGAAACCGCGGTTTACGAGGGAGCGGTCGAGCACCGCGACTATTGCCTGACACCGCAGGAACAGGAGACGGGAAACACGATGATGGTATGTGTTTCGCGGGCAAGGTCCGAGCGCCTCATCCTCGATATCTAGTCCCCCCGCAGTCTCGACATGACCGTCCACGTTCTCCCCGCGAGCGAGCAGACCGTCCGGGTAGGCGTCATCGATCGGTCGTATGCGCCGATACTCGAGATCGAAGACGGCGATGAGCTGGTTCTCGAGACGTGGGGGCTGTGGGGCAACGCCGTGGCGCCGGGCATGACGTTCGACGACATCGTCGAGCTGAAGAAAGTCCACGCGGGCAAGGGGCCGCACAGCCTGACCGGCCCCGTTGCCGTCCGGGGGGCGCGGGCGGGCATGCTGTTGCGCGTGGATATCCTCGATCTGGAGCCAGGTCCCTACGGTTTCAACCTGATTACCCCGCCGCCGCATAGCCGTGGCTTGCTGACGGAGGAATTCCCGCACGGAGAGATCCGGCACTTTCGTCTGGACACCCGGCGCATGGAAACAGAGCTGGTGCCGGGTATCCGCATGCCGCTGCGGCCGTTCCTGGGCATCATGGGAGTTGCCCCCGCCGATGACGAAACGCACATTTCGTCGATTCCCGGCGAGTTTGGCGGCAATATCGACTGTCCCGCGCTGGTGGCGGGCACCACGCTGTTCCTGCCTGTCTGGGCGGATCAGGCCCTGTTCTATGCAGGCGATGCGCATGCCATGCAGGGCTGCGGCGAAGTCAACCAGACGGCGCTGGAAACCACCATGGAGCGTGCGCACCTGCGCCTGAGCCTGGCCCGCGAGCGGTATCTGCATCGGCCTCATGCGATAACCCGGGATTACCTCGTCACGATGGGATTTCACACCGACTTGCGCCAGGCCGCCGTCCAGGCCGTCGGCGACATGGTGACCTGGCTGTCTCACGACCGTGGCCTGACGCGATCCGACGCCTATGTGCTGTGTTCTCTGCAAGCCGATCTGATGATCACCCAGGCGGTCAATGGAAACAACGGCGTGCATGCGTGCTTGTCGAAGCAGCTGTTTGCCTTCGGAGAGTAGGTCCCTCGAACATTTCTCGCTTCAGGTGGAAACATGGCTGAAATCGTCTTTGCCGCAGGCGTGCCCCATGCACCGGGCCTGATCGGGCTGCTGGATTCGGCACCCGACGATATCCAGAGAGTCATCCATGACATGTACGGCGAGTTGCGGCGGAAGCTGCTGGCAGCCAGGCCGGACGTGCTGATCATTTTCGGCAATGACCATCTGGCCAACAGCCGCCCGCGCACCTATCCGGATTTCCTGATCGGGATGGCGCCGGTGCATACCGGCCCCTACGAGTGGTACAGGGAATGGCTGGGTTGCCGCGACTACCAGGTCAAGGGCAACCCCGCGGTGGCCGAAGCGGTTTTCCGCGGGCTGAACCGGCGCGGCCACCGCATGCATGCCCAGCGCGAAAACCTGCGGTTCGATGACAATGTCTCGATCCCGACGCTGCACCTGGGCCTGGAGGAATCCGGCATCACCCTGGTCCCCATCCTGCAGAACTGTACGGTGCCGCCCCTGCCGGACACCCGTCAGTGCCATGCCCTGGGCCGGTCGCTGGCCGACGTGATTTCCCACGAGATGCCGGCCGGGTCGAGGGTGGCCCTGCTGGGTTCCGGCGGCTTGAGTCACGAGCCCGGAGGCTCACGCTACTGGTACATCGACAAGGACTTCGATCTGTGGTTCATGGAGCTGATGGCTTCGGGCGACCATCGAAGGCTGCTCGATGAACTGACCGTGACCCGCATGGAGCAGTCGGGCTCGGGCGGCACCATGGAGGTGTTGTCCTGGGTGGTCGTGGCCGGGGCGACAGGCCCCCGTTACGGCACGCAGTCGGATTATGCGCTGCACACCAATTTCAAGTGCGGCGTCGGGGCAGTTCTCTGGGATTTGACGCGCGAAGTCGATGCTCCGCGCACCGTTCGGGATCCGGGGCCGATCACTGCCGAACCTACCCTGCTCACCGCCTTCGATCCCAGCCTGGTATCGCACGACCTGGTCCAGGACCTGAAATGGGATCCGCAGCTGCGGGCCCGCTTTGCCACCCACGAGGCCGAAGTCCTCGATCGCTACCCCATGCGGCCGGAAGAACGCCGGGCCATCGAGCAGCGGGATTTCCGTGCGCTGTACGACCTGGGTTTCCATCCCTACCTGGGCGGACAACTGGCCCGGCTGATCTACGGCAACACGGCCGGCAAGGGCGCCACGATCGCAGTCCAGAAGCTGGTCGATTCGCTCAGCGGGCGACAAGCCGAAGCCTATGCGGGCGACGAGGGCGTCACCGCCAAGACCTGATCATTCGAACCGGGCCCACCCCGCTCGTGCAAGGGCGTGGGTAGGCCTTGTCGCGGGAGCCACCCCCACCTCGAGAGCCTGTCGCGGATTATTCCAACCCAAGGAGACAGATAGGATGAAGACCTCGATGCATCGATGGCTGGCCGGCCTTGCCCTGGCCGCCCTTGGCCTGACCGCCCAGGCTGCCGATCCGATCAGGATCGGATCGGTCGTATCCACGACCGGATCGGCCGGCTTCATCGGCGACCCCCAGATGAAGACGCTGCAGATGTATGTCGAATCGATCAACAAGCAAGGAGGAGTTCTGGGTCGCCCGCTCGAACTGGTCGCCTATGACGACGGCAGCGACGTCAGCAAGGCCAACAGCTTCACGAAACGCCTGATCAGCAACGATCGGGTGGATGTCATCATCGGCGGCTCGATGAGCGGCGCCGCCATGTCGATGATTCCTCTCGTCGAGCAGGCTGAAATTCCTTTCATCACGATGGCCGGGGCCATTTCCATCGTCGACCCGGTCAAGAAGTGGGTGTTCAAGACGTCCCTGACCGACCGCATCGTGGCCGAAATGGTCTTCAGGGACATGCAGAAGCGGGGTATCTCGAAGATTGCCCTGTTCAGTGAAAACAGCGGTTATGGCCAGTCTGGCAAGAAAGAATCCGAACTGGTCGCGTCGAAGTACGGCATCCAGATCGTGACCCAGGAAAGCTACGGCGCCAAAGATACCGACATGACCGCTCAACTCACGAAGATCAAGGCCAGGCCCGATGTCCAGGCGGTCTTCGTTTTCGGCGCGGGCCAGGGACCTGCCGTGGTGACGCGCAATTACAGGCAACAAGCCATGACGCGGCCGCTGTATCAGTCTTACGCCGTCTGTTCGAATGAGTTCATCCGGCTCGTCGGGGATGCCGCCGACGGCATCCGCCTGCCCTGCACCGCCATGCTCGTGGCCGGCGAGCTGGCGGATAGCGATCCGCAGAAAGCGGTGGTCAGCGGCTACGCCAAGTCCTACGAGACGCTCTGGAAATCCGAGGTCTCGCACTTCGGCGGCTGCGCCTATGATGCCCTGATGATCTATCTCGATGCCGTGAAGCGGGCAGGTACCACCGACAAGGCCAAGGTCCGCGATGCCATCGAGCAGACCAGGGACATGGTGCTGACAGCCGGCAGGTACAACATGTCACCTGCAGATCACATGGGGCTGGATGTAAATGCCTATCCCATGCTGGAAATCCTGAACGGCCGTTGGGCACTGGCCAGGTGAGCTTATCGCGAAGGCGACCCGGCATTGCGCTGCTGCCACCGATCAGTCGTCAGCACGATCTTTCCCTTGGCGCGCCGGTCGCGTAGCTCTGCCATGGCGCGAGGGGCCTCCTCCAGCGGATAGGATCCGGCCGGTTCGGTGCGCAGCAGGCCCCTCTCGTAAAGGACGAACAACTCGGACTGCACCCGCCGCATCCACTCCGGGTGCCGCTCACGGTAGTCGCTGGAGTGCAGGCCGGCCACCGAGACGTTCCTCAGCAGGATACGGTTCACCGCGATGCTCGGAATCCGGCCACCGGCGAACCCGATCGCTACCAGCCGTCCTCGCCATGCGAGGGAACGGAACGCACCTTCGAATGCATCTCCGCCGACGACCTCGAGGACCACGTCGGCGCCCTTGCCGTCGGTCAGTGCACGCACATCGTCCCGGATCGAGCTCCCCAGGTCGGGCCCGGACAGGTCGACGATCGCATCGGCGCCGGCAGCCCGCGCAATACGTCCCTTGTCGGCGGTACTCGCACCGGCAAGAACACGCGCGCCCAGCGCCTTCGCCAGTTGCACGCAGGCCAGCCCTACCCCGCCGGCCGCGCCGGTGACCAGCACGACCTCGCCCGGCTGCAGGTTCGCACGGTCGACCAGCGCGAAATGCGCCGTCTGGAAGGCGAGTGCAAACCCGGCGGCCTCGAGGAAGCTCATCTCCCGAGGCAGGACGAAGCAGCTCGCCTGCGGCGCAAGCAGGCGCTCGCCGTACGCGCCGCTCTCCACGAGAGCGAGGACCCGGTCGCCGACGGCGCAGGTATGAACGCCTTCCCCGACGGACGATACGATACCGGCTGCTTCCTCGCCGGGAATGAACGGCAGCGTCGGCAGGACCTGGTACCGCCCGCCGATAACGAGAAGATCCGAGAAGTTCACTCCGGCCGCCATGACGTCGACGACCACCTCGCCGGGCCCCGGCACGGGGTCCGGCCAGTCCTGCAGGCGCAGCGTCTCAACGGCTCCGAAGGCGTGCGCAACCACCGCTTTCATCGAGGCAGCTCCGTCTGTCCGGTTGGCGCGGGCGCGCCAGGCGCATCGATGCACCGATGGTGAAGGAAACGCACTCCATGCTGCTGATTTTCCACTACTGCACCATCACGAGATACATGATCGAATGCGGATGCCGGATAAACCTCGTATCCTGCGCGGCATGCATTTCAACGGCCTTGATCTGAATCTTCTCGTCGCGCTGGATGTGTTGCTCACCGAGCGCAACATCACTCTGGCCAGCCGACGGCTGCACCTGAGCCAGTCCGCGGCCAGCGGCGCGCTGGCACGGCTGCGCGACTATTTCGGCGACGAGCTGCTGACCCAGGTCGGGCGCAGGATGGTGCTGACGCCCCTCGGCGAGAGCCTGGCGGCGCCGGTGCGGGACATCCTGCTCAGGGTCGAGACCACCGTGCAGACCCGGCCGCAGTTCGACCCGGCCAGCGCCCGGCATCATTTCAAGCTGCTGATGTCGGACTACGTGGCGACCGTGCTGATGACCAGGGCGATCCCGCGCCTCCAGCGCGCTGCGCCGGGCGTCACGCTCGAGATGCTGCCGTATTCCGACCGGCAGTGGGAGGCCCTCGAGCGCGGCGAGGTGGACTTCCTCATCATGCCGACCCAATACCTGCAGGCGGATCATCCGGCGGAGCCGCTGTTCGAGGACTCCTACACCTGCATCGCATGGTCGGGCAATGATCGCGTCGGCGAATCGATCACGCTGGAGCAGTACCTGGCATCGGGGCACGTCACCGTTCGCTTCGGTCCGCAGCGGCTGCCGGCCTACGACGAGTGGTTCTTCGCGCGCTACGGCCACGTCCGGCAGTTCGAGGTCATCACCACCAGCTTCAATGCCATCCCCCAGTTCGTCGTCGGCACCAGCCGCATCGCCACGATGCACCGGCGCCTGGCGAACTTCTATCGCGACTTCCTGCCGCTCAAGCTCGTCGAGCCTCCGGTCGAGATGCCTCGCCTGACGGAGGCCATCGTCTGGCATCAGTACCGCGAGCACGACCCCGCCAGCCTCTGGCTGCGCGAGGCTCTCAAGCAGGCCGCTGCCCCGTTTGCGGGGGACGATCGCAGCGTGAACGCCCCAGGCTAGACCGGGCTCATCCCCGGTGATGCCCCACCCTGCTCCGGCAAGGGCGGCGGCGGCAGGCGGCGTTTTTCCCCGGGCGCCGGCTCACCCGGATCGCCGGGAATGGGGGCACCGCGCCGTTCGGCCGGAGCGTCGCCGTCCGCGCGCACGGCGCCTGGGGGCAGCCGCTCCTTCTGCTGCCTGGCCAGGCGCAGCATGATGTTCCAGGCCTTCTTGTGTTCCGCGATCGGCCGTACGTCGACCTGCCCGCTCGCCTCGAACGCCCGCCAGATATCGACGCCCTTCTGCGTGCGCAGCACGACGATGGTGGCTCCCTCCGTGCCCACGCCGCCACAGCTGATGTCGGCCAGTTCCGCGGAGAAGTCCCTGCAGTGATGGCACGCAGGACGCTGGTAGTCACGGACCACCTCCTCGAGCGGAATGCGCGCCATCTCCCCGCCCCTGCGATGGATGCGCACCTCGCCCTTGACGTTGACCTTGTCGATCTCGTCCAGGGGAATGCCCATGCGGCCGGCCACGTGCTCGCTCATCAATTCCGGCCTGAACACCTCGGTGCAGAACAGGCCCACGCTGAAGCCCACGCGTTCGGCGGGATCGCGCAGGAAGCCGATCTGGCGCGAGATCACCTGGGGCTTCTTGCCGGGCACCTGCAGCCGGCCGGCATCCGCATGGGCCATCTTGCGCAGCGGCGTGATCTGGCACGGTACCCCGACGAAGGCCAGGCGTTCGAGTTTCCGCTCCTTCGCATCCCGAAGGGCAAGATTGTTGGGGCAGTAGGTGTACCAGCTTCCCGCACTGGCCTTGATTTCCTCTACGGTGGTGGCCAGCCTGGGCGTGGGGAAGCAGGGGCTGTCCCCCTCGCCCACCGCGGCCACGACGGCACCTTCCACATGGCCCTCCTGCCGCGCCCAGGCCAGCAGGGCGGTCACCACCCCGCCGTCCTGTGCCTTGCCGAGCACACTGCCATCACGCGTACGCGCCACGAAGACATGCCGGTACACTCCGAAGATCCCTTCGTAGGCCCGGTCGTCCCCGAACACGGCATCGCGCAACTGCTCCTCGCGCGGCCACAATCGCGGGCACACCGTGGCGCAGACGTCGCAGCCGACGCGCTCGCTCACGCCGCAGTGGTCGAAGGGCGCCGACTCCTTTGCGGTCTGCCTCGGCCGGCCGGCGACGTATTCGATGATGTTGTGCGGACATACCGTGACGCAGCTGCCGCACTCGCAGCAGGCGCCCGCCGCGACCACGGCATTCATCATGTCCTTGAAAGTGTTACGGCAGGACGAGCTCACCCTGTTCTCCCTGTCGTCAGGCCGGCTCGCACCGCACCCGATGGTGTTCCGTCGCCCGGTCGCACCTGCCGGCGGATACCTCGCCGTAGAGCGTGGTGCGCCGGCGCGGCAGGCGTCCGGCGGCGCGCACGTCGGCCTCGATCTCCTCGGGAGTCAGTTCCTCGCCGTGCGCGGCGCCCGCGGCACGGGAAATGCTTTCCCCCATCAGGGTGCCGCCGTAATCGTTGGCGCCGGCGGCCAGGCACAGCGCCACGCCGGCCCTGCCCATCTTGACCCATGAGGCCTGAATGTTGCGCACCATGGGGTGCAGCACCAGCCGCGCCACGGCATGCATCAGCAGCGACTCGCGCAGCGTGGGGCCGGCACGCGAGCCTCCCCTCAGGAACAGGGGCGCCTGCTCCGCCACGAAGGGCAGCGGGACGAACTCGGTGAATCCGCCGCTGCGCGCCTGCAGGCGCCTCAGATGCAGCAGGTGACGCGCCCAGTGCATCGGCCGCTCGACGTGGCCGAACATGATGGTGGCAGTGGTCGGCAGGCCCAGCTCGTGGGCCGTCTCCACCACGCGGAGCCACTCCTCGGTGGAGAGCTTGTCCGGGCAGATCACCCGGCGCACCTCGTCGTCGAGGATCTCCGCCGCCGTTCCGGGCAGGCTTCCCAGCCCTGCCCGCTTCAACTCGCCCAGGAATTCGCGAACGCCGATGCCCAGGCTCGCCGCGCCATGCCGGATCTCCAGGGGGGAGAAGGCGTGGATGTGCAGGTCGGGCACCGCGGCCTTCACTGCAGCGACGATGTCCAGGTAGTGCCGCCCGTCGTAGGAGGGATGAATGCCGCCCTGGATGCACACCTCGGTGGCGCCGCGTGCCCGGGCTTCGGCGGCACGACGGGCGATCTCGGAGCAATCGAACTCATAGGGCCGGCCGCGCAGGCTGTCGTTCGCCTTCCCCTTGGAGAAGGCGCAGAAGCGGCACCGGTACTTGCACAGATTGGTATAGGTGATGTTGCGGTTGACGACATAGCCGACGGTGTCGCCGTTGACTTCGCGCCGCAGCGCATCGGCCGCCCGGCAGACACGCCAGAAGTCGGCATCCCGCGCGTCGAACAGGGCGACGATCTCCGCCTCGCTCGGCTCGCGGCCGCAGCACGCTTTTTCCAGCACGTGCTCCAGCATGCTTCGCGCCGGGGTAGCGCGGCGTTCTGACAGGTGCCGCGGCTCCGGCCGAGGCGGCACCGTGCTGCCCGGCGCCCAGGCCGTGGACCTGGCATGGCAGGCCGCATCCATCAGCGGGAGCGCACGCTTCTCCACCTCGGGGGCCAGCCAGCGATCAGCGGCTTCGAGATAAGGGGGGTGCGCGGCCAGTCGCTCGACCAGCACCTTGCCGGCACGCGCCGTCTCCTGCGCGAGCAGCTCGATCTGCGGCCAGGGCGCCTCGGGATTGACGTGATCGCGCGTGACGGGCGAGACGCCGCCCCAGTCGTCGATGCCGGCCTCGATGAGGCGCATCCGCGCACCGGCGCTGAGGTTGGGCGGAGCCTGGATGCTGGACGTGGCGCCGAACAGGATGCGCGCCACGGCAACGGTCCACAGGTGTTCCTCGAAGGACGGCTCGGGCGCCCCGGCCATGGCCGTGCCCGGCTTGGCGCGGAAGTTCTGCACGATGACTTCCTGGATGTGGCCGTAGCGCTCATGGAGGGCGCGCAGCTCGAGCAAGGCGTCGATACGCTCCTGCCGGGTCTCGCCGATGCCGACGAGGATGCCGCTGGTGTAGGGGATCGCTGCCTCGCCCGCTGCGGCGATGGCCGCCAGGCGCACGGCGGGCTGCTTGTCGGGACAGCCGGCATGAGGCCCGCCGCGCCGGCTCAACCGTTGCGCCGTGCTCTCCAGCATCAGCCCCATGGAAACGCAGACCGGCCGCATCCTGCGCAGGTCCTCTCCCGTCATGACCCCGGGATTGAGGTGGGGCAGCAGGCCGGTGCGCTCCAGCACCTGCTTCGCCATCGCCTCGAGATAGCCGAGAGTGCTGTCGTGGCCCAGCCTGGCCAGTGCCTCCCGCGCCTCGGGATGGCGTGCCTCGGGCCGGTCGCCCAGCGTGAACAACGCTTCCTTGCAGCCGGCGCGCCGGCCTGCCTCGGCGATGTCGAGCACCTCTGCGGGCTCGAGAAAAACCTTCTCGCCCGGCTGCGGCAGCTTGGCGAAGCTGCAGTAGCCGCAGCGATCCCGGCACAGGCGCGTGAGGGGAACGAACACCTTGCGCGAGTAGGTGATGCGGTCGCCGCAGGCCGCGTCGCGGATCGCGGCCGCCGCGGACATGAGGGGCGCGAGGTCGGTGCACTCGCCGAGCAGCCGGGCTTCGTCCGCGGCGGGGAGCCTTCCCGCCACGGCGCCATCGAGCAGGAAGGAGAGGTCGGGGCTCGAATGCATGATGCTCCCTACGCGATGCTGTCGGAGAACGCGGCGCTGCGGGCCAGGCGGCGCCAGGTGCGGGTCGGTGAAGGGCGCCGCATGAAGGCGGCCACGTCCGGCGGTGTATCCAGGTCTTGCGCGATGCCCGGCAGCACGAGCACCGCCGGCTCGATTCCAGTGCAGCGGGCGCTCCACAGGTGACGCTCGAAGCTGTTCTCGCCGTAGGCGAGCGCGACGGCATCCGGCGGCGTCATGACGACGGCGTTGGTGCCGCGCCGGTCGTGCGCCGGCACCAGCGTGATGCCCGCGCCGGCGGCATGCCGGGCGAGGAGGAGATCCAGCTCTCGAGGTGTAACGCCCGGCACGTCGCCTGGCAGGGCCAGCATGGTGCGGCAGCCGTTGCGCGCCAGCCACCGGGCAGCGGCCGTCACCGCGGCGGCCAGCCCGCCCCCGGGCTCCTGGTCGAACACCTCGCAGCTGCGCACGCACGCGAGCCCGGCTGCTGCGGCGTCGGTGGTCACGACCATCGTGCCGGAGAGTCGATCGATGCGCGCCAGGCTGTCCAGCACGTCCTCCAGCATGGCCTGCGCCAGTTCGCGGCGTTCGACGGAAGGCAGCAGGCCGCTCAGGCGCTGCTTGGCCTGGTCGAACGGCTTGACCGGCACCACCGCCCAGATGCCCTGCATCCCGCTCACCGCCCCGCGATGCGATCGGCGGCCGCGAGCACGGCGCCGGCCAGGAGTTCGCGGTCTCGCAGCGTGTCCATCAGGATCGGTGCAGCGATCCACTCGATGTCGGCTTGCCGCGCTGCCGGCATGTCGCCGGCATCGACGAGCAGCGCATCGATCATGCCGGCATAGCGATGCGCGATGCCGCCCGCACCGGCTTCCTCGCCCAGCTCCCGCATCAGCCTCGCAGTCGGCCCCTTGAGCGCCTGTCCGCCGATCAGGGGCGAGACGGCGATCACGGGCGCCGCACAGGCTGCCAGCGCCGCCCTCACGCCCGGCAGGGCCAGGATGGGCTCGATGCTGAGCAGGGGATTGGACGGACAGATCACCACCGCCCGCAGCGGCTCGTCGGCGAGGAGCTGCATCCACGCCTGGGCCGGGCGTGCGGTTTCGGCACCCTGATAGACGATTCCCCGCACGACCGGTTCGCAGCGGCGGCGCACGAAATAATCCTGGAAGTCGAGCCGGCCGCACTCGGTATCGAGCCGCGTGCGCACCGGATCGTCCGACATGGGCACGATCGCCGCCGCGATGCCGAGGCACCGCCGGACGTGATCCGTGACGGCCGACAGCGGCTCGCCCGCCGCCAGGCGGTGCGTGCGCTCCACGTGCATCGCGAGGTCGCGGTCGCCGAGCCGGAACCAGGTCTCGCCGCCCAGGCGGGCAAGCGCTTCCATGAAGCCCCAGGTCTCTTCGCGATGCCCCCAGCCCCGCTCCGGGTCGGCGAGGCCGGCCAGCGTGTAGACGAGGGTGTCGACGTCGGGCGATATCGACAGCCCGAGATGCACGAAATCATCGCCGGTGTTGGCAACGACGGTGAGCTGCCCGGCATCCAGCACGCGCGCCAGCCCCAGGGCCAGCTTCGCACCGCCCACGCCGCCCGAGAGTGCGAGCACCCGCCCGTTCATCGGAAGAGATCCTCCTCGGGCGTACGCAGCAGGGAATGCGCGGGCAACGACTGGCTGCTCGCATTCAGGCCCCGCACGATGACGACGGGCCGGGCTTCGTCCGCCTGCCCCATGAGGAGCGACGCGGCCGAGGCGATCTCGTCGGCCAGCCCGACCTCGGTGACGCGCAGCCGGCGCCCGAACATGTCGGGTTGCCCGCGCAGGTCGCGCAGTGCCGGCAAGCCGGCACTGCCGATGGCCACGCCCACGGTGCCGCGGCGCCAGGGCCGGCCGAAGCTGTCGTTGATGATCACTGCCACCGCCGCCCCGCAGCGCTCGTACAGATCCCGGCGCAGCCGTTCGGCGCTCTGGTCGGGCGCCTCGGGCAGGAGCAATGCGAATTCGCCGCACCCGTCGGCAGCGACGTTGGACTGGTCCACCCCGGCATTGGCCATGACGAAGCCGAGCCGGTGCTCGACGATCAACACGTCCTTGCGCTGGCGCACGATGCGCTTCGACTCCCGCAGGACGAGCTCGACCAGCCGCGCATCCTTCTCCACCTGGCGTGCCACTTCCTCGGCACGAGGCGTAGGGATGACCGTGCCCAGATCGACCCGGCGGCCCTCGGCCTTCGACACCACCTTCTGTGCGAAGACCACCACATCGCCGTCGCACAACTTCATCCCCGCCGCATCGAGGCCTTGCGCCACCAATTCGGCAAGGTCGTCGCCCGGCCCGACCTGCGGCAGGCCTGGAACGGCGATCAGCTCGAGCCGTCCGGCTGCGTGCATCTCGGGATCAGCGGAAGCGGGGAATGACGCCCTGGGCGAAGAGGCGGATGGTCTCCGCGCTGTGTGCCGGGTCCATGCCGCCGAAGTGCTGGCAGAGCACGGGGTGAGTCACCCCCGTCGAGCGGATGCGTTCGAACGGCTCGATGACATCCTCCGGCGTGCCGATGAGAAAGGGCGAGCCGAGGAAATGCAGGCGCCTGAGGCTCTCCACGTCCCTCGGGTCAGGCAGCGGGTCGACGCCGAAGTAGCCGCCCGGCTGCTGCCTGAACCATTCGAAATCGGGATGGCGGTCGAATTCGTCCTTGTAGTAGCCGAGCCAGCGGATCATCGGCTCGCCCGCGCGCCGCCATGCTTCCTCGCGGGTTTCGGCCAGCACGCAATAAACCAGCATGGCCTTGTTGTAGGCCGCCGGATCACGGCCGTACTCGCGCAGCTTCTGCTCGTAGAGATCGAAGCCGGTGCCCGAACCGGCCAGGTGATAGCCCAGGCGGGCAGCGCGATCGATCGCGGCCGGCGCGTTGCCGGCGAGCCAGATCGGCGCCTGCGGCTGCACCGGGCGCGGGTTCATGGTGAAGTTCCTGACGTTGTAGTGCCTGCCGGAAAAGGAGAAGTTCCTCTGCGTCCACAGCCCGCTGATGATCTGCACGCTCTCTTCCATGCGCGAGGCCCGCTCCTTGCGCGAGACGCCGAAGTTGTCGAACTCGTCCTGGAAGTTGCCGATGCCCAGGCCGAGATCGAAGCGCCCCCCCGAGAGCCGATCGACGATCACCGCCTGCTCTGCGACATGGATGGGGTGGTAGAGCGGCATGACGATGATGAAGCTGCCCAGCCGCGCACGCCGCGTCCTGGTGGCGAGCACGGAGAGCATGCACAGCTGCGCCGGGAAATAGTTCTCCGAGCCGTGGTGCTCGGCCATCCAGATGTGATCGAACCCCAGCTCGTCGGCCAGCACGGACTGGGCGATCTGCGATTCGATGAGCTGGTCGACGGGGATCCGGGTGGACGGATTGGAGAAGGTCAATGAGATTCCGAATTTCACGCTGCCTGCCCTCGATATCGGTGATCGCCGGGCAGAATAGGAAAGAACGAATGTTTTGATAAGTCGATTCGAACGAAGTATTCTTTCGGCCGAACCGAACGATCGCCGCGCCGTGAAATTCCATCGACTCGACCTGAATCTCCTGGTCACGCTGGATGTCCTGCTTTCGGAGAAAAGCATCACCCGCGCCGCGCGGCGCCTCAACAAGAGTCCGTCGGCCACCAGCGAAGCCCTGGGCCGGCTGCGTGAGTTCTTCGAGGATCAGCTGCTGACGCCCATCGGGCGCAGCATGGTCCCGACCCCGCTGGGCGAGAGCCTCGCCGCATCGGTGCGGCAATGCCTGATCCACGTACGCGCGACGGTCGAGGCGCGCCCGGTTTTCGATCCGGCGCAGTCGCAGCGGCAGTTTCGCCTGATGCTTTCCGACTATGTGTCGACGGTGCTCATGAGCGGCGTGCTGCAGCGCCTGCGTCGGGAGGCGCCCAACGTCACCATCGACATGATGCCGCTCATGGACGATCCCAGGACGGCACTCGATCGGGGAGAGTTCGATTTCCTCGTCGTCCCGGAACACTTCCGGCACGAGGGACATCCGTGGGAAGAGCTGTTCCGGGATGAATATGTCTGCGCCACCTGGTCGGAAAACCCGCTGGTCGGCGAGAGCCTGACGCTGGAGCAGTTCCTCGAGCTGGGTCATGTGCGGCCCAGCTTCGGCATGTGGCAACGCACACCCGCGATCGAGGAGTGGTTCCTGGCGCGTTTCGGCCGCGAGCGCCGCGTCGAGGTGGTGACCACCACCTTCAACAACGTGCCGCAGCTGCTGGTCGGCACCCACCGGATCGCAACCATGCACCGGCGCCTGGCGGAGTACTACGTCGACCGCCTGCCCCTGCGCCTGCTGGCGCCTCCGCTCGAGATGCCGCCGCTGATCGAGATCATCCAGTGGCACAAGTACAGCAGCGCCGATCCGGCCCTGCACTGGATGCTGGGCGTCCTCAAGGAATGCGCGGACGCCGGCACAGACCGGCCCGCGAGCCCGATTCGAAGCCGGCCGGCTATCGCCTCCTGAAGACAGGCGCCCTCTTCTCCAGCAGCGCCGCCGTCGCCTCTTTCCAGTCCTCGGTCTGCACGAACCCCCTGGACACCTCGGTCGCATAGCGATCGACCAGGCTGCGCGGCACCATCGTTCCGGCGTATTTGAGGTCCCTGAGGAGCTTCAATGCCTCGTGCAGGACCAGCGGCGGGCGCGAGAGGAGCTCGTCGGCCATCGCCTGGGTCACTTCCCTCAGCGCCGCATCCGGCACGAGCCGGTTGATCATGCCGACCTCGTAGGCGCGCTGGGCGGTGATCGGGAAGCCGGCCATCATCTCGGCGGCGATCGCCGAAGGGAGGTTGTCGTGGAAGAGCATGAAGTTGCCCCGTTCGACCTCGGCCTGGCGGAAGACGGCACTCTGCGCCGCCACCCGGAAGTCGGCGCGGAGAACCAGGTCCACGGCGGCACCCACGGCGAGTCCGTTGACCGAAACCATGGTCGGCTTGTCCAATGCGCCGGACCAGTAGGGATCCTCCCGGATGAGGCGCTGCACCGCACCCAGGGCGTCCCGCCCTCCCGAGGCGGCGGCAAACCAGCTCTTGTCGGCACCGGCGCAGAACGCTCGTCCCTCTGCCGTGAGAATCGCCAGCCAGGCATCGTCATCGTCGCGATAGCGCACCCAGGCCTCGCGCAGCCCGGCCATCAATTCCTCGTTCAGGGCGTTGAGCTTCTCCGGCCGGCTCAGCGTGATGACGACGAGGTGGCCGCTCTTTTCGTACCTGACCGTCTTCATACCCTTCTCTGCCGGCCCTTCCAGTATTCATCGCGCAGGACGCGCTTCAATACCTTCCCCCGGACATTTCGCGGGAGCTCGACGACGAAGTCCACGCTCTTCGGCGCCTTCACGCTTCCCAGGCGCTCCCTGCAGCGCGCGATGATCTCCTGCGCGGAGAGCGTGCGGCCGGGGGAGAGCTCGACCACCGCTTTCACCACCTCGCCCCACTCCGCATCCGGCACTCCGATCACCGCGCATTCCCGCACCGCGTCGAACGAAGCGATCACCTGCTCGACCTCGGCGGGATACACGTTGAAGCCCCCGCTGATGACCATGTCCTTCTTGCGATCGACGATGTGCAGGTAGCCTTCCTCGTCGAAGAATCCGATGTCGCCGGTATGCGCCCAGCCGTCGATGATCGTGGCTCGCGTCGCGATCGGATTCTTGTAATACCCGCTCATGACCTGGTCGCCGCGCACGCAGATCTCGCCGGCCTCTCCACGCGGCAGCGGCTCGTTCCCCTCTCCCATGATGGCGACCTTGCAGAAAGGCAGGCCAGGCCGGCCGCACGCGGACAGGCGCGCATCCGGGGCCACCTTGCCGCCGGCATGGTGCTCCGCCGGCGTCATGTTGGCGATGCCCAGTACCTCCGTCTGGCCGTAGGCCTGCGCCATCACCGGCCCGAAGACCTCCAGCGCCAGCTTCAGCTTCTCGACGGACATGGGCGCCGCCGAGTAGATCAGGTACTCGAGGCTGCCGTAGTCGAACTCGCGCACGTTGGGTTGCTCGAGCAGCCGGTAGATGACGGTGGGCGGCAGGAACACCTGCGTGATGCGATGCTCCTCGATGGCCCGCAGCACGGCCTGCGGATCGGGCCTCTCCAGCAGCACGAGGCGGCCGCCGCGCGCGAGCACCTGGTAGCTCAGGCCGCCTGCGGCATGGGTAATGGGAGCCGCCACCAGCATCACGGGGGCGGGATCCGGCAGCCAGATCTGCTGAAAGGCGACGAAGGCATGGTAGGCGCGGTGCGACATCATCGCCATCCTGAAATCGCCCGTGGTGCCCGATCCCGCCTGCAGCCATGCGATGGCTTCGGCCGGCACCTGGACCCGCGGCTCGCTCTCGGCAAATGCCGCCGCCCACTCCTGCAGGCCCGGGGCCTCGCCCATGCGCCGGTCGATGCAGACCAGCAGGCGCAGCTTCGGCAGCCTCGGGCGCAGCGCCTCGACCTGCTCGTGGAAACCGCTCTGGTAGAACAGGACCTCGCTGTCACTGAAATCGAGGATGCGCTCGTTGTCGGCGGACGAATTGCGGAAATCGAGGGGCACGTAGGTCATGCCCGCGCGCATGATTCCCAGCGTGCAGGCATAGCCATGCGGATCGTTGGCGCACAGTACGGCCGCGTGCCTGCCCAGGCCGTAGCCGGCCGCGAGCAGCCCGTTGGCCACGCGGCATACCAGGCTCGACACCTCTCGATAGGTGTAGCAGCGCTCTCCCATGAGGAGGCACGGGCCGTCGGGCTCGATGAGGGCGCCGCGCTCCAGGTAGTCGGTCACTGCCATCGTGCCCGTCCGTCGCCGAATTCGCCGCGGCCCGGGGGAGAGCGCCTGTCCAAGATGCGCTACTCCTCGCCCGTGACGGGGTGAGGGAAGTGAAACGGCGGCACGAACGTCCCGGGATAGGCCTCGTATTCCCAAGTCGGCGGCAAGTCAGGAGGAAACTCCTGCGAGGGCCCGGGCATGGGCAGCCCGGTTTTCGCCCAGCCGGCCTCGAAGGGGGTGTAGTAGGTGGGGAACCAGGCCAGCCTGCTGATCCGCCACCTGCCGGCCTGCTTCGTGTATTCCATCTCGTAGGGGCCTTCGGCCCAGTGCGCCATCTTCCCGAGCACCGCCACCTGGATGAAGGCGCGCCAGCGGCCCCTGGCGGTACGGCCGTCCGGCGCCACGTTGACGACGCCCTGGAGCTGGAAGTGATTGTGCAGCTGCCCGTGCGACAGCCCTTCCTCGCGATCCTGGCAGATCAGCTGCCCGACCAGCCTGCGGAAGACGATCTCCGCCCCCCGGCGTCCCCGATACACGCCGCGGCCGGAGATCTCGATCGTGCAATCGTCGCTGAACAGGTCGATCACCTTCTGCCAGAGCGCCTTGTCCACGTAGTAGCCGTAGATGCGCTGCAGCTTCTTGATCTCCTCGACGTCCTCGAGGATGGCGAGTCTCGTGCTCGCCCGGGAAAGCAGGTCTTCCAGCGCAGCGACCCTTTCCTCCAGGCGGGCGATGCGCTCGCGGTCGGTTCCTTCCTTCATGCCGCACGCCCTCGAAGCTCCCGGCGCCGTGCCTGCGTGGCCTCGAGCCGGACCTCGAACGTGCCGGGATCGAGGATCACGCCGTAGACATCCCGCGCCCGCTGCATCGACACGAAGCCGTTGCGCACGTCCTCGCCCACCTTGCCCGCTTCGCGGTCCAGCGGATCGCCCCAGCCGCCGCCCCCCGGGTTGCGCGTCTCGCACACCTCTCCCGGGAAGATGGGCCTGGTCTCGAAGGTCCGGAGAATCCGCCGGGCGCCGTCCGTCGCCACGATCTCCATCTCGGCGAACGGTCCGCTGCCGCCGCCGCATACGCCTGCCGGCGCCGACCTCTGCCCGTCGCTGTTGCCCGTCATGAGCAGGGAAGGTGCGCCGGGCACGGTGCGCGCCACGAAGCGGACATAGCTGCCCGGCGCGCCGCGGAACTCGCCCGCACCTTCCCAGTCCTGCAGCACCTCGTAGTGGGTCACGAGATAGGGGGAGGTGGATTCGAAGAATTCGATGTTGGGCCGCGTGAGATTCCCGCAGGCGCTCTGGAATCCCACGCCGAGCCAGCCGTCGGAACCCTTCACCGCGCCGCTGCCGCTGTCGCTGCCGAAGGTCTCGGTGAAGTAATGGCGCACGTGCCCGGTACGCGGATCGATGACGTCCGGCTGCACGCCGATGTTGATCGGGCACAGATGCCGGCCCCAGGCACCCATCGCCCGGTCCGGCAGGGCCTGGCCCATGGCCAGCATGCACGCCTCGACGATCTGCGTGCCTACCGATATCTGCGATGCGCCCACGGTGGCCGGATAGCGCGGGTTGACCACCGTCCCCTCCGGGATGACGAACTTGACCGCGTTCATCGCTCCCCCGTTCTTGGGGATGTTCGCGTCCATCAGGTAGAACAGCCCCACCATGGCGCTGGTGATGGTGGCTCCGACCGGGCAGTTCACGAACGTCGCCTGCGGATCGCTGCGCGAGAAGTCGAGCGTCAGCTCCTCGCCCTTCACCGTGGCCTCGACGCGTACCCATATCTGCCTGTCGGTCTGGCCGTCCCAGTCGGTGGCCGACTCGCCGTAATACGTTCCGTCCGGAATCCCGGCGATCTCGGCCCGCATCAGCCGCTCGCCGCTGGCGACGATCTCCGCCATGCAGGCCTTGACCGTCTCCACGCCGTACTTGTCGCACAGCCGGCCGATCTGCTCCTCGGCCAGGGCCATGCAGCCGTTGATCAGCCGCGTGTCCATGTCCAGCTCGGTCGGCATGCGGACGTTCTTCAGCACCAGGTGCCAGAGGTCCTCCTGCAGCTCGCCCGCCTTGATGATCTTCAGGGGCGGCAGGTTGAGTCCCTCGGCGATGATGTCGTAGGCTCCGGCGCCATAGCCGCCGGGCAGGAATCCGCCGGTGTCGCTGACGTGCGTCTTGGTCTGGAAGAAGCCGATGTGCTCGCCCTCGTAGAACAGCGGACGGATGAAGTTCCAGTCGGGCAGGTGCCCGCCGCGCACGATGTAAGGGTCGTTGGCGACGATGAAGTCGCCGGGCCGGTAGTCGCCGTGGAAGTACGACTCCAGGCCCTTGATCGCCTCCTCGGCGACCAGCGTATGGATGGGGGCCGAGCTGGCCGCCACGACGATCTTGCCCCGCGGGTCGAGAATGCTCTGCCCGAGATCCCGGGCGAGCGCGGTCACGAACGACTGGGTGGAATACAGCACCTTCTCGCCCACCTGCTGGGCCAGGTACTGGAGCTTGTTCCACACCACCGAGAAGGTGATGGGGTCGATCTTCTCGGACACGGCTCAACCCTCCTTCGCGGTCGTGACGAAATTGCCCCAGGCGTCGACCTCCGTCCTCGCGTCCGGCGGCAGCACGAAGGTCGTGAAACGGCTCTCGACGATCGCCGGCCCCTCGATCACCGCCCCGCCCAGGAGGCGGTCGCCGTCGAAGACCGGCGTATCGATGAACCCCGGACCGGCGAACCAGGCCCTCCTCGAGGGCTTGCGGGCCGCCGAGGTGTCCTTCCCCTTCTCCAGCTCCCTCAGTGCGGGTTTTGCCAGCGTGGCGGTGCCGGAGAGATGCAGCCGCACGATTTCCGTCGGGTACTTCGCGTCCGCATAGCCCACCGTCTGCCTGTGTACGGCGTGGAAGGCCTCCAGCGTCTGCGCCAGGGTCGCGACGCTGACGGGACCCGGCGGAACCGCGGCGATGCGCTCGCGGAACTGGCCGTAATAGCGCATCTCCATCGAGCGGGTGATCGCCATGTCGTGATCGGCCACCCCTTCCCGGCGCAGGGTGACCCGGGCCGATTCCTCCATCTCCGCGAACAGGGCGTCGATCCGCTCCAGGTCCGCCCTGGCGGTCTCGCTCACGTAGGTGCGCTGGTAATCGTGCTTGAGATCGGAGAACATCATGCCGTAGGCGCAGTAGATCGGTGCCACCCTGGGCACGATCAGCTTGCGGATGCCGAGCTCCTGCATGATCTTCACGGCGTGAACGGGCGCGGCGCCGCCCGCCGCGCAGAGGGCGAAATCCCGCGGATCGAAGCCCCGCTTGGCGAAGCTCACGTGCGTGCCGCTCGCCATGTTGGAATTGATCACCTCGTAGATCGCCGCCGCGGCCTGCTCGACCGTGAGGTTCAACGGGGCGGCGATCTTCTCCCCGATGGCTTGCTCCGCGAGATCCTTCCTCAGCCTGGTTTCGCCCCCGAGGAACCACTCCGGATCGATGTAGCCCAGCACCACGTTGGCATCGGTCACGGTCGGCTGGTCTCCGCCCTGGCCGTAGCAGGCCGGACCGGGAAACGCGCCGGCGCTCTTCGGCCCGACGCGCAGGCGTCCCGCGGCATCGACGCCGGCGATGCTGCCGCCGCCCGCGCCGACGGCGTCCACGTCCACGCAGGGCAGGGAGAATTTCTTCCAGTCGATCACCTGCTGCTTGATCGTTTCCACCACCCCGTCGTGAACCACGCCCACGTCGAAGCTGGTGCCGCCCATGTCGACCGACAGCACGTTGTCGAACCCGTGTGCCCGGCCGAGCGAACGGCCGAGAGATGGCCCGGCGGCCGGGCCCGACAGCAGCAGCGCGGCCGGATTCTCGATCACGATCTCCGGTGTCGCGATCCCTCCGTTGCTCTGCATCAGCAGCAGCTCGCCCCCGAAACCCTCGTCCGCCAGCAGTCCGCGCATCTTCGAGACGAAGCGGGTCACCGCCGGCGCCACGTAGGCCGAAAACATGGTGGTACCCCAGCGGTCCACCTCTCCGGTGACCGGCAGCACCACGTGGGACAAGGCCACGTGCACCCCGGGTGCCTCTTCCCCGATGATCTGCCCGATGCGCTGCTCGTGCGCGGGATTCAGGTGGGAGAACAGGAGCGTCACGGCGATGGCCTCGACGCCTTCCTCATTCAGGCGACGCACTGCGCGCCGCACGTCTTCCTCGTTCAGCGGCGCCACCACCTCGCCCCTGCAGTCGACGCGCTCCTCGACCTCCTCCATCAGGTGGAAAGGCGTCAGGGGGGCGGGCGGATCGGTACGGAAGTCGTACATGTCCGGCGGCCCCTCCCGCCATTCGATCTTCGCCGCCTGGGGGAAGGCCATGCGCAGTCGATAGCCCCTGGTGGCGATGGCCCCCATCCGCGCGCCCGATTTCGTCGCGACCAGGTTGGTCGCCAGGGTCGTCCCGAGCACGATGGAGCGGGTGCGCCCGAGCAGCCCCGCCAGGGTCTGCTTCGATTCCTGCGCGAGCTTCGTGATGCAGTCGACGACGCCGATGGTGGGATCGGCAGGCGTGGTGTGCGCCTTGCTCATGCGCGCGCTGCCTTTTTCGTCGATCAGGACACCGTCGGTGAAGGTGCCGCCGCTGTCCACCGAGATTCTGTAGGACATTGCCCCTCCTGTTTCTTTCGCGAAAGATAGCGAGGGGCAAGCGGGCGGGGAAATCGTTTATCGCGATTCCATCTATCCGTGCGACGGATGCCTGCGGGCGGGAAACGCCGCCGCTCGCCGGCCTCGCTTCACGCGACCTCCGGCGGCAGGCGGATCGTTTAGCGGATGAAGGTGTAGCGCGCGTCGCGCCCCTTGCCCGTCACCGACAGGTCGGCGAAGAGGTTGCGCCGCGTGTCGGTGACGACCTTGTAGAGGTCGTACAGCCGGGGCAGGAAGACGGCCCAGTTGCCGATCTCCTGCGCGCAGTGGGCGGCCCATACCTTGCCGTCCTCCACCGTCTCCTTCCTGCGCGTGCCGATGGCCGAGGACTTGCCGATGACGCCCTCGTCCGTCTTCTGCCACTGGTGCAGGCGGTAGCCCATGGGGTCGGGATCGGCAAGGCATTCCTCACCCAGGCCCAGGCCGCCGACGATGACGACATGCTCGTAGACGATGCAGTCGCGGATCTCGGCCGGCACGTCCTCCAGCTTCTCGAAGCGGATGTAGAGGTTCTGGCGCCGCCCGTCGTCCCAGGTCTGAGGCGCGATGTGGATGGATCCGATGGGATTGCCGTGGCGCGGCGCCACGGCCCATTCCAGCGCTTCGTGCTGCTCCGGATGCCACAGGATGAATCCCTTTTCCATGTTGCTCCAGAACCAGTCGATCATGCGGGCGGTGACCCCCTCGAGCCGCCAGTCCAGATGCGTGCCCAGGGCGTCGTGGCTGACGCTGTGATTCATCGCGCGCTCCTCAATGTACGATGCCGAGCGGCTTGCGCACGCCGTGCCGATCGGTGTGAACGAACTCCAGATAGGCCACCTTGATGTCCTGGAAGCGGCCGCCTTCGATGCGGTACATGACGAGACCGTGGTAGTCGAAGCATTCGCCGGCCCGCACCGGGCCGAACGGGGAGGCGGGATCGTCCATCCGCGCCTCGAAGTGGGTGCGCAGCTCGACCGCCAGGGTCTCCCCGTCGCAGACGAATCTCTGCACCTGCAGGGTCTCGCGGAACCCGCTCCAGATCGCGGCGTAGTGGTCGATCATGGCCTGCACGCCGCGCAGCTGCAGGCCGCCGTTCTGCACCGCGACGTCAGGCGCGAGATAGAGCCGGAAGGCGGAATCGTCCTCGGCGTTGAAGCGGCGCACATAGGCATCGAAATCGCTCCGGTTCATCTGCTCTCCCTCTCCTAGAAGACGGTGCCGCCGTCCACGTACAGGACCTGGCCGGCGAGCATGCCGGCCTCCTCCGAGGTGAGGAAGGCCAGCACGCCGCACAGGTCTTCCGGCTCCTCCGTGCGCTTGACCAGCTGCTGCTGGCGCACGGCTTCGAAGAGCTCGGGCGGCAGATTCTTTTCCGAGGAAGGCGTGCGAGTCAGCCCCGGCGCGATCGCATTGACGGCGATGCCCTTGGGGCCTAGCTCCGCAGCCAGCGCACGCACCAGGCCGATGCCGGCCATCTTGGTCGTGATGTAGGCGGTAAAACCGGACATGGGATTGCCCACGGTGCTGGAAGCGATCTGCACGATGCGCCCATAGCCGCGACGAGCCATGTCGGGCGAGAGAGCCTGAGCCAGCAGCAGGGGCGCTTCCACGTTGATCGCCTCGAAGCGCCGGAACTCCTCGAGGGTCAGCTCGGCCAGCGGCACCAGCGGCATGTAGGCCGCGTTGTTCACCAGGATGTCGCAGCGCCCGAAGCGCTCCAGCACGGCGCCTGCGAAGCGCCTCACCGCCCGGGCATCGGACAGGTCGCACACTTCGGCGTAGGCCTTGCGCCCGAGCGCATCGATCTGCGCCACGACCTCGTCGGCCGGCGCGACGTCGGCGATGGCGACGTGACAACCCTCTGCCGCCAGGCGGCGTGCGAAATGGCTGCCCAGCGCGCCCGCGGCGCCGGTGACGACCGCGACGCGGTCCTGGTGGCTCCTGCTCATGACGCTCCTTTCCGATGCGCTACCAGGCGGTCGTACCGCCGTCGATGGGGAAATCGGCACCCGTCACCCAGCCCGCTTCGTCGGAGGCCAGATAGATGGCGCACCAGCCGATGTCCTCCGGCCTGCCCAGGCGCCTGATCATGCATTTGTCCAGCACTTCCTCGCGGAAGTCGGGGATGGTTTCCAGCGGAATGCGGGTCGCCGTGGTCTCGACCAGCGCGGGCGAGATGGTGTTGGCGCGGATGCCGTGGGGCCCGCCTTCCATGGCGAGCTGGCGGGTCATGGCCAGCACGCCGCCCTTGCCGGCGCAATGGGCCAGCGAGGGCAGCGGCCTGAAGGCGACCCGGGCGCTGGCCGAGGCGAAGTTGATGATGGCACCGCCGCCGCGCGCTTTCAGATGCGGCCAGGCCGCCTGGCAGGCGAGGAAGACCACGTCCAGCTCGCCGGCCAGGGTGCGCTTCCAGTCGCGCTCGTGATCCATCTCCTCGATCCAGGCGAACGCGCCGAACGCGCCGGCGTTCACCAGCACGTCGAGGCCGCCATGGCGTTCCACGGCGAACTCCACGAGCCGCCGCACGTCGGCCGCCCGCGTCAGGTCGCAGGGATGGAAGCTGTCGATGCGCAGGCCCTCCGCCTGCGCGAGCTCCACCGTCTCCGCGGCCGTGCGCACATCGATGTCGCAGCCCACCACTCGCGCGCCCTCGCGGGCGAACATGATCGCGCAGCCGCGCCCGATGCCGCTGCCCGAACCGGTGACGATCGCGACCTTGTCGTGCAGCCGTCCGTTCATCGGCCGTTCTCCGGCGGCTTCCGGCGGTCCTCGGCACCTCGACCGCGCGCACGCGATCTTCCGCCGCGCAGGGGCAAGGTCGCGAGGAAGGCGAGCCGCCGCAAGCCCAGCAGCTTCAGGCCGGCGCGTGCCGAGGCGGCATCCAGACGCGCTTCCATGGGCATGGTGCCGAAGCTCTTGCCCTTGATGACGAGCTCGTCGCCGACGCGCTCGAGGGAATCGACGCTCATCAGCTCCTCGTCGGCGGGGCCGCGCAGCACCATCCCCTGCGTCTCCCCTCCGTTGCCGCGCGCCGCCCTGGGCGGCGGCGCGCCCAGATCCTGGCGTGCCCCCTTGGCCACGGAGCCGAAGTCCATGCCGAGATCCTCGAACATCTTCATCGCCGTGGCCCGTCCGGCGCCGTACACACCGCCGCCCGGATGCTGGAAAGGGCCGGCCAGGTACAGGCGTGCAACGCCGGGCACGGTGAACTGGCCCAGGTCCGGCGTCGGCCGATGCCCGGCGCTCTGGTAGAAGTAGGGCGCCGCTCCGTGCAGGTCGCCGCGCATCATGCTGTTGGGCGAGTTGCGCTCGATGTCCACCGGACTGACGATGGTGCGCGCGACGATGTTGTCGTCCGTCAGGTTGGAGACGAACCTGCGATAGTGCTCCAGGGAGAGGTCACCGATCTCCTCCTTGAAGTCGTCCCAGTGGCGTCCCGCCCAGCGGCGATCGGTCACCGTGTAGGGAGCGAACGTGATGCCGTGGAACAGCCCCTTGCCGGGCGGCACACGGGTCTTGTCGCTGATGCTCTCGTCGCCGCCGGCGCACAGGCGCCGCGCCGTGATCTCGCCGCGCCGCAGGGCGTGGAAGTCGGCCATCATCTCGCCGAGATCGTCGGTGGCCATCAGTTCCAGCATGATGGCGCGGCCCACTTCCTCGCCGGCGTGGTAGCGGGCGTTCTCCCTGAGGTCGTAGTGGCTGACCATGATGGAGAACGGCGCGAGGGTGACCCGCTCGGCACGCGCGAGCACCGGCTCGGGCACGCCCTCCACGAAACGACGGACGACGTGGGGATGGATGGCGCCGATCACGGCGTCGCGCGCCATGATCCGCTCCCCGTCGGCGAGCTCCACGCCGGCGGCACGGCCGCCGCTGGTGAGGATCCTCGTCACCTCGGCGTTGCAGCGCACCTCGCCGCCATGGGACTCGATGCAGCGCACCAGGGACTCGCTCAGCTTGCCGCTGCCGCCGACGGGCTGCGACACGCCGTAAGTATGGATGATGCCGGGCATCAGCAGCACGCCCATCCCGGTACCCAGCTCGTCGGGTACCTGCAGGTTCTCGCTCACCAGGCGCAGCAGGTGAATCTTGATCTTGTCGTTCTCGTAGAGCCGGTTCACCAGGTCCAGGCAGTCGCGGCTCATGTAGTCGAGCATGACGCGGCCTTCCTCGCTGCGATCGAGCATGGCCACCAGCTCGCCCAGGGGCGGCGGCGGCATGTAGAGGCCGGGCATGAAGACTTCGAGGAACTGCCGGCTCATCCTGACGAAATCGCGGTAGGTCTCGGCATCCCTGGGTGAGATCCGGGCGAAGCACTCGCAGGTCTTGTCCACGTCCTTGTAGGTGAAGAGCGTGGACTGGTCGGGAAAGATCGTGGCGTGCGGCACCGGCGAGTAGTTGTACTCCAGGCCGTGCCGGGCGATGAGGCCGAGCTCGTCCTGGCGCAGCAGCGGGTTGCCCTGGATCATGATGTGCACGCTGGAGTGCTCGTCATGCCAGTAACCGGGCGTGTTGAGCTCGCGCGTGGACACGCCGCCGCCGGGATAGGCCTTGCGCTCGAGCACCAGCACCTTCTTGCCCGCCTTGGCCAGGTAGGCGGCTGCAGTGAGGCCGTTGTGCCCGGCACCCATGGCCACGATGTCGTACGAATTCTGCACTTGCGTCTTCCTCCGGATGCGGATCTGCCGCGCTCAGCCGCCGGCGAGGGGCCCGGCCGCCGCAGCCGGCCGGCGCAGGCTCACGACCGAGAGCAGCACGGCGCAAGGCACCAGCACCAGGCCCATCAATTGCATCGCGCGCGGCAGGCCGCCCAGCGCGCCGGCGATGCCGACGACGACGATGGGCGTGAGGAACTGGCCGAAGAAGAAGGCCGCGTTCCATGCACCCGTGCCCAGCGCCCGGTGTTCCGCGGGCAGGCGCCCCATGTTCCAGCACAGCAGGGTCGGCAGCAGCAATCCGCCGCCCAGGCCGGTGACGATCGCTCCGGCGACCACGCCGGCAAAGGTGCCGGAAGCGCCCACGATGACGAATCCGATGCCGGTGATGCCGAAGGCAATGGCCAGCCGCAGCGCGGTGGGCACCCGGGCACGCAGCAGGAGGCGGAACGCCAGGGAGCCGATCACCACCGCGACCTGCCCACCCGATGCGGCCAGCCCCACGACGCCGGGCGAGGTCACGCCCACCCCTTCCAGCAGGTAGGCGATATGCACCTGCACGGCCATGAAGGCGATGCCGCCGACGAGGGTCACGGCGCAGATCCAGGCGAGCAGAGCCGGCCGCCACGGGATCACCGCGACCGTGGCATCGGGCGCGGACGTCGCACCCGAGGCGCGGCGGGCCGGCTCCCACAGCATGAACATGATCGCCGGCGCCAGCAGCAGGCTGACCGCATAGATCGCGAAGGGCACGCGCCAGCCGAATTCGCCCAGGGCGCCGGCCACCGCGATGAAGATCACCGCCGTGGTCGAGGCGAAGGTGAAGTTCAGGGCGAGATAGCGCTCACGCTCCATGCCGTCGAAGTAGTCGCCGATCATGGCCGTGCAGCAGGTCATGATGAGGGCCTCGGTGAAGCCGACGCCGATGCGGGCGGCGAGGATGGCATAGAGCGAATCGAGCCAGATGGGCGCGGTACCGAAGACGCCGTAGAGCAGCAGGCCGGCCACCAGCAGGCGCTTGCGGCCGATGCGGTCGGCAACGGCGCCGACGAAGAGAGACAGGGCGGCGATGACCAGGCCCGGCGCGGTGAGCGAGATGGGCACCAGGAATTCCACTCGCGGCACGTCCGCGAAGTGGGCCTGCATCTTGGGCAGGATGGGCGCGATCAGCACGGCGGCCAGCACCGACATGCAGCCGCACAGCAGCAGCAGGTAGGCGTGGACGGGGCCGGCGCGGCGGGAATCGAGTGCTGGATTCATGGTTCGCCTGCCCTGCTCTCATGACCGCCGGCGCGCCGGCGACGGGATGTTCCAGTCGCGCAGGCCCTGGCGGTGGATGGCCGCCTCCAGGCTGTCGGGATCCAGCACCGCCGGCAGCGGGCTGCTCCTGTCGCCCAGGGTGTAGTCGTAGATGACCCGCTCGGTGGTGACCATGGAGAAGGTGTCGGCCGGGCCGACGAAATCCGCCTCGCTGGCGAGGATCGCCTCGTGCAGGCGGGCGTCGTGGCGCAGGCGCGCCAGCTCCTCCACGCTGTCGAACCAGAATTCCTCGACGCCCGCGAAGCGGTTGACTCCGCCGTGCTCGAACAGCGTGCCCTTGAAGAAGCCGCGATCGAACTCCAGCTGCGGGTTCTGCACGTACTTGCGGATCGGCGCCCGGCCGCTGCGTATGGCCTGCAGATAGACCTCCGCATGCTGCCCGCGCCAGCGCCGGTTGAATTCCTCCGTCGACAGCCCGGACTTGCGATCCAGGAAGTGGATCAGCTTCACGCCTCCGGGGGCGAAGCCCGGCTCCTCGTGGATCACTTCGCCGCTGGTGAGCTGCAGGACGAATTCCTTGTCGCCGAAGACATGGGGCTGCATGCGCTGCACGTAGTCCTCAGCACGCGTGGCCTCCCCCATGTCCTCGAGGCGCTCCATCCAGTGGTCGGCCATGTTGTCCCAGGCCATCGGCGACAGCGGATGGACCAGCATGCCATCGTCGATGCCCGGGATCGAGTAGTGCTGCACGTAGCGCCTGAAGGTGCGCATGACCGAAGGCGAGGTCACCATCAGGGCGACGTGGATGATCCCCCACTCGTAGAAATACCGCTCCTGCGTGTCCTGCGGCTTGCGGCGGGCGGCGATGATGAACTTGATCATGCTGTTTCCTCCACTCCGGTGTTCTCACAGGTAGCCGCGCGCATCGCGCCAGAATTCGTCCGCCGGCCGCTCCAGCAGGAAGGAGCTGACGAAATCGATGCCCGGCACGACGAAGGGGTAGGACGCCTGCGTGGCCCAGGCAGGCGGCGTGTAGCGCGGCGGCGCATCGAGCACCGCGCGGCGCCAGTCGTCGAAGGAGTCGTACCAGAGCTCGATCAGCCGGTCCCAGGAATGCATGACCGTGTCCGCGCCGGGCGGCCCGCCGGCCGGCCACTCGCCGGGCAGGGCGATGCGCTCGGGAGCGGCGCGGAAACTGAAGAAGCGGAACAGTCCGGGCTGCCGCATCGCCTCTTTCGCATGCACGTCGAGAAACCAGCGCTCGCCCTCTTCCTTCGCGACCCCCTCGGGATAGCGCAGCAGCACGTACCAGCGCAGCACGTTCCTCTCGTGGGGCTGGATGCGGCCGCCCATGAAATCCTCGGTGGGCTGGGCCGGAAAGAAGCCCGCCGCCACGCGCGGCACCCGCGGCGGCAGCGTGAAGGCGAGATGGCCCCCGGGCCCCGATGCAGGCAGCTCGCGCCAGTAGCCTTCGGTGACGCGCCAGTTGAAGAAGCCGTAGGAGCGCGCTTCCGGCGGCGCATCCACGGGTAGATAGCTGTCGTGGCGCACCAGCCAGGGCCCGAAGCGCCGGTTGATCTCCGGCGCGTGGTCGCGGTAGTACCAGCGCTCCATGGCCGCCACGTGGGCCATGGGAATGTCGTGCATGACCACGCTCTTGAGCATGCGGTTCACGGGATCACGGAGGAAAGCGGCCCGGCCGCAGCCGGGTGCCCGGGCTTCACGGCCGCGCCGGCGTCGGCCGCGCACGCATCGGCGGCGACCGGCCGCGGCAGCAGGAAGTGCGCGAGGGACGGCAGCAGCACCAGCGCCCCGAGCATGTTCCAGAGGAACATGAAGGCCAGCAGGATCCCCATGTCGGCCTGGAACTTGATGTCCGAGAATGCCCAGGTCGCCACGCCCACGGCGAGCGTGGCCCCGGTCAGCATCACCACCTTGCCGGTGAACAGCAGCGCCCGGTAATAGGCCTGGGACAGGCTCATGCCCGCGCGCATCCGCGCCAGCATCACGCTCATGATGTACAGGGCGTAATCCACGCCGATGCCCACGCCCAGGGCGATCACCGGCAGGGTCGCCACCTTGACGCCGATGCCCAGCGCCACCATCAGCGCCTCGGCTAGGATCGAGGTCAGCATCAGGGGCAGCACCGCCACCAGCACCGCGCGCCAGGAGCGGAAGGTGACGAAGCACAGCACGATCACCGCGCCATAGACCAGGAACAGCATCTGGCGCCATGCCTGCTTGACGACGATGTTGGTGGCCGCCTCGATGCCGGCGCTTCCCGCCGCCAGCAGGAACTTCACGTCCTCGGTGTCGTTGGCCGCGGCAAAGCGCTCGACGTGCTCCACCACCCGCGTCAAGGTGTCGGCCTTGTGATCGCGCAGGTAGGTGTACATCGTCAGCAGGTTGCAGGTGTCGTTGTAGAGGCCGCGCGGCGCACCGGCGGTGATGGCGTTCAGCATCTGCTGATTGCGGATGAGCTCGTACCACTTGCCGTTGCCTTCGTTCAGCCCGACCAGCACGCGGCGGTTCATCTGGGCCAGGGTATTGGTGGACTCCACGCCTTCGAGCTGGCGCAGCTCCCACTCCAGTGCGTCCACCCGCATCAGGGTGTCGAACTGCGAGCACCCGCCGTCGGGCGTGCGCACCATCACCGCGAAGACATCGCTGCTCGCCCCGTAGGCGGCATTCATGAACTGCACGTCGCGGTTGTAGCGGGAGTCGGCCCTCAGCTCGGGCGCGCCGGGATCGAGGTCGCCGATCTTCAGGCGGGAGCCGGCGGCAAGCCCGAGCGCGGCCAGCAGCACCGCGACGGCCACGGCGATGCCGGCGCAGCGGCGTCGCGTGAAGTGATCGAGGAAGCGCCAGAGGGGATGCCTGATCGCTCCGGATTCATCGGCGACTTCCGACTTGAGGCTGCGCGCCGCGGCCGCCGGGCTGACACCGGTGAAGCTGAGCAGGATCGGCAGCAGGATGAGATTGGTGAAGATCAGCACCGCCACCCCGATGCTGGCGGCGATGGCGAGCTCCTTGATCACCGCGATGTCGATCACCAGCAGCACGGCGAAGCCGACGGCATCGGCCAGCAGCGCGGTGAGGCCGGCCAGGAACAGACGGCGGAAAGTGTAGCGGGCGGCGACGAGCTTGTGCACGCCGCGCCCGACGTCCTGCATGATGCCGTTCATCTTCTGCGCGCCGTGGCTCATGCCGATGGCGAAGACGAGGAACGGCACCAGCATGGAATAGGGATCGAGATCGTGGCCCAGGGTGGGCAGCAGGCCGAGCTGCCAGACCACGGCGACGAGCGAGCTCAGCACCACCAGGACGGTGCTGCGCGCGCAGCGGGTGTACCAGAACACCATCGCCGTGGCGATGAGGATGGCCACTGCGAAGAAAAGCAGCACCTCGCGCAGGCCGTCGATCAGGTCGCCGACGATCTTCGCGAAGCCGGTGATGTGGATCTCGACGCCGGCCGCCTGGTACTTCGTGCGCAGCTGCTCCAGGGTCGCCGACAGCCCGGCATAGTCGAGCGGAAGGCCGCGGGCGTCCTTGGCGAGCAGCGGCACGTAGATGACGCTGGACTTGCCGTCGACCGCCACGATCTGGCCGATCTCGCCGGAGCGCTGGATGTTGGCGCGCAGCTGCTCCAGGCTGCGAGGCGAGCCGTCGTAGCCCTCCGGGATGACCAGCCCGCCTTCCAGCCCCTCCTCCGTGACGCCGATCCAGCGCGTGTTGGGCGTCCAAAGGGACTTCATGAAGGCGCGATCCACGCCGGGGACGAGAAACACCTCGTCGCTCAGCTGCCGCAGCGTTTCCAGGTAGCCCTTGTCGTAGATGCTGCCGCTGGTGCTCACCACGGCGATGCGCACCGCATTACCCAGCCCGCTCAGGTCGCCCTGGTGCTCGAGGTAGTTGGCGATGTAGACCTGGCCGCTCGGGATCGTCTTCTCGAAGCTCGCATTGAGCCGCAGCTTGGTGGCCTGGAAGCCGAGCACGGCGGTGACGAACGCGCACAGCAGCACCACGACCAGCCGGTTGTTGAACAGCAGCCGCTCGACCAGGTTGCCGGATTGCCGATCGAACTCGGACAGCTGCCGGATCACCGGTTGATCCGGAGACGGGTGGTGCTTCATGGGCGGCCCTCTTGCCGGCCACGCGCCGCGGGCAGGCGCACGGCGCCCATGACGCCCGCCACCAGCAGCGAGCCGTCGGGCAGGGGCTCGACCGCATGGATGGGCGGCAGCGCCGGCGCCCCGATCGGCGCCACCGTGCGCCCCTGGTCGCGGCTCACGTACAGTTGTCCCGCCTGGTCAGCCAGCAGCAGGCTGTGGTCGGGAAGCACCTTCAGGCTCGACACGGAGACCGGTGCGGGCAGGTCGATTCTCTGCCAGCTGGCGCCCCGGTCGGCCGATCGCCAGGCATTCCCCCGCAGGCCGGCCACGACGATCTCGCCGCCGGGAAGTACCGCCAGAGCGAAATAGCTGCCCTTGTAGGGCGACTCCAGACGCACGAAAGCCTTGCCGCCTTCCGCAGCGCGCAGCAGCAGGCCCTGCTCGCCGGCCAGGTAGATGTCGCCGCCCGCGGCGCCGATGGCGTAGAGGTGGTTGGCCTTCGGATTGTCGATGCGGTCGCCCCAGTAGCGCCAAGTGCGGCCGCCGTCCTCGGTGCGAAACGCGAGGTTGTACGCGCCGACGACCAGGCCGCTGCGCTCGTTCTCGAAATACACGTCCAGGAAGGGCTTGTCCGGGCCGTCGTGCTCCAGCTGCATCGCTTCGGCAAGCTGCTTTTGCGCCGCCGCGTCGGATTCGCCTGCCCGGGCCACCCTGGCCCGGGCAGCCTCCACGGCCAGGCGCGCCGCGCTCACTCCGTCGAGCTGCTTCACCCAGGTTTCGCCGCCGTCCTCGCTGTGCAGGATCACGCCGTAGTGGCCGACCGCCCAGCCGCGCTTCTCCGTGGGAAAAGCGACTGCGGTGAGGGTGACGGTGACCGGCACCGCTGCCTGGCGCCAGCTGCGCCCGGCATCGTCGGACAGCAGGATGATCCCGCGTTCGCCCACCGCCACGACCCGCTTGCCCGCCGTGGCGAGCGCCATGAGGACGGCCTGCGAAGGCGCCTGGACAGCGAGCGCCGGCCGGCTCAATGGTGCCGCCACAGGAGCGGCAAGGGCCATCGACTGCCCGACGACGATTGCGCCGAGCACCAGCACGCGGACTGCTGACAGCATGACAGTTCGTTCCCGTTCGTGTTCGGGCGAGACGCCGCCGGCGCCCCGCTACCGCAGCACCATCCCGGCGTGCACGCTCAGCGCACGCCCTCGCCGACCATGGCCTCCGGCGTAAACACCGTATCCGGATAGGGCGGCACGATCTTGTACTGCTCTTTCGCGTCGTTGAGCAGGCTGTCGTAATACCACGCTCCCGAGATCAGATCGTAGAAGCCGAACACCGAGGGCGAAGCCGTGGCCGGAAGATCCGGCATGACGATGGGCACCGCGAAGCCCATCTGCCACAGCTCCCCCTTGGCATCCCAGTGGTCGGCCAGCACCGCCGTCCAGGTGTCCTCGTCCAGGTAGTAGCGGCGCTTGGAGGCCTGGTGGCGCTTGCCCGGCGCGACCGTCGCCTCGATCACCCACACCCGGTGCAGCTCCCAGCGCAGGTCGTCCGGGTTCAGGTGATGGTCCATCACCACCTCGGCCGCCTTGCGCTGCAGGGAGCGGTTGCTGTTGTAGGGGATGTACATCTCCTTCTTGCCCACGATCTTCCAGTCGAAACGATCCAGGCGCCCGGTGAACACGTCGGTCTGGTCGAACATCGAGATGCCCGCGCTGGCGGGCGTGGGCGTATCGCAGCAGCCGTTGGGCAGCTTGCGGACGCGGCGCTGGCCGGTGAAATACACCCAGGACTGGCTCTTGTCCGGATCCAGCGCCTCGCGCCCGGTGATCGCCTCGCCGGCGCGGATGGGCGGCCCGTAGTTGAGCATGCGGATCATCCAGAAGTCGCTCCCCTTGAAGCCTTCCAGCGACCCGTCCTTGAAGTAGTAGGGCATCTGGAAGCTGCCCGAGGCCATGGCGGTGGGCACGTGCTTGCCGTCGGCCGTGGTCTGCATGCCGCGGATGTCCACGTGCCAGGCTTCACCCCGCCAGCGCAGCAGGTGGTTCCACATCGCCTCGACACCGGTCTTGGGAATCGGGAAGGGAATGCCCCCGTAGGCTCCTTCGAGCGCGACACCGCTGACCTTGGCCCGGGTCGCATTCCTGTAGGTATTGTCGTAGACCCACTGCGGCGCAGCGGCAGTGCGATGCGTCGGATAGACGTCCACCCGGTAGGTTTCCGGATACTTCTTCATCATCGCCTTGACGCCTTCGGTCAGCCTGTCGGCGTACTTGTCCACGTTCTTCGCGTCGATGGACAGGAGCGGCTTCTCGGCAGCGAAAGGATCGGGGCGCCTGCCGCCGTTGACGAACCCCGGAATCGGCGTGGTGTATCCGCCGTTCCAGGCCGGGATGGTGCCGTCCTTGTTGCCGGCCTTCTCGCCGCCCAGCGGCGTGAGCTCCGACTTGAGCCGGGCCGCCTCGTCGGCGGACACGGCCGCCCAGCCGCCGTGGCCGATGGCCATCAGGGCCACCGCCAGCAGCGCTGCTCGCAGCGGCATATGCATCATCTTCATGTATCTCCTCCTGCTTTCAGAATGTTCGGCGAAGCGTGATGGAAACGAAGTCCCGGTCCCTGAGCGACTGTTTGAACGACCGGTGTCCGGCCGCATCGATGAACGTGCCCTCGGGCCCGAAATAGTGCGTGTAGTTGACGCTGAAGCGCCACGCGTCGAGGTAGGAGCCGGCCACGCCGATGCTCAGGTCGCCCACGCCCTCGCCGTTGAACGACCCCACCACCGAGGAGTTGCCGCTCAGCCCGTAGCCCAGCCCGATCGGCACCGACAGGTCCACCCCCGGCCAGACCTGGCGGTACTTCGGCTCGTACACGAAGCGGATGTTGGTCGCATCACGCGTGGCGTTGACGTTCAGCGCCGACAGGTTGCTGGTGACGCTGGTGCGCCGGTTCCACGCGATCTCGCCCACGAAGTCCGCCTCGTTCGAGATGAACGAGGGCCCCAGCGAGGCCAGCCACGACACCTGGGCATGTACCGAGTTGCCCACCGCGTAGAGCGGATGGCTGCGGTTGTCGGCGCTTGCAGTGGCATCGACCTGCGCGTCGCTGTCCAGCGGCGTATTACGCCGCACCGAGACCTCGGCGGCGAAGTTCACGTTGCCCAGTGTGGTCGTGGCGCTGGCGCCGTAGGAGCGGATGCCCTCCGGGTAGACGAGAAGGTACTGGCCGACCTGGCCGGTGAGGAAGTCGGGCACGGCCTGCGGGCGCAGGTAGATCTGCGGCGTGGTGTCGTGATAGCGGATGGCGTACAGGCCGTAGTCGACCTGCCCGATGCGAAAGCGCGCCTGCAGCCCGCCCTGGCCGGAATTCCTGGCGCTCATGTCGGGACCGCGGAAGAACGCCGGCGAGTCGGCGAATGGCCCGCCGGGGGTGCCCACGATCAGGCGCTCGGCGCCCTCGCCGACGAAATCGATGAACGACGGATAGCTGCCCACGCCGGGCAGCAGCGTGCGCTGCCAGCGCAGGCGGTAGTAGGCGCCGAAGGACAGGTTGGGATTGACCTGCAGTTGCCCGGACAGCTGCTCGACCGGGCGCATCAGCTCCTTGAACTGGGTGTTCGGCACCGTGGCGGCCTTCACCACGTCGATCGGCGCCTGCCCGCCGGCGATGCCGTTGGAGCCGAAGAACAGGCTCTCGCCCCACAGCAGGGTGTGCCTGCCGGCGCGGAAGGTCGCTTTCGATTCACCCAGGTCGAACCTGCCGAAGACGAAGGCATCGAGCAGCTCGGCCTTGCGCCCGTGGCGCTGCTCGACGATGGAGTTGAACTGGTTGTACGGCACCGAGACGTTGTTGGCGGTCGCGGGCGAATCGTTGTCGTTGGTGCGGTTGTAGACCGTGTCGTACCAGGCCGCGCCGCTCAGGCGCGCGCCGAACCCCTTGTAGAGGACGTCGAGCTCGCTCAGCAGGTCGACGCGGTTGGAGATCAGCCCTCTCTTGAAGTTGCGATCGCCGTCGTCCAGGTTCGGCCAGCCGGCAAACGGCTCGGTCGTCAGCGTTGAGGACGGATCGTGCAGACGCCACGCCGCGCTGTACTTCAGCGTGTTGTCCCACAGCACCCTCAGGTCCGGATTCCCGGTGTCGATCTCGAACGCCCGGGCCTGCGGCACCAGGGCCAGTTGCGTCAGCACGACCGCCGCCAGCAGCGCCCGGCCGCCGGCGGGTGCGCCACCGGCCGGCCTTCGCGGACGCCTGGCCGAGTCGAGCATCCCCCTCCGATTTCTTCCCATTCAGTGTTCCTCCTCTGTTTGACGGATACGCGCCTGCGATGGCGCTTGTGCTCGATGAAACCTACAGATGCACCTCGTTGCGGCCCTTCAGCGCCAGGGTTGTTCTCACCTCCGCGGGAGTGGCGATCTCGAAGCCCAGCTCCTCGAGGATTCGCCTGATCTTGGCGACCTGCTGCGCATTGCTCTCGGCCAGCTTGCCGCGGCCGATATGGAGCGAATCCTCGAGGCCGACCCGGACGTTGCCGCCGAGCATCGCTGCCTGCGTGGTGAGGGGGATCTGGTGCCGTCCCGCGGCCAGCACCGACCAGACGTAGTCGTCGCCGAACAGGCGGTCGGCCGTGCGGCGCATGAACAGCACGTTGTCGGGGTCGGCGCCGATGCCGCCCAGGATGCCGATCACGCTCTGGATGAAGAGGGGCGGCCTGACCAGTCCGCGGTCCAGGAAATGGGCCAGGTTGTAGAGATGGCCGATGTCGTAGCACTCGTGCTCGTAGCGGGTGCCGTGATCCGACATCAGCTCGTAGATGCGCGCCACGTCGGCGAAGGTGTTGCGGAAGATGAAGCTCTCGCTGTTGGCGATGTACTGCTTCTCCCAGGGAAACCGCCACTGCTCGATTCTGGCGCCCATCGGATGGAAGGCGAAGTTCATCGAACCCATGTTCAGCGAGCACATCTCCGGCTTGAAGCGCAGCGCCGCCGCGAGGCGCTGCTCGACGCTCATCTCCGGGCTGCCGCCCGTGGTGAGATTGATGACGGCGTCGGTTTCCTCGTGGATGGCCGGCAGGAAGCGGGCGAACACGTCCGGATTGCCGGTCGGCGCGCCCGTTTCCGGATCGCGCGCGTGCAGGTGCAGGATGGCGGCGCCCGCACGCGCGGCATCGATCGCCTGGCGGGCGATGTCCTCGGGTTTGAAAGGCAGCGCCGCGGACAGCGTGGGCGTGTGGATGGCGCCGGTGATGGCGCAGGTGATGATCACCTTGTTCGGCCCTCTGGCCATGCTCCTGTCTCCGTTCGAAACCTGAAAACCGGATGAAGGCGCGAGCCCGCATCCTCCTCCTGCATGCGGCTTCGGCCGCTAGCTCTCTTCTGCGTCGAATGCCTTCAAGTGCTCGCGCACCCGCCGGCGCAGCGCTGCCTGCTGTTCCGCCGACCAGCGGCGGAATCCTTCGCCGCTCTTCATGCCCAGCTTCCCGCCGGCGACCAGGTCCCTGAGATACGGCAGCGGCCCGGCGCTGCGATCAAGGTCCGGCAGCACGTTCTCGTGGATGGCCAGGGTCAGATCGGTACCGACGAGATCGGCGTTCTCCAGCGGACCGAGCACCGCCAGGCGGCGGCCGAAGCCGGCCTTGACCACGATGTCGACCGTCTCGGCGTCGCAGACGCCGTCCTGCACGAGGGCGATCGCCTCGCGCCACAGCGCGTGCTGCAGGCGGTTTCCGACGAAGCCCGGCACGTCCTTGTGCACCGTGACGGGCGTCTTTCCGGCGGCGGCGAGCAGCGCCCGCATGCGCTCCATGCTCGCGGCATCGGTATGGTCGGTGCGGATCACTTCCACGAGCGGGACGAGATAGGGCGGGTTCCACCAGTGCGTCCCCAGCGCCCGCTCCTTGCCCCTCAGGCCGGCCATGATGCGGCCGATCGGAATGACCGAGGTATTGCTGGCGAGCAGCGCCTGCCGCGGCGCAGCCTCCTCGATGGCGGCGAAGATCCGCTGCTTGAGCTCCAGGCTCTCGGGCCCGGCCTCGAACACCACGTCGGCATCGCGCACCGCATCCGCGAGACCGGTGCAGGCCTCGATCCGCTCGGCCGCACCGGCGTCCTGGCCCAGGTCGATCAGGTTGTCGCGAACCCGCCGGTGCAGGGTGGCCAGCGCTTCGGTGGAGGCGTCGTGCACCCGCACCGGATGGCCGTGCACCGCGAAGACCTGGGCGATGCCGTGGCCCATGAGGCCGGCGCCGACGATTCCAATGCGTGCCTTGTCCGTCATACCTCAGCCCGCCGTGTAGCCGCCGTCGGCATAGAGGGTGTGCCCGGTATGGAAGTCGGAGGCCCGCGAGGCGAGAAAGAGAAGGGGCCCGGCCAGATCCTCCGGCTCGCCCAGCCGCCCGAGCGGAATGCGGGCCAGCATCCCCTCGCGCGTCGCCCTGCCCTTCTCGGTGTCCTCGAACATCCAGGCCGTGAGCGCCGAACGGAACACCGTGGGCGCAATGGCGTTCACGGTGATGCCGTACTTGCCCCATTCGCATCCCAGCGCGTGGGTCAGGCCGTCGGTGGCGGCCTTGGAGGCGCAGTACGCGCTGTAGCCGGCCGGATGGCCGAGCTTGCCGCGCGCGGAGGACATCAGGATGACCTTGCCGCCGCGCCCCTGGGCGATCGCTCGGCGGCCGAAGGCGCGGCACAGCAGCCAGGCCCCGGTCACGTTGCCGCTCATCACGCTCTCGAAGCGCTGCGGGCTCATGTCGACGATCGGGCATGGATCGTTGAGGCCGGATCCGACCGCCAGGATGTCCACGCCGCCGAAGCGCCCGGCCGCCGTATCCATGATGGCCTCGCAATCGGCCTCGGCATTCGGGCGGCGGCATACCGTCGCCACTTCCGCGCCGACTTCCCGGCACGCCGCCGCGGTGCGCTCCAGTTCTTCCGCGTTGCCCGCGGCGAGCACCATGCGCGCGCCCGCGGCAGCCAGCACGCGCGCGGCGAGCGAGCCGAAGGCGCCGGACGCACCGGTGACGATCGCCACCTTCCCGCGGATGTCGAACAGGGCGGCAGGATTGCGCAGCAGCTCGCTCATCGCCGTGCATCCGGGTAGGGCATCACGACCAGCATGCTGGCCACGCCGTTGCCCTGGTTCCTCAACTCCCGCACTTCATCGGGACCGATGCAGCAGCTGTCCATGGGGCCGAGGCGGACCGTCTCGTCGCCGCAGTGCAGGGTCATCTCGCCGGCGAGGACCACGTACACCTTTTCCAGGGAAGACGAGTCGGGGCCCGCGCCACCGCCCGGCAGGAAGTGGGAAAGCCCCACCCAGAACCCATTCGGGCCGCCCTCCTCGAAGCCCTGCAGGCGCAATGCCGTCATGGCCCGGTGGTTGGCCGCTTCGTATGGCCGGGCAGCGTCGAAACGCTTGATGCGCATCTCACTCCCCGCTGGCGATGCGGTATCCGCCGCTGCGATCGATGATCGCCACCAGGCGCACGATGCAGCCGTCGCCTTTGGTCCAGCGCCACGGGAAGGCGACGAAGGTGCAGCGCTTGCCGGTCACCGCGTCGATCTCCCCGCCGATGTTCTCGATGCCGCAGATGCCTGCGGAGAGGATGGCCCGGTGGCAGGGCTCCCATTCCGGGAAGTCCTGCAGCACGTCGCGGCCCGTCTCGCGCTTGTATTCGGCGCAGACATGCGGCAGCAGCCCATTGGGCCAGCCCGGGCCGTGCGGTCCGATCGCCGTGCCCAGGGGATGGTCGAGCGCCTGCGTATCGGTGCCGACCAGCTTCACCTTCCTCTCGGCGAACCACTCGCCGGCCTCCTTGTAGAAGCCGGGGGAGTAGCCGTAGTACATCTGGTTGTCGCCGTAGTGCTTGTGCCAGCCGGTATTGACGATGACGATGTCGCCGGGCCGGATTTCCGGCCTCGCCTTTTCCAGATCGTCGGCCGTGATCACTCCCCACCTGCCCTTGGGGATCGAGACCACCACGCCGGTACCGAAGAAATGCGGCAGGGGCACTTCGTCCATGAAGGGCGTGCCTTCCACGACATGGCCCGGTGCATCGATGTGGGTGCCGGAGTGCATGACCGTGGTGATGCGCTGCGTGAGCACGCCCGACTTCGCCATGGTGTGGAGGCGCTCGATCTTGACGTCCTCGAAATAGGGCCAGCACGGCTGGCCGAGCCCCCAGGGATGGCTGAGGTCGTAGAACTCCAGCCCCATGGCGTTCTTCAGGTTTTCCTCGAAGTCGACTCCGCGGACCTTGATGGTCATTTCCACAGCCTCCTTTGCATGGTGCGAATCCGGACCGCAGGAACGTCCTGCGATCGTTGTCCTTGCGTTGTTCTTATGTACCGTCATACGGTATAGTTGCATCGTATTATGGCTAAACAAAGGGTGTTGTCAAGCACCGGATCGATCCGGACTCGATCGCTTCCCGATACTCATGTACCGTGTATCGGTGCTACTACCGCCCGCATGGACAGGACTCGCCCAGATGGGAAAACCAGAATCCGCCGCGCTTCCCCCTTCCGGGGAAGCCGCATCGGAACGCAAGAGCATCCAGGTCATCTCGCGCGCCGCGGCCATCCTGCGTGCGCTGGAGAAGCACCCCAACGGACTGTCGCTGGGAGAGATCTCCAGGCTCGTCGATCTGCCCCGCTCGACCGTGCAGCGCATCGTGGATGCCCTCGACCACGAAAGCCTGCTCATCGCCGCATCGCCCACCCACGGCGTCAGGCTGGGCCCCACCCTGCTGACCCTGGCGGCGGCCACGCGCTTCGAAGTGGCCGAGCTGATGAGGCCGATGCTGGAAGCCATCGCCAGGGAGACCGGCGAGAGCGTGGATCTCGCCGTGGCGGACCAGGACAAGGTCGTCTTCATCGACCAGGTGGCGGGCAGCCATCGCCTGACGGCCGTCTCCGCCGTCGGCGTTTCCTTCCCGCTGCATTGTTCGGCCAACGGCAAGGCGGTGCTCGCCCTGATGGACGACCTCGAGCTGCGCCGTCTGCGCAAGCGCATGAAGCTTCGTCGCCAGACGCCGGCCACGATCACGTCATGGGAGCGGCTGGACGAGGAAATCGCGCAAGTCCGCGCTACGGGCGTCGCCTTCGACCGCGAGGAGAACTCGCTCGGCATTTCCGCCGTGGCCGTCGCCCTGCGCAGCCCGGCAGGAGAGCTCGCCTGCATCTCGATTCCCGTGCCGACGCAGCGCTTCGCGGCCAAGGAGAAGGAGCTGGCGGCGCTGCTGCTCGCGCACCGGGATGCGATGCGCCAGAAGCTCGAGCGCTGACGGGCATGGAGGCGGATGTGTCGCACGAGGGCGCCGTAGCCCGCCATGGACCGATCGGATAGCATGCCCTGCTTCGATCCGACCGGAACAGGACCTCACTCGTGAAAGCCATGGACGGGACAAGACAGCGCGGCAGTGGCGGTTCGGCGATGGAGCGCTCGGGCATCCAGGTGATCTCCCGCGCCGCCTCGATCCTGCGCGCACTGGAGGGCAAGCCGGAAGGTCTGAGCCTGGGCGCCATCGCCAAGGAGGTCGGCCTGCCGCGCTCGACCGTGCAGCGCATCGTCGGCGCACTGGACGCGGAGAAGTTCGTCATCGCCGCCTCCCCGGAGGGGCGCGTGCGTCTCGGCCCCGGACTGGTGCCGCTGGGCTCGGCGGCCAAGGCCGATTTCGATCACATCGTGAGGCCCTATCTGCAGCGGCTGTGCGACGAGCTCAACGAGACGGTCGACCTCTCGGTGCTCGACCGCCGCGTGATGGTCTTCATCGACCAGGTCATCTCGAAGACCCACCGCCTCCAGGCAGTGTCCGCGATCGGCGTCACCTTCCCGCCCTACTGCTGCGCGAACGGCAAGGCGATTCTTGCCAGGCTCGACGAAGACCAGATCGACGCAGTCCTCAAGACGGGGCTGCATGCCCTCACGCGCAATACGATCACCTCGCGCAAGGCGCTCATGGAGGAGCTCGCGCGCGTCAGGGAGACCGGCATCGCCTACGACCGGGAGGAGCAGAGCGAGGGCATCTGCGCCGTCGCTGCCGCCTTGCAGGATCCGAACGGCCGCCTGCTCGCGGTCTCGGTCCCGGTGCCGAGCGTACGTTTCTATCGCAACGAGCAGAAGCTGGGCAAGGTGGTCCTCAAGTACTGCCGGCTCATCGAGGCCGCCCTCGGAGGTTGACGAATGCCGAAATTCGAATCCCGCTGGCAGGCCGCCCTCGACGGCCTGTGCGAGCGAGTGATGCAGATCCGCAGCGCAGTGGGCGAAAGATGGCCCTATCACTGCGATCCGGCGACCGGGCAGTGGGACACCACCGACGACGGCGACTGGTGCGGCGGACACTGGGTGGAGTGCCTGAGGATCGTCGGCGAGCTGGCCGGCGACCGGCGCCTGATGGACGAATCGGCCGCGCGTACGGAACGGCTGCGTCGCTACCTGGAGCGCGACGACATGTTCCGCGGTCACCGCTTCTACTATTCGGCGGCCCGGCAATTCGCGTGGACGGGCGAGCCGCGGTTTCGCACGCTGGCCCTGGCGGCGGCCTGGGCGGTGCGGTCCATGGCCATTCCTTCCAACGGCGCGATGCCCATCGGCACCCAGGTGCAGGTGCGCTCGACGCAGCTCTCCGGGCGCGACAAGGTGTGCGTGGACAACGTGCATCCGAACCTGATCCTGGACTGGTGGGCCTACGGGGAGACCGGCGACGAAGCGTTCGTGCAGGGCGCGCGCCGGCACCTCGATCTCGCCTGGCGCGACTTCGTCCTCGACGACGGATCGACCATCGAGTTCATCGACTACGACGTGCGCACCGGCGAGAAGCTGCGTCACTACACGCTGCTGGGCGCGCACGACGACAGCTGCTGGTCGCGCGGGCAGGCCTGGGCCGTGGCCGGCTATCTCCGCGCCTGGGAGGCGCTGCGCGACGAGCGCTATCTCGCCATCGGGAGCAGGCTGCTGGGCTACTGGACGCAGCACTGCGACGAGAGCGGCATTCCCCCGTGGGACTTCAAGGATCCCGCGCTGCAGACCGATCCGGCGTCGGTGCCGGTGGACACCTCTGCGGCAGCCGTGGTCGTCGAGCAGCTCGCCCGCATGACCGTGCTGCACGACCTGCCGCCGGCGGCGGCCGGCGCGGCCGCGCGCCTGCAGCCCATGCTCGACGGCCTTCTGCAGCACATGGCCCCGCCCGCGCCGGACTCGCGGCAACCCTCCGGCATCCTGCTCGACGGTTGCTTCAACCAGCCCAGGAGATACGCCAACCGCAGCGAGCTGATCTGGGGCACCGCCTACCTCCTGTTCGCGCTGTACTACCTGAAGACCGGGCGGGTCGTGGAGTGATCCCCTTTTTTGGAGGAAGAGCACGATGACCGATCGAATGAGCGGCGGCGACGCCATCGTCCAGTCCCTGCTGCAGCACGGGGTCGATACCGTCTTCGGGATCCCGGGCGTGCAGACCTACGGCCTGTTCGACGCGCTCGCGCGCGCGGGCGAGCGCATCCGCGTCGTGGGGCCGCGCCACGAGCAGGCCACCGCCTACATGGCCTTCGGCTACGCCAAGTCCACGGGCCGCGCCGGCGTGTTCTCGGTGGTCCCCGGCCCGGGCGTGCTCAACGCCTCGGCGGCGATCTGCTCGGCCTACGGCGCGAGCGCGCCCGTCCTGTGCGTGACCGGCCAGGTCCCCTCCGAGTTCATCGGCTCGGGCAAGGGCCACCTGCACGAGCTGCCCGACCAGCTCGCCACGCTGCGCACCCTCACCAAGTGGGCCGAGCGCATCGAGCACCCGGCGCTGGCCCCGGCGCGCGTCGCCGAGGCGTTCCGGCAGATGAGCTCGGGGCGGCCGCGGCCGGTGGCGCTCGAGATGCCCTGGGAGGTGTTCACCGCCACCGCGCCGGTGACCCTGGCGCCGCCGGCGGCGCCCACCCCGCAGATCGAGGCCGATCCCGAGCTGCTCGCGCACGCGGCCCGGCTGCTGCGCGATGCGCGCAACCCCATGATCATGGTCGGCAGCGGCGCCCAGCACGCCCACGCCGAGGTGCTGGAGCTCGCCGAGCTGCTGCAGGCGCCGGTGGTCTCGTGGCGCGGCGGGCGCGGCATCGTGGCCGACGACCACCCGCTCGGGTTCACCTGCGCGGCGGGCTTCAAGCGCTGGGCGCACACCGACGTGCTGGTGGGCATCGGCTCGCGGCTGGAGCTGCAGTGGTTCCGCTGGCCCAACCTGCCCAAGGACCTGAAGATCATCAACATCGACATCGACCCGGCGCAGGTGCCGCGCATCCGCCCCACGGTGGCCGTCACGGCCGACGCGCAGGCGGCCACCCGCGCCCTGGCGCAGGCGGTGATGCGCGAGGGCGTGCGCCGCCCGAGCCGGCACGAGGAGTTCGAGGCCGTCAAGGCCGAAACGCTGGCGCAGGTGCGCAAGGTGCAGCCGCACATGGCCTACCTCGAGGCGATCCGCCGGGTGCTGCCGCGCGACGGGTTCTTCGTGGAGGAGATCTGCCAGGCGGGGTTCACCTCGTACTTCGGCTTTCCGGTGTACGCGCCGCGCAGCTTCGTGACCTGCGGGCACCAGGGCACGCTGGGCTTCGGCTACTCGACCGCGCTGGGGGTGAAGGTGGGCAACCCCGGGAAGGCGGTGGTGTCAATCTCGGGCGACGGCGGCTTCATGTTCGGGGTGCAGGAGCTGGCCACGGCGGTGCAGCACGGCATCGGGGTGGTGTCCGTGGTGTTCAACAACGGGGCGTTCGGCAACGTGCGGCGCGACCAGCAGCAGCGCTTCGGCGGACGGGTCATCGGGGCCGACCTGGTCAATCCCGATTTCGTGAAGCTGGCCGAGAGCTTCGGCATGGCGGGCTATCGGGTCGATACGCCGCCGGCCCTGCAGGCGTGCCTGGAGCGGGCGCTGGGCGAGGGCGCGCCGGCGCTCGTGGAGGTCGAGGTCGACCCGCGCAGCGAAGTCTCGCCGTGGGAATTCCTCATGCCGCCGGCAGCGTAGGCGCGGCGCCTCTCATTCTGCGAGGTCGCGCTTCTTCTCCTCGAACTCGGCTTTGTCGATCTCGCCGCGCGCGTAGCGCTTCTTCAGGATGTCGAGGGCGGTCTCCGCGGGCGGCGGCGCGGGGCCGGCATCACGCGGCGAGTCGCGTGATGCCGGCCGGGCGAGCAGGACCACCAGCAGCGCGATGCCGACGATGGGCAGCGCCCACCACAGGATGCTGTGGGCGATCCACATGCCCCAGCCCATATGCCAGCCCCAGCCGTCGATGCCGTTCCACATTGCCCGTCTCCCTGATCCGGTCGCCCGCATGCACGGCGCTCAGGCGGGCCGGGACACGACCCCGGACGCCCGGGTGCGGCATGATGCACGCCTGCCCCCGCGGCGGCCGCATGCCGGCAGTCCGTTCCTGCCGACCGTCGGTCCGTGCTGCACGAGCAGCCATCCCCGAAGGGTATGACGATGTTCCTCGCCTGGGAATGGATCCGTCCCGGGCGTCCGTCCCTCCTCACGATCCGGCCGCCACGCGACATGTCGAACACTCCGCTGCCCTTTCGTCCGGACGACCTCCTTGCCGCCCTGCGCGCTGCGCGCGGGGCATGCCTGCCTGACGCATGGCTGCACGGGGCGCAGCGGCGCGAGCCGCGCCCGCGCCTGCGCACACTCGCCGCGCTCGCCACGATCGCGGCATTCGCCGCGGCGCTGGCCGCTTGCGGCAGCGGCGGCGGAGATGCTCCGGCCGCCGGCGCGGATGCAGGTGCGGGAGCTGGTGCCGGCAAGACGGACGGCGGGGTGGACACCGGAGCGGGCGCCGCGTCCGGCGTCGACGTCACGGCGGTCCTGCAGCAGCTGAACGCGGCCCGGGCAGTTGCGCGCACCTGCGGCAGCGACAACTACGCGGCCGCTGCACCGGTGCGCTGGAGCAGCCTGCTCGAGTCGGCCGCGATGGGCCATTCCGAATGGATGCAAGCCAACGACACGCTCAGCCACACCGGAGCCGGCGGCTCCAGCGTCGGCACGCGCGTAACCGCAACCGGCTATGCCTGGCGCACGGTGGGGGAGAACATCGCGGCCGGGTATGCGGACGTGCCGGCGGCGGTGGCGGCATGGCTGGCGAGCCCCGGGCACTGCGCCAACATCATGAACCCCGCCTTCGTGGACGTCGCGCTCGCGCTCAAGCCGGGCACCTCGGCGAACCGCTACGGCACCTGGTGGACCCTGGTGCTGGCCCAGCCGAAGTGACGGGCGCCCGCCGCGCCGACCGTGGCTGCACCGACCGCGCCGCACCGATTGCGGCTGGCGCCGATGGCGGCAGCGCCGGACGCCACGGCAGTCAGCGCACCAGCTCGGCGCGGATCGCGCGCAGCACCTTCTTCAGGCGCGCGGCATTGGCCGGGCCGACGCGGATCATGATCTTGCGGCCCGCCGACAGCTTCTCGAGCAGGGGGTCGGCGTAGCGGTAGTGCACCTTCGGCTGCACCAGCCGGATCGGCCCGGTGACCTCGGGGGCGGCGAGCATGTCGTCGATGGCTTCGACGACGCGGTCGTTGAAGTGGCCGTGCGGGAAGCCCATCGCCTGGTATTCGCTCTGCAGCAGCGGGTAGAAACGCAGGTAGACGGCGACCATCTTCCTGGCGTCGAGCGATTCGGCGAAATGCACGAACGCGTCGTAGCGCGCGAAGTTCGCCGGCTGCAGCGTGACGGCATCGCCTTCCTCGGCAACCACCAGTTTCCCCGGGACCGGCCTGGCGGCATTGAGCTGCGTGGGGATCAGCTCACGCGGCAGATGATCGACGGTGACCACGAAACGCCGGGCGAAGTCCTGCATGTTCAGGAACCGTGCCAGCTTGCTGCGCGAAGCGAGGCCCAGCAGCGCCTCGAGGATGGGCCCGTCGCTGTGCTCGGGCGCCGGCAGGGCGGTCGCGGCCTGCTCGCCGCCGGGCAGCGGATACTTGGGCTTGGCGGATCCGGCCACGGCGCCCATGTCGGCGCCCGCAGCGGGCGCAGGCGCTTGCGGCTGCCCGGCCCCACCCCCCTCTTCGGCCGGAGCACTCGCGGCAGGCGGGGGCGTCGGTACGGGCGTCCTGGCGCGCTGCCACAGGAACAGGCCGCCCACGATCGCAATGGCGGCGACCACGATCAACCACCAGGGTGGTCCCCCCTGCGGCCTGGCGGGTCGGCCGGAGGGCATCGCTGCTCGTCCCTCAGACCACGCCCTGCGCGATCATCGCATCGGCAACCTTGACGAAGCCGGAGACGTTCGCGCCGTCGACGTAGTTGACCGAGCCGTCGTCGCGGCGGCCATGCCGCACGCAGCTCTCGTGGATGGCTTTCATGATCGCGTGCAGCCGCTCGTCGACCTCGGCGTGTGTCCAGGCGAGCCGCTGCGCGTTCTGCGCCATCTCGAGACCCGAGGTGGCCACGCCTCCGGCATTGCTCGCCTTGCCCGGAGCGTACAGCACGCCGGCCTTGTGGAACACCTCGACCGCTTCGAGGGTGCTGGGCATGTTCGCGCCCTCGGCCACGCAGACCACGCCGTTGGCCACCAGAGTGCGGGCATCGTGCTCGTCGAGCTCGTTCTGGGTCGCGCACGGCAGCGCGATGTCGACCGGCACGTGCCAAGGGCGCCGGCCGGCCTCGAAGCGCAGGCCGTGGCGGGTGGCGAATTCGTGCAGGCGGCCGCGGCGCTCGTTCTTCAGCTCCATCATGGCGGCCAGGCTGTCTTCGTTGAAGCCTTCCGGGATGTACAGGGTACCGTCGGAATCCGAGGCGGTCACCACCGTGGCGCCCAGGTCCATCGCCTTCTCGATCGCGTACTGCGCCACGTTGCCCGCGCCCGACACCGCCACCTTCATGCCCTCGAAGCTGCGCCCGTTGCGGCGCAGCATCTCCTGGGCGAAATAGACCGTGCCGTAGCCGGTGGCCTCGGGGCGCATCAGGCTGCCGCCGTAGCTCAGGCCCTTGCCGGTGAACACGCACGAGGCGTTGTTGGCCAGCTTCTTCATCATGCCGGCCATGAAGCCGACCTCGCGCGCCCCGACGCCGATGTCGCCGGCCGGCACATCGGTATCGGGCCCGAGGTGGCGGTGCAGCTCGAGCATCAGCGACTGGCAGAAGCGCATCACCTCGCCGTCGCTCTTGCCCTTGGGATCGAAATCGGATCCGCCCTTGCCCCCGCCCATGGGCAGGGAGGTGAGGGCGTTCTTGAACGTCTGCTCGAACGCCAGGAACTTCAGGATGGACAGGTTCACCGAGGGGTGGAAGCGCATCCCACCCTTGTAGGGCCCGATGGCAAGGCTGTGCTGGATGCGGAAGGCGCGATTGACCCGGATGCTGCCGTGGTCGTCGACCCACGACACGCGGAACTGCAGCACGCGATCGGGTTCGACCAGCCGCTCGAGCAGCGCTTGGTCGGCGTACTGGGGATATTGCTGCAGGAACGGCCAGATACTGAACATCACTTCCTTGACCGCCTGAAGGTATTCCGGCTGGTGCGGATCGCGTTGCGCGATGGACACGAGAAACGCTTCCGGGGTCGCGTATTTCACCTTGGCTCCTGGTCGAAGGTCGTGGTTGGCTAAGGGGGATGCTCAGCGGCCTGCGCTGCACGGCGCACGCGCCTCGACGACATGTCGCCCGGCGGGCGGGCATGCCGTCGTCCGGCGGACGATCGGGATGCACCGTCCGCGCAAACAGCCAATCGTATCAGGTTCGCCCGGCCGCGACGTGTACCCTGTGGCGATCCGCCAGCCGACCCAGGAGAGCAATGCCATGAGCACCCCGCCCCGCGTCGCCATCGTCACCGGAGCCGGCACCGGCATCGGCCGGGCCTGCGCGATCGCGCTGCTGCGCGCCGGCTGGCACGTCGCGCTGGCCGGCCGCCGCGCCGCCCTGCTCGAGGAGGCCGTCGCCGCGGCAGGCGTGCCGGCCGGACAGGGCCTGGCGTTAGCCGCGGACGTGAGCGACGCGGCCTCGGTACGCGAGCTGTTCGACCGCACCGTGGCCGCCTTCGGCCGTCTCGACCTGCTGTTCAACAATGCCGGCGTGTTCACCCCGCCGGTGCCGCTGGAGGATCTCGACCCCGCGCAGTGGCGCGCGGCGGTCGAGGTGAACCTGACCGGCGCCTTCCTGTGCACGCAGCAGGCGTTCCGCGTGATGAAGAGCCAGTCGCCGCGCGGCGGACGCATCATCAACAATGGCTCGATCTCGGCCCACGCACCGCGGCCGAATTCCGCGCCCTACACCGCGACCAAGCACGCCATCACCGGCCTGACCAAGTCGACCTCGCTCGACGGGCGCAAGTACGACATCGCCTGCGGCCAGATCGACATCGGCAATGCCGCCACCGACATGGCGGCGCCGATGGCCAGGGGCGTGCCCCAGGCCGACGGGCGCATCGCGGTGGAACCGGTGATGGACGTGCACCACGTCGCCGAGACGCTGCTCCACATGGCCGGCCTGCCGCCGGAGGCGAACGTGCAGTTCGTCACCGTGATGGCGACCAAGATGCCTTTCGTCGGGCGTGGTTGATGGGGGTAGGAAGAAGCCCTGTACCAGTGAACGAAGCGGCCGCTGGAACCAAAGCAAGCCATCAACGCCTGAGATCTTGTGCCACTGTCTCGGCAACTTCCGAGGCGGCATCACTTAGCGCGCCAGCGGCCTTGGCCGGATCTGCCATGAGCGCGTCAAAGTTCGGAAAGGTTACTTTGGGTGATGTGTGCCTCCAGCCATCTGCTGCCGGCCCCCACCCGGCGGCATGGAAGCCACGGTACAGCTGTTCTTTCCGATCCTTGCCAAGAAGCGTGACGACAGCCGTAACAGTCGGAAAATAGTCGCTCGTGACGCCCGTGGCGATAAACCCGACGATGGTTGGCGTCACCACGAGGACGGTATCTGCGCTCGAATTGATCTTTTCAAAGTCGAGCTTATATCGGCCGTCACTCTCTTCCCATGGCCCATCCTCCACCTTGGCCTCGAATCCCTGGCGTGCAAGCCGGGTCGCGATACTGTCGGCCAAAGTGCCGGAAGTGGGAATAGGACTCTTCTCCTTGACCGCCTGGGTAAGTCGCTCCTGCCTGCTGTTCTGATCGGCAGCAGCAACGAGCCCGCCAATCAGACCGAATGCCATCCCCGGATGGCCGAAATTCATGACCGTGTAAGTTTTCGGCTCCGGCGAGCGGATAACCGCAATTGTCTTGACATTCGCGATTGCACCCGGTGAAGCGTCGATCCTTGGAACCGGGGCTGCACATCCTGTAACAACAGCCACCGTGGCAATCAATGCAAGAGATCTAATCGCTTGGAACACTCCGTCCCCCTATTAAGCCTCTGTTGAATTCCGAGTGGGTAGAATCGGCATCGACTCACGCCACGACACAGCCCCGCAGTCTACCCACTCCGAATTCAGTGTCGTGGCATCCGGCACCGACTCGCGCGACAGGTCGATGCCCACGAAATCGCGCAGCGCCTGGCTGTCGTAGATCGCATCCTCCAGCGCCTCGTCGGCCAGTCCGTACCACTGCTGCAGGCAGTACATGCGCAGCATCTTCGAGACCCCGATCGGCGGGCGCCCGACCGGTCCGCTCTTGGGATACAGCGGCTCGATCACCGCGATCAGTCTCGACATTTGGCCACGCCTGCGGGTCGGACCACAAGCTCGGTTGGACCGGGAGCATTCGTCGAGTACTACCTGGCCGGTCAGCTCTCGGGGTCGTACCCAAACTCGCGGAGTTCCTGCGAGCAGCGGCAGGCCTTCGCGATCTTCGCGGCCCACTCAATAGCGGCTTCGCGGGACGGAAGCTCCAGGATGCAGAAGCCGCCATTGAACTCCCTGGTCTGCGGGTAAGTCTCGTTCGTAACGGTCCCGTTGGCGGCGACCATCAGCGGTGGGACATCCTCGTTGATCCCGCCACCGAATACGTAGACGCCGGCGCTCTTCGCCTCGCGTATGACCACGTGCGCTGCTTCCCCGACATTGGCCCAATCCTCTTCGGGAATATTCATCGCTGGACTAGGGAAGGAGATCAGGTACTTCGTCATTGTTCGGTCCTCTAGGCACGAGTTTCGACGTTGGTTGCGAGGCCTTGTATGTTCAACGGTGTTTGAGCGAACTGCATCGGCTGGACGATCGAATCGCTGCTTACGACGGCCACATCGCCGTCATGGCCCGCTCCGACCCGCGCTCGAGCCAACTCATGCGTCTGGGTGGCATCGGCCCAACGACCGCTTCGTGCATGGTCGCCATGGTGGGAAACGGCCATGAGTTCCGTTGTGGCCGACAGTTCGCCGCCTGGCTGGGTCTGGTGCCCGGGCAGTACAACTCCGGCGGCAAGGCTCGATTGGGACGCATCACCAAAGCCGGCGACGGATACCTGCGATCGCTGCTGATCCTCGGTGCCAGGGCCGTTCTGGTCGCCGCCCAAGGCAAGACTGATCCGGTCAGCCGCTGGGCCATCGTTCTGGCCGAGCGACGGGGCTACTGGAAGGCCGTGGTGGCCATCGCCGCCAAGAATGCACGCATGGCCTGGGCGATGCTGCGACGCGGTGATGCCTTCGTCATGCCCACCTGAACCGTGCGCTCGACCACCGAATGATCTGATTCGAACTCCGACCACCGCGTGATGGCAGGCGTTGATGGCGACAGGTATGGACCTGCGCGGGCAGTGACCGTTGAACTCCGGGGTAGACGTCTTGCCGGCTAACGAATGGGTCGCCCGCGTGCGGTTCTTATCAGGGTCCGCGGCTGCGATGTCGCATGAATGACCGGTTGTAGTTTGGCCTGTGCGCACCATGTCGGCCTACTTCAACACTCCCGCTCGCTCAATGGTCATCTGCATTCGCTCACGTGCACCACCAACAACCTCGGCTTGACAGACGGGGAAGCCCTTGTAGCGTTTGACTTCAGCGGCGCCGTAGGCGTCCGCTGGAAGGAGGAGTTAGACGTAACCGCAGTCGTGACGGCTGATGCTTAGCCCCATGTTCATGGCGAATAAGGCGATTCTATTTAGCTCGTTGCACTTGGGCCCTAACCATATCTCAGGAACAACAACTGCCATGCTTGTGGGTCTCTCGTCGTCAGGCCAGATCTTCGCAGCAACATACGGAATGATAAGATCATGCGCAGTACGTAATGTGATCTCTCTTATACTCCGCGACCAAACAGCTCGCACTTCATGTTCTTCTGCAAACGCAGGATTTTTGAGTGCGATGAGGTCCGCGCAGAGCGCATTGAATCCCGCGCTGTTACCCTCGATCCAATCCATGAAGTCGTTTTCCGCTTTGTGCTGACCGGACGCCTGGTGAACGGCTTCTAGGAACTCCGCGTGCTTAACCCGCAGCTCCGATGCGTATGATTCGTGCTCCTCATATCGGCAGTCGACTAAGATGATGCCGGCATGCTCAAGAAATATCCTCTCGAAGCCGATTGCCATTCCCGTTCCATCAGAGGCATATGCCCGCCATTGGCTGAGAATCTTCGGTGATTCTGAAAGACTAAATACGCACTGGTAGTGCCACATATCGTGCCACCGAAAGGCTCTCTTGAATGACGCCCTCTGATCGTCTGGCAGTTGAGTGAGAAAGCTTGATAGACCTTGGTGAAGCTCCTTTTTGTCATTAAGAAATCGGTAATCGGTCAGCCATATGCTTCGAGTGCTAAGGAAGGTCTGCATAACCCGATGTCAAGCAACGGCATGATGCGATGATTTGGGAAGCGACGCAGGACGATTCAGAACGATGAAGCAAGCAGACCTTGGCCTGAACATGTCGACGAAGAAGACGCGTAAGCGCGAGTTCCTCGAAGAGATGAACCGCGTGGTGCCGTGGGCGGAGTTGGTCGCGCTGATCGAGC